>Ga0114951_10000907_pt1 | contig 39157 bp, 33 predicted proteins | sample AM7aDNAmetaG_FD_88677 | JGI IMG/M metagenome (GOLD analysis project Ga0114951, IMG submission 88677) | Freshwater microbial communities from Finland to study Microbial Dark Matter (Phase II) - AM7a DNA metaG | ecosystem: Environmental > Aquatic > Freshwater > Lake | place: Finland: Lake Alinen... | reverse complement strand
GTCACGGCCAACAGCTTCACGAACCCCGTGACCTACACGGTCAGCGCCGCCGACGGCACCACCCAGGCCTACACGGTCACGGTGACGCTCGGCGGCGCCGCGGCCAAAGCCATCACCGCCTTCAGCTTCCAGGGCCTCACGCCGCCGGTCGTCGGGGTCATCAACGAAGCCGCCCACACGATCGCCCTCACGGTCCCCGCCGCCACCAGCCGCACCGCCCTGGTCGCGACCTTCACCACGAGCGGCACCTCGCTGACGATCGCCGGCACGGCGCAGGTGAGCGGCGCGACGGCCAACAACTTCACCAGCCCCGTGACCTACACCGTTACCGCCGCCGACGCCTCCACCCAGAGCTACGTGGTCACGGTCACGCTCGCCGCCGCCGGCGGCCTCGCGATCGGCGACCCCTACCAGGGCGGCGTCGTCGCCTACATCCTGCAGAGCGGCGACCCCGGCTACGTGGCCGGGGAGGCGCGCGGCCTGATCGCCGCTACCGCCGACCAGAGCACGGGGATCATCTGGAGCAACGTCCAGACCACCGCCGTCGGCGCCACCAGCACGGCGCTCGGCGCCGGCCCGGCGAACACCGCCGCGATCGTCGGCCAGGCCGGCTGCAACGCCGGCGCCGCCTACCTCTGCTCCAACCTCGTGGAAGGTGGCTACTCCGACTGGTACGTGCCCAGCAAGGACGAGCTCAACAAGCTCTACGTGAACCAAGCCGCCATCGGTGGCTTCACGAGCGATCGCTACTGGAGCTCCTCCGAGAGCGCCGCCGACGGCGCCTGGCATGAGGGCTTCAACGACGGCTACGTGGGCGACGCCTACAAGTACGGCACGGACCGGGTGCGCGCCATCCGCGCCTTCCCGGCCGGCGCCCTCAGCTCCGCCAAGGCGATCACCGCCTTCAGCTTCCAGGGCCTGACCCCGGCGGTCGTCGGCACCGTCAACGAAGCCGCCCACACGATCGCCCTGACCGTGCCCGCCGCCACCATCGTGACCGCCCTGGTCCCGACGATCACCACCACCGGGGCCTCGGTGAGTCCGGCCAGCGGAGTCGCCAACAACTTCACGAACCTCGTCACCTACACGGTCACCGCCGCCGACGCTTCCACGCAGGCCTACACGGTCACCGTGACGCTCGCCGCCGGCCTCGCGATCGGCGACCCCTACCAGGGCGGCATCATCGCCTACATCCTGCAGAGCGGAGACCCCGGCTACAGTGCAACCGTGCCGCACGGCTTGATCGCTGCGACAGCCGACCAAACCCCGTCAGGCTCAGGAATCATATGGGCGCTCCTAGCCTACCAATCCACTCTTGTACCGGGAGGGACAGGCACCGCGATCGGCAGCGGCGCAGCGAACACGAACGCGATCATCGCCCAGAACGGCGCGGGCGTCGCCTACGCCGCCGGTCTGGCACGCGCCTGCAGCGGCGGCGGCTACAGCGACTGGTACCTGCCCAGCAAGGATGAGCTGAACAATCTGTACCTCAACCAAGCCGCCATCGGTGGCTTTTCGCCTGACCTCTACTGGAGCTCCTCCGAGTACAACGCGAACCTCGCGTGGTTCCAGTCCTTCGACAATGGCGACCAGGACCTCAACATCAAGGGTGACACGGGCAGGGTGCGTGCTGTCCGGGCTTTCTGACCAAATTCATCGATTCAACTATGCATGGGGGCGCAGGGGGCTTCTCACCCCCCTGCACCGTTTGTGAGCGTCATTCCAAGGCTCTCCGCCGTGATCTGCCTGTGTGACGAGACGTCTATCGTCTCAGCCATGGTGTGTGTCCAGATCTGAAGCGATGGCCGCGAATCCTGGAACCACAAGATCACCCTGACCATGGAGCGTGCCGTCCGGTCTCTCTGAACCCTTCTCCGGTGGACTCGCGCCGCCGTTGCACACGGCCGCCACGCGCGGGTCACTCGCCTGACATCCCGGTTCTCCGCCTTGCGGAGAAAGCGATGAGGACCACCGGGAGGGTGGCGCAGGGGCGTTCGCTGAGGCTGGGCGCCCTTGCCCTTGAACAAGATGCGGGTGCGCTCAGCGCGGCTCGGACGCCGCAACAGCGGCGTCGTCCGCCGCGGGCTCGCGCGATGACGGAAGCCGCGACTCCGGGTTTCTAGAGCCTCAGAAAGTGCCTGGCAGCACTCGAGCCGACGGACGTCTCGACGACGACTGCGAGATCGCCGCTCAAGGCGCCGGCGGGCACCTTCACCTTGATGAGTGTGTCCGACCAGCGCAGATACCGGGTCGCGGTCACCGCGCCAAACAGCACGGCGCCTGCGCCGCGCCTGGCGCCGAAGTGCGCGCCGCTCAGGGTGACCACGTCCCCGGCGCTGCCCCGGGCGGGGGAGAGGCCGCGGATCACGGGAGTGGTCAGCGGCCCGTTCAGGCGCACGCCGATGTTGTCGTCGGCGCCGTTGGCCGTCACCAGGTCCTGCCGGCCGTCGCCGTTGAGGTCGGCGCTGGCCACGTCCCAGGGACGTGCGCCGGCGGCGAAGTCCCTCTCCTTCTGGAGGCCGCCGTGGCCGTTGCCCTTCAGCCAGGCGACGGCCGCACCCTTGGCGCTGAGGACGTCCAGGCTGCCGTCGCCGTCGAGGTCGCCGAGGGTGACGCAGAACAGTTCGCGGCTGGTCCTCACGTCGGTCCCAGGGAGGAAGGCGCCCGCGCCGTCACCCAGAAGGAGGCCGATCTCGCCGGTGCCCTCGAGGCTCTGGGCGGTGACCAGGTCCTGCGCGCCGTCGCCGTCCATGTCGCCGACGGCGAGCGCCCGCGGCTCCAGTGAGGTCATGTAGGTCTGCATGGCCGAGAAGTGACCGGCGCCGTCACCGAGGAGCACGCCGGCGCCGCTGTCCTCCATGGCCTCGTAGAACGAGACCGCGAGGTCCGCGTGGCCGTCGGCGTCGAAGTCCCCGACGGCGACGCCGTTGCAGTTCGGGCCTGTCACGACGGCGGTCCTGGCGAGGAACGCGCCGCTGCCCGTGCCGAGCAGGAGGCTCACGGTGCCGTCTCCGAAGTCGGCCGTCACGAGGTCCTGCTTGCCGTCGCCGTTGAAGTCGCCCACCGCGACGGCCCATGGCTTGGACCCGGTAGCGAAGTCGGTCTTCGGGCCAAAGGCGCCGTTGCCGTCCCCGAGCAGCACGCTGACGGTGCTCGCGGCGGCGTTGGCCGTCACCAGGTCCTTCTTGCCGTCGCCGTTGAAGTCGCCGACGGCGATGTCGCCGGCCGCCGATCCCGTGGCGAACTGCGACGCGGCCGTGAAGCCTCCGGTGCCGTCCCCGAGCAGCACGCTGACCATATCGCCTGCGGAGTCGGCCGTCACCACGTCGAGAACGCCGTCGCCGTCGAGGTCCGCGACGGCCAGTGCGGTGGGTCCATGACCCGTGGCGTAGAACGCCGGTGCGGCGAAGGAGAGCGCTGCGGCGGGCACGGCGCCCGCTGCCGCGACAAGCACCGGCAGGAGCAGGATGACGCAGACCAACGCGACGGATCGACATCTCATCACGAGCCTCCTTCTGTGTGCCATGGCCGGCGGTCCCGCGACCGCGGCTTTCCCGGCATCCTAGCAGCCCGCTGAAGCGGGCGCCGGTCTCGTGGTTCAGCGAATGTGCTCGGGCTTGCTCGAGAAGCTGCTCCAGTGTCAGAACCGGGTCACGATGGGCATGCCGATGAGGTGGCTCCTTCGTTCGGCAAGGGAGTAATGTGGCGGTGTGCGAAGGCGATGCTTCCTTCGCCGGCGAGGGTCTCCCGCGGGGTTGCGCGCCGGCTCGCGAGCCGGAGCTCGTCGCAGCCCGAGAGGATCGTGGGGGGGAGGGATCATCGGCGCACCGGGAGATTCGGCCGGCGGGGAGGGCGGTGAGCGTTTCGTGAGCGGTGGGCAGCCGATCGATCTCGTCCTCGTCGCCATGCCTTTTGCCGACGTCCACACGCCCTCAATCTCGCTGGGGCTCCTGCAGGCGCTCCTCGAGCGTGGCGGGCTCCGCGTGCGCTCCGAATACGCGAACCTTCTCTACGCCGATCGCCTGGGAGCCCTGGCTTCCGCGCAGGTCTTTGCCGGCCGGGGCTGCCATGTCGGCGACTGGCTGTTCTGCTCCGCGATCTTCCCGGGCCGCATCGCGGAGCCGCGCGAGATCGCCGCCTTCGTGCTGGGCAGGCGGGCCGCGCACGACCCGGACAGGCTGGCGCGGCTCGAGGACGATCTGCGCGACTGGCGCGGCGCGACCGCGCAGTTCCTCGACGATGTGGCGGAGAGGATTGTGGCCGAGGGCGCGCCACTCGTGGGGTGCTCCGCGACCTTCCTGCAGCTCTATCCGGCGCTCGCCCTGCTCAAGCGGATCCACGAGCGCGCCCCCGGCGTGGTCACCCTGATCGGCGGACCGGGGTGCGAGACGGGCATGGGCCTCGCTGTGCATCGCCTCTTCCCCTGGGTCGACTACCTCGTGTCCGGCGAGGCGGACGACATCGTCGTGCCGCTCGTCCTGCGCTTGCTGCGCGAGGGCCGCGAGTGCGAGCCGGCCGCGCTCCCCGCGGGCGTGAGAGGGCCGCGGCAGCGCCTGGCACCGCACGCTGCCGACCCCCCGGCTGAGGCCTTTCTGGCGCGGGCGCGAGACATGGGCGGACATCCGACGCCGCAGTACGCCGACTACTTCGCGACGCTCGCCGAGCTGCCCCGGCTGCAATGCGCCGTCAGCCCGGCGTTGCCTATCGAGGGCTCTCGCGGCTGTTGGCGGGCCGTACGCAGCCCGTGCTTCTTCTGCGGGGACAACGGCGCCCGCGCCGAGTTCCGTCCGCGGCCGGCCGCCGACTTTCTCCGCGATCTCGACGAGCTCCATCGCCGCCACGGCCTCAAGCGCTTCGTGGCGACCGACAACATGATGGACCCGGGCTACGTGCAGGGCGTCTTCCGGGAGCTGGCACGGCGCGAGGCGCCCTACCAGCTCTTCTTCGAGATCTCCGCCTGTCTCGAGCGCGACGCCGTGGCCACGCTGAGCAGCGGCGGCATGACCTGGATGCAGCCCGGCATCGAGTCGCTCTCCACGGAGATCCTGAGGGTGGCCAACAAGGGGCACGAGGCCTGGCAGAACGTGCAGCTCCTGAAATGGTGCCGCCAGTACGGGATCCGCGTGACCTGGAACATGCTCTTCGGCTTCCCCCAGGAGCTGGACGAGTGGCACGCTGCCGCCGCCGCTCTCGTGCCGGCTCTCTCGCATCTGAATCCGCCGCGATTCTTCCACCCGGTCATGGCGTGCCGCAACAGCGTCTACTTCGGCCGGGCGGCGGAGCTCGGCGTCTCGGTCACGCCTTCGCCTGCGTACGCGCGGTTTCTGCCGCTTCCTCCCGAGTCCGTCGCCGAGCTGGCGTTCACCTTCGAGAGCGTGCGCGCCGCTTCGGCCCGTGGGCCGCGCGACGGCGCCGAGGCGCTCGCCGCCGGCGTGCTCGTGTGGCAGCAACGTTTTCGGAGGCAGCCCAAACCGGGACTGGTCATGGTCGACGACGGCGAGAGTCTCACCATCCTCGACACGCGTGACCGGGAGGAGCACATCGCGCTATTCGGGGTGGAGCGGCTCGCGCTCCTGCTCGCCGACGAGGCTCCTCCTCGCGAGGAACTGCTGGCCGAGCTGGCGCGGGAGCATCCCGCGAGGGAGATCGAGGAGGCGCTCGAGGGGCTGCTGCGACGGCGCCTGGTCATCGCGCTCGACGGCCGAATCATCGGGCTGGTGCTCAAGCCGCCGCTGCCGGAGCTGGCAGGGGATGAGGAGATCCCGAGCGGCTACCTGGATCGCCAGAAGTGGCGGGCGAGCGATGCTCCGCCCAGCCCGAGCTCGCCGGGACGATCCTGATAGCCGGAGCTTGCCGGTGCCGGCAGCGATGCCCGCCGAATCAAGTCCATCAGCGCCGCTGTCGATGACAGAGGAGTGAGATGACTCGCAGCGGCGGCACCTGCCGCCCGCGAGCTACGGAAGGGGCGCTCATGAAGGCACGTGACGGCAAGGACTCTACTGATAGGTAGGGCGGGCGCAGTGCCTTTCGCCGCCGCCGTGCACCGCTGGCCACGGCGCTCCTGGCGCTCCTGGTGTTCTGTTTGTTCTTCGGCGCTGTCGCGTCGGCCCGCGCCGCGGTGCCGGGAAAGCCCACGGCCAAGGCGCCCACGGGCAGCATCGCCACCAGCACGCCGAGCTTCACATGGAGCAAGGCGAGCGGCGCCGCCAAGTACGAGCTGCGCGTCTCCCAGGGGAGCACGCTGCTGCTCACGAAGACCGGCGTCACCAAGCTCTCGTGGAAAAGCAGCACCGCGCTGCCCGAGAATGTCGATCTCACCTGGAAGGTCCGCGGCGGCAGCTCCGGCGGCAACGGCGCCTGGAGCAAGAGCCTCGCGTTCACGGTCGTGACGGGTCCGCCGGTGATCGGCAAGCCCTACCAGGGCGGCCTGCTCGCCTACATCCTCAAGCCCGGCGAACCCGGCTACGTGGCGGGCCAGACTCACGGGTTGATCGCTGCCACGGAAGACCAAAGCACGGGAATCCGTTGGTACAACGGAACCAACGTGACCACTGGAGCAACTGGCGTGGATCTGGGTACGGGCTTGTCCAACACCAACCGGATCATTGCCGTGCAAGGGGAAACAGCCACCAGCTATGCGGCAGGGGTGGCACGCGCCTATCGCGGCGGCGGCTACACCGACTGGTACTTGCCCAGCGCGTCCGAGCTGGACAGGCTCTTCGCGAGCGAAGACGCAATCGGCGGTTTCGCGTCCGCCGACTACTGGAGCTCTTCCGAGTACGCTGCGTACGCGGCGTGGTACCGGACCTTCGGCGGCGTCAACCGGTACGGCTGGTACGGCAAGGACAAGGCCTCCAGGGTGCGAGCGATCCGGTCGTTCTGACCGCCTCACCAGTGCGCCGGCGACGAGTCCGAGCGGGGGCGGAGGCCCTGCTCTGGCCGTCGGTCGTGAGCGGCTCTCGGCCGCGACCGGGCGCTCCGCAAGAACACGCTGATCATCTCGTCTGCACGAGGTTCGCCTGTTCTGAGGACCTCGACGGCGAGGTCGGCGCGGGCGTACCGAGAGAGCCCTCCCCGGGCCGCTCGCGCAGGCGCCGGGGTTCGGCTTCGCCCTCCGGCGCTGAGCGCAGCCCGAGCCTTCAGCTCGGCGTCAGGATCCCGCGCCGCTCGAGGTAGGCGACGCTCTCGGCGATCGCCGCCTCGTCGAGGAGCTCGAGGATGACGCGCGCGCCCGACTCTCGTGCCGCGCGCACGACCGCCCCGGCGTCAACGATGCCGCGGCCCAGGGGCAGGTGCGGATCGCCGACGTCGGCGGGCCCGCGATTGTCGTGCAGATGCACGTGCGCCAGCTCGTGGTGAGGCGTGCGCAGAAACGCGTCGAGCGTGCCGCAGATGGCGGCGTGGCCGGTGTCGAGGATGAGGCCGAGCTCGCCGAGCTCGAGGTCGCCGGGCGCGCCGAAGTGCGAGAAGCCGGTGCCCGGCATGTTCTCGACGACGATGCGCAGGCCGAGCTCGCGCTGCAGCTCCTCGAGCTCGGCGAAGGTGCGCCGCAACGCGTCGACGACGCGCGCATCGCGGGGGAGGGCGCGGCCGCTGTAGTCGGGGTGCACGACGTAGGTGAGCGCCCCGATCTCGGCGGCCGCCTCGAGGTGCCGCCGGTGGACGCGCACGGCGTGCCGCCGGTCGCGCTCGCGGGGGCTGCCCGGCTCGAGGTCGTCGTAGGGCCCGTGCACGGTGAGCTGCAGGCCGCTGGCCAGCGCCGCGCGGCGGTTCGCCGCGGCCAGCAGACTGTGCTCGTCGGCCGAGTAGATCTCCGCCAGCTCGGCGCGCTCGGCGATGTGCCCGAGGGCGGCGGCCAGCGGCAGCCGGTACCAGGCATCCGTGGGCAGGCCGATGTCGGGCGGGAGTCTCACAGCGTGCAAGTGTACTCCCGCGGCACATCGGCCACGGTAGGGCCAGAGCGCTCGCGAAGCTGCCTCCGCCGCCGGCACGCAGCTTCTGCGAGGCTCCGACGGCTGCGGTGACCTTCCGGGTGCCACACTGCGCCGCGAGGCTCGGCGCCCGCGTGCTGCCGGGCGCACCGCACGTTGGTAGACTGGCCTCGATGTCCGGGCGCGGTCCGGGCGACCGGAGCCCGGCCGGCAGAGCACGAGGAGGAGCACGTGGCCCCCATCGAGAAGATCCAGCGAGAGCACGGCATCGTCGGCCGCGAGGCCGAGCTGGCCATGGCCCTGGCGGTGCTCGGCGCCGGCCGCCACCTTCTGCTCGAAGGCCCCGTGGGGGTGGGCAAGACCACGGTCGCCCTTGCGGTGTGCTCTCACCTCGGCCGCGACACGGTGCGCGTCGACGGCGACGATCGCTACTCCGAGAGCAAGCTCACCGGCTGGTTCGACCCGCCGCTCGTGCTGCAGCAGGGCTACAGAGAGGAGTCGTTCTTCCCGGGCCCTCTGGTTGAGGCCATGCGCGAGGGCCGCGTGCTCTTCATCAACGAGCTCAATCGCATGCCCGAGTCGGTGCAGAACGTCCTGCTCCCGGCCCTCGACGAACGCCTGCTGCAGGTGCCGCACATCGGCGCGGTGCGCGCCGTGGACGGCTTCCAGGTGGTGGCCACGCAGAACCCCGTCGAGTACGTGGGCACGGGCCACCTCTCCGAGGCGCTGCGCGACCGCTTCGAGCACCTCGCCCTGGCCTATCAGCCGGCCGCCGAGGAGAGCGCCATCGTCGCCGCCGAGACGGGCTGCGATGACGCTGCTCTGGTGCGCACGGCGGTGCGGCTCACGCGCGCCACGCGCCTGCACCCGCGCTTCCGCAAAGGCGCCTCGGTGCGCGGCGCGATCGCCACCGTGGCCATCGCCGAACGCTTGTGGGGCGCATCCCGGGATGCCTGCGGGCCCGTGAGCCGCGAGGCTCTGCGCCGCGCGGCCGAGGCCGCCTTGACAACGCGCGTCGATCTGCGCGACGACATCGACGCCGACTTCGGTGCGGCGCTCGACGAGCTCTTCGCGCTGGTCGTCGACCGCGGCGAGGATCCGGACGTCGTGCTTTCGCCGCCGGAGGCGTCCCCAAAAGCCTGAGCGCCCCCGGCGGGGCGCGCCTGCGGCACGGCGAGCGCGTGGAGGTGCGGGGCCTGCCGGCCTATCGGCCGCAGCCGCCCGCCGGCGACGCGCCCCTGGTCGCGCTTGCGGAGCGCTACAACGTGCCGGCCGCGGGCCTCGACGGCTGGACGGTAGCCGTGAACCTCACGCGCAGCGGTTGCCGCATCGGCGACCCCGGCTTGCGCTACTACGCCGAGCGCCTGGCGGCGCGTGCCGTGCTGGCGCGCGCGGCCGGCCTCGTCGGCCCGCTGCGCGGCGCCACGCAGGTGGTCCGCGAGTCGCTGCGCGAGCCCTTCGCCGGCGAGCTCGACGTGGAAGCCACCCTCGAAAACGTGCTCGGCAAGGCCTACCCGGAGCCCGGCGACTGGGTCGTGCAGCATCGCGAGGAGCGCCGCCACCAGGTGGTGCTGATGGTCGACACCTCGCTCTCCATGTCGGGCGAGAACATGGCCGTCGCCGCCGTGGCCGCGGCGGTGCTCGCGCTCAAGTTGAAGCCCGAAGATCTCGCCGTGGTCGTCTTCGAGGACGTGGCGCGGGCCGTGACCCGCCTCGAGGTCGCCGACCCTGCGGACGAGGTGGTGCGGCGCATGCTCGACCAGCCTGTGCGCGGCTACACCAACATCGCTGCCGCGCTGGAGCTCGGCGCCGCCGAGCTGGAGCGCGGCCGCAACCCGCGGCGCAGCGGCCTGCTGATCACCGACGGGGTAGTCACCGCCGGCGCTGACCCGCTGCCTTTGGCGTACCGCTTTCCGCGGCTCTTCGTGATCCTCACCGAGGACTACAAGATGAACCCCGAGCTCTGCCGCCGCCTGGCCGACGCCGGGCACGGCGACGTCTTCCCGGTGCGCGCCTTCCGCGACCTGCCGGCGCGCCTCCTCGATGTGGCCAACCGCGTCCTGCGGTAGACTGTGTCGCGGGCGCCGCGGGGGCGCCCCCTCACGCGCAAGGAGATACCGGTGGGACTGCTCGGACCTCCAAACGTCGCCAAGCTCGAGGCCCGTGGCAAGATCGACGGCCTCGTGCGGGCGGCCAAGTACAAGAAGGACCCGGCCGTGGCCGCCGACGCGCGCCGCGCCCTCACCGGCTTCCTCGACACGATCATCCAGCGGCTCGAGAGCAAGAACCTGGCGCATCTCCAGACCGCCCGCGAAGCGCTCGTGCTCATCGGCGAGCCCGCTCGCGACCGTCTCATCTTCATCCTCCAGCAGGGCCACCTGCACCGGCGGCAGGATGCGGCCCACGTGCTCGGCCTGATGGGCGATCCGGTCGCCGTCAAGCCGCTCTGCGTGGCGATGCACAACCCGGACCCTCTGCTGCGCGCGATCATCGTCGAGGCGCTGGGCAAGATCGGCGATCCGTCCGGGTTGGACACGGTGCGCAAGGCCCTCGGCGATCCGGACCGCGCCGTCGCCGACGCGGCGCGCAAGGCCATCAAGAAGCTTGGTCCGGCGTCCGCCTGAGGCTCCACCGGCGAATCCTGAGGGCAGGGTGGACTTGCCGCGGCCAGGTTTCCGATACGGAGAGTGACGTGAGGCCATGGTTCGGACGCTGAACGGCCCGGCTTTCTCGCGCGTGCTCCGCGCGGGCGCGCTCGCCGTGGTGCGCGAACAGGAGAGCCTCAACCGCATCAACGTGTTTCCGGTGCGCGACGCCGACACCGGCGCCAATCTGGCCGCGACGCTCAAGGCGGCAGCGTCGCGGCTGGGCAGCGCGGCGCCGGACGGGGTGGGCGCCGCCGCCCGCGTGGCCGCCGACGGCGCCCTCGACGGCGCCCGCGGCAACTCCGGCGCCATCTTCGCGCAGTTCCTGCACGGCTTGGCCGGCGCCATGGAGCGCCGCAGCCAGGTGGACGGGCCGCAGTTCGCCGACGCGGCGCGCCGCGGCACGGAATCGGCCTACACCGCCCTGCAGGATCCTCGCGAGGGCACCATCCTCTCGGTGCTCAAGGCGTGGTCACACGAGCTGGGCCGCCGCTCCGGCGAGGAGGACTTCACCGAGATGATGCACGGCGGCCTGGTCGCCGCCCGCGTGGCGCTCGCCAATACCCCGCGCCAGCTCGAGGTGCTGGCGCGCAACCACGTGGTCGACGCGGGCGGCCAAGGCTTCGTCTACTTCCTCGAAGGCATCATCGAGTCGCTGCGCGGCCGCGAGACCGCCTGGCTGCCGATCGAGGCTCCGCCGCGCGGGCTGCCGCCGTTCTCCTTCGAGCACGACGAGATCGACGAGCGCTTTCGCTACTGCACCGAGGCGCTCCTCTCGTCGCCCGATGCGCTGCTGTCGCGCGACGGCGTGATGACCGCCGTGCTGGGACTCGGCGAGTCGCTGGTCGTGGCCGGCGGCGACCGGCGGCTGCGCGTGCACATCCACACCAACGAGCCGCAGAAGTTCCTCGCCACGGTGGCCGCGCTGGGCACCATCGAGCACAGCAAGATCGACGACATGGTGCTCCAGCAGCTCGCGAGTCGCGAGGCCACCATCGCCTTGGTCACCGACTCGACCACGGACCTGCCCGAGGACGCCGCCTTCCGCCTGGGCGTCGTGGCCGTTCCGCTCACCTTGACGCTCGGCGACGAGAGCTACCTCGACGGCGTGGACATCACGCCCGACGGCTTCATTCAGCGCGTGACGAGTGGCTTGGGAGTGCCGCGCTCGTCGCAGCCGGCGGTGGCCGACTTCGTGCAGACCTACCGCCGCCTGCTGGAGTACCGCGAAGGCATCGTGTCGGTGCACATCGCCGCGGCGATGTCGGGTACGGTGCAGGCCGCCCAAGCCGCGGCCCGCGAGGTCGACCCTGCGCGCATCAGGGTGGTCGACTCGTGCGCGGTGTCGGTGGGCGCCGGCCTCCTGATCGAGGCCGTCGGCGAGGCTATCGTCGCCGGCGCCGACCTGGATGAGGTGGCAGCGCTGGCCGAGAGGGTCAAGCGCGAGATTCGCGTCATCGGCACGGTCGCCTCTCTCGACTTCGCCGTGCGCGGCGGGCGCGTGAGCCCCAGCATGGCGCGCGCCCTGAGGCGCCTCCATCTCGCCCCGATCATCGTCTTCGACGAGACGGGCACGGCCGCCAAGGGCGGCGCGGCGCTCGGCTTCGACCGCGCCCTGAGCGCGATCATCACGCGCGCCGTCAGGTTTGCGGCCGGCGCGCCGGCGCGGGCCATGGTCGTCCACAGCGGCGACCAGGCAGGCGCCGACTTCGTCGCCGCCCGCCTGGTCGAGCACCTGGGCGGGCAGGTCCCGGTGGTGCGCGCCGGCGCCGTCCTCACCACGCACGTGGGCCTCGGCTCGGTGTCGGTGGCCGTGCGCCGGCTGCCGGTCTGACGGCCGGCCTCGCGCGGACGGCTTCGGGCGGCCCGCGCTCGCGGCCGTTCCTTGTGGTCCGTCTGCGCGCCGCGTGTTTGCACTGGCTGCGCGAGGTTTTCGCCCCGTCCCGCGTGGGAACGGAATCGTCGAGGCCCCTGCCGGGGCCCTTTTCAACGCTGGAGGAGCGATGGCCGTGCGCATAGGCGTGCCCAAGGAGACCGCGACCGGCGAGACCCGGGTGGCGCTGGTGCCCGCCGTGGCCGAGAAGTACAAGGCGCTTGGGGCGGACGTGCTGATCGAGAGCCGCGCCGGCCAGCTCAGCCACATCCGCGACGAGGAGTACGCGGCGGCCACCGTCGTCGGGACGGCCGCCGAGGCCTTCGCCGCGGACGTCGTCCTCAAGGTCGACCCGCCGTCGCCGGCCGAAGTCGAGCTGCTGCGTGAAGGCGCCGTCGTCGTCGGGCTGCTGCAGCCATACAAGGCCTTTGACGCGATCAGTGCGCTGCGCGACCGCAAGGTCACGAGCTTCGCCCTGGAACTGCTGCCCCGCATCAGCCGCGCCCAGGCCATGGACGCGCTCACCTCGCAGGCTTCCATCGCCGGCTACAAGGCCGTGCTGATGTCGGCGTGCATGGCCGGCCGCTATTTCCCGATGCTGACGACGCCCGCCGGGACGCTCCGGCCGGCCAAGGTGCTGGTGCTGGGCGTGGGCGTCGCCGGGCTGCAGGCCATCGCCACGGCGCGGCGCCTCGGCGCGGTGGTCGAAGCCTACGACGTGCGCGCCGTGACCCGCGAGCAGGTGCAGTCGCTGGGCGGGCGCTTCATCGACACCGGCGTCGACGCCGAGGTCAAGGACGGCTACGCGCGCGAGCTTACGGACGAGGAGAAGGCCAAAGCGCAGGAGATCGTCGACCGGCACATCGTCGAGGCCGACGCCGTGATCACGACGGCGGCCATCCCCGGGCGGCCGTCGCCGAAGCTCATCAGCGCGGCTGTCGTCGAGAAGATGAAGCCGGGCGCGGTGATCATCGACATGGCCGCCGAAGGCGGCGGCAACTGCGAGCTCACGCGGCCCGGCGAGCAGTACAACCACCCCAACGGCGTGTTCATCTACGCGCCGCTCAACATCCCCGGCATGCTGCCGGTGCACGCCTCCGACCAGTACGCGCGCAATCTCATGCACTTCCTGACGCCGTTCATCAAGGAGGGCGAGCTCGCGCTCGACTGGGACGACGAGATCCTCAGCGGCAGCGTGCTGACGCGGGACGGCGCGATCGTGAACGACGCCGTGCGCGCGCGCGTCGAAGGAGGCGCGCCATGATCACGGGCTTCGCCGCCGTGTACATCTTCCTGCTCGCCGCCTTCACCGGCTACGAGATCATCTCCAAAGTGCCGGTGATCCTGCACACGCCGCTGATGAGCGGCTCCAACTTCGTGCACGGCATCGTCGTGGTCGGCGCCATGGTGGCGCTGGGCCGCGCCACCACGACGCCGGAGCGCATCATCGGCTTCCTTGCCGTGCTGCTCGGCACCGCCAACGCGGTGGGCGGCTACGCGGTCACCGAGCGCATGCTCGAGATGTTCAAGAGCGCGAGGGAGAAGAAGGCGCCGGCCAAGGCGGGCGGCGATGAAGTCTGACCTGATCCAGGCGAGCTACATCGCCGCGACCCTGCTCTTCATCCTCGGCCTGAGAAGCATGAGCTCGCCGCGCACGGCGCGGCGCGGCATCATCTGGGCGGGTGTCGGCATGCTCGTGGCCGTGGTGGCCACGTTCTTCGAGCCCGACATGACCAACTACCTCCTGATGGTCATCGCCGTGGCCATCGGCGCCACCGTCGCCTACGTGGCGGCCAGGCGGGTGGCGATGGTCGACATGCCGCAGATGGTCGCGATCTACAACGGCATGGGCGGCGGCGCGGCGGCGCTGATCGCCGCCGCCGAATTCATGCACCCCGCGACCATGTCGCCGAGCTTCGCGATCCTGGGCATCATCGGCGCGCTCATCGGCTCGATCTCGTTCTCGGGCAGCATGATCGCCTTCGCCAAGCTGCAGGGGCTGATCAAGAAGTCGTTCCTGTTTCCCGGCCAGAACATCGTCAACCTTCTGGTGCTGGCCGCGGCCATCGTCCTCGGCGTGGTCGTCACGCTCCAGCACACGGGGCACCTGACCGGGCCCGAGGGGCTCGCGCTCGGGCTGTTCTTCGCCCTCTCGCTGCTCTACGGCGTGCTCATGACGCTGCCTATCGGCGGCGCCGACATGCCGGTCGTGATCTCGCTCTACAACGCCCTCACCGGCCTCGCCGTGGCGTTCGAAGGCTACGTGCTCGGCAACGCCGCCCTGATCATCGCCGGCACCGTGGTGGGCTCCGCCGGCTTCCTGCTCACGCAGCTCATGGCGAAGGCCATGAACCGCTCGCTGGCCAACGTGCTCTTCGCCGGCTTCGGCGCCAAGGGTGGCCAGGAGCTCACGGGTGCCGTCGAGGGCACGATGAAGGAGATGGCGCCGGACGACGCCGCCATCAGCATGGCCTTCGGGCAGAAGGTCATCATCGTGCCCGGCTACGGCATGGCGGTCGCCCAGGCGCAGCACAAGGTGTGGAAGCTGGCGAAGCTGCTGCAAGAGAAGGGCGTGCAGGTCAAGTTCGCCATCCACCCCGTGGCCGGCCGCATGCCCGGGCACATGAACGTGCTGCTCGCCGAGGCCGGCGTGCCCTACGACATGATCTACGACCTCGACGAGATCAACGGCGAGCTCCCCACCGCCGACGTCGCCCTGGTGATCGGCGCCAACGATGTCGTCAACCCCGCCGCCCGTGACGACAAGGGCAGCCCCATCTACGGCATGCCCATCCTCGACGTCGACAAGGCGCAGACCGCCGTGGTCATCAAGCGCGGCCGCGGCGCCGGCTTCGCCGGCATCGAGAACAAGCTCTTCTACGCCGACAACACGCGCATGGTCTACGGCGACGCCCAGGACGTGGTGAGCAAGCTCATCGCCGGCGTCAAGAAGGTCTGACGGCCGGACGCCGCAGCGCGAGCGACCGTGCCGCGGCGTGACGACCGCATGGCCCGCCGGGTGACGTTCCCCGTCACCCGCTGAATTCGGGCGCCGCCCCGCCACACTGAGGCGGTGTCGCAGCTCATCACCCAGCTGCAGGCCGCCTTGCGCGCCCCGGCCGAGTGGCGCAGGCAGTGGGGCTTCCCGCAGCAGCGCCGCAGGACCGACCACCGCACCGGCGCGCAGGGCCGCCATCATGTGCACCCCTCCGCCGTCCAGCGCGCCGTCAACGACGCCGTGCGGCGCGCCGGCAGCGCCAAGCACGCCACCTGCCATGCGCTGCGCAATTCCTTCGCGACGCACCTGCTCGGGACCGGCTACGACATCCGCACGATCCGGGAGCTACTCGGCAACAAGGACGTCGGCACGACCATGATCTACGCGCACGTGCTCAACCGTGGCGGCCAGGGCGTGCGCAGCCCGCTCGACGGGCTGCAGGAGAATCTCTTGCGCAGGGGCTAGAAAAGGTATAGTTTATGGAACTCGCCGGCAGTCCGGCGCCGCAGTTCGAGTTTGACGAACGCAAGAGCCGCATCAACAAGCTCAAGCACGGTATCGACTTCGTGGAGGCCCAGGCGTTATGGCGGGACGAGGCGCTCGCGGAGATCGTGGCGCGTAGGGGCGTCGAGGCTCGCTTCGTCGTGATCGGCCTCATCGGCAGCAGACACTGGTCGGCGGTGGTCACGTATCGCGGAGAGATCGCGCGCCTGATCTCGGTGCGCAGATCTCGCGCCAAGGAGGTAGCGACGTATGAAGGCCGGTGAGTTCGACAAGAAGTTCGACGACGGCGTCGAGGACATCATCGACGAGCTTGATCTCTCTACCCTGAGAAGGCCCAACCGGGAAGTGCGCCGCGTGAATGTGGACTTCCCTCTGTGGATGGTCGACTCACTCGACCGTGAGGCTCAGCGACTGGGAGTCACGCGACAGTCGATCATCAAGGTGTGGATCGCCGAGAAGCTGGAACAGCAGCCGAAGGCGAGCTGAGTGAGCACCGCCTTGCCGGTCATACGCAGACTGCATATCCCGCCCATCCGAACCTGATGGTAGAGTCCTACGGAGAAGTGAGCAGCTGCACCAAGGGTCTTATGCAGACTGCAGAATCCTAGCTAGTTAGCCCTAATCTGGCTGGAACCGCTGTTTCGGCGCGAGCGCATGCCATCCGAGCCGTCAGGTAGACTTGACGAGCGGCAGCGTCCACGTGGGAGGACTGAGCAATGGCCGTTCCGAGCTTCCAGTCTCTGATGCTCCCAGCGCTCACAGCGCTCGCTGACGGTGTCGTCCACCGACCCCAAGAGGTAAGCGACAAGGTCGCAGCACAACTTGGCGTCTCCGCGGAGGATCAGGCCGAACCTCTGCCGAGCGGCGCCATGCCCCGCTACCGCAACCGAGTCCTCTGGGCTCTGCATCACATGAAGCGTGCGGGCGTGATCAGGTCACCTGGTCGAGGTCAGTACGTCATCACCGACAGTGGGCGCGCTCTGCTCGCTGAGACGCCAACAGGAATCACCACGAAGACCCTTGAGCGCTATCCGGAGTACATGGACTTCGTTGAGCGAGGCCGCCACAAGCCGGATGACGCAGCGGTCGATGGTGCCGATGCAGCCACGCCGGAGGAGCGCCTCCAGGCCGCCTATGAGGAGATGCGGGATCATGTCGCCGCAGAGATCCTCGACCTTCTGCGTGCTATTGATCCGCGGCGCTTCGAGAGCGTCGTCCTCGAGGTGCTGACCGCCATGGGCTATGGCGGCTCTGACCCAGACCGCGCCAGCCTGACCGCCTACAGCCATGATGGCGGTCTGGACGGGGTCATCAAGGAGGACACGCTTGGCCTCGATCAGGTCGTTGTCCAGGCCAAGCGCCACAGCTCACCGGTCGATGTGAAGCTTGTCCGTGAGTTTGCGGGCTCACTCGACGAGCACGGCACCGACAAGGGCGTCTTCTTCACGACGGACAAGTTCACAGGGCCGGCGATCGACTACGCCAAGTCCATCAAGAAGCGGATCATCCTGATCGACGGACCTGAGCTTGCCCGGCTGATGGTCAGGCACGGCGTCGGTGTCACTGTGACCAAGACGCTGCAGCTTGCGCGTTTGGACAGCGACTACTTCGATCCGGACGTGGAGGCGTAGGCGCCCGCGGCCTTGGCTGCGATGGGGCTGGCAAGCACATCGAGCAGACGCGCTGCGCGCAGCTCATGCGCGAAACGCTGGCCGGAATCATTCGCAAGCGCAGACAAGAGTCGGAGGGAACAGATGCCCAACTCGCTGCAGAAGGCCCAGGCGCAGTACGAGGCTGGTGAGCACAAGCGCGCGGTGGACACGCTCTGGGATGTCACCTTCGTGGGCGATCACGCGGAGATCGACGCGCGGATGGTGATCGCCCTGGCCACCCAACTGAAGGACGTCACGCAAGGCGGAGCCCGTCGCGACTGCGACGAACACATCGCCCGTGCCCAGGGCTTCCTCGAGCCGCCCGCCGACCCGGAGACCCGGGCCCTTGGGGAGGAGCGAGACCGGAGGCGGCGCGAGGAACCGGTGCTTCTCGCCCGAGAGGCGCGGGCAGCCGGCCTCATCTGGCTCGAGATCCGCCGCAGCGAGGATGTAGTCGCCGCGGAGATGGCGGCCGCCCTGGCCGACGACCCTGCGGCTGCAAGCGCAGCGCTGCCGGGCATGATTGACGCGGTGGAGGCGGAGGGCTGGAGGCTCGAGCACGTTGTGGCCATGTTCCGCCCGACCAAGGTCCAGACCTCGGTGCTCCGTGGCGCGGAGCTCTTCATGGGCGGGGACGTCGTCGACGGTGAGGAGGTCCACATCTATCTCTTCCGTCGGGTCGATGGGGCATCTGGCTAGCAAGCGCATCAACCTGACTCGCCGCAGCGCGGGCGGCCTCAGGGGAGGCCGCGGCGCTCGCAGGTCATCCGCGTTGCGATGGAACTGGGTCTCAGGCCAACCTGCTCCCAGTCGAGACCGGGCGGGAGATTGAGCTGGCGGAGGACGGCATCGCGCGGAAGCGCAGCCGCGCGGTATGGAAGGAGCGAGCCGGTGGCAGCCACCGACGACCTGAAGTCGCAGCAGTTCTACCATGGCACAGGCTGACCTCAAGCCAGGAGACCTGATCAAGCCAGGCCAGACTCCTAACTTCGGTAAGCGGGAGGGGACAACGACCTACATCTACCTGACCCGCACCTTGGATGCAGCCACCTGGGGAGCGGAGTTGGCCCTCGGCGAAGGTCCCGGCAGAATCTACATCGTGGAACCGACCGGCCCGACTGAGGATGACCCCAATCTGACCGACAGGAAGTTCCGGGGTAATCCGACGAAGTCATGCCGCTCCCGGGAGCCGCTGCGGGTCACGGGCGAGGTCACGGATTGGCAGGGGCACTCCCCCGAAGCGCTCAAAGCCATGAAAGACAACCTGGAGCGACTCGAGCGACTTGGTGTTGAGCTAATCGACGACTGAGCTCGGCTCGTCCATCCAACAATGAGATCGACCTGACTCGCTTCGCTCGGAGGTCATCTCACGACGTCGGGCTGACGCGAGGGTGGAGGGGCCATGCTGGGTCGGACGCGAGTCGCCGGAGCGCTCTTACTGTTGATCGCCTTCGCATTGCTGGTCGTCGAGTGCGGCCACTCGGCCCCGGGAGCTCAGGGAGACCGCCGCGTCCCATCCAGCAACCGTGATTTCGGTTGCAGAACGGCTGCAGACGGGGGCTGGAGGCGAAGGCGACAGCGTTGCCGTCGGGAGACCGGGCCGGCGCGACACTGGTAAGCTGCTGGAATGGACCTTCTGGATGGATACGAGCTGCTGGCGCCCACGTGGGATGACCTTGAGCCCGCCGCCGAGGTGCTCGCGGCGGACGACCTGGACGACGCCGGGCAGGTCGTCCTCGACACCGGCTATCTCCGCGGGCAATGGGAGCGGTTCGGCTTCGAACTGACGACCGACGCCTGGGTCGCGGTCGACGCCGCGGGGACGGTCGTCGGGCACGGGCAGGTCACGCGCGATGAGGACGACCTCGCCGCTTCATGGGGGGTCGTGCATCCCGCGCATCGCGGGCGGGGCATCGGATCGGCACTGCTCGGCCGGATCGAGGCGCGGGCGAACGAACTGCTGGCCGGCGTACACGGCGGTCGCTTCCGGCACGTGGTGAACGCGGGCGACGAGGCCGCGGCGGCCCTGCTCCAGGGCCGCGGCCTGCACCTCGTCCGGCACCACTGGATCATGAGCATCGAGCTCTCACCAGACGCCGTCGCGGGTCCGGCGCCAGCGGGGATCGCCATCACGTCACTCAGGCCGCAAGACGACCTGCGCGAGGTCCACGCCGTCATCGAGGAGGCCTTTGAGGACCACTGGTGCGACCGCTCGGAGTCGTTCGAGCACTGGGTCCGGGACCGGACCCAAGGCCCAGACCACGACCCCGCGCTGTGGCGACTGGCTTGGGAGGATCGTCGGCTGGTCGGCGCGCTCGTCGCGAGCGTGCTGGGAGACCAAGGCTGGGTGACGTTGCTCGGCGTGCGCAGAGAGGCACGTAGGCGCGGCATCGGCGCCGCCCTGCTGCGCAGCGCGTTTGAGGCAGTCGCAGCGCGCCGGATCCGCTCGATGGTGCTGACCGTGGACGCGGCCGACCCTACTGGAGCCACCGCCCTCTACGAGCGGGTCGGTATGCGCGTGGTCGGCCGCTTCGACCTGTGGGAGCGGGCTCTGGATCCTTCGGCGATCTCCAGACTGAGCTAGCGGCCCACGAAGGCGACAAGTATGCTCGCGGCGACCCCGCGCAGTTGGCACTCAACTTCGATGAGCCGAGGATGGACGGTCCCGTCGACACGACGCTCACCAGGGTCGACGAAGCGGGCACGTTCCTGATTCAACTCCGTGAGCATGTGGACGGCCTCGATCTCCACGGGGCCGCAGCGGATCGGTTTCCAGAGGAAGTCGAGTTTCACGCGGGCGTCGGCTGCTGCGCCGGTCACTGGTCCTCTTTGGCGAGGCCGTCTCGGCAGGCGAACGGGCGGTCCGGCTCAAGCCTGAGGACGCGACCTTCGCGAGCGACGTTGCACCGCACAGGGGAGACGGACGCGTCCGGCGGGTAGAGTCGCCCCAGGTACTCAAGCGCGAGGGACAGGAGAGACGCATGACCGCTGGCAAGGTGGTGGGGAACAAGGATGACGTCGCCGCGGTGCCGATGGCCGGCGCCGGCGTCGAGGGCGTTGTGAAACGCGTGCTGGTCTCGCCCGAGGACGGCTGGGAGGGCTGGGTGATGCGACTCTTCGACATCGAACCCAGCGGGCACACGCCGCGGCACGCGCACGACTGGCCGCACATCAACTTCGTCGCCGCGGGGCGCGGCCTGCTGTACCTCGACGGCGAGGAGCACGCGCTCGCGGCCGGCTCGTACGCCTACGTGCCGGCCGGCCACGAGCATCAGTTCAGCGCCGCGGCGGGCGAGCCGCTGTCGTTTGTCTGCATCGTGCCGGAGGCCGGGGACTATTGAGCCGTCTGCCGGCATCGCCCGGCCGCCGCGCCGGCCGCCGTTCGCTGCGGCCGCATCCATCCTTGAAAAGCGGCCGCGAAGGGAATTGACTAGCTTGAGGCCGCGCGGAGGGCCGGCGCCTTGCGCCGGCGGCACCGCGCGGCGTTCGTGAGACCGACAGCGGCAGGGAAGGTGGCGCGACCCGGCTTCTCCCGGCCCGCTCGGCTTCACCGCAGACAACGACGACGCCGGGGCGAGGGCCGCACCGGCGAAAGGAGAGTGAACGCCGTGCCACCCGCTCAGAGCAGGCTCGCCGGACTCCATCGGCTCGGTCAGAGCCCTTGGTTCGACTACATCAGCCGCGAGCTCGTGACTCGCGGCGGCCTCAGGAGGATGGTCGACCGCGACGGCCTCGGCGGCGTCACCAGCAACCCATCCATCTTCGAGAGGGCGGTGGGCGCCGGGACGGGCTACGACGAGCAGATCCTGGAGCTTGCTCGCGAGGGCCTGGGGGCGGCGGAGATCTTCGACCGCCTGGCGGTCGAAGACGTGCGCGCCGCCTGCGACGTGCTCGCGCCCCTGTATCTGGGCAGCGGCGGCGAGGACGGCTTCGTCTCCATCGAGGTCTCGCCGGCCTATGCCTACGACACGCCGACGACCATCGCCGAGGCTCAGCGGCTCTTCGCCGCCGTGGACCGCCCCAACGTCATGATCAAGATCCCGGGCACGCGCGAGGGCGTGCCGGCGATCCTCGAGACGCTGCGGCAGGGACTCAACATCAACATCACGCTGTTGTTCTCGCTGACCCAGTACGAGGCCGTCGCCGACGCCTACCTCGAGGCGCTGGAGTATCGGCTGCAGCACGATCTCACGATCCGCGCCACGTCATCGGTGGCGAGCTTCTTTGTGTCTCGCGTCGACACGCTGGTCGACAGGCTGCTGGACGAGAAGATCGCGGCCGCCGCCGACGCGGCGGAGCGGCGGCGGCTCGAAGCGCTCAAGGGCACGGCCGCGGTGGCCAACGCCAAGGTCGTCTATGAGCGTTTTCGCAGCTACCTGGGCGGCCGCCACTGGCAGCTCATCGCCGCCTCGGGCGCCAAGGTGCAGCGCATCCTGTGGGCGAGCACGGGCACCAAGGACCCCGCCTACTCGGATGTGCTGTACGTCGACGAGCTCATCGGCGAGCACACCGTGAACACTCTGCCGGAGGCCACCTGGAAGGCCTTCAACGACCACGGCACGCTGGCGCGGACGGTCGACCGTCACCTCGAGGACGCGCACCGCACGCTGCGCGAGCTCGGCCAGCTCGGCATCGACATGGAGCGGGTGGGCGCCCAGCTCCAGGTCGAGGGCGTGGAGCTGTTTGCGAAAGCGTTCGAGGATGTCATCGCGATCGTCGCGCGAAAGTGCGGCGACCTGCTCGCCGGCGAAGGAGGCTGACATGGGTCCTGAAGAGCTCGCGGCCGCCGTGCGGGAGCGCCTCGCGACGCTCGCCGCGGCCGACTTCCCGGAGCGTCTCTGGGCGGCCGACCCCACGCTGTGGAAGGCCGACGACGACGCCCACCAGAAGATCGTCGCCAATGCCCTCGGCTGGCTCAGCGTCTTTGAGGGCGTCCGCGACGAGGTCCGGGGGCTCACCGAGCTCGTCGACGAGCTGCGCGCCGAGGGGTACCGCTCCGCGGTCCTGCTCGGCATGGGCGGCTCCAGCCTGGCGCCCGAGGTCATGCACGCCATCCTGGGCACGCGGCCGGGCTACCTCGACCTGCACGTGCTCGATTCCACGGATCCGGCCGCGGTGGCCGCCGTCGAGGCGGCCGTGGACCTCGAGAGCACGCTGTTCGTGGTCGCCAGCAAGTCCGGCGGCACCACCGAGACGGCGTGTTTCCACGCTTACTTCTACGAGCGGCTTGTCGAGCTCGACGGCGAGCACGCCGGGCTCCATTTCGTGGCGATCACCGACGAGGGCTCGTCGCTCGAGCAGGAGGCGCTCGACGAGGGCTTCCGTGCCGTCTTTCTGAACCCCGGCGACATCGGCGGGCGGTACTCGGCGCTCAGCTTCTTCGGCATGGTCCCGGCCGCCCTCATCGGCGTCGACCTCGAGCGGCTGCTCGACGGTGTGCGCGCCATGGCCATGCTCTGCGGCCCGGACGTGCCCGCCGACGAGAACCCTGCCCTGCGGCTCGGCGCCATGATGGGCGAGGCGGCGCTGCGCGGCCGCGACAAGCTCACGCTCGTCTTCGAGGCGCCGCTGGCGCCGCTCGGCGCCTGGGTCGAGCAGCTCGTCGCCGAGAGCACCGGCAAGGAGGGCACGGGCATCCTGCCGGTGGACCTCGAGGCGCTCGGCGTCCCCGCCGTCTACGGCGACGACCGCCTGTTCGTGGCGGCGCGGCTCACGGGTGGGGCCGACGCCGGCGTCGCCGGGGCGCTCGACGCGCTGCGCGAGGCCGGGCAGCCGGTGTGCGCCCACGAGATGGGCGACGTGCGCGACCTCGGCGGGGAGCTCCTGCGCTGGGAGATCGCCGTCGCGGTCGCCGGGCACGTGCTCGGCATCGACGCTTTCGACCAGCCCAACGTGCAGGAAAGCAAGGACATCACGAAGGCGCTGCTCGCCGCCTACGCAGAGACCGGCGAGCTGCCGGCCGAGCCGCCGGCGGAAGACGGCCGCCGGATCGTCTATCCGGTGGGCGACGAGGATCTGCCGGCCGCTTTGCGCGAGCTCTTCGCGCAGGCCGCGGCCGGCGACTACGTCGCCGTGCAGGCGTACGTCGCCCCGGGGCAGGCCGTCTGGGAGCAGCTTCAGGCCGTCCGCCTGCGGCTGCGCGACGGCCTGCACGTCGCCACCACTCTGGGGTACGGCCCTCGCTACCTACACTCCACCGGCCAGCTCCACAAGGGCGGTCCCAACAAGGGACTGTTCCTCCAGCTCCTGGGGCACGACCCGGGCGATGTCGAGATCCCCGGCCAGCCGTACAGCTTCGGCGTGCTCAAACGCGCGCAGGCGCGCGGCGACCTGACGGCTCTGCGGGCGCACGGCTGCCGCGCCCTGCGCGTGTGCCTCGGCGACGACGTGCCGGCCGGCCTCGCGCGTCTGGCGGAGCTCGTCGCCGCCGTCTGAAGCGCGGGGCGCCCGCGGCGCCCCGCGGCAACGCCGGACCGCGTCGCCGGCAGGCGGCGCGCACCAAAGGCCCGGTTCGAACGAGGAGGTCCTGATGGACATCGCCATGGTCGGCCTGGGCCGCATGGGCGGCAATATGGCGCGGCGCCTGCTGCGCGGCGGGCACCGCGTCGTCGTGTGGAACCGCACGTACGCCAAGGCGGAGGAGCTCGGCGCCGAAGGCGCCGAGCCTATCCGCGAGCTCGCCGGCGTGGTGGCCGCGCTGCCGCAGCCGCGCGTCATCTGGCTAATGCTGCCCTACGGCCAGACCACGCAGGAAGCGATCGACGAGCTCGTGCCGCTGCTCGCCGAGGACGACATCCTCATCGACGGCGGCAACTCCCCGTTTCAGGAAGACGTGAGGCGCGGAGCGGCCCTCGCCGAGAAAGGCATCCGCTACGTTGACGCCGGCACCAGCGGCGGCGTGTGGGGCCTCGAGGTCGGCTACTGCCTGATGGTCGGCGGTGAGCGCACGGCCTTCGAGCACATCAGGCCCATCCTGGCCACGCTGGCACCGCCCGGCCACGGTTACGACTACATGGGCGGTCACGGCAGCGGGCACTTTGTGAAGATGGTCCACAATGGCATCGAGTACGGCATGATGCAGGCCTATGCCGAGGGCTTCGAGCTTCTCGAGGCCACGGCGTGGGACCTCGACCTAGCGGCCATCGCCGATCTCTGGAACCAGGGCAGCGTGGTGCGCTCCTGGCTGCTCGAGCTGGCCGCGGACGCTCTGAAGAAGGACCCCGGCCTCGAGCACATCACCGGGTACGTCGACGACACCGGCGAGGGTCGCTGGACGGTCGAGCAGGGCATCGCTCACTCGGTGCCCATGCCGGCCATCACCGCGGCGCTGTTCATGCGCTTCCGCTCGCGCCAGGCAGATACCTTCAGTGGCAAGGTGCTCGCCGCCCTGCGCAACGAGTTCGGCGGTCACGCCGTGCAGGAGAAGAAGTGAGCCCCGGAGGCGACCCTTCCGAGGAGCGCGTCGGCTACGAGGTCGCCGACCGCTTCGGCGACGACGAGGACGTGCACATCGGCGGCGTCGCGAGCCTCGGCGACGTGCCCTCGCCGTTCGGCGGCGAGCGCGACCCCGATCCTTGCAGCCTCGTCATCTTCGGCGTCACCGGCGATCTTGCCCACCGCAAGCTCATGCCGGCGCTCTACGACCTCGGCTGCCACGGCGTGTTGCCGTTCGGCACCACCATCGTGGGATACGGGCGCCAGGAGCTCGACGACGACGAGCTCCGTGCACTTCTGCAAGGGTCAATCGACGACCACTACGGTGCGGACACGATCGACGGCTCGCTGTGCGAGCGCATCCTCCTGACTCCGCGCTACGTTCAGGGCCAGTTCGACGATCCCGAGGGGTACGCGCGCCTGGGCGCCGTCCTTGACGATCTGGACGCCGGCGGGACGCGCGGGAACCGCATGTTCTACCTGGCCACGCCGCCCAGCCAGTTCGGGGTGATCGTGGAGCAGCTCGGGGCCTCCGGTCTGGCGCGCAAGGGCGCCTTTGACGCGGAGAGCGCTCGCGGCGCCGGGGTCCCTGGCTGGACGCGCGTCGTCATCGAGAAGCCTTTCGGGCGCGATCTCGAGACGGCGCGCGCGTTGAACCTCGAGATCGCCGACGTATTCGACGAGCGGCAGGTGTACCGCATCGATCACTACCTGGCCAAGGAGACCGTGCAGAACCTGCTGGTCCTGCGCTTCGCCAACGGCATCTTCGAGCCCGTGTGGAACCGGCGCTACGTCGACTTCGTGGAGATCACGGCCGCGGAGACGCTGGGCGTCGAGCACCGCGGCCCCTACTACGAAGAGGCCGGCGCGCTGCGCGACATGATCACGCCGCACCTCATCCAGCTCTTCAGCCTGGTGGCCATGGAGCCCCCGGTGGCGTTCGACGCCGACGCGGTGCGCGACGAGAAGCTCAAGGTGCTGCGCGCCGTGCGGCACATCCCGCGCCATCTGGCCGCGCGGTGCGCGGTTCGCGCCCAGTACGTGCAGGGCGTCGTGGACGGTGACGGCGTGACCGCGTATCGCTCCGAAGAGAGGGTCGCGCCGGACTCCCACACCGAGACCTACGCCGCCGTGAAGCTCCTCGTGGACAACTGGCGCTGGCAGGGCGTGCCCTTCTATCTGCGCACCGGCAAGCGCCTGGCGCGCCGCGTCACGGAGATCGCCATCCACTTCAAGCTGCCGCCGGTGCTGCTCTTCCGCGAGCCGGCGGGCGGTGGCGGCCTGCAGGCCAACGTCCTGGTGCTGCGCGTGCAGCCGGATGAGGGCTTTTCGCTCAACATCGAGTCCAAGCTGCCCGGCCACGGCACCGCGCTCCAGCCGGTGGCCATGGACTACTCGTACGGCACGACGCTGAACGAGCTGCCCTTCAGCGCCTACGAGACCGTCCTCGTCGATGCCATGGAGGGCGACATGACGCTGTTCACGCGTGGCGACCAGGCCGAGGAAGCGTGGCGCATCGTCGACCCGATCCTCGATGAGTGGGCCGGCAAGCCGCAGCGCGAGATCCCCATCTACGAGGCCGGCGGGTGGGGCCCCGAGACGGCCGACGCTCTGATCGCCGGCGACGGCCACACGTGGCGGCGGCCCTGAAACGAGGCGGCGGCCTCGAAACGACGATGACGAGGAGTGCCGCATGAGCATTGAGATCCTCCCGGACGCGGACGCCCTGGCGCTGCGCGCCGCCGACCTTTTCGCCCTGGCGTCCCAGGAGGGCGCGGCGGCGCGCGGCAGGTTCGCCGCCGCTTGCAGCGGCGGCGAGACGCCGCGCGCCTTCTTCAAGCTGCTGGCTCGCCAGCAGTTCAGCCAGAAGATCCCCTGGCGCCGCGTCCAGCTCTATTGGGGCGACGAGCGCTGCGTACCGCCGGACGACCCGGCCAGCAACTACGGCATGGCCCGCGACGCCTTGCTGAGGCACGCGCCCATCGCCGCCGCCAACGTGCACCGCGTGCACGGGGAGGAGGCGCCCGAGCAGGCGGCGCTCGCCTACGAGAAGGAACTGTGCGCCCTGGCGGCGCTCGAGCGGCCCCCGAGCGAGCTGCCCGTGTTCGACCTCGTGCTCCTCGGCCTCGGCGGCGACGGGCACACGGCCAGCCTCTTCCCGCGCAGCGACGCTCTGGCCGTCGAGGAGCGCTTCGCCGTGGCTACGCAAGCGCCGGACGGTTCGTCGCGCGTCACCGTGACCTACCCCGTGATCAACGCCGCGCGCCGCGTCTGGTTTCTCGTGAGCGGCGCGGCCAAGGCCGGCATGGTGGCCGAGGTCCTCGAGGGCCTGCAGGTGCCGAATGCGGTGCCTGCCCAGGGCGTGCGCCCGGTGCACGGCAAGCTCACCTGGCTGCTCGACGAGGCGGCGGCGGCCGCGCTGAGCCCCGCGCTGCGGGGCGGCTGACAATCCACTTGAAGGAGAACGAGATGGACGAGACCTACGATGTGCTCATGGCCGACGGAACGGTCGTTGAGTACGCGGCCGGCCAGTTCGCCGAGATCAAGGAGGCGCGCTCGGCGAACGAGCGCAACGACCTGGTGGCCGACGGCTGGATGGCCCTCACCGAGCGCGTTGAGACGGGTCCGGCGCCCAAGGCGCCCTCGGCCGTGGAAGAGGCGCTCACCGAGTCGGTGGTGCCTCCCGCCGCGGCGCCCGTGGTGACGATCTACGTGCTCGGGCGCCTCAAGCCCGGCGAGCAGGGGACCAAGGTCGTCTGACATGAACCACAGCCCCGATGAGCGGGCCACCGCCGACATCCAGGGCGGCGGCCCCGACGGTGCCTTCGAGGTGCTCGGCGATGACGGCAAGGTCGAGCTCTACCGACCGACCGACTTCGACGAGATCTTCACGACCACGGACGAGCACGAAGCCGGGCGCCACGTCGGGCTCGGCTGGATGCTGCTCGACGAGGTCGTCGGCAGGGAAGGCGGCAAGCCGGCGCTCGACACGTTCTGGCGCCGGCCGGCCGGCCGCCTCCTGCCGGCTGCGGGCGATCCGCAGTTCGAGGCGTCCGGCGACGTGACCACGTACGTGCTCGGCTACCTCAAGGATGGGGCCGGCGGCACGCTCGTGGAGTGACTCATCGCCTATCGATGCTAGAGTGGTATGACATTTGTGGCATCGATGATGACGGCGTATGATGAACCGCAGCGATGAGGAGGTTCGTCATGGCGCGCGCCACGATCTCACCCAAGTTCCAGATCGTGATCCCCAAGGAGATCCGCGAGCGGCTCGACCTGAAGCCCGGTCAGCAGGTCGCCCTGATCGACCGTGACGGTTTCATCGCCCTCGTGCCGCAGCGTCCCATCTCCGAGCTCCGCGGAATCGCCAAGGGTGCCCCCACCGACGACTACCGGGATGAGACCGACCGCTACTGACAGCGTGATGAACGTGCTCGACTCGTCGGTGTGGATCGAACACCTCGTCGACGGCCCTCTGGCCGCGCGGTGCGCATCCTATCTGGTCGCCGAACGCGGGATCATCACCCCGGTCCAGGTACTGTACGAGGTCTATCGCTGGACTCTTCGTCACGCGGGAGAGCGCGCCGCGATGGAGGTGGTGGGGCACATGGAATGCACCCGGTTCGCGCCCGCCGACGTCACGACGGCTGTCATCGCCGTCCAGTTCAGCGCCGCTCACGGGCTTGCGGCAGCAGACGCCGTCATCTATGCGACCGCGCGGCTCGAGCGTTGCGAACTGGTGACCCTGGACGCGGACTTCCGCGGGCTGCTCGGCGTCGTTCTCATCGAGGCCGACGCGTAGCTCGCGCGGCGCGGTGGTACACTCAACGGGCAAGCCAGGTGGCCGCGGTGGGGTCGCGTTGCGATGCTCCTCGGAGCTCGCGAGGCTCCCCGTCGAGGAAAGTCCGGACACCACAGAGCAGGGCGCTGGTTAACGGCCAGCCGGGGAAACCCGAGGGAAAGCGCAACAGAGAGCAGACCGCCAGCGGCCCCTTTCGAGGGGTGCGGGTAAGGGTGAAACGGTGAGGTAAGAGCTCACCAGCGGTCCTGGTGACAGGCCGGCTCGGCAAGCCCCGCCCGGTGCAAGACCAAATAGGGGAGCGTTTGAGGGTTGCTCGCCCGAGGCTCCCGGGTTTCGGTCGCATGAGGCGCGCGGCAACGTGCGTCCCAGATGGATGGTCACCCACGACAGGATCCGGCTTACGGCTTGCTACCGAGAAGCCCCTCGTTCCAGCTGGACGAGGGGCTTCTCCACGTCTACGGCGTGTGCCGGGCCGCCCGGGGGGCGCGCAGGCGCAGCAGTGAGCGCGCACCACGGGCTGTGCCCTCGCCGATCGCCATGCCGATGAGCACGCCGGCGATCACGTCCCCCGGGTAGTGCACGCCGGTGTGAATGCGCGAGTACGCGACCACCGCGGCGAGCCCGCGGAGCGGCAGCCCGAGCTCTGGCCGGGTGGCCGCGACGGCCTGCGCGAAAGCGAAGCCGGACGCCGAGTGCCCGGATGGGAACGATGTCGACGTGGGCATGCTCACGTGCCGTTCGGTCGAGACGTCGACCGTGCCCCTGTCCGGCCGGTCGCGGTGACCCAGGGCCTTCAGGGGCACGTTGACGACGAACGAGTTTACGCCCACGGCGACCGCGCCGGTGACGGCCGCCCGGCGCCCTGAGCGGCCGCCAAAGGCGAATAGCAGCGCGGCGATCGCGAGCCAGAGCTTCGAGTGATTGGCGAGCCGGGAGATCTCGCGAAGCGGCACGTCGAGCACCGGCGTACGCGTGCCTTCGACGGCGCGGTAGACGGCGAGGTCCATGCGCTTCAGGTCGTGGAGGACGGCGCCTGTCGAGAAGCGTTGCGGCTCCGGGCGCGCCTCCTGGGCGTCATCCTGTGAGAAGGAGCCGAGTCCGTGCGCGTCTGTCGCGTCTGTCGTCATGACTGCCGGATGGTACCATCCGGTGCTCTGCGCGGCGAGGCGGCGCGTCTCATGTCGAGGATCGGCCGCGCTGCCGCGCGATCGCGACGCATGAGCCGGCGCGTCACGCGTCGCTCCCGGCGGGCCGTCCGAGCGCGGCGCGGCCCAGGTCGGCGAGCCGCGCCCGAAGGCTCACGGACCGGGCGGCCGGCGAGTAGCCGATCGCCCGCCCGGGCAGGCGCACGCGGAGCACGCCCGGTCGTGACGAGAAGACGAGCGGAGGCTCCATCTCCAGGGACTCGCCGTCGAGGCCCACAGCGATGGCAGACGCCGAGGTCAGGGTCAGCGTCGGCGTGCTCCAGCCCAGGTAGCCCTGGTAGTGCTCGGGGTGACCCGCCGCCACGGCCGCGAGGAAGTGCGTCGCCTCGAGCCCGCTCGGCACCACGAGGGCGAAGACGCCGAGCGTGCCCGTGTCGAGGCGGGGCCGCGACGCGAGCCCCCCGATGGAGGTGCCGTACGGCCCGTTGGAGATCTGGATGACGTGCGCGCCCTCGTGCGTCTCGCCGTCCGGGCCGTCGAAGCGCAGGTCGAACGGTTCGCTGTCGGGGCCCAGCACCTGCGGCAGCGCCGCGAGCGCGGTCTCCCTCTTCGCGTCGCGGTACTCGGGAGACCGGACGATCGTCGCATACAGGCCGAGCGACACGTTGTTCACGAAGACGCGCCCGTTCACGTCGGCGAGGTCGATGCTGTGCTCGAAGGCCTCGCCGTAGGAATCCAGGGCGCCGACGACGTCGTCGCGGTCGAGGCCGAGATCGAGGGCGAAGTGGTTGCGGGTGCCCGTGGGGACCACGACCATGGGGACGCCACGCTCGGCGGCGACGCCGGCGACCAGGGCCTGGGAGCCGTCGCCGCCCGCCATGCCGATCACGTCCGTGCCGCTGTCGATGGCCTCGCGCGCGAGCCGGAGCAGGTCGTCGCCCGGCTGCAGGACGACCGGCTCGATCCCTCGCGCGCGGCACTCGCGTTCGAGGTGGAAGCGCGCGGCCTTCCCGCCGCCGGACTTCAGGTTCATGATCAGTGTGCCCCGCTTGGCGCCGGGCACGGGCGTGCCGGGAGTCACGCTCCGCTGGAGTGTGCGCACGTCTCGCGCCAGCGCGTACCGCGCCAGTCCGGCGGCGGCCAGCAGCGCCGCCAGGCGCAGCGCCAGCGAGAGGCCGGCGCTCCCCTCCTTCTGGATCTGGAGGAGGACGATGGCGACGGCGGCCGCCGCCGCGAGTGCGAGGGCGATCCAGCGGCGTGCGCCCGGCGTGGTGAGCGAATCCCAGACCGCCAGCCCGGCGACGATGAGCAGAACCACCTGGGCCGTGCAGAGCAGCGGGTCGCGGAGCGCCACGACGATCGTGACGACGATCACCGCGGCGGTGAGGAGGATGGCAGCGATCGCCGCCGCGCGGCGCGAGGGACCGGGTCGCTGTGCTGCCGTGGTCACCGGCATGTGAGGGCCTGTCTCTCGTGATCGGGCAGCGTGGCCACCCTGGCGCTGCCGAGCCGCCGGGTTGGCGCGGCGAGGGCGCCCTGTCCCGCTGCCGCGCCGAGCGCGAGGCCGCCTGCCACGTCGGCGAGCCAGTGGACATTCAGACAGGTGCGGCTCCACGCCCTCGCGAGCGCGGCCGCCGCGGCCGGGACAGCCCGGGCGCCGCGCCTCTCCCGGCCACAGAGGAGGCCGAGCAGCGGAGCGGCCGTGATGGCGGTCCGCCGCGGATGAACGAGCTCGTCTCGCCGACCACTCAACTGTTCCCGTCCCCCCTCTTCCTGAGCGCGGTCTGTATTTTGCCATGAAACCCGTCGAGAGAGGTCGGCGTGGAGGCCGGGCCGTGCCGACGAGTCGCTCCCGCCACACGAACGAGGGGCCTCTTCACGGCGGACGGCTGACAGCGTACCGGGGAGTCTCCTGTGGGACTACTCCGCGCACGTCGAGCGACGAGCTCCCGGTGTTCGTGAGCGGGCTGCCGCTGGAGCCGATCACCCGGTCGCCGAGTGGTGCGCGGGAGACGGGCGCGATCGGCGAACTCGCGGGCGCCCACGCCTGCCGGCCTCCCGCACCTGGGCGCTTGTGAGCCGAACAGCCCGGACCGCTGCTTCCACCACGCACGGGTGAGCTCCTGGAGAGCAGCGACGATCAGGTCGCGACCGGTATCAGTCCAGCGGAAGGAGAGGCTGCCTCACGCTTGGGGTGCGAACGCCCGGCGGGTATGCTCGGCGCATGAGACCGTCCGCCGAAGAGCTGGCCGCTACGCTGGGCCTCAAGCCCCACCCCGAGGGCGGGTTCTTCCGCGAGACGTACAGGGCGGTCGAGACCGTGCAGTCGCCGCGCGGGGAGCGCGCGGCGTCCACGGTCATCCTGTTCCTGGTCACCGACGCGGCGCTCAGTCACCTGCATCGCATCAAGAGCGACGAGCTTTGGGTGTTCCAGGGTGGGCTGCCGCGGGAGCTGGTCATGCTGTCGCCGGGCGGCGAGCTGGAGACGCGCGTTCTGGGCGATCCGGCAGAGACTGGGCGGATCCCGGCCGCAGGGCCGGACGCGCCGGGTTCGGTGGGCGGCGCCGCGGTGGCTGGGGCGTGGCTGCCGCAGGCATTGGTGCCGGCCGGCAGCTGGCAGGGCGCCCGCCTCGCGGGCGGCCCGCACCTGCCGGCCTCCCGCGCCTGGGCGCTGGTGAGCTGCATCGTCTCGCCGGGGTTCGAGTACGAGGACTTCGAGCTCGGCGCGCGGGACGCGCTGCTGGCCGCGTACCCGGAGCACGCGGAGGTCGTCACGGCGTTCACCTGAGGGCGTGGGGCGGGCGGCGCGCCGCCCGGCCCAGGTCGCCGCACCCGCCGTCTGCTCCGGCCGTGGCGTCCGCCGGCGGTTCCGTCCCAGCCGCGTGATACTGTCGGCGGCACGATGACGGCGGGGGACGATCAAGCGCGTGGACTGCTGGTGAGCGGCCGCTTTGCGGAGCTAGAAGACGCGCTCTGCGAGCGCGTGCAGGAGCTCCGGCGGGGCCGCTCGCTCGCGCCTTTCACTGTCGTGGTCGGCTCAGCGCACGTGCGCACGCACGTCGGCGACCTTCTCGTGCGACAGCTCGGCGCCGTGGCCAACATCTCCGTGGTCACCCTCGCCCGTTTCGCCGCCGACCTGGTGGCCGCAAATCGCGGGGCGCCGCAGCCGACGCTCGCGGGCCTCGCCCGCGAGCGCCTGCTTGGGCGCCTGATCGCCGCCCGTGAACTGGCCTACTTCGCGCCGGTCCAGAGCCGTCCGCACTTCCCTCATGCGGTGGCCGCGACCTTCGCCGACCTACGCGAGGCCTGCGTCGCTCCGGCGTCCGCATGGGCGCGGGCCGCCGTCGGCCAGGGTGCGGCGGCGGACCTGCCGCGGGACGCCGCGAAGGCGGCCGATCTTCAGGAGCTGTACGGCGCCTACTGCGACGAGCTCGCGCGGCGCGGGCTGGCGGACCGCGCGCAGCTGCTGCTCGACGCGGCCGACGCCGTGCGCGGGGCGCCGGCGCGAGCGCACACGCCTGCTGCGGCTGAGGCCGTGCGAAGCGTGAGCAAGCCATCGCACGCCCGGGTCATCCTGTACGGCATCTACGACCTCAACCAGGCGCAGGAGGCGCTGGTCGCCGAGCTGCTCGGCGCCGGCGCCGACCTGTTCGTGCCCATCCCGCGCGGTGGCTCGGGCTCAGGCGCCATTGCTCTCGAGGTCGCGAACAGATGTGGTCTCGCGGAGCAGCGGTTGGAGGCTCCGGCGGCCGTCGTCGATCTCGAGCGGCTCGCCGAGCTGTGGCGCGCGTCGCGGCCGGCCTGCGCGCCCACCGTCGAGCTTCGCGGCGACGATCGCACTTTGAGCGTGGTATCGGTGCCCGACGAGCGCGCGGAGATGCGCGAAGCGGCGCGCGCCGTCCTTGCGGCCGCGGCCGCCGGCGCCGCCTTCTGGGACTGCGCCGTGGTGGTGCCGCACGGCGACGACGTGGAGCGCGCGGCCGCCGGCCTCGAGGCGGCGGGCATCCCCGTGGCCTGTCGCCGCCCCGACCGCTCCACGGGGCCGCGGTTGCTGCTGCGCCTCGCCGACTGCCTGGCGCCGCCGGCCGGCGCGCCGTTCGCGCGGCGCGCCGTCGTCGATCTGCTGAGCGCCGCGCCCTTGCGCGAGTCAGTCGCAGCGCCGCGTGATATCGCCCTCTGGCTCGACGAGGCCCGGCAAGCGGGGGTGGTCAGCGGCCTCGAGCAGTGGCGGGAGCGCATGGGGCGACGGCGACGCGGGCTCGAACTTCGCCTCGTGGATCTTGAGGCCAAGGGAGAGGATCTCGCCGCCGACGACGACGAGCTCACGGAGAAGCTCGAGGTTGTGCGGCTGCGCCTTGCGGCGGCGCGCAGCCTCGAGGCCGCCGCCGGCGACCTCGGGCGCGCTTGCGGCGGCCTCCCGTCGCGCGCCGGCTGGGGCGCGTGGGCCGGCGTCGTCGGCGGCGTCGCCGAGGCGCTGTTCGAGGCGCCTGCCGCCGCGGCCGTCCGCGACGCCGCCGGCCGCCTCGCCGCGCTCGGCGTTCTGGACGAAGAAGTCGATGTCGCCGAGATGGCGGCGGCGCTGCGCGAGCAGCTCGCGGACGCGCGTGTGCCGCAGGGCCGGGTGGGCCGCGAGGGCGTCGCCGTCCTCGCGCCTCTTGAGACTCGCGGTCTGCGCTTTCACACGGTGGCATTCGTCGGCCTCGCCGAAGGCGGCTTTCCGCCGCGTGGCCGGCCGGACCCCCTCCTCGGCGACGCCGAACGGCGCCGGCTCGCCGAGGCGCTCGGCGCGCGGCTGCCGCTGGCCGAATCGCGCGACGCCGAGTCGATGCTGCTCTTCGCCTTCGCCTGCGAAGCGGCGCGAGAGCAGCTCACGCTGCTCGCGCCGCGCACAGACGCCGCCACGGGCCGGCCGCGGCTGCCCTCGCGGCTGTTGCTGCGTCTGGCCTCGCTGGTTGCAGGCCATCCGGTCGGTCTCGACGAGCTTCTGAGCGGCGCACCCCTGGCCGCCGTGTGGCGCCACGTCGGCGGCGCGCCCGCGTACGTGGGCGGCGCCTCGGCGGCCGCTGCCGACGTCGCTTCGGCGCCCCGGAGCGCCGCCACCGTGTGGACGGACGCGCGCGAGCACGACACCGCGGCGCTCCTCGCGCTCTCCGAGCTGGGCGCCGCACCCGCGGCGCGGGAGTACCTCGGCGCCGTGCTCGGCGAGCCTGCCACGGCGCGGCGCCGCCTGGAGCACTGGCGGTCCGCCCGCGACAAGGCGCCGGGCGCGTGGGACGGGCTGCTCGGCGGCGCCGCCCGCGCCGCGCTGGCGGCGCGCCACCCGTTCGACGCCGAGATGTCACCTACGCGCCTCGAGCGCTACGTGGGCTGCCCCTTCGCCTTTCTGCTGCGCGACGTCTTCGGTTTGGAGACTCCGCAGGAGCCCGGCGAGAGCCTCGAGATGGACGCCCGCGAGTACGGGACCCTGGCCCACAAGATCCTGCAAGGCGCCTACAGCGCGTCGCTCGCCGGTGAGCCCGGTCTCAACGAAACGTTGCATGCCCTCGCCGCGGCCTGGGAGGCGCGCTGCGCCGAGGCCGAGCAGAGCGGCGTCACCGGCGTGGCTCTTTCCTGGGAAGTGCGTCGCATGATGCTCCTCGAGGACCTCCTCGAGTCTGTGCGCCGCGACCCCGTGTTCGCCGCGCGCGGCGGCCGGCCGGCGAACGTCGAGTGGCGCTTCGGCGAGGCCGTCGGCCGGCCGGTCACTCTCGAGTTGCCGGGTGGGCGGACCGTGCGCTTCAAGGGCCGCCTCGACCGCGTGGACGCCACTGCCCTGGGCGCCCGCGTCGTCGACTACAAGACCGGCAAGGGCACCACCGAGGACAAGCGCCTCAAGGACGGGCTCAGCGTGCAGCTGCCCGTCTATCAGATGGCGGCGCGGCAGGCCGGGGACGTGGACTACGGCGAGATCACCTGCCTGTACCGGCTCGTCACCCGCCGCGGAGGGTTTGAAGAGCTGCGCCTCCCGGACGCCGAGGACGTTGCCGGCCGGCGGCTGCGCGAGTTGGTCGGCGCAGCGGTCGCGCTGGTCGACGCCGGCCTGTTTCCGCGCTCCACGGCCGGGCGCTGCGACTACTGCGACGTCAACTACGCCTGCGGGACCACCGCCTGGACGCGGGCGCGCAAACGCGAGCATGAGCTCCTCGAAGACCTCGTGAGCCTGCAGCGCCACGGCCCCGGGGAGGTCAGCGACGATGCCGGCGCCTGAGCGCGCGGTCTGCGACCAGGACGTCCGCGACCTCGTCACGGGCGATCTCGGCGTCACCTTCCTGCTCGAGGCGGGGGCCGGCACGGGCAAGACCCGCGTGCTCGTCGACCGCTACGTCAGATGCGTGCTCGACGACGAGCTGGGAGCCGGCGACGTGCGCTCCGTGGCCGCCATCACGTTCACCGAGAAGGCGGCCGGCGAGCTGCGCCAGCGCGTGCGCGAGGAGTTCGAGGCGCGCGCCGCCGAGGCTGAGGTCGGCTCGGCCGCAGCCGACGCCATCGAGCGCGCCCTCGCGGCGCTCGACGACGCGCCCATCAGCACCATCCACGGCTTCGCGGGGCGCCTTCTGCGCGAATTCCCGGTGGAGGCCGGCGTCGACCCTGCCTTCGAACAGCTCGACGCGCTCGGCTCCGACATCGAGCGCGCCCGCCTCTGGGAGGAATGGCTCACCGGGCTGGCCGCCGGAGAGCCGTCCACGGAGGCCGTGGCAGAGGCCTCGGAGCCGCGCGTGCGCGACTGGCTCTCGCGGCTGCTCCGCGTGGGCGTGAAGCTCGACGACGTGCGCGAGCTCGCCGCGGGTGCAAAGGGCATCTTCGGCGAGCGCTACGACCTCGACCCAGCGCCGGAACCACCGCCTGAGCCCGACCTCGGCGGCGGTCTGGACGAGCTCGCGGGACCTCTGGCAAGCCTCCGCGACTTCTGCGCGGCGGCCTGCGGCGACCAAACCGACAAAGGGTTCGCCGCCGCCATGGACCTCGTCGAGGCCTGCGATCCGCTCCTTGCCGAGCCGCCCGCCGACCTCGACCTGCTGGCGGCGGCGCTCTATGCGCTGCCGGTCAAGACGACCCCCACGGCGCCCGGCGGCAGCAAGGGCAACTGGGACGGAGCCGCCGGCGGCAAGGACGAGCTGCAGGCGCGCTACCAGGCCGCGGTCGCCGTCGTCCTCGATCTGCGCGACGTCTACGCCGACTACGTGACCGGCCTCGCCGTGGCGGTGGCCGACTCGTTCGCACGCTGGTCCGGGCTCGTACAGGTGGGCCTCGGCCTCGTCGACTTCACCGATCTGCTCGGCCGCTTGCGCGACCTGCTCAGCGGCGACCTCTCCGCGCGCCGCGCCCTTCAGCAGCGCTTCCGCTACCTGCTCGTCGATGAGTTCCAGGACACCGACCCTCTGCAGGCCGAGATCGTCTTTCTGCTCTGCGAACAGGAGCCGCTCGCCGCCGATTGGCGCGATGTGGTGCTCGAGCCCGGCAAGCTCTTCGTGGTCGGCGACCCCAAGCAGTCCATCTACCGCTTCCGGCGCGCCGATATCTCCCTGTTCGACCAGGTGAAGAAGCTGGTGGGCGGTCAGCCCGGCGGCGCCGGCGTCGTCACCGCCATCCGCCAGAACTTCCGCACCACGCCGGCCGCGGTGGCGTGGGTCAACAACGTGTTCGCCGATGTGTTCGACAGCGACCAGGCCGAGGGTCGCCAGCCGGGATACCAGTGGGTCGAGCCGTACCGGCCGCCGGCCGACGGGCCGCGGGTGGCCGTGCTGCTCGGCCGCGAGTACAGCGTGCGGGCGGCCGGCGAGGCCGACGCCGCCCGCCGCGATGAGGCCCGTGCGCTCGCGGCGCTGCTGCTGCGCATGCACGGACCGGACGCGGTGCGCTGGTCGGTTCAGGACAGGGGAGTCGCCGACGTCGCGGCGGCGGCATCCGAGGCGGGGGAGGCGGCGGCCGCCGGAGGCGCGCCGCCGGAAGGCGAGCCGGCGCGCTCGCCGCGCTGGGGCGACGTGGCCCTGCTGTTCCGCGCCACCACGGGGCTCGAGACCTACGAGCAGGCGCTGCGCGAGGCGGGCGTGCCGTACCGTGTCGACGGCGGCAAAGCCTACTTCGCGCGGCGCGAGGTGGCCGACGCGCTGCTCTGCCTGCGCGCCGCCGACGACGCCGCCGACGGGCCCGCCCTTTACGGCGCCCTGCACTCGTCGTTCTTCGGGTTCAGCGACGACGACCTCTTCCTCTTCTGGGCGGCCGGCGGCCGCTTCGACCTGTTCGCCGCCGAGCAGCCGTCCGGGTACGAGGCGGTCGTCGCAGCCCTGGACACGCTGCGTGCCCTCCACGAGCGCCGCGTCGAGTGGGAGCCGCACGAGATGGCCGCCGAGCTCGTGCGGCTCGCGCACGGCACCGAGCTTCTCGCGGCTACCGGCGCCGGGGCATCGCAGGCCATCGCCAACCTCGAGAAGCTGGTCGAGCGAGCACGGGCGTTCTCGGGCGCGGGCGGACGCGGCCTTGGGTCGTTCCTGGTCTGGGCTGCCGAGGCCGGCGACGCGGCCGGTGAAGGCGAGTCCCAGGTGGACGACGAGGGCGATGTGGTCCACCTGCTCACGATCCACAAGGCCAAGGGCCTCGAGTACCCCATCGTCGTCCTGGTCGGCGGCGCTCTTGGCGGTGGCTGGCGTGGAGGAGAGCCGATCGTCGACCGTGCCGCTCGCCGCCTGGCGATCAAGCTCAAGGCGGAGCTCCCCGGGGCGGCCGCCTGCGATCTGGAGCCCAGGGCGTACACCGCCCTGAGCGAGATCGAGAAGAAGATGTCCGCCAGCGAGTCGCGGCGACTGCTGTACGTGGCGGCGACGCGCGCCCGCGACCGCCTCGTGGTGTCGTGCTTCGGCAAGCTGACGACGGCCAAGGGCGAACCGGCCGGCGTGATGCTCGGCGCCATCGCCGGGGCGCTGCCGGCGCCCTCGTCAGAGGCGCCGACCGAAGAATGGGAGGAAAGCGGCGTGCTGGTGCTGCCGCCGACTGAGCCGCCGGAGCGCGACGAACCTCAGGCGGCGCCGGACGCCGCGACCATGGTCGCGGCCCGCGGCGCCTGGCTCGCCGCCCGCGAGGCTCTGCTCGCGAAGGCTCGCAGGCCGGCGCGTGCCACCAGCCCCAGTGGCCTC
>Ga0114951_10000906_pt1 | contig 39188 bp, 21 predicted proteins | sample AM7aDNAmetaG_FD_88677 | JGI IMG/M metagenome (GOLD analysis project Ga0114951, IMG submission 88677) | Freshwater microbial communities from Finland to study Microbial Dark Matter (Phase II) - AM7a DNA metaG | ecosystem: Environmental > Aquatic > Freshwater > Lake | place: Finland: Lake Alinen... | reverse complement strand
GTGCGTCCGTCAGTTCGTCTCGATGTCTTGCCATGAAAAGATTCTCCTTTCCACGGCAAGGTTTAACATATCTGCATGAAAATTAAAAGCTTACATCTAACAAGGTTGTGAAACCGGTTCTAGACATGTAGCGCGGACTATCAAGTCCGCGACAATATATTCGCGGGTTTCATAACTCGCGCCACAGTTGTGAAACCCACGCTAAGTCTTGTGCATCAGCGCGATAATCCCTTCCACGCCGCGCCTCATGAACATCACCGCCAGCGCCGCGAGGATCAGGGAGGCCAGCTTGCTCAGCACGCGCGTTCCCGCCGCGCCGAGCCAGCCCAGCAGCACGCGCGACCAGAGCAGCGCCAGACCCGTCAGCAGGATATTCACCGTCACCGCCAGCGTCGTCACCGTGACGCCCACCTCGGGCGCATCGCGCAGCAGCAGCGACGTCGTCAGCACCGCCGGCCCGACGATCAGCGGCACCCCCAGCGGCACCGCGCCGATGGTCGCCTCCGAGATCGCATGCCGCCGGCGCTCTGTCCCCGCCACCAGGTCCGCCAGCGCGATGACGAACAGCAGCGCGCCGCCGGCCACCAGGAAGTCCGGCTCCGTCACCCCCAGCATCCGCAGCAGCAGCTTGCCGATGAAGATGAAGCCGATCGCCACTACCAGCGCGGTCGTCACCGACTGCGCGATCACGCGCCGCCGCGCGCTCTCCTCCATCTCGCCGCACAGCGCGGCGAACAGCGGCACCACCGCAATGGGATCCACCGCGACGAACAGCGGAACGAACGCCAGCCAGAATGAACGCATGGTAACCTTTCCTCAAAGCGCTTCCGCCGTCCGCCCGGCGTTCATTATCCCCCTCGTCCGCCGCCTGAATCAACTGCACCGGGGGAACGCGGGCGCGTGCCATCTCTCAGCCGGGCGGGCATCATTATCGAAGGAGAGACGCCGCCGGTTGCCATTCACATCCCGCCGGCGGCTGCGAGAGTGCGATCCATGCCGCTCACCCCTGCATCGCCTGCCGAATGGCGGCGACGACCCTCTCGGCGGCGCCTGCCTGACGCGCGGCGAGCTGCCTGGCCCCTTCGCTCATGCGCCGCCACAACCCCTCATCCTCGGCCAGCCTCCGGCTCGACGACACCAGCGCCTCGAAATCGCCGTTGAAGGCCAGTCCCGCGCCGGTGAGGGCCAGGATATTGTCGGGGTTCACCGTCAGCGAAAGAATGGGGGTGCCTGCGCCGGCCGCTTGGACGAAGGTGTTCGGGAAACCCTCAGCGCGGCTGGTGCAGACGCAGGCCTTGTGCGAGGCGAAGAATTGGCGCACTTGCGGATACGGCGCTCCGGGGATGAAGCGCAGGTTCGGCGGCGCGGCGGCGCGCAAACGCTCGATATCCCGCCCCGGCTGGCGCTGACAGACCATGGTGAAAGGCAGGTCGGGCAACCGGCGCGCCAACTCGATGAACAACTCCGGGGCTTTGAAATCGATATCGCGTCCAACCCACAGAAACCCCGCGCGCGTCCCCTCCCCCGTGGATGTCGCATGCGGCAGGCTGGGGAGAATCGAGGCTTCTCGCCGGTAGACGCGCTGGAGCGCCTCCTTTTGATAGCCGTTCTGGCATGTCAGCACGTCGGCGTGGCGCAAGCCGAAATGATGTGCGCGGCGCGCCAGGAAGGAAAGCGTGGCCTCCGCCAGCCCCGCGGCCTCTTCGTCGTGGGCGACCATGTGCATGTGCCGCCCGCCTCCCCAATGCGCGGCAAGGCAGGTCAATCCGTTGATCGAACTGGCTCCGCGCGTGACGTACAGCCGGTGATGACCCCGCTTCAGTTTGAGCAGCGCCGGCGGGAAATGACGGGGGCGAAGCCGCAACTCCGGCGTCAGCGGCAGCAACGGCTCGAAGCGAATCCCTTCCTCCGTCAGCGGCCCTTGCCCCAGGTCGGCCACGTAGAGCGTCACCGGGATTTTCTCGGCCGCCAGCGCCTGCGCGAGCAGGTAGAGTTGCGTCTCCGCGCCGCCGACAGGCAGGCCGGTCTCAGGGCGCGCCAACGTCAGCGCCGTCAGCGAGACGATTCCGACGCTTCCGTCCAAGAAATCTCCTTTCACCCCGCAGCGCGTCGCTCAAGAGGCCGCCGGGGCAAAGCCTTCGGGAGTGGAATATAGTCTAGAGCCCTTGGCGCGCGCAAGGGCCGCGCGCGCGGCCCCCAGCGCGTTTCCCCTGCCTGCCCGGCGGTTTGACTTCGCGATATTGGGCGCGCTAAAGTGCAGGCGAACAAGGGCGCTGAGTTTTTTGCGGCAAAGAAGGAGATCGTAGTGAGTATTCAATGGAGATGCGACGGCTGCAACAAGCTTCTCAAGGCCGGCGAAGCCTCGGCAGGCAAGAAAGTGCGATGCCCGGGTTGTGGAGAGATTCTGGTCGTTCCCGAGAACGCCGCCCCTGTCGCTGCCGCGGCGCAGCCGAAGGCGAAGCCTGCCGCAGAAGAGCCGGCCAAGCCCGTTGCCAAGCCTGTCGCGCCTCCGGCGCCTCCCGCAGCCAAGCCACCTGCGCCCCCCTCGGCCGCGCCTGCCGCCGACCCGGACTCAATAGATTTGGAATCGCTCGACAGCGGCTCGCTATCGCTGGGATCACTCCCGGATGGGGACCTGCCCGACGAGCCGGAGACTCCCACGTTGCTGGTGGCGGGCCGGAAGGCAGGCGCAGAAGCCGTCGCGGCGGATGGATGGAAGGGGCGGCTGAAAGAGAAGAAGAACCTGCTCATTGCAGTCGGCGTCGTCGTGCTGATTCTCGCAGGCGCAGGCTTCACCGGCCATCTCGGCCTGGCCATCGGGCTCGGCTTGCTGCTGGGCATTCCCGCCCTCGTGATCGCGGGCTTCTGGAAAGTGTTCACCAAGGCCGCTCAGCCGGGTTGGGCCGCGATCGTCCCGATCTACAACCTCGTCATTTTGGTGAAGATCGCAGGCAAGCCCGTCTGGTGGGTCGTTCTGTGCCTCGTTCCGATCGTCAGCATCGTCATCCTGCTCCTCGTCTCCATCGCCGTCGCAAAGAAGTTTGGGAAGGGAGCGGGGTTTGCGGTCGGGCTGCTCCTTCTCCCCATGGTCTTCTACCCGATACTGGGGTTCGGCAGCGCGGAGTACCAGGGGGAATAGCAGGCGCCAGACAGCCGCTGCGCCGGAGTAATGCGGCGGCCCGGCGGCCAGACAACGAAGAAGCCTTGGATCGCAATGGGGTTCTTGCGCTTCCAAGGCTTCACAAGGCGGCCTGCCGCGATCGTGGGCAGTCGAGGCAAATGGCGCGCCCGGACCGGTTCGAACGGTCGACCTGCGGTTTAGGAAACCGCCGCTCTATCCAGCTGAGCTACGGGCGCTTATGACAAGGTATGACGTTAGGTCGATGGGGCGACTCATGCCGATGCCCACAGTATGTCCTAACGAGACAGCGGCGTCAAGTCAGGCGTCCGGATGCACCTGTCTTTGAGACTTCTCTGTTTTCGACTGAAGAAGAGTTATCGTAGCAAACCTACAGGAGGCGGCACACGCCCTGTAACGGCTCATCGCCCCTTCTGGGACACTGCCGCTGTCAGATGGAATTCCCGAGAACGACGAGTGTCCTCGTTCATCAGAACTCCCAATTGCACTTGGGTGCCGACAGCGGCTGTATTGAAATATCGGAAAATACCGCCTCGCCGTCTTCGATGAATAGTCCCGCACGACCATTGCGCCGAGGCAGGTTCATGCGAGCAAGAACCAACCGGCCATTGATGTTGAACTCAATGGAGGGGCCGAACACGATCACACGCAACCGATACTTTCTGTCCGCGACCGGGGCGACATGGCACGTCTGCTCGACACTGCGGCCGCGCCAGAGTGAGTCGGGCCCCCGGCGACGGTTGTAGACGTACTTGACCAATTCCGCCGAGAACCGTCCGGGAATGACTGTGGCATACATTCCCTGATCACCCATTGTGTCCGCACGAAAGACCAGGCCGAACTCCTTGGCAGGGTTCTTTTCGTTCAAGGCGAGATCGGCGCAGAGAATGAAGTCCTCATGATCGCGCTGCGTGAGCCAGATGGCCGGGCCGTTCATCCTGCTTGCGCGCAGGAGCCCGCGCGACCACCGCCATGTTCCGCACGATGGGGCCGCAGGGGTTCGCGCGCCGATCTCTTTGCGCCGACTACGATATAGGGACGACCAGTCAAAGCTCTCAACGCTTAGTGCTCCGTCGGGCACGACGTTGGCGGCCTTCGGGCTGGCTAGCATGGCGTACCCACCGCCTCCATTGGCACCCCAGTCCCTGAGGCCACGCTGCCAGTGGAAGAGATGCAGCTTACCTCTCCAGACGCAAGGGCGGACGGAGAAGTTGCCGGAAGGAAGCAACGTGTCGTCGGCCATCCGGCGGTATGGGCCTTCGATCCGTTCCGCCACGCGGTAGACTTGCCGGCCAGGCCCGCCCGCGATGGCTACCATATAGAAGCGGCCATCCGCTTCGAAGACGGAAGGACATTCCCAGTCAAAACAGTTGCTCGGCGTGCAGGCCGGAGGCTTCACCTGCCAGTGGTGGCCGTTCTTGCTGGTGAAGTATCCGGCACATCCGCGGCGATTGAGGAGCCCCTGGTTCTGCCTGGCGCAGATGAACCCATGACAGACGCCGTCCTTCACTACCACATGGGGATCGCGCCAGTCCACGCGGTAGTTCCCCTTTTGCACGGCCTCATACCAGCGGGGGTCGGCCTTAATCACCGGGTTCGTTTTCGACTTCGTCCAGTGAATCAGGTCCGGGCTGGTCGCCAGGCCGGTGGTCTGCATCAGGCCGCGCTGGGAGAGCGCCGTGTAGAGCATAAACCAATGGCCGTCCTTCTGGAAGACCCCCATCGTCCAGATTTGATCACCGTCAAAGTCGTCGGGGTCACCGGTCCTGATGGCCGCCGGCAGCGGCGACCAGTTGATGCCGTCATCGCTTGCCAAGTGACCAATGGTGTCGTGGCTGGGAAGCGAGAGGTAGAAACAGTGCAGTTGTCCGTCCTTTGCCACAACATCAAAATCCCCGATCTCGTTCGGGTCTTGCCCGGAGATAAAGTACATGTTTTTCGACCTCCTTTACAACTGCCTTGAATGCGCGTCGTCTCTCACGCCCATGGCTTGGCGGATACAACAGTCATTGTGATTCGTTCGCAAATCACGGACTCCGAACCGTCATGAGACAGCAGGGCGCGCGCCTCCGTTGCAGCGAGGGCTCAGTCTGCGCCTGGCATCAGATCTTCCTTGACGACAAGCCGCAGGTCGTCCACATACTGGGTCGTGGCGGTTTTGCCGGTGTTCCAGCCGCACTGCATCCACACGCCTCTAATCGGTTTCTGAGCGTCCAGGACGCCGCTCAACTTGAACCGCGTCCACTCGCCGGGCTTGCCGCGCGCCACGTCGTTGATCGCACAGCCGAGGTCGGTGGGCCTGCCTTCGGCATCAAGACCGTTTGTGCATACGCGGAACATCACCGGTTCGGGATCCGCCCCCTTCTCTACGAAGATCCATCCGCTCAGAACGAGCGTCTTTCCTCTTGCCTTGAGGACGTCGGAGGAGACGCCCCCATTGAAGAGAAACGACACGTCCGGCATCAGATCCTTTGGCGTGACGTCGACCATCAGCGACCACTCGCCGTCCTTGACGTTGTCTTTGCTGAGGTGGAGGTACTTTTGGACATCATTGCGCGCGGGAGAGGTGCATAGGGACCAGTCAGCGGGTTGCCCGTTCTTCTGTACTTCGAATGAACCGTTCAAGATGTACGATCTCGGCCTCTCGGCCGCTGGGACGGGGAGCAGGGAGGCCCGGCCGTCGCGGGGCATCGGCAGCCGATCGAAGGCCAGAAAACCCCCACCGCCCATTGTTCCCGCGTAGATATAGCGGGGATCGAGGTCGTCTTCCTTGACGTTCATGATGCGGAGATGGGGGATGTCGCCTGTGATGTCGAGCCAGGTCTGGCCGTTATCAGCGGAACGAAACACGCCCGCGCGCGGTTGCTGCGCGAATACGGAATCCACGCCGACGAAAACTAGGTCGCGATGCCGTCGGCTCGGCCAGATGCGCACGATCCATTCCTTGCCGATCGTGTCCTGCAGGTTGCGGTCGGGCCCCAGCGCAAAGCCGCGGTTCGCCCAAGTCTTGCCGCCATCGGTGGAGATGAACAGGCCCAAGTTCTCGTCCGCGGCGTAGAGTCGCTGCGGATCGAGCGGCGAGACCTCAAACGCCGGGCAGGATTTCACTGGCGATTCCACCGTCTTCCACGTCTCTCCGTTATCGGTGCTCTTGATGATGGCGGCGAGCGGTTGGTCAACCTTGCCGGAGTGGCGCATCAGGTGGGCGTAAACAACCCTGCCGTCTAGGGGATCGAGCCGGACGCGGGCGAAGCCCCATGACAGGTTGTCCCACGCTTCGCCGTCGTCGTACGGCGGCAAGGTGGCTCCGAAGCTCCTGGCGATCTTGTCGTTCAGGCACACCCACTCGTGACCGCTGTCGTCTGAGCGGAACACACCTGCTGGGACGGCAATCCAGATCGTGCGCTTGTCTTTCGGGCTGCGCGGGTCCATGGCCAGCGCGTCGGTGAGGGCGGCCCATCGGTAGGGGAAACTCTTGTAGCTGCTGCACGGGAGGAAATCCTCGCCGTGGTTCGTGCTCACGTACAGGCCGCTGCGTAACGGGTTCTGTTGTGGCTCCTGATGCAGCCCAGCGACTTTGTACGAGTAGCTCAGGTCCGAAGGGTTCACCGTCGTGTTATTGTTGAACCAAGCATAGATGCGTGACGGATTGAAGGCGGAGTCGATCAGCATCGTCGCGCAGGCGCCAGCGTTCCAGATGCCCTGACCCGCCTTGAAGTGGCCGGAATCTGCGGGCTCGGTCGTCACCTTCTCCAGCGTGAACAAGGTGCGGCAGAAATCCTCGCTGCGATGCGGCCCGCCATCGTCGTCGGAAATGTAACGGTAGCCTGTGTTCGGATCAGCGGTATACACATTGAGGTAAGTCGCGTCCATGCCTGTGGACACAAAGTGCCTGTAGTTGCCGACTATCCGGCTCGTGGTGAGCGTAAACGTCCGCCCGCCGTCGTCGCTGCGTCGAAGAAAAAACATGCTCATCACGTAGACACGCTCTGGTGCGCCCATTGGAAAATAGAACCCCATGCACTCAAGGTCGCTGCGGCCGTCCTCGGAGCCGCCGTTGTTGTGGTCCATGGGCGACTCACCCACGATGCCCGTCGGGCTGAACCACGTCTTCCCGCCATCGCGCGTGATGTGGTTCGGCGCAGGGAAACGGGTCAAGCCATACGTGTTGGGGTCCGTGGGATGCGGGAACACGCACAGGACGCTGCTTCTGGGATACGGTTTTCCATCTTTGTTTGGAGGCAAGGGCAGTTCGCGCCAATGGTCGCCCAAGTCAGTGCTGCGATAGACATGCTCAAGATTCTTGCTGCTGGGCATCGTGAGCAACGGCTTGTCCGCCGTCTGGTCGAAACTCACCCGTAACGGACAGAAGTGGTTCTCCGGGCCGTGCGTCGGCGCGCCGCCGGGCCAACCTTCCATGGCCAGGGACGTCCATTTGGCGCCCCCATCCGCCGTTCGGTACCACTTCTCCTCTTTCCCGTTGCCGATCACGACCACCGGTTCGGCCCCCTTGGGGGGATAGAAAGCCTGGCACATATCCAGCGCGCCCACTCCCGGCGGGAGCGGAAAGGCTTGGACCGTCATGCCTCCATCGCGGGTGCGCAGGACCTGCTTGCGGAAGAACATAACGCAGTCGTGATCGTCGGCGGGATTGATGCAGACGGTTTGGCTGTTGTAGGTTTCGGGACTGAACTCGCCAATGCGTTGATAAGTGCGCCCGCCATCACGGCTCGTAAACGGGCCCATCTCGCCTACGAAATAGAACACGTCGGGGTCTTGATAGGACACGGCGATGCAATAGGGGCGCGTGGCCCAGTTGTTGAAGCGGCTCAAGGGCGCGTAGATTGGCCGCCAGTGCAGGCCGCCGTCGTCCGAGATATATGTGCCACCGACATCGATGCTGGCATACATGCGATCCGGTCGCGAGGGGGCCGCGGCGACTTCCTGCACGCAGCCTCCTCCGCCGGTGCCGAAGTAGCTCCATTCGAGCGGACGGTACTGGGATTCGGTCCGAGGAGGCGCGAGGACGGACGTGGTCTGGGCCGGCGCGCTCACCGGCGCGATGAAGAAACAAGCGAGCAGGAGAAGGCCCGCCTGTATGAGCCGTGCGCGAAACATTCTGTCTGTCATTTTTGGAGTCCTTCATAATTCCCCGGATAACCGGCGGCCCACGACCACCGTGGACCTTCCTGCCGATCAGTCTCCCATGCGATCCTGCAGCAGCAGGATACGGTCACAAAGCATTCGCCGCAATCGGTCGTAGTCGGCCAGGAACCAACCGTTGGGGACCTTGAACTCCCCGCCCAGGAGCTTGACGCCCTCCTCGGTCCACCGCTCGCTCGTCCACCGGTTCGGGAGCGATAGCTCGCCCGTGGTGTCGATAGTTGAGAACGTCAATCGGTCGAGAAGAGCCTCGACCTCTCGCCAGGCCGCGGCCGCCTCTTTGCGCAACGCCGCATCGGGTGAACGTTCGGCGCGCTCCGTCAGCGTGCGCAGCGTGTAGAGCAGCGTGTAGTCCTTCGTCCCCTCCCGCACAGCCTCCCATCCGATGGACGGTCCGCCCCGAAAGTCGCCGATCGGCGGGTAGGTGAAGTTCATCACCGCGGACCCCGCCTGCGAGGAAATCCCGTATCCGCCGTCGCGTTGTGACTCCTGGTAGTGCCAATCCATGAGGCCGTCGGCCTTACGGCTCCAGAGGGCCACTCCATAACCGAAGCGCATCGCTTCCGGATGAACGCCCGTGGTGTCGATGTTGTAGAGGAGCAGTTTCTTCCCGTCGTCACGGACGTGTGTGCGGTAGACGTCCCAGTTCCCGAACCCTCGATAGGACTCCGTCACGCAAACGGGCGGATGACAGAACGTCAAGAGAATACAGTCAGCGAGAGCGTAGAACTCCTTTTCGAACCGGATCGCGCTTGGGATGGGGTGATTCAACGAGTGGAGTGCGACCGGTATGCCCAGTTCCTTGAGGACATTGCCGCAGGAGCGGGTAATGGTGAAACGCTCGTCGGTGAAGGGATATGGATAACCTTCATCGTAGGGCGCTACGATGAAGTCCGGCCAATTCCGTCGCGTCTTCTCCGCAAGTACTTGGGACCACAGGTCCCGATACACGGCCGCGAACCCCGCCGTGCCGCAGGGGCCGCCGCACGACTCGGCGGCCTTGAACAAAGCCGCCGGCGCGATCAGGTACAACGGTACTGTGAACCGGGCTTCTTTGTATGTCTCCAACAACTCCCCCAACTGGTTGGCCTCATTCCAGAGGAGCTGCGGCTTGCCGGTCGGGTTGTTCGCGACGGGAATGTTCAGATTCGGGTTGAACATGAAGGTCGTCGTCATCCCGTGTTCCTTCATGTCCAGGAGCGCCGCGAGCAACCGGGCCTTTGTGTCACTCTTCAGGTGGTAGCTATACAGGCCGACGGCAACTCCGCGCGGCGTCTCGAGCCGCACCGGCAGGACATCCAATGTCAGTTGAAGCGTTTTCACTGGGGCGTTAACAGGCTCCACCACAACTTGCCCTGTATACTGTCCCGGTGGCGCGTTCGGGGGGACCTGAACGGTCAGCCAGAACTGCTGAACTCGATTGGCCGGGATGTCGAGTGATTCGAACGTTTCAATGTGGTTTGGAGAAAGCAGATACTCGTTGCTCATCAAGTCCCGGCGCTTATAAATCGAGCGCACGCGCCGGACCTCGACCTGGCTGGCGGAAATGCGGCCGCCCGCCGCGCCGGCCATCGCCAGGTCGGAAACATGGATGCGAACGGCCGTCAGGTCTCTGAGGGCGTAGACCGTAAAAGACAGCGGCTCTTTCCAGCCCGGCAAAGAAAAGGTCGCCAACTGGCGCGAGTCCGCTGCGTGGGCAGGCACGCTTTCGGGCAGGATGTATTCCAGGTAAGAGGCCGAAGAGACACAATAGCCGGAATCCCGGACTTCGTCCGCGCAAGCTGGCGCGCGCTCAGGTTGCCAACGTGCCGGAGGAAAACCCAGCGGCCAGGTCGGGTCGGGGGTGATCGGCTCGATGCGCACATCCTCGAAGCACGCGCTGCCGCCCGCGCCGGGGGTCTCCCAGGCATTGACCCCGCACCAGAGCTTCAACCACGACGTTTCGGCCGGTACGTCAAAGGCGTATGCGACAAAGCGATGCCAATCTGTTCGCCCGGAGAGGTTGTACAGGCCCCAGCGGAGGTGCCCCTCCAGCGGCGCCCATGTGCAGGCCTGCCGGAGGAACTTCTTTTGTGCCGAACAGTAATCCACGCCGATGTGCGCCCGAGTAACGCCCGTCAGATCAGAACGGACCCATCCGGTGATGCGGTAGAGCGTCTCGCCCTGCGTGCGCGGCACCCAGCGGCAAAATCCGCTCAGGTTGTCCGCCGCCTCGATTCGGATTGAACTCCCTCCGGTCACTCGGGAGGAAGGCTCCACGCGCACGTGGTCTGCATCGCCGATGCGCTCCCATTCCGCCGGCAGGTCGCTCGACTCCTGGGCATCTCCCTTGACAAGGTAAACGCCGAGAAGGGCAAAATCCCATGCGATATTGCCTGCCTGCCCGGCATCGACCTGCAAGCGCACCGCCTGTCCCTTGTGCACTGGGAGGGACTCGGCCAGCCAGTTGTCTTTATCGAGGCATAGGCTCCTGGCAGGCGTCCCCGCCGCGGTCGCCCGGACCCTGACACCGTCTGCCAGGCCCTTCGTCACGGCTCGGGCGGCCGGGGCATCGAGCTTGCCAATGAGCAGGAGCGTCCCCTCTTCCCACGCCGTGAAATCCACGAGCATCGGGTCCATCTCGGCGGCCGGCCGCGCGGCGAACAGGCCGGGCGGTTCCTTCTTGGTCGCGGCGTGGGGAACGAATCGGCCGAACCCAGGCGCCAGGGACCAGCCGTCGGGCTGAGCGACGCGATGAAAGACAGTCCCCATCTGCGAGCGGACCGTCAGCGTCTCGACCCGGTCAGCCAGGGGATCTGCCCTCGCAAGCGTCCCGTCGCGCAACAGTCCTGCCGCGAGCGCTTCTTGACGTTCATAGGCCTCGACCCCGGCAGGGTCGAGGAAGAGGATCTCGCCAAACTGGCCGGTGTCGATAGAATCAGTCGTTGGCGCCCAGGAGAAGACCGCCTGGGTCCCTGTGCCCGGCCGCGCGTCGAGGTAGTGGGCATTGAAGCGCCAGCGGTCGCCGTGCACGGGCGGAAGATGGGCCGCCCCGACAAATTCGTCGAGCCGTATGCGTCCTTCAAGCGTCCAACCGCCGGGCCGTGGCTTCGTCCGGCATTCCAAGCTGGGCGCCGTCCAACTGCGCAGGATGCGCGAGTCGCCGTTGCGGTGTCGCACCCAGAGAGAATCCCAGATGACGCCGTTAGAGTTGAAGTCCGTCTCGTAGTACTCGCCCCGTCGGTCGCCGGGGTTGAGGAGGAGTTCGAAGCAGTCGCCCTCCCACACGCGATCGTCCCGTGCGGCGCCGACGCAGACTGGGGTCGCATCCTGCACCGTGGCGGAGAAGTACAGGTAAGCGTCATCCCACAGTAGGCGGAATACGGTGCGCGGCTTGGTTTGGAGCAGGCCGTTGACCGGCTCGTCCACAGCGGCCGCCTCCGCGCCGGCCCAGCACGAGTCGGATAAGTCCCCGTCCAACACAGGGGGCAACTCGGCGCGAACGCAAGGGTAACTCATTCGCGGGGAAAAGCCGCATCCTGCGGCCAACAGGACGATGGACGTCACGGCAAGTCCGGCGTATTGCGCGCAGTTGCTCAGTCGCACGATCCCTCCTCCGATATGAAGCAACAAGCCCATGGGCCGAGTCCGCCGACGTCCAGGCAATGCCCCGCGCCGGCTGCCGACGCTGATGCCGCCTTCGCTTCTTCTCCATTGGGCGTCATGAGGTCGAAGCGTCCTGAAGAGGCCAGACGCAGGGTCACCCCCGGCACGGCGTCCTGGCTGGCGTTCAGCAGGAAGAAGCAGCGCTTCCCGTCGCCGCGCGCGCGCGCCCAGACATGGACGCGCCCGTAGCTCTCGACCATGGCCGGCAAATCGCCTCGCGCGAGCCACAAGAACACTGCGCGCAGTTGCCGGACCTTGATCAGGCTGTGGATGAATGCCCAGGGGCTGTATCCGCATACTGCCACACGGCCGCCCAAGGCATTCTCGAACAGGGTCAGGCAACTCCCGCGATCTTCCCCCTCGTAGTTCTCGATCTGCGCGAGGACGCTGGCGCCCGGCATGGGTTCCAGCCGGTACGACCGCTCCGGCTCATGCGAGAAGAATGCGGGACGCGCATCCCGTGTCAGGCCCTGCCCGTTGCCATTCAGCGGGTGCTCGGACAAGCGCTCCAGGACGTCCCGCTCCACCGGCTCCAACCGCGTCACACCGGTCAAATGCCCCAGGCCGCGCTCGTGCAGCTGGCGGCATGCCTCTGCGTCCATGAATACCCCGCCGCGCAGGAATTCCGTCAGTGCTCCGCTGCTGAACAGCGCCGGCAACGGCCCGGCCAGGGTCGTTGCGCACCGCGCCGCGGGGCTGTACGCGATCGGCAAACCGATCTCGCCAAGCACCTGTTGCGCACGCAGCGACACGATCCCGCCCTGCGGCGCGAACCAGTCCTTCGCATGCCCCTGCGCCAGAAAAAGGTCGTCGGTCCATGCAGGATAAATGCCAGCCACCGCAGCGCGCCCTGCGGCACGGCGGATGCGCTCGAAGAATGAACGATTCCGCGCCGTCTGTTCCAGGAACGGGCGGTGTTCCTCCTCAGGCTGCTCACGGTACGGAAGAACGTTATGCTGGATACCGGTGCAACCGACCGCCAGATCGACGGCGCACTCCACCATCGTCATGTGCACGCTCTTGAGCAGCTTCTGATACGGGATGTTCTCGATCTCCCCCTGCACCGCCGTCACCCATTCGGGCAGCCCTGCCACCTGCCTGCCAATGGAGTGCGCCTTGCTGATGACTTCTCTCGGACCGTTGTCATTCCAAAACCCGGCCCCTGGCCGCCAGAGCACGCGAGCGCCCGTAGGGCCGGTCAATGTCCGCGCATGTTCTCGATAACCGTAACCGTCGTACACGAATTCTCCGGTCATCAGCCCGATGGGGAGATGAGGATCGACGGCATGGACGGCGCGCTCCGCCGTCTGCATCACCCGGCGCAGTCGGTCACGGTTGAATTGCAGCCACGCCCGACGCAACCGGGGGGCGTCGGGGGAGGCGTCATTCCAGGCATTGAGGAGTTCCTGCCGCGCATACGACCCGCCCACACGGCGGCCGAATTCTTTCAGGCAACCGCTACAATAACAGGCCAGCGTGACCGGTTCATGGTATTGCAGGCGGAAGTCATCGTCCAGCCAGATTACATCCGGCCTCGCTGCCGCTGCGGCGCTGTATAAGGCGGCCACGTAGTCGAGGAAATATAGGTCGGCGGGACACGCGGCGGACTGGCAGATGGCGCCATCCGCTCCCACGATGCGCGCCCAGTTCTCGGGCAGGCTCCCCGACGCCCCCTCCTCGCGATGTCCGATCGTAGCCAGAATATTGATCCCGGCCCGCACGCCCAACTGCTGCCGCGCCAGGGCCATGGCCCGGCGCAGCCGCTCCATCCGCGCGCGCTCCCGATCCAGGCGCATGGGGGCGTGATAGCATTCGTTAAAGAAGATCAGCTCGTCAACCGACCGCTTTGCGCCGGCAAAGAAGGACAATAACTTCTCAAGCGCCGCGTCCGTCAGCCAGTGTTCCGGCCATATTCGGTACAAGATGAGGGGGTCGGTGGATGAATGACCTTCTGCGGTATCCAACATTCATTCCTTGCCGGGTTCAACCCGTGCCGTTCGTCATGAGGCGGTTTGGGCCATCGAGTCGCGGCGCTGACGCGGTTTGCAGACAGGTGTGCATGTTGTCGAGGCGAAGTACGGGCGTAGGCCATGAGCCCCGCGACCCGCCCGCGGCAAGCGGGCGGGTCGCATGACTACGGATCTCATCCTTCAGGCGAATGCTTACGGGTACGCCACGGGGTTGTTCCAGGCATCCGTCCCGCCCACGTCGATGCCGGAGGCGACGTCAAATGTGTTCCAGATCTCAAAATCACGGCACCCGTTCTTCAGGTTCGTGTCATACACCTTATTTTCCATGAAGGAGTTGCCCAGGCACGTCACATGTCCGGTCACGGCCCCGCCAGAGTCCGTCGGGGCGTCTGGGGTGCCGAGGTCGAGCCAACTCCACATGATCCGCTGCTGCGGATCACCATACCATTTGGCGCTCCAATCGCCGTAGAGGACATTGTAGCCGTCGCGGTGAAGCTGATACCCGAGCCCCGGCTTGTTCTTGAATGCGGTTGGTCCCGTGCGCATCCAACCATCAGATACCATGGCACGCGACCCCAGGAGTTTTTGAGACCTGAATACCGGCTCCAGGGCTTTGACGTGGAGGCGAGGCTTGACGTTGGGGATGTAGAACGGCCACTCGCGCGGATTCGGGGCAGTCCCTCCCCATTGGCCGTCTTCGACGAGCGTATTGCGGTAGGCGTACGTCGACTGGTACGCCAGGCCGCTGACCCCATTATTGCACCACGTGCCGACGCCGAAGATCCGGTCGGGACTCTTGTACTGCATGTCAGCAGCGCTGGGGCCGCCCAGCTTCTTCCACATCAACGGGTCGATCCACATGAACGTTTGGAACGTGCCACCGGGCTTGATGAAGTTCTCGGTGAAGGTTTGGCCGAACGATGGACAGAACAGGCAGTTGCCGTCCGGAAGTGAGTTCGTGCTCAAGAGCAACCCGAGATACTCCGGCATCATGTAGAACTGGCCGTCGGGCATGGCAACACCCGCAGTGCGGAGTGTTCCAGTGCCGTCCTTCAGTGCGATCCCCGCAACGGCGAAATTCTGATTGTTCTTTAATGAATATCCCCAGCAGTCCACCGTCCCGCGCCCCCTCGAGTCGACGAAGGGGAACGTGCCGGCAGGACTGGAACTGGCGCCTGGAACCGCGGGGTAGTAGCCGGCGTAGTCGCTGCAGTAGCTCTCCGTGGCTTTGGCAATCTGGTTGAGATTGTTCAGGCAGGAGGTGCGCCGCGCCTTCTCCCTCGCTGCCGCCAAAGCCGGCAGCAGCATTCCGGCCAGAATAGCGATGATCGCTATCACGACCAGAAGCTCGATCAACGTGAATGCCGACAGAAACGTCCGCAAAGCTCTCACGGTTGGCCTCCTTTCGATAGGTGTGACTTCGATTGACTCAGCCCACGTTACGTCCCTGCGACGCTCGGTTCCTCCTTTCCAGCCGGCTATAGGTCCGGCAGGCGAAGTCTCTGTGAAAGAATGGACGTCATGTGGCTGGCGAGAATCCGCAGCCGCTCCTCGATTCGCTCCGAAGGCTCTTCGACGATGTGCCGGACTTGGTCGCCTAGCAGATGCCCGGCCACGTCATGTTGAGGCGTCCGTAACTTCGGCGGGACATTGTGAAGCATGTGGCGGCCGAAGGGCAGGGCATCGCGCAAGGGCTGCGTCGCCGGGGAGACATCATCGCGCGCGCGATCCATGGAGAGCGGGACCCGCTCGCAACCGTGCCACCAGTTGTAGTAGTAGTCGGGGCACAGCGTCAGGAACTGAAGCCCTGACTCGCGCGCGGCCTTGCCCTTGACAAGGGCCAGGCCGTTGGCTTCAACGGGTGCAATCCCCTTCTGGTACTCCGGCACACATCGGAGCGACAAGCGAAAGCTCGCGTTTGCGCGCGCATGCGCGTAACGGCTCCCATAGGACATCAACATGGCCGCGCGTCCCTGCGTGAACAATGCAAGGTCCGACCGCTGCGAAGGAAGGGATTGCGTCAGGCGCGCCAGGCACTGGATCGCCCCGTAGCCTTCCGCAGAATCGAGGGTGCAGCGAGACCCATCGTCGCTGAAGTGGTTGCCGCCATTCTGCCAAACAAAATACGCGAACGTGAAGTAGTTTGGCGCAAGCGCCAGCCCGTGCTGCCCGCGCTCCGGGCGGTGCAGGCGAGCGGCCAGGTCGAGCATGTCCGCCAGCGTCCAGTCCGAGCCCGGCAATGGCACGCCGCACTGATCGAAAAGGTCTTCATTCAGGAATACGGTGAGGGCGTCAATCCCAGGGCCGGAGGCGAGCAGACGCCCCTCATGGCAGAACGGCGCGATGGCCGGGTCGTCAATGCGGCGGTCCCAGCGCGGCAGCAAGATGTCTGTCAGGTCTTCGAGACCCGATGCAAAGCAGGGAAGCACCGGACTGTACATCCGCCGCACAATGGCGTCCGGGGCGCCTTCCCGAATCGAAACACCCGGCATCTCGCGTTGAAGCCGGTTCAGAAACGCCACCCTGGATTCGTGGCAAATCGGGCCAAGTTCCGGGACGCGGAGTTCGCGCGGATCCCCGCCATCACGGACCATAGTTTCAGACGGGCCTGATGCCGCGTATATGCCGCTGCCGCGCTTGGTGGTCACCCACCCTTCGCGCTTCAATTCCTGGATGGCGCGGTTAAGAGTTGTGGATGTGACTGAGAACTCACGGGCCAGGTCCGCAGCAGAAGGGAGCTTCGCGTCGCGGTGGAACGTCCCGTTCTGGATAGCATTGGCAATGCTTCGCTTGACTTGGATGTAGGTCGGCACATGCGAACCACGATCCAGAACGGCAAATGTGTCTGGAATATGTGCCACGGTTTTGACTTCCTTATTCTACCTAAGTACACTTATCGTAACGTACGGATTCCTCATTGTCAATATCCAAGTGAACTTGGAGGGTGCTGGAATGCTGCAGTCCCGGAAGAGGATTCAGCCAAAGTCGTGCGGCTTGGCCTGCATCACGGTGGGCGCGCTTATTCTTGCCGCCGCAGCAGTGATGGCCGCTGAAGTTCCCTTGACGGTCACTGAGCCTACCGGGATCGCGCGTCGGAATGACGTGGTGACCACTGGCGTGCCTCTGCCCCGACAAGCGCTCATGGACGCCGGTTCGGTCCGCCTCGTAGACGGAGAGGGCAAAGACGTTCCGGCGGATGTGCGTATCACGGCACGGTGGGACGATGGGTCGGCCATGTGGGTGATGCTCGACTTCCAGACGTCCCTTGATGCGAATCAGACCCTGAACTACCGACTGTTGTACGGACCAGAGGTCAAGGCGCGGGCCCAAGTGGGAGGAATTGCAGTCACGGAGTCGCCGGAGGCGTTTACGGTCAACACGGGCGCGCTGACGGCGCGGGTCAACAAGCGTTCCTTCAGCCTGCCCGAAGCCGTGACGCTCTCGGGAGGAGCGCAGGTGCTGCGCTCTGCCGGACAGATGTTTCTCGACGTGGAACGTACCCCGCCGGGCCCTCCACAGGAAGAGAACTGGCTGCGCAAGAGCGGCGCGCAGGCCGGGACCTCGGCCGAGCGCTTTGTTCCCTCAGGGTCGAAGAAACCCTTCGTCGCTGCGGTTGAATGGAGCGGCGCGCAGCGGACGGTCATTCGACTGGACGGTTGGCAGGCGAATGCGGCCGGACGGGAGGAGTACCCTTACACGGTACGGTTGACCTTCCATGCCGGGAAACCATGGATCTGGGTTACGCACACAGTCGTCTTCTCCGCAAATGTGAAAGAGGACTTCCTGCGCCGGTTGGCACTACGACAGCAGTTTGACCTGACCGGCGCGCGGTCAGTCCTGTTCGGCGGCGCAACGCCGACCGAAATGCCGGCCGGGACGCAGTTTGCCGCGATGCTGGAAAAAGGTCCCTCCGTCCTTCGCCACAAGGTCGCCTATCCCGACGTGCAGCCGGTGGTTTATGAGATCAGTGCGGGCCGTTCCGAGAAGGAGCTGACGGCCGCCGGGGCGGGCAAGTGGGCGAAGGGGTGGGCCACGTTGCGCGGACAACGCGCGGCCGCGACCGTGGCCATCCGCCATTTCGATAAGCTTTTTCCCAAGGAAATCGCCGTGGACGCGGCGGCAGGGACGATCACGGAATACCTGTGGCCCGATCAGGGCGACCAGGTGTTGGACCTCCGCAGGCGCTACGACGAGGTGGAAGACAAGGTGCATTACGACCTGGGCAACTACCCGAAAGGTGGGCGGGGCATTGCGAAGACCCATGAAGTCCTCCTTTGGTTCCATGATGCCGGCCTCACTCCCACCGAAATTGAAAACACCGTCGCATCCTTCAACCAGCGGTTGGTCGCCCTCGCGTCGCCGGAGTGGTATTCCGGGGCCGGCATCCTGCCCCGGTTCCACCGGCGAGACGTCGCGCGTTTCCCCCGGCTGGAGACTTACACCGACCTGGCCATGGAATGGCGCCTGCGCAACCAGTCGCAGTTCGGTTGGTACGGCTTCGTGGACTTCGGCGACATCCTTTTCACCGGGTACGAGATGCCCACACAGGCAGGGGATTCGGGACCCAAAAGTTGGGTATCACGAGGCTATATGGGCTGGCTCAACAACGATGGGGCCACCGATCGCGTCACCCTCGTGCAGTTCCTCCGCAGCGGCGACCGGCGCCTCCTCGACTTCTGGGAGAACCTCGTGCGCCACGTGACCGATATCGATACGGTCCATTTTGACGAAGATCCCGGAGCCATCGGCGGCGGTCACCGGCATGATGAACAGCATTGGGGCAACTTCCTTGTCGGCTACGGCACGGCCACCTTTGGCGCAATGGATATGTACCTGCTCCTGGGTGACCTGCGCTGCCTGGACGTGGCGAAGGAATACGCCAACTTCCACCTGCATGGCGGCGGACCGGAGGATGAGTATGTCGGCGAGTACCTGGCTCGTATGGCCGCGGTGACCGGCGACAAGAGCTGGCAGACAAAGGCCAAGGAAAACGCCCACGGAAACTACTACGGTTTCAATACCGGCGACTATGGCCAATTGGACCGTCCGCATTTTCGTTCGCCGACCATTCAGCTCCCGTCGTTGATGGGCTACCTGCTGCTCACCCGTGACGCTGAAATGTCGGCGCGCTGGCTCCAGGTCGCGCGCAAGCGCCTGGAGAGGCCTGGCCTGAGCTTCGGCGGCGCTCAATATGCCTTCGCCTGGCAACTGGAGAAGGACCCCGCCTTCCTCGACGCCCTCAAGTTGATCCACTCGATGTGGGACCCCTACTGCGTCCCCGCTCTGGAGGAATTCTGGCCGGACAAACTTCTCAAGAAGCCCTTGCGCGAGATGACGTTCGAGGAGTTGATCCCGCTGGCAAGAAGTTCGGTGAATAATCCCAACGCCACGGATTTCAGCGCGCTTTCGGTTTTTCCTTATATGCTGGCCGATGCGGTGGAAGCAGGCCTGACAGAGAAGGACCTGCTAGACTCGGCTCCCCGCTTGCGTAAAGGCGGGGTCGGCTGGGACTGGGGCTGGTCCGGCGTGCCGCTGAAAGGGATCGACCGGGCGCGCGTGCGGACACTGGACCTGCGCTCGGCAGCCAACGCGAACCCGTGGAACGAACTTCGCGTGGACGGCAAGCCTGCTGCCGGCGCCCCCCCTGTAGGCGGGGATACGCTCCGCCTGGACTTCCTCGTGTGGGATGAGGTGGAACCCGGTTGTTACCCCGTGCGCGAGATGAGCGTTTATCCCGTGGTCTTCCGGAATGATTTCTCCGTCCGCGAAGAGGAAAGCTACGTCTACGGGCTGCCTTGGGGCGGACGCATCGAACTCTCGGGCGTTCCCTTCGACCTCATCCATCCGAGCGCCAACACCGGGAAAGCGGCGGTCGTACTCCACGACAAAGAACTGGTGCGTGTGCCCGTGCGCCTTAAGGCGCGGCGATTCTTCCTGCTTTGCACGGCCGACGCGGCGCAGTTCAATCACGACATCGGCGCACAATTGACCCTTCGGTATGCCGACGGACAGGCCGAGACCGTGGATCTGCGCAATCTGGAACAATACGAGCGCTGGAATTACTGGGGGTTAGCCACCAAGGCCAGCCTCGCGCGCGCCTTCAAAGTTTCGCCGTACTGGGATGGCACGACGACGCTTCTGAATCTCCTGGAGGTCCCCTTACGCTTTGAGCAACTGGACAGCATGGAACTCGTGGATACCGGCAAAGGGCATCGGCTGTCCTTGCTGGCCGCCAGCGCCGAAGTAGACGATGCCGTGGCAGTCGGACAGCCGATAGTCTGCGATCTCGCGGCTATGCGCGAGGGCGGCTCCGGCTGGATGCCAGGCACCAAACTCGCCGTGAAAGGCGCGGGCACGGTTGACTTCCCCGGCTCCGCCACCTATCACGTTGCCGTTCCCGCCGGCTCTTACCGCGTGGATATCGAGGCCATGAACGGCGCCAGCGGGCTCTTCGAGGCGCTCATCAACGACCGACCAGTCGCCACGCCGTGGACGCTTTCGAAGGAGTGCATCGGTGCGGGGGGAACGCCATTCGAGCGTATCTCGCTTTGGGGCCGCGCAGAGGCCAACGGACTGGACATCACCCTGCAGCCCGTGCCCGGAAAAGGGCTGTGGCGGCATCATGCGATTCGGCATCCAGGCTTCACGCTGAGATACCTCGCGGTAACGCCCGATGCGCCGCCCGCGAACGTTGCCCCGCCGGTGCCCACGATCACGTTCGGGTGGGAACAGGAGCCCAAGGACTTCTTCAACAGCGCGGCGAAGCCTTTTTCCTGGCATAGCGGTCCGCCGGATGCCAGGGGCCGCATGATCGTGATCGACGGCAAGGCCCGATTCAAAGTCGCACTGGACCCCGGCCGTTATGCCATCTCCCTCTTCTCCTCCTCGCTGGATACCGAACTTCCGCAGGTCGGCTGGGTCACGCCCGCCGCCGCGCGGGTGACGCTCACCGATGGCAAGAGCTACCTGCTTCCGCAACCGCCGGAAAAGGGCGTCAGCAAGGTGGACTTCGAGACCACGGTTGGAGACAGCGGCTTGACGATATCCTTCGAACCGGCCGAGGCCGGAAAGCCCTGGGGCATCTCGCTGATGGAAGTCCGGCGGCGATAGCCCTCAGGACAGGTCTCATACTGCGGCGATTCTGCGGCGGAAAAATGGGCTGAATTGGCCTGAATTAGGGGGAATTATTTCTCCGCCCAGTGTTTTCAAGGTTCGCCAGGGCATGCCCCGACCCAGTCGACCACCCTAGGAAACCGCCGCTCTATCCAGCTGAGCTACGGGCGCTTATGACAAGTTATGCTTTCCGGCCGATGGGGCTAATCATACTGTTGCCCACAGTATGTCCTAACGAGACAGCGGCGTCAAGTCAGGCGCGCGGCATCAAAACGCTTCTCGGGTGGACCGTGCTCGTCTGGCCTCGAACTGCAGTCAATGAAGTGCACCATGCCCTGTACGAAGGTGTTCCATGAGATGCGGACTTAGTTCCAACGCGGAGCAGACCTGCCCTGGAGCAGTTTAAGGCCAGGGTTAGACTCCGGGCCAGTGAGCTTGCCCCCGGTTTGGACAGGTATACGTGGTCGTTCCGCGGGTTGGCGGCTGCTTCATCGCTGCACCCGCGCCGCGTTGAACGCGTTTCGCGGTCGCCTTTCCTCCGCAGACCACCCATTTCGGTCGCTTTGGGTGTCAGAAGGAATCCTCAGGAAGGGTGGGGGGCGCCTTGCGACAGCCAGTGCGCGAGATTGTTCCAGAGCCGGATGTAGCCGGTCCACTTCAGGAATCCCGGCGGACCCCAGTGCGGCGCGCAGTCGGACGTGAATGCCGCGGCGCGGCCTCGGCCGTATTGCCAGACGCACAGCAGCGGATCTTTCCCCACGGCAACGAGCACTCGGCTTTCGGCCTTCGGCGTCACCTTGTTGTAACCGAGGAAGAACGGCCATTTCGCCGGCATTCCCGAGAGAACGGGGTGACTCCTGTCTTTCACGGCCGGAACAATGCCGTCGGGCTCCTCCTGCCGATTGTCGTATGGGAGGCAGGTCACCGGCAGGGCCTCTTCCAGCGGTGTGTCGTGATAATTCGCCTTACCGCCGATCCCGGCGAAGGACATCCACCCGCCGACCATCAGCAGTCCGCCACCCTGGCGAACATAGGACTTCAGCAGTTTCAGCCGGTTCGGGTGGCGAATGGAGCAATTCACCATTTCCGGATGGAACAGGAGCGAGTTCGCCCCCACGTCGCTGAGGATAATCGCGTCATATTTCCGCAGAGCGGCCAGCGTCTCGGGAAACCCGGGGCGACGCGCGCGCGCTGAACTGGATTCGCCTGAGCGAGATCTCCTACAATCAGTTCGCGCTCATCGCCAAGACCTACCACCTGTATCAGGCCTACGTGATCCACCCCACGAAAGAGAGCCTGCAACCGGTCGGCGAAACCTCCAGGCGTACCTGGCCTTTGATCGCGACCTCAAGGCCCTGCGCAAGAAGGACCCGGATTTCACCAGCAACTACTTCCCCGATGCCAGCGCGTGGCTGTATGAGTCCGCGGGCACTCGGACGATGAAGACGAATTTCGGAATGCTGAGCTCCCCGTTCTCATGGGACTTCGAGAAGCTGGCGCGGACAGGCTTCCTGCCCGGGAAGTCGCGCGCGCAGGCGGTCCTCCTGCGGCTGAAACAGGCCCCGGCCATCGACGGCGACGTGAACGATCCCGCCTGGGCGGATGCGCCGTGGATCGACGTGCCGGAAGTGTCGCTCGGCAAGACGCAGGCCGCCACGCGCATGCGCCTCGGGTACGACGACAAGAACATCTACGTCGCATTTGAGTGCGACGAGCCGCTGATGGAAGACACGGTGTTGAAGGAGTACGGGCACGACGGCGCGGTCTATAATACCGAGTGCGTCGAGATGTTCCTCGCGCCCGACGGCGTCGGCCAGAAGCGCGTCCAGCTCTGCCTGGCGCCGACGAAGGAGGGGCGGTGGGAGGGGCGCTATGGCTACATTGACGATCCGCTGAACCCCTTGAGCCTCTCGGGGTCCGCCGATATCTCCTGGAACCCCCAATACCGGACGGCCTACCGGGTTGACCGCGAGGCGAAGAAATGGACCATGGGAATCGCCTTCCCCTTCGAGCAGCTCGGCATCACCGCGCCGGCGGAAGGAACGCGCTGGCGCGGCAACTTCGGCCGCGAGCGGCACATGGAGTATTGGGGGCCGAAATATCCTGACCAGAACGAATGGTCCCTCTGGTCGCCCAACCTGCAAGGCGCTGCCTTCCCTGACCCTGCGGCCTTTGGCGACATTTATTTCGGCAGCATTCCTCCCGCGGGGCAGAAGTAGCTTGGCATCCCGACGCAGAGTCAGTATGCTGTCTCCTGAAAGTTGCGGGCGCACTGGGGATGTCACGCGGGAGGGATGACTATGAAGATGGAGAAGTCCGCGCTCCGGGTGGGCTGGGCTTCGGAAGATGTGACCCCGAAGGTGCCTGTCGAGTTGTGCGGTCAGTATTACCAGCGAGTTTCCACGCACGTGCGCGATCCGCTCCTGGCCACGGCCCTCGCGCTGGAAAGCGGCCGCCGCGAATCGGCGATTCTGCTTACGCTGGACCTAGCCGGCATCGGAGCGGAGTTTCTGGAATTGCTGCGCGCGCGCCTGCGTCCCAGGATGCCGGACTTCGATACGTCGAAACTGACCCTCAGCGTCATTCATACGCACAATGCGCCTCAAGCGACATCCTTCTTCAACTGGTGGACCCCCGACCCCCGCGCGATCACGATGGAGGAGTACCGTTCGCTGCTCCTGGATCGCGCCCAGCGAGCCGTGCTTCGCGCATGGGGCAATCGCAGTCCCGCCGGGATCAGTTCCGCATTTGGGCGCGCCGTGGCAGGCCATTGCCGGCGCGCCATGTACGCCGATGGCACGGTGGAGATGTACGGACGCACGGAACGGCGCGATTTCGTCGGGTTGGAAGCGGCTGAAGACTCCGGCGTTGAAATGCTGTTCTGCTGGGATGCGCAGAGGCGTCCCACCGGCGTCATCCTGAACTTTGCCTGCCCGGCGCAAGTCATGGAGGCGGCCTATTGCGTCACGGCGGACTTTGTGGGCGACCTGCGGCGGGAGCTTCGCGCGCGCATTTCCAGGGACTTTTTTCTTCTCGCGCTGATTGCCCCATCGGGCGACCAGTCGCCTCGCGATCTGACGCGCAACTCCCCCGGCGAACCGAACATGTGGGGGGAGTCAGGCGCCGTGGAGATCGCGCGCCGTCTCGCCGACGCCGTGGAAGAGGGCTGCGCCGCGGCGTCCGGGAGCATCCGGAGCCGGGTGTCGTTCCGGCACGAAGTGAAAAGGCTGCAACTGCCCTTGCGGCGTGTTTCGCCTGGGGAGTACCGCGAGGCCTGCCGGCTGTTCAAGGCATTGCAGGCGCGCGAGCCCAGGGACGCACGCTCTCCGCGCGCCGCATTCAACCGCTTCGTTGCCGAAACGAAAGCCAACGAGGCGATAGGCGGTGCGGGTCCGTATGACAGCAAACTCCATGACTTCGTGCTGCTGCGCAACAACGAAGCGGTGATCGAACGATACAGGACTCAGGCGGCCCGGCCTGAGGTCTCCATGGAGTTGCACGCGCTGCGTCTGGGGGAGGTGGCTCTGGCCACCAACCCCTTCGAGCTCTACCTGGACTACGGCCAGCGAATCAAGGCGCGCAGCCCGGCACGGCAGACGTTCCTTGTCCAATTGAGCGGCGATTATCTGGGTTATCTGCCAACCCTGCGAGCCGTTTCCGGCGGGGGTTACGGCGCGCTGGTCATCAACGGGTCCGTCGGCCCCGATGGGGGGGACCTCCTGGTCGAGAAGACTTTGAACACCTTCTATCGCCTTTGGGATAAGTAAGAACAAACATGACCTATGTGCTTGCGTTGGATGCCGGCACGACCGCGCTGAAGGGCACGCTCTTCGATGAGTTCGGCCGCGTCGCCGCGAGCTATGCGGATGAGTATGCGCTTCAGAAGCCCCAGCCCGATTGGGTTGAGCTGGACGCCGAAACATACTGGCAGAGCGCGCTCAGGGCCACGCGGGCTGTCCTGTCCGCCTCGAAAGTCGCGCCCGGGGATGTCCGCTCCATCGGAGTCACGAGCCAGGGAGAGACGCTGATCGTTCTCGACCGCACCGGCCATCCCCTGCGCAAGGCCATCGTCTGGCTGGACAACCGCTCCCGCGCCGAATCGGATGCCCTGAGCCGGGAATTCGCCGTGGAGGAAGTCTACCGGCGGACCGGCCAGCAGGAGATCGTCCCCACGTGGACTGCCACGCGCCTGCTGTGGCTGCGCCGGAACGAACCGGAGACCTTCCGCCGGGCGCACAAGTTTGTTCTGGTGGAAGATTATCTTATCTATAGGCTTACGGGATGCTACGCGACGGACCGCGGCCTGAATCCTTCCACGCTCTACTATGACCTGCACACCGGCGAGTGGTGGCCGGAGATGCTGCGTTTTCTGGGGACCAGCCCCGGGCAACTGCCGGAGCTGAAAACCTCCGGCGAGGTCGTTGGCGCACTGACCGCTTCTGCCGCGCGGGAAACGGGGCTGAACCCGGAAACCCTTGTGACCACGGCTCCCATCGATCAGATCGCGGGCGCCGTGGGGGCGGGGAACCTGGAGCCGGGAATGGTTACCGAGTGCACCGGCGCGGCCATGGCGCTCTGCGCTACAATTGACCGCCCGATGTACGATCCCCGAAGACGAGTCGGCCTCTACGCGCACGCGCTGCCGGGACGGTATGCTCTCTTGCCCTGGGCGCCAACGGCGGGCATGGCCCTGCGGTGGTTCCGCGACACGTTCGCCGCGGGAACGGATTATGCTTCTCTTATCTCGGAGGCCACAGCCGTCGAACCCGGCGCGGACGGGCTTCTCATGCTTCCCCATCTGTGCGGGGCATTCGGTCCGGAACCGGATTCCCGGGCGAAGGGCGCTTTTTGCGGGATCACCCTCGCTCATGGGCGCGGCCACTTTGTCCGCGCCATTCTGGAGGCCGTCGCCTTCCTGGTGCGCGAGAACCTGGAGATGCTCGAATCTCTCGGCGTCCCCGTGCGAGAGGTTCGCTCCCTCGGCGGCGCCGCGCGCAGCGATGCGTGGTTGCAGATCAAGGCCGACGTCTGCCGAAGGGACCTCCTGGTTCTCGAATGCGAAGAAGCCACAGGCTTGGGGACCGCCATGATCTCTGCGGTCGGGAATGGCACCTATCAGTCGCTGGAAGAAGCGAGCGTGAAGATGGTAAGAGTAAGGCAGCGAGTATCCGTCCGGGCTGATAGCGCCAGGCGCTATGAGGAGGTCTACCAGCGCTACCGGGCCCTCGATCGGACTCTGAAAGGATGACAGCCATGCGCAAGATTCGAGCCGGATTCGTCGGGTTTGGCGAAGTGAATACGCCACGCGATATCATTGCCCGTAAGTGCGGCGAGGCCCGGCGGCTCCTTGCAGAGCAGGGCATCGAACTTCTATGCACGGAGCCGGTCAGCGACGATGCAGCCGGAGCCGACGTGGCCCGCGCGCGAGAGGAGCTTGGGCGAGGCGACTTCGACCTTCTCATCCTCTGCGTTGCCGGATGGATTCCATCGCACGCGGTTATCAACGTTATCGAGCCCTTCAAACACAAGCCGATCCTGATGTGGGGGTTGTCCGGCTGGACTGAGGGCGACCGGTTCATCACCACGGCCGACCAGGCCGGCACCGCGGCGTTGCGCAAGCCGATGGAGGATATGGGGTATCTCTTCAAGTTCGTCGTCACCTGCAAAGGCAAGCCCGCGCCGGTCGAGAAGATCATGAACTTCGCTCGGGCCGCGCGCGCGGCCTCCCTGCTGAAGGAAGCCCGGATCGGCATGATGGGTTACCGCGACATGCGGCTGTACGGCACGCTTTACGACGGCGTTTCGCTCAAAGCGAGGATAGGACCGGAGATCGAGCACTTCGAAATGCTTGAGATGGTCCAGATAATGGAGCAACTCGATCCGCGGGAGGTTGCGGCACTGGCGCAGGAAGTCAAGAAGCGTTGGACATTCACCAAGACGCCTCGCCCGGCGACGGTCGAGAATGCCGTCAAGCTCTATTTGGCGCTCCGACGACGGATTCGAAGCCGCGGCTACGACGCCCTCTCGCTCATTGACGTCGACGGCGTGAAGAAGCTTCTTGGATTCGCTCCGGCGGGTGTCTTCATGCTCGTTCACGAGGAAGAGAACATCCCCACCATCCCGGAGAACGATGCCATGGGCGCCGTCACCCAGCTCATGGTCCGTTATCTCACCGGACAGATCGGCGCGTACATGGAGTTCTACGAGTTTCTGGAAGATGGCGTCCTCATGGGCGTGCCGGACTACGTGCCGTCGGAAGTGGTTGATGGCCCGGTGACCGTCATGCCGGCGGCCTTCGGCCAATTTGGCGAAGGGCTGCTGAATGTTTCCAAGGTGAAGACCGGGCGCGTGACTCTTGCGCGATTGACCTACCACGGCGACGGCTACGCCATGCACGTCGTCACGGGCAACGCCACGACCCCGCCACATTGGGAAGAAGCCGGTTGGACGCCGCCGGCGCCCCAACTGCCCGGCCTGCAGATCAGCCTCGACGAACCGATGGAGGTTTTCACGCAGAAAGTCCTCAGCCAGCACTACATCCTCTCGTACGGCGACGCCACCGGGTTGTTGGCGGACCTCTGCCGATTGCTCGGGGTGTTGAACGTGTAGCGGCGTTTGCACGAAAGACAGATGCGGGACGTGTCGGAGGAGGGAATTGTGGGGCGGTTGACGATTTGCCAGGTAGTCCGTTCGTTCTCGGCGGGACCAGACTTGGCCGGAACGCTGACGCCATAAGCCAGGGTGCGCGAAATCCTTGAGACGCACCCTCCTCCGCCTTTACCCCCTGGGGTCATGGACGAACTGGACAAGATGGAGCAGAGCTGGTGGCGCGAGGTTTCCTGAGGCGATAAGGTGACTGCCCGCGAGAGAACCCGGTCGCCGAGACAAATCCTGTTCGTCTGCGCGGCAACGACAAATCAGACGCCATCCCTGCGCTCGATCACACTATTCCCCCGCACGTTCCATATGATAACCTTATGTACTACTGGAAGAAGAAGGCCATGTTGGGAGCCTGATGCCAGCGGCCTCCCCATGCCATTGAGGACGTGAAGAACCTGAACGCTGATCACCGGGCGGGACGTAGCTCGCCCTTGCGCCAGCCACGCGGCCTGTCGGGCCTCGTTGGCGCACTGGGTCAAGCTGGCGTAGTAAGGGAGAAGTCCGGCATCATGCGCCAAGCGTCGAGCACTCCACCGAGCGATCCCGCGGGAGTTTCCCCGGAGCCTGTTGCGCCAGTCTGCACGCGCGTCAAAGAACTGCACCAGGTCACATGGCTGGTGCAGGGCGGGAAGGCGGCCGTCTGCATCGTCGCTCCGGCTGGCGGGTTATACCGCGACTGCGCTGCGGAGATTCAGCGGGGGATCGAGTCTCTCACCGGCGTCCGGGTTCCCGTGGTGTCCGACCTGTCGCCCGACGCAGCCGTGCCGATCCGGAGCCATCTGGTGGTGTTGGGGAATCGGTCGACCAATCAGACCGCCTGCGCGCTGTATGACCTTCACTTCCTCCTGACGGACCTGCGTTACCCCGGGCGGAATGGATACGAGGTCCGAACGCTGCACAATCCTTTCGGCAACGGTTACAACGTGGTGCTCATCGGCGGCAGCGACCAGTCCGGGGTCGAGGCGGGGACGCGGGTGCTGCTTGGGGAACTCCGGGATGCCGGCAATCGTCCTGGCGATGGGCTGGCGTTGGGCTGGACGATGAAGATTCGTCTGGGCGATGGACTTGTGCCGCCGGCCGAATTGGGGTCGTGCGAGACCTGGGATGCTTCGCGCGGCTACGGGTCGAGGGGCTACTTTGGCTGGAACAGCATCAGCAAGCGGATGGCGCTTTACTACATGACGGGCGAACCGCGGCACGCCCGCGAGGTGGTGCGGCTGGCATTTCCCGATCAACAGGCGCAGAGCGAGATGGAACGACTCGATGGCGAACTGATCGAGGACAAGCGCGATCCGGTCGCCGGCCCCTATCACTACGGCGCGCACCAGATGATTCTGTACTGGGACCTGATCGAGGAAAGCCCTGTTTTCAGCGACGACGAACGGCTGAGGATCACCAACGCATTTGCGCGGCAGGTGGCGCACGGACGGGGCATTGAGCTGGTCTGCCGGCTCACCGCTCCGCCGGCGCGGATCGGCTCACGGCATGAGGAATGGGCCGCCATGTGCTTGTACTGCCTGGCCCGCTATTTCGCCCGCGACTACCCCGACCCGGTCTGGCAGAAGGCCCTGGCGGGTGCGCGCTGGTTCTTCAGCCCGTTGCATCACCCACCGGTCTGGGTGGCTGGGGAAAGCCAGGACTTGTTCTGGTACGGCACCGGCCTGGCGCCCGTGCTCAGCTATCTGGTTCTCAGCCGCGATCCCGAACCGCGACGCAACGGCGCGCTGGCGGCGCTGCTCCGGGCGCAGGAAATCCTGATCACCGGCCGGCGCCCCGATTGGGCCACCGACTTCGCCGCCCTGAATATGTTCCAGATGGCGGCCTACCTCACAGGTGACGGCCGGTGGCTGTGCTACCGGGAGCGCACGGGCATCGATACCGGCGGCTTCCGCGTGGGGCAGTCGTTCTGGCCCGATGCGAGCCTGTCGGCGAGCGAACCGACGGACATGACGGGGCGCTGGAATGTCGAACGCTTCACGCCGGCGCATTGGCGTTCGCGCGAAAGCGACCTGAGCATCGAGCAGGCCTTCCAGTACGCGAGTTACCGCAGTGCAGCCGACGACTCCGGCGATTTTGTGCTGCTGAAAGGATATAACAGCGGGCGGGAGTTGTTTCACACCTGCTCCATCTGGGAGCTGCGCCTGGCGGGCAGAACCCTCTTGTCCGGCGCGGAGAACCAGGTATTCACCCGGGCCGGCGGCATCGTGCCGTCGCACCTGAGTCAGGACGCAGTGCTCCAGCGCGCCGAGGTTCTGGGCCTCACCGCAGGCGCGGTGACCGTCGTTCCGCGCGCGGGTGTCGCGTCCTGGCAACGGACGCTGGCTCTGCGCTCGAACCGCTACGCGCTGATCGTGGACGCGCTGGCCTGCGAAGAGGATCAGCCGGACCTTGAGATCCTGCTGGGGTGGTCTTTCGACAGCGCGGCGACAGCCGCGAACCCGCCGCTGGCGGTGTCGCAGCGATTGCACGTTGAGACGGCCGGGGCAAAGGTCGCGATGACATGGCGGGGCGCGGTGAAGGGGAAGCAGCCCCAGCGGCTCTTCTCGCTGTTGGGGGTCACCGGCGGGCGCTGCACGCCGATCGGGGACAACGCCGCGGCCCTCGCGCTGCCCGAACCGGCCATGGCCGTCGTTGGTGAACACGAGGGCGTAAGGGCGGGGGTCGCCGTAGTCGCGTCCGATCACCTCTGGGGGCTGGACGTGGAGTGCGTTGCGGCTTCCTCCAGCGCCTCCGGGGGGGCTCCAAAGCCGCTGTTGGTCAGCGACGCTCCAGTGGATGTCGACTGGGACTTCGATAGCGGCGAATTGGTCATTCAGGCTGCTTCCCCCGTGACAGTGCATGTGGCCGGCGGCGCGCCCGCGGTCCATCGCCTGAAAGCGGGCCGGCATCGCTTCGGTGACTGTCGGCCTGACCCTCAGGTGCTGAAGGGAATGCAGGCTTATCTGGAGTCGCAGTCGCAGCGCAGCGCCGCAGCGTTCCGGCGGTTGAAAGAGGCGTGGCGGGCTGAGCAGTGGCTGGCGGCGCCGGGACTGACGCGCGAGATCGCCGCGAACGTCGGCGGCCCGGTGGCCAACGTGATCGACCTGCCCGACGCGGCGGGGGGCTGCCTGGCCCTGGCACAGGGCGCCAGCGTGGTGGTGTCGGACCGCTGTGGCCGCGTCGTCCGCCGCATGGCGACCGACGGACCGGTGCGCGTGCTGCACTACTGGCCGGAGCCGCGGTTGCTGATCGCCGGTTGCGAGGATGAGAAGGTCATTGCCTTCGATGAGCGCGGCCGGCGCGCTTGGGAATTCGTCTCGCAGATCGACCCCGTGCTGCTGACCTGGGGCAAGCGGTACTGGTACAAGTCGGCGCCGGGCCTGAATGGCATCCACGGGTTGTACTCGGCTGACTTTCTGGACCAGCGGAACCTCCTGTACGTGGGCAGTTGCTGCACGCTGGAAATCCTCACCCCGGACGGCATGCTGGTGCGACGCCTGCCGGTGCTCTGGGGGACGGTCACGCTGTTCCAGGTGATCCCGGGGCCGGGCGGGTCGCTGAACCTGCTGATCGGCCGCGAGCACTGCGGCTATAATCGCGTCCCGGTGATGAACAACCGGTCGCTGGATGCGGCGCCGCGCGGGTTCCACGATGTGCCCCCCGGCGCGACCTACATTGACGGTTGGTGCAACATCAACCGGCATTACCTGTTCTACGAAGAGCTGGCCGGCGACGGTCGCAAGGTGATAGTCGGCGACGTAAACGGGGCGTGGAACCGGCTGCAGGTCTGGGACATCGGCGGGGGGGAGGGACTGCGCCGATTTCAAAACGAGTTGCAGGCGGGGGTGCTTGACCGGGACGTCGCCGGCCGACCGTTGTACGACGCGAGCTTCGGCCCCGGACCAGGCTACATGGTGGCCCCCGGCGTGTTCACGGGGCGGAACGTTCGCGCCATGGCGGTGGCGGACATTGACGGCGATGGCAGACAGGAAGTGATCGTGGCATTATGGAACGGCTACGTCCTCGCGTTCAATCACAAGCTGGAAAAGCGCTGGGGGCTGCGATTGCCGAGTCCGCCGACCGCGCTGAGGGTGGTTGACGGAAGACGCCTGGTCGTCGGCGCCGAGGATGGGACGGTGGCGGTGATTGACGACGGCCATGTCACACACCGCGATGTCCTGCCCGGCAGCCCCGGCTTCATCCATGTGCTGCCGGAACGGTCGGGCGGACCGAGGGTCTTTGTGATCACGCCAGGAGGTGAGGTCGCCGGGTTCAGGCTGCCATGACCGGCGGAATGACGTCAACTTCCGGCGTCAGCCGGCATCTTCGGACAGGGCGGCTTCACCTGTGCGCGAAGAAGTGCCAGCCGCCGAGCGTCTCCGGGTTGCCCGGATCCTCCTTGAGCAGTTCGCGGTAGCTTGCAGCCGCCTTCCGGAACGCCAGCGCGTACTCCTCGATGATCTCCGGCCGATACTGCTTGAACCATGGCACGCTCAGAGTGCGCGCCGCGATCCCCTCGGTGACCGGCAGGCTGCCGCGCGGCTGGCGCAGGTCGCGGTCGGAATGCGCGATGCGCGTCGGCTTCCCCTCCTCGTATACGTCGATGCTGTTGAACAGCGGGTGCAGGTGCAGCGGCATATTCACGCCGGGGCGGCTGCGGAAGCCTTCGGCCGTCACCGCCTGCGTGAAGCGGGTCACGGATAAGCCACCCAACTCCTCCGGCCGGTAGTGCCCGTGCGCCGCGTACCAGCCTCCCATGTTGCTGTTCGAGTCCGCCGGGGGGCGGTGGGCGCGAAGCCCCGGTACCCCTTCGAGCAAGTCCCAGAAGTAGTTCATCGCTTTGCGGATTTCCTCGCAGCGCGCGTCGTAATGCTTCAACTGCACGCGCCCGACGGCCGCGCTCATCTGGTGCATGCGGTACTTATGCCCCCCCAGCGGCAGCCCGGTCTTCTCCTTCAAGTACGGCGTCTCCAAGTCCTGCGGCATCAGGAAGCGCTCGTAATGCCCCCACCCGCAGGCGCGCTCGTAAATCTCTCGGTCGTTGGTGGTGAGCATGCCGGCCTCGCCCGCCACCAGAGACTTGGCGCTCATCAGCGAGATTCCGGAAACGTCGCCGATGCTCCCCACCTTGCGCCCCTTGTACAGCCCCCCCTGCGCGTGGGAAACGTCTTCGATGACCTTGACCCCGCGCCGCCGCGCGATGGCCATGATCGCGTCCATATCAGCCGGATGCCCGAGGTAGTGGACCACCATGATCGCCTTGGTCCTCGGGGTGATGCGGTGCTCGATGTCCTTCGGGTCGATGCACAGCGTGTCGGGGTCCACGTCGGCGAAGACCACGGTGCCGCGCAGGCTGTAAACCTGCAGGCAGGCCGCCCAGTAGGTGACGCTGGGGCAGATGATCTCGTCTCCCATCCCCACTTTGCATCCGAACATGGCGGCTTCGATCGCGGCTGTTCCGGTGCTGTGCGCCAGGGCGAACGCGGCACCCTGCCATGCGGCGAATTCCTTCTCGAACTGCCGGGTCACGTCCGACCCGCTCATGGCGCCGCGGCGCAGAACGTCCAGGACGGCCGCTTCATCCTCTTTCGTGACGATCGGCCAGGTAAACGTGTCGCCCTCGTCCGTCGCGATCGCCTTGCTTCCGCCAAACAGCGCGAGTGGAGACTTCTCCGCCGCCGAAATACTTCCTGCCTTCGCAATCGGTGTCACAGCCATTTCTCCAACCACTCCCATGCCTTTGCGCCGCTCCAGCGATGGCCGTTGGGATGGTCATCGCGAGCGATGCATTCCGAGCGGCCGGCGGCTCGATATATCTTCTCCACGGTTGCGTACGCTTTCGTCATGTCCGGATAATGGAAGCAGGTCTCCTGCCGGCCCATTTCAAAGAGAACCGGCTTGGGGCAGATCAGCCCCAGCATGTCGGGCAGGTCGCCATGGCGCAGCAGGCCCGGAACGTGCTGCGCCCCGCAGGTGTTGCCGCAGCCGCGCATCGTCAGGGCGTCGCCGCGCAGGGTGCTGATATAGCCGCTGACCACTCCCGCGCGCAGGCGCGGCTCGTTGATCAGCAGGTGCGACGCCATCGTGCCGCCCTGGCTCAAGCCGATCACTCCCATCCGGCGCGGGTCGACGTGGGGGTGCTTCGCGAGCACGTCCACGCAGCGCATGCCGTCGAAGATGCTCTGGGTGAGCAGCGGGCGTCCGAAGTACTGCCACGCCAGGTTGGTGATGTCGCAGGGGTCCCGGTTGACGCGAACCCATTCGGGATTCGGCGTGCGTTCCCCGAACGGACACCAGTCGGGAGCGATGACGACGTATCCCCGCCGGACGGCTTCAAGGCCGTAGTTGCTGTTCTGCCGCGCGACTCTTGCCTTCTCGTGGACATTTCCGAGTTCGCTGGCCACTCCAACGACGCTGCCCTTGCCGCTGCCGTGGCCGTGCGACGCCAGGATGCCCGCGCGCTTCTCCCCTTTCTTCAATCCCTTGGGCTCCAGCAGGTACGCCGGCACCGTCACGCCCCAGGAGGAGTCGAAGAGGATCTTCTTGCGCAGGTGGTCCCCGCAGTCGACGGTCTCCATCACCTTGGTGCGAAGTGGAACGCTCTGGGGCAAGGGGCCGATCAGTTGCGCGTACAGTTTGCGGAACCGCCGCTGCCAGGCCTGAAATTCCCGGGGCGTCTTTCCGCTGAAGGCGCAATCCGGCTTCCAGTGCTCGCACCAGAACGTGAGGGAATCGAGGAGACTGACGCTCCGTCGCCAAGTAGCCATGTCGGCTCTCCATCCATATCAGACCGGGAACTGAATAAGTCTTTTTACCCTGCTCCGGCTTCGGGAAACCGGGAATGACCTACCACTCTACTCTCGTATAAAAGCCCGGCTCAGGTCAAATCCTCTCATGCTTTCCACGAGCTTGCAGCACAGGGGCACCTTTCGGCCCAGGGTGGCCGCAATGATCTTTCCCATATCGTTCAACTCCGGTTGCGCGACCTGGAGCATGGTCACCCCGCCGGACTCCGTCATGGCGGACGCAACGTGGTCCGCCTTGCCGCAGAAGTGGACGCCTCCTCCGCCGAACTGCGCCAGTATTCGCGCGTCATAGGGACGCACGAAGCGCTCATACGTGGCGCGCGAGAGGTTCATCAGCGAATCGTTGCGAAGGAATACCTGCCCCTTCGCCAGCAAGCCCCAGTGCGTGAGGTATTTCCCGCCCTCCCGGGAGGGGTTCTCCTTCAGCCAGCGCGTCATGAAACGAATGTAGGTTTCGGTGATGATTTCGAGCAGGGCCGCGACCTTGTCGGGCTCGTCGCTCAAGGCGTAGAAGAGGTCGGACCCCCAGAGGAGCTCCGCCACGTCGATGGGACCCTGGAGGTCCGGGTGGACGAACCAGACGTTTTCGCGGATGCGGCGATAAGGGGCGAACTGCTCGCGAAAGAACTGGGCATATTCAAATACGGCCGGCCCGAAGCCGGCGGTGAGTTCCGGCGCCCCGCGCGACAAGAGGTGCGTGATCTGCTGCGCCGAAAGCGACCGCGTGGTCGGCAAGGTGTCCAGATTCTCACCCATCAGGAACACCGGGGCTCCAAAGACGGAGGAGAGGATGCCGGTCCCGAAATTGCTGCGGATGCCGGGGATGCGCCAGGAGCGCGCGCGAACGCCGCGATACACCTCGCGAAGCTGCTGCAGGAGCATCGCTTCCGGGTCATGCAACGCGGCGTTCACTCTGACCCTGGGCCAGTCGTCGATCACCGGCTCCGCGCGATCGCTTCGGGGGAGGAACCCGCCCTCGATGGGCTCGCATTCCAGCGCGCGTTTCCACAGCTCCAGCTTGCGGCTCTCCCAGGCCGGGTCGAACGCGGCTTCGAGCTTGTCCAGATGCGCCTTCAGATTATCGCGGGTCGTCATCGCGCCTCCGCCGGGGTTTCAAGAGCCAGGTCTCTCCAGTACGGCGACATCTCCACCACGCTTCCCGTCGTCATGGCGCGGTCGATGCCGAAGCAGGTCGCCGCTGAAGTCAACGCGTCATTCATATCCGCCGTGGCGGGCTTGCCGCGGGTGATGGAGGCGGCCAGATCCCGCGCGAGCGCATTATCGCCGCCGGCATGCGCTCCTTCTGCGACGACTCGGACGGCGCGGACCCGCTCCGCGAACCCGATGCGCCTGATCTCGATGCGCCCCGCGCGGCAATCCGCGCGGATCGCCCCTTCGGAGCCGCAGAGGTACATCCGGCGCTCGGGAATCCCCGCATTCAGGTTGGTGTGGAACGTGGCGCGCACGCCGTTGGCGTATTCCAGAATCGCGACCTGGTTGTCGATAATGTCCTTGTCGCAAGTGAAGGGGTTCCGGCGGCTGACTTCCTGCCCGCCGTCGAAGGCGGAGTAGGCCGTCCGGCCTTTCCCGTCCCTGCCCAGCCGGCGAACGTGCGCCGCATTCTCCGGCGTGAAAAAATTGAGTCCGCCGAAGCTGGCCACGCGGCTCGCGCGACTGCCCACCAGCCAGTTCGCCAAGTCGATATCGTGGCAGCACTTCTCGAGCAGATGCGTCCCGGCGTTCTTCGTCAGCCGCCGCCAGTCGGAGACGATGAAGCCGCCATGGTTGAAATCCAGCGTCTCGTTGAACTCCATGCTTACGATCTTGCCGATGGTCCCCGCGTCGATCAGCCTCTTGATCGTGGTGTAATGCGGCGCCGAGCGCAGCGTAAACCCGATGTAGAATGAACGCCCGGACGCCTGCCAGGCCTTTCGAATGGCCAGGCAATCCCGCCAGGTCGTCGCGAGCGGCTTCTCGCAGAAGACGTGCTTGCCGGCCCGGAGCGCGGCTACGGCGTGCTCCCGGTGGCAGCAATTCCAGGAGCCGATCATCACCCAGTCCATGCCGGGGCTGTTCAGAAGCTCGCGGCAACTTCCGCAGACCGTCAGATCGCGCCCGAACGTCTCGCGGGCCAGCTCAACGGACTTGGCTGAAGGGTCGCAGACGGCCGCCACGCGAATGCGCTTGTCGGCTTCCATCAACAACTTGGCGATCCAGCGCGTGCGCGCGCCGCAGCCGATGATGCCAACGCCGAAGCTTTTCATGAGAGACTCCGTAACGTGCGGACTGACGGGGTGCGTCTGAAATCTCCTGAGACCAAATGGAGGGCTGCCGGTTCGCAGGCAGCCCTCCATTCCCAACCACATCGCAGCCGGAATTTACGGCAACGTCACCTTGAACAATTCCGGGCCGTCCGTTCCATAGAGCACGCCGGCCTGCCATACCGGGTACGCCAGGGCGCGCCCGAGATCCCCGATCGGCTTCACGTCGAGTGTCGCGGGATCCAGTTGGACCAGCGTTGACTTCACTCTTCCAAACCACTTGCCATCTTTCGGGTTCGTGGACACCCAGTCAATCGCGTCCGTCAGCGTGACCCATTTGACCAGCTTTTCCGTCTCCATGTCGAAAAGGTAAATGGCCTTGTCGGTCGGTGTATTCAACACGCCCACGATTTGCTTGCCGGAGGGCGCTACGTAGAGCCAGCCCGTCGAGGCCAGTCCCGGCTTCACGGTGATCCGCTTCAGCTCCTTCATCTCCATATCATAGACGACCAACTGCGCCTCGGCCGGTTTCTCGGTCGGGTGGGTCGGGTCATCGATGAGTTCGCCGGAGTAGACAATCTTCTTGAGGGCCGGCATCACGGCGAAGCCGCGCGGCACCAGGAAGTTCAGGTTCGCATTGGTGCCCTCGAACTTGCCGGAAGCGATGTCATAGTATCCCACTCCGCCGCCCTGACCCTGACGCTCGCGGCGCCCGTACATGTAGAGCCTTCCGCCCTCCGCGACGAGGCCGTAGGCGTAGTGCGTCCCGGTCTTCACCGCGAACTGTCCCAGCACGTGCGGGTTCAACTCGGCCTTCGAGATGGCCGCGAAATCGGCGGGGAAAGGACAAGTCCACGGCTTCGCGGGATCGTAAACGTACAACACGCTGTTGGGGTAGCCGGTGAAATAGACCTTCCCGTCAGCCTCGGCGATCACGGGCTGGCTCGGTCCGGCCTTGCCATAGTACGCCAGCTTGTTATCCGCCGGCTTGTAGCGGAAGAAGCCGTTGTACTGTTCCGCATTGCCCAGCAGGGTTCCGTCCTTCAAGGCAATGAGTGACTGAATCTTGATCCCGATGACGTTCTTCAACGGGAACGACGCCGTGCGCCATTCCGCCGCGGTGGGCGAGCCGGCCGGACGCCACTTGACTGTGAAACTGTTATCGACCACCAGGCCCAGACCGGAAAGGTCCAGCTCCGGCGGAGTGCCCAGCGGCAGCGCCTTGGTCTTTGTCAGTTCAAGAGGCGGGAACTTCTTCATGCTGCGCGGCGTGAAGGGGAGTTCCGCCGCATTGTAGTTCTGCATCGCCGGGATCATCTTGTCGGCGGCAAGCCAGAAGTACTCCGTCTTCACCTTCTGCGAGGGAACATAGAGCACGTTGTCCTTGAAAGTGCCCTCCCCCATGTCGGTCCCGGTGTACTCCGAGGTAATGGAAACGCGGACATGCTCGCGCGAATTGAACGATATCCGATAGGGAGCAGGGACCTCCGCCAGCACCTTGCTCTCGGAAGTTTCCGTGTTCACGGCCACCAGCGCCCAGGTTTCCTGCCCCACGCAGACGTAGACCCACGGCGGATCCACTTCGATCCAGTACCCGTAAGTCAGCATCTCCTTGCGCACCTTGCCGCCTATCTTTTCAAAGGTCTTGAAGGTGAGCGTATCGGGGTTGACGACGGCCAGGTAGGTGAACCCGTCACTGGACTGGGTCGTCGAATAAAGCAGCCCATCCGGCCCGATCTGGTTCTGATAGAAGAAGCCGGGCCCCCCGGGGGTGGCGGGAAATAGCGGTCCGATCATTCCGATCGTTTCCGTTTCCGGGTCGTAATAGCAAAAGCGCGTGCCCTGAATGGCGAAGAATATGCGCCCATTGGCGGCGCGCAACTGGTTCTCTATCTGGAAGTTCGAGTTGGCATAGCCGGGGAAGGTGAACCGCTTCGCCGGCTGGCCGGAAGCCAGGTCCAGAACCACCCAGTCCGTATCCATCTTCCCGCTCTTGTCGACGTTGTATATCTGGGTGATGAAATTGTACCCGCCGCGCGGGTTGGGCGAGAGTCCCGTCGTCCAGTAGCGCGCGCTCTTCACGGGCGTGCCAATCGACTCCACCCGCAACCCCTGCGGAGAAACCTTCGCCGGCTGGGCGAACCCAATCATGGCGACCAATGCGGTGAGCACAACGGCAAATCCTGCTCGTCTCATGGAAACATCTCCCAAAATCCCTGATAACTGAATACTGCTCTGACGAACATCCTAACTCTCAGCCCCGGCGCATGGAAATACCCGGGTTCTTCCGAAGAAAACAGGGCCGACTCATACGGGGCCGGCCCTGTTCCCACATCGGCCTGCACGCAGCTCCAGCGCAAATGGCTGGTTCCTCTCACATCGGAGCGCCGGCATCGAGGCCTTTGGCGGTGTCAAAGAGGTGCCAGACGGTGGGGGTGTTGAGGCGCCCGTC
>Ga0114951_10000905_pt1 | contig 39256 bp, 38 predicted proteins | sample AM7aDNAmetaG_FD_88677 | JGI IMG/M metagenome (GOLD analysis project Ga0114951, IMG submission 88677) | Freshwater microbial communities from Finland to study Microbial Dark Matter (Phase II) - AM7a DNA metaG | ecosystem: Environmental > Aquatic > Freshwater > Lake | place: Finland: Lake Alinen... | reverse complement strand
CGGACGGTGAACCACGGGTCGTTGGTCGGCACTCGCCACCCCCACTTGTAGGGTTTGCTGTGGCGGCAGTATACCGCCGGGGCTCCGCCCCTCCGGCTCCCGGAGACCCGTGCACCGAGTGCCTGACGCCGAGCCCCACGACCACCTCCGTGCCGCCTTCTCGGGCGGCAGGTTTCACGACTTCTGGAAGCCGCCCCTTCCTCCGCAGCGCGCCGGCCCTCGGTTCGACCGGGCGCGAGCCACGCGCCGCGGTCACGCCGAGCGCGTAGCCGCCGACGTCGAGGAGCTCCCAGACACTTGCCGCGTTCACCGAGGTGCCTATCATCGTGGCATGGGCATCCCCGCCATCGACACCGGTAGCCTGACGCCGGCCGAGCTGGTGCGCTTGCGCTTGATCGACAACCTGTGGGACAGCGTCACGTCTACGCCGGAGGCCATACCGCTGACGCCACTTCAGCGGGACGAGCTCGACCGACGGCTCGGCGAGCTCGACCGCGGTGACGTCGCGCTCGTGCCGTGGGACGAAGTGAAACGGCTGCTCCGCGCTCGCGGTGACCAGAGCCTGGTTCCCGCCGGCGGCCATGGCACATCTACGGGTTGCCGTTCGCTGGCATGAGGCGAAGCAGCGAGGGCTGGGCGAGACGTTCCTTTCTGCCGTCGAGAACACCGTCCACCGGGAACTCGCATCTCCCGAGGCGTGCCCCGCCGTCCACCGGGGAGCCCGACGCCACCTCATGGAGCGCCAGGGCGACGGCGTTGTAGTCGTCGCTCTGCTGCAGGAGGGCGGTCGTCTGCGCGATGCTCTGCGCCATCACCTCTGTGGCAGACCCGCGGTCTCCCGGGCTGCGCCTGCCGGTCTCGCGCCGGCGCAGGGGTGGACGGACCCGCGGGCACGACGGACCCGCGGGCCGCTGAGGAGGCTGGGAGTGCCCCTGCGCAACTCGCGGCCGCGCCCGCGAGGGGGCGGAGTCGACGTCACTGTCCGCATCAGCCCCGCCGCGATGGCCCTGAGCGAAGGGGACGGTCAGGTCGAGCCATCCCTGTGAAGCCGTCAGCCACATCGCGATTCGCGTGATCCGCGAACTGCTCACGGCGCGGCTGGCCCCTGTGACCGAAGCAAGCACCCCCACCGATGGCCTGTGAGCCGGCTCTCGCAGACTGTCATCCCATCCGCCCGAGCACAGTGCTATTGTCCTGTGAAGAGGAGGGCAGCCGTGTCGAACCTCTTGCGCAGACTGCAGAGTCCTTGTTCGGCCGGGCGGAAATGACGATATGGCTATGAACACCGAAGGAGAGCCATATGAGCATCAAAGAAATCGAAGCCGAGATAGAGAAGCTGGATCTGAAGGACCGCGCTACCCTTGCAAAGTGGATCGTCGAGAGCCTCGACGATCTGTCCGAAGCTGAGGTTGAGGCGTTGTGGGCCGAGGAGGCGGAGCGCCGTTTGGATGAGCTGGAGCAAGGGCTGGTCACTGAGATCCCAGCTGCAGAAGTGCTACTCCGCGCGCGAGCCGCCATCTCGTGAAGCGGATCGGATTCCATCCCGATGCCGGGGCGGAGGTCACTGAGGCGGCGCAGTACTACGAGGTGCGCAAGTCAGGCCTTGGCGCGGACTTGCTCGTGGAAGTGGAACGAGCCCTCGACCAGATTCTGACCAACCCCGAGGCTTCCCGGCGAATCGGCAGGAGAGCACGGCGGAAGTCTTTGTGGCGGTTTCCCTACGATCTGGTCTACGCCTTCTATCCAGATCGAATCCGAATCGTGGCGTGTGCTCACCAGAAGCGACGACCTTTCTTCTGGCGAAAGCGGCTGAAAGACACGGCGGAGCGGGAAGGCCCATCCAGGCCGTGAACGCGACGCGGCGCGAGCTCCGCGCTGGCTGCTTGTCGGGGCAGGTGCCGCGACCGACTCCTTTTGACGACCAGGACGCCGGATGTCCGTGTGGTCGCCGATCCCGACGACGACCGCTTCATCGCCTGCGCCCTGGCCTTGAAAGCCGCATACATCGTCACCGGCGACAAGGCTCTTCTCGACGTACGCCATTACGAAGGAATCGATGTCGTGACGCCCCGAGCATTCCTCGACATCGTGAGGGCCGCAGCGGATGAAATGCTGGAGCGGCCGTGATCCGCAGGGTTCGCTTCACGCCACCGGCGCGAGCGCAGTTCCTGGCCGCGGTCGCCTCCGTCCGGGCGGACAGGCCCTCAGCGGCCCGCGACTTCAAGACCAAGGCCCTCAGGGATCTCGAGCGCCTCATTCGGGTTGACACGTTCCGCGGGTCGTACCGGAGTCTCCCCACTCGGCTTGCGCGAGGTTCTTGTCGGCTCGCACAGCCTTTTCTGCCGCGCGAAGACAAGCGCGGCCCGGGTGGTCGGCGTGTGGCATGACGCACAGATCCCGGGTGCGCCTCAGGAACCTTCCGGCGTCTGACGAAGTGGGCAACTGCGTCGAACGTCTCGCACAGACTGCAGAATCCTTGCGGTACACAGGTCGTGATGCCAATGTCCACCACACGGGTGTTGCGCCCGCCGGGCGCTCGGGGGAGACTGTCAATATGCGCACCACCGACCTCGATATCGCCAAGCTCTCCCTCGCCGAGCGGATCCAGCTCGCCGAGGACCTCTGGGACAGCGTCGCCGCCGAGACCGGCGGGCTGGCGCTCACCGAGGCGCAGGCGACTGAGCTCGACCACCGTCTCGCCCAGCTCGCCCGCGACCCTGAGGGCGGTGACGCCTGGGAGGTCGTGCGCGGGCGCATCCAGGAGCGGCTCGACAAGGCCGGATGACGGCGCGGCTCGTCGTCCGCGCGGCCGCCGAGGCGGACATCACCGACGCGGCGCTCTGGTACGAGCAGCGTTCTCTAGGCCTCGGCAGCGAGCTCCTGCGTGCCGTCGACGTCACGCTCTCCGAGATCGCACGCATGCCCGAGCGCTTGCCGCTCGTGTACCGCGAGTCGCGCCGCGCGCTACTGCGCCGCTTTCCGCATGCCGTCTGCTTCGTCGCTTCTCCCCAGTTGGTCAGCGTGGTCGCCTGCATGCACGCGCGCCGAGACCCGCGCCGGTGAGAGGAGCGCGTCGGACGGTGACCGCCAACAAGCGGATCAACCTGACTCGCCCAAGGCTCGTAGTACAGTCGAATCGTCGCGCTTGCCGGTTATCCGCAACACGTTCTGTGCGATTCGTCAGTAGTGGTATCGCAACTGGGCAATCTGCAGTTCGTCGCCCTGGAGCCTAGAGACGATGCGGTGCTCGTCCGTGATCCGCCGCGACCAGTACCGCGCAAGGGCGTGCCGGAGGCCTTCCGGCTTGCCGATTCCCTCGAACGGCGAGCGCTGGATTTCCTTGATGAGCGCGGTGATGCGCTGCACCACCTTGCGGTCGGCTTTCTGCCAGTACCTGTGGTCGTCCCACGCGTCCTCGTCGAAGACGACCTTCACTCCACAAGCTCCCTCTCTGTGCCTCCGCCCGCTTCAAGCCTCGCGATGGACTCCAGCAGCCGCCGTGCATTCTTCGGGCTTCGCAGCAGATACGCTGTTTCCTCGAGCGCCTCGTAGTCGTCGAACGAGATCATGACCACGGACGCCGATGCCCTGCGCGTCACGATGAGGGGGGCGTGGTCATTGCATACCCGGTCCATCAGGCTGGCGAGGTTGGCGCGCAGTGTCGTGTAGGGAATGGCGTCCATGTCTTCCTCCAAGAGTCACCTGTACAGGTAATGGTACGTCAACGCGACTCACAGAACAGGCGCGTCAATCAGACAAGGCGCCGGTACGGCCCTCTCGCGCCCGGAGGCGCAGGGGGGGGCTCTTGGAAGTGGAACGAGCCCTCGACCAGATTCTGACCAACCCCGAGGCTTCCCCGCGAATCGGAAGGAGAGCGCCGCGATCAAGGTGCACGCTGCAGGGCTGAGCGGCATGCATGCGGGGAGCCTCCCCGCCCAAAGGGGTACCCGGGGTGCTGAGTACTACCAGCTCGCACACAGATGCCTGGGGAGAGGCCAAGCCAGGTGGGAGGAGCGCGTCGCAGAATGACCGCACGTGACCATCCCCGTCGCTCAGGCGCCGCTGAGCCACGAATGGCGTGCCCGGTTGGCACGCAGCCGCCGGCGCGCGGCCGCGGCGACCCCGGCGCGGGGCACGTGCGAAAGGGGAAGACAAGGATTCCTTGACTGTCGCGTCGTCCGCGGCCGTCCGCAGGCTCGCTCGTTGAGGGGGAAGACAAGGATCCGCCGACATTTCTTATCTTCCCTCGCAGCACTACCCGTCGCGGCGGCATGTCGCGCACCGGTAAGATAGGGAAAGGGCCATTCCTTTCTTACCGGTGCGCACTACCCCGCCCGGCGGATCCCGCGGCCCGGCGACCGCGGCGCGCGGCGTCAGAGGACTCGTCCTCCCCAAGTTCCCGTTCACGGTCATCTGAGAGGTCCGCGACAACGTCATCCGCGTGCTTGCGATCGGCCACCATCGCAGGCGGCCATTCGATTGGCGAGGCTGCGACTGAGGCGCGTGAACCCAACAAGCGCGTCAAGTCAAACGCCGGCACGCGCCACCCCCACTTGTAGGGCTTGATGTGGTCGCAGTATGCTGCCGGGGCTCCACCCCACCGGCTACGGGAGACACGTGACCCGAGTGGCTGACATCATGCCCCACGACGATCACCGCCGCGCCGCCTTCTCGGGCGGCAAGTTCCACGACTTCTAGCAGCCGCCCCCTGCCTCCGCAGCGCGCCTGCCCTCGGTTCGACCGGACATGAGTCGCGCGCCGCGCTCACGCCGGCAACGGCGACCGCACCGTGCTGCGACCCGGCCTTTCAGCGGCCATTCGTCCATCGTCCCGCGGCCGGCTCGCCGCCCATTCCGCGACCACCTGAGGTGGGCAACGTTGCACGCACATCCAGAACGCGAGTTCGTTCGGCCGTCCCGGCCGGCCCATCGGAGGCTGAGCCGATGACCGGCTACCCCAAGCTCAGCATCGATCTCGACGCCGTCGCCGCGAACACGCGGCTGCTGGCCGCGCGGCTGCGCGGCGCCGGGTTCACCCTCGTCGGCGTCACCAAGTGCGTCGACGGCGAGCCGCGCGTCGGGCAGGCGCTGCGCGAGGCCGGCTGCGCCGGCCTCGCCGACTCGCGCCTGCCCGCTCTGGCGCGGCTCGCGGCCGCCGCCCTCGGGCCACTCACGCTCATCCGCGCCCCGCAGCCGGACGAGCTCGAGGCGGTGGCTCAGGTCGCGGACCGGGTACTGCTCAGCGACGTGGGCGCCGCCCGCGTGCTCGGAGAGCACGCCCCCGGCGCCCCCATCCAGATCCTCCTCACGGTCGACCTCGGCGACCGACGCGAAGGCGTGTTGCCGGACGCCGCTCCCGCAGTCGCGGCCGCGCTCTCACGCCTGCAGGGCATCGAGCTGGCCGGCCTCAGTGTCAACTTCGCCTGCCTCTCCGGGCAACTGCCGTCGCAGGAGCTGTTTCGGCAGGCCGAGGACCTGCTTGCGGAGGTCGCCGGCGCCTGCGCCGCCGAGCCGCTGCTCAGCCTCGGCGGCACCTGCGTACTGCAGCATCTCGAAGGCTACCGCCCGCGCTTCCGCACCGAGATCCGCTCGGGCGGCGGCCCCATCTACGGCTACGACTTCGTCAGCGGCGCCGGCCTCGCCGGCATGGTGCGCACCGACCCGGTGCTCACGGCGGTCGTGCTCGAGTGCTACCGCAAGCCGCCGGCGCCGCAGGGGCCCGGCGGTCTCGACGCCTTTGGCCACGTGCCCGAGGTGGACCTCCCGGCCGAGGATGCGTGGCATGCCATGCTCGCCGTGGGGCGGCGCGACATGGAGCCCGGCGGCCTGCGGCCGCTGCTCCCGGGCTCGTATCTCGCCGGCGCCACCAGCGACGTGAGCGTGCTCATCACGCCCGAGCCGCTGCGCCCCGGCGACAAGGTCGCCTTCGCGGTCGACTACGACGCGCTCGTGCGCGCCGTGACCTCGCCATTCGTGGCCGTGGAGTACGTCGGCGGCCAGGGCTCCGCCGCCGCCGGCAGCTCCCGGGCCTCGAAAGGAGACTCATGAGCGCTCACGCAGAGGGTCGATTCGTCGGCTCCCGCCGCCCGCTGCAGATACTCTCGGCGGACGACGTGGCGCGCATCCACGAAGCCTCGCTCGACGTGCTCGCGGGCGTCGGCGTGATGTTCCACTCGCAGCGCGCCCTCGACGTGCTTGAAGCGCACGGGGCGACGGTCGACCGCGAGACCACCGTCGCGCGCATACCCGCGAGAGCCGTCGAGGAGGCCCTCGCCACCCTGCCCGCGCACTTCACCCTCGGCGGGCGCACCCCCGACTTCGACCTGCCGCTGGACGGGGAGCACGTGTACCTCGCCTCCGACGGCTGCGCCACATTCGTGCGGGACGCGGACGGCACGGTGCGGCCGAGCGTCAAGCAGGACGTGTACGACGCGGCCCGCGTCGTCGACGGCCTGCCCAATCTCTCGGCCACCTCGGCGCTCGTCTCGGCGCAGGACGCCCCGGAGGAGTCCCGCGTCCTGCACGAGCTCGACGCCTGCCTGCGCGCCTCGCGCAAGCACAGCATCGTTGTCAGCATCAAGGATGCCACCGAGGCCAAGCCGCTGATCCGCATGGCCGAGGCGGTGGCCGGCGGCGCAGCGGAGCTGAAGGCCCGGCCCATCTTCTCGGTGATCCTCTGCACGGTATCGCCGCTCCATCAGGAGCGCTTCGGCATGGAGCTGGCCTTCGCGCTCGCCGCGGCCGGCATCCCGATCATGCTGTACCCCATGCCCATCCTCGGCGCCACGGCGCCGGTCACGCCGGCCGGCACGGCGGTCGTCAACAACACCGAGATCCTCGCGGCGATCACGGCCGTGCAGCTCGCCTGCCCCGGCGCCAAGATCGTCCACGGCGGGGGGCCGACGGCGCTCTTCATGCGCACCGGCGCCTACTTCGCCAACGTGCCTGAGGCGCTGATGCTGCGCGCCGCGCAAGCGCAGATGGCGCGCTTCTACGGCCTGCCCGCAGGCCTCGGCTGGGGCGGCACCAAGGCCAAGCAGCCCGAGGCGCAGGCGGCCTACGAGAACACCCTTGGCATGGTGCTCGAGATGGCGGCCGGCGCGGACTTCCTCTTCGGCGCCGGCCTCCTCGACAGCGTGCAGCAGATGTCGCTCGAGGAGCTGGTGATCGCCGACGAGGTGTTCGGCATGGTCACGCGCCTTGTGCGCGGCGTCACCGTCGACAAGGAGCACCTGGCCGTCGACCTCATCAAGAAGATGGGCTTCAAGGGCGACTACCTCTTCGACCAGCACACCCGCGCGCACGTCCGCGAGCTCTGGCGGGCGCGCCTCGCGGAGACCGGCACCTACGACGGCTGGAAGGCCGCCGGCAGCCCGCGTCTGGAAGACAAGGCGCGCGCCGTCGCCGAAGGCATCCTCGCCTCTCCCACGCCCGACTTCCCCGCGGCTCTGGACCGCGAATTCACCGAGATCATCGCCGCGGTCGAAGCCGGCCGCTTCTGAAAGGAGCTACAGCCATGGCCCACGCAGACACGTGCTACATCGGCAAGCGCGTCAAGCTCGAGCTGCTCTCACCCGAGGACGTGCGCCAGATCCACGAGGCCACGCTCGACGTCATCGAGAGCGTCGGCGTGAAGTACCACTCGCAGAAGGCCCTCGACATCCTCGAGGCCCACGGCGCGACGGTGGACCGCGAGACGACGGTGGCGCAGATCCCGGCCGCCGTCGTCGAGAAGGCCATGAGCACCGTGCCGCACGAGTTCACCCTCGGCGCCCGCAACCCCGAGTACGACCTGCCGCTGGACGGCGAGCACATCTACATCAGCTCCGACGGCTGCGGCGTCTTCGCCCGCGACCCGGCCACCGGCGAGGTGCGCCCCTCGCGCAAGCAGGACCTCGTGGACTGTGCCCGGGTCGTGCAGGCGCTGGGCAACGTGTCCGCGACCTCGGCCGTGGTCTCCGCCCAGGACTGCCCGCCCGAGACGCGCGTGCTGCACGAGCTCGACGCCTGCGTGCGGAATAGCGAGAAGCACAGCATCGTCGTCAGCATCAAAGAGGACTGGGAGGCGCGCAGCCTCATCAAGATGGCCGAGGCGCTGGCCGGCGGCACGGAAGAGCTGAAGAAGCGGCCGATGTTCACGGCTATCATCTGCACCGTGAGCCCGCTCCATCAGGAGCGCTACGGCATGGACCTCGCCCTTGTGCTGGCCGAGGCCGGCATCCCCGTGAGCTTCTACCCCATGCCGATCCTTGGGGCGACCGGCCCGATCACGATCGCCGGCGCGGCCGTGATGACCAACGCCGAGATGGTCAGCGGGGCCGTGCTCGTCCAGCTCGCGCACCCCGGCGCCAAGGTGATCCACGGCGGCGGCCCCACGGCGATGTACATGAGCTCCGGGGCCTACGCGAGCAACTCGCCCGAGGCCCTGCTGCTGAGAAGCTGCCAGGGCCATATGGCCGATTTCTACGGCGTGCCGGCCTGGTACGGCGCCGGCGCCACCACCGCCAAGGAGCCCGGCATCCAGAGCGCCTACGAGAACACCCTGGCGATGTTCATGACTTACGCAAACGGCGCCGACGTGACCTTCGGCACCGGCCTGCTCGACGGCTCGCGCATCCTCTGCCTCGAGAACATGGTGGTGGACGACGAGATCATCGGCATGGTCAAGCGCATCCTCAGGGGCATCGAGGTGAGCAAGGAGACGCTGGCCGTCGACCTCATCAAGAAGATGGGCTTTGGCGGCAACTACCTGTTCGACAACCACACCCGCGCGCACGTGCGCGAGCTCTGGCAGGCCAAGCTCGGCGAGACCGGGAGCTACGAGGGCTGGAAGAACGCCGGCGCCAGGAGCACGACAGAGAAGGCGCAGGAGAAGGTGGCGGAGATCCTGGCCGCCGAGCCGGTGCCGTTCCCGGCCGACCTCGGCGCGGAATTCGACGCCATCATCGCCGCGGCGGCGCGGGAGGCCGCGGCGCAGTAGATGACGTGCCGCGATGGTGCCGTGCGCCACAGCACTGCGCGCGGCGGCCCGGCCGCTCCCGCGCGCGGCGCCGACTGAGGTAGCATGGTGAGGCGCGGGAGGCGCAGCCGCCGCCCGCGCCTCACCACTTCTGACCGGAGCGCCGCCGATGAACAGCCAGAGGGTCCGCGAGGAAGGCTTTTCCAAGGACGCCGACAAGCTGGTGCGGCGACTTTCGCTGGTCGCGCTTCTGCTCTCGCGCCGCGGCCAGCCGGTGAGCGCCGACGAGATCCGCGGCAGGGTCGAGGGCTACCCGACGATGACCGAGGACGCCTTCAAGCGGCGCTTCTACGAGGACCGCAGCGAGCTCGTTCGTCTCGGCGTCGAGATCACCTCCGAGACGGACGCCTACGGCGGCCCGGAGCTCTACCGCCTGCCGGCCGACGCCTACTACCTGCCGCCGGTCGCGCTGAGCGGCGAGGAGCTCACCGCGCTGGCCGCGTGTCTCGTCGTTCTGGAGAAGCGCTTCGCCTACTCACAGCCCCTGCGTCTGGCGCTTCTCAGCCTGGCCCAGGGGCGACCGGAGCTCATCACCGACGCCGAGGTCCCGCCGCTGACGGTCGTCCCCGAGACGGCCGCCCCGGCGACCGTGTTGCCCAAGCTGCAGGCCGCCATCGCCGAGCGCAAGACCGTACGCTTCGCCTACTATGCCATCAGCCGCGACCAGGAGCTCGAGCGCATCGTCGACCCCTACGGCTTGCAGCTGGTCGCCGGCGAGTGGTACCTCATCGGCTGGTGCCATCTGCGCGAGGCGGAGCGCACCTTTCGCCTGTCGCGCATCCGCTCGCGCGTCACCCACGCGACGCGCGCGCCGCACGACTTCGCCAAGCCGGCGGGCTTCGACATCGGCGCCTACCGCGACCGGCCCGCCTGGCAGCTCGCGAAGCCGACTGGTACGGCGCGCATCCGCGTCGCCCCCGAGATGGCCTGGTGGGTCGAGGCACACTGGGCGCACTGCGGAGCCATTGAGCCGCAGAGCGACGGGGCGATCGTCTACGAGACCGCCTACGCCGAGGCGCGGCCGCTCCTGAGCTGGCTGCTCGGGCTGGCCGACGCGGCGGAGCTCCTGGAGCCGGCCGAGCTGCGCGAGCAGCTCGCGGCGCGGCTCCGCCGCCTCGACAGCCTGCTCGACGCGGCACCGCCTCAGGCGCCGGCGCTGCAGCCCGCCGGCCGCGGCGCGGCCGCCGGCGGGCGCCGCCGGCGGCGCTCGCCAGGCGACTGGCGCGTGGAGGTCGACCGTTTCACGCGGCTCGCGACGCTCACCACCTATCTTCTGCAGAGCTGCGGCGGCGGCGAGGCGCTGCTCGACGTCGCCGCCATCCGCAGCGCCCTCGGCGTCTCGGCCGTGGAACTGCGCGCCGACGTGCGCCTGCTCAACCTCGTCAACTTCGGCGCCGACGGCGCGCTTCTGTACGCCGAGTACGAGGGCCGCACGAAGCTGCGCGTCTCCTGCGACCTCGCGGCGCCCGCCTTTGCCCGCCCGGCGCGCCTGTCTCCGCTGCAGGCCGACACGCTGCTCCTCGCCATCGAGCTTGTCGGCGGCCAGCTCCCCACGGCCTCGGGCGCCGCTCTGGCCAGCGCCGCCGCCAAGCTGCGCGACGCCCGCGAGGGCACGACGCCGACGCTCGTGAGCGGCGATCTCCTCTTGCCTGCGGATGAGGTGCTCGACGCGGCGAACACCGCCATCGTCGAGCGCCGCCTGCTGGACATCGAGTACTGGACCGAGGGCACCGCGCGGTTCAGCCGGCGCACCGTCGAGCCGTACCTCCTCATCCACAGCCGCGGTGAGTGGTACTACGTCTGCTGGTGCCGGACCGCGGGCGGCACACGCGTCTTCCGCGTGGCCACAACCAAGGCGGCGCGGCTCCTCGAAGAGCGCTTCGAGCCGCGCCCCGAGGTGGAGCTCGCGCTCTACCGCCGAGAGGGCATCCCCGCCTCGGGCAGCTACGCGCCCCGGACCGCGACCATCTGGTACAGCCCGGCGGTGCACCGCTGGATCGCCGAACGCCAGCCGGTGCGAGCGCTCGCCGACGGCTCGTGCCTCGCGGAGCAGCCCTACGTGGACGAGCACTGGCTCTCGCATCACCTGCTGCGCTTCGCCGACGAGGCGCGCCCGGTCGCGCCGCCGGAGGCGGTCGCCGATCTGCGCGCCACGCTCCGGCGCCTGCTGGCCGTGTACGGACGATGACCGTCGCCAGCCTCGCCTGGATCGCCTACAAGACCGGCTGGTACTTCTATGCGCTCGGCCCGCAGATGGTGATCTGCGTGCTGCTCGGCTACCTCGCCGCCCGCAAGACCGCCGGCGACCTGCTCAACTGGCTGATCGTCGCCTTCTTCGCCGCCCTCGTGCCGCTCGCCGGCGTCCTCGTCATGCTCGGCCTGTGGTGGCGCGCGGGAGCGGCGCTGCCCGCGGGCCCGCCGCAGGACGCGGAGCCGCCGGCATGAGCGCGGGCCCTTGGGTCTTCTGCGGGGCGGCGCGGCTGCCGGTCCCCCGCGCCGACGCCTTCGAACCGCCGGCTCGCTTGCCGCAAGCCGCCGATCTCGGCCACGCCGTCGAGAACGCTCTGGCCCACCCGGTGGGGGCGCCGCGCCTGCGCAAGCTGGCGCGCGGCGCCGCCACGGTGGCCGTGGCCATCCCCGACGTTTCGCGCCCCTGCCCTAGCGCAGCGATTCTCGAGCACCTTCTCGACGAGCTCCACGAGGCCGGCGTCCCCGACGAGGGCATCACCGTGGTCGTCGGCTGCGGCCTGCACCGCACCACCTCGGCCGCCGAGCGCGAAGCGCTCGTCGGCGCCGCGGTGGCCGCGCGCGTCGGCAGCGAGGACGCGCAAGGCCTGGAGACGCCGTGCGCGGACCTCGGACTCACCTCAGGCGGCGCGCCGGTGCACGTCGCGCGCCGCGTGGCGGGCGCCGACCTTGCCGTCACGGTGGGCGTGGTCGAGCCGCACCTCTACGCCGGCTTCTCGGGTGGGGTGAAAGGCGTCGCCATCGGCTGCGCCGGCCACGAGACGATCGCCTGGACGCACCGCCCGGCGTTCGTCAGCGCGTCGGGCGTCGCCGTCGGGACTCTGACGGGCAACCCCTTTCACGAGACCCTCCTCGAGATCGCCGCGCGCACGCCGCTCGCCTGGGCGGTCAACGCGGTGATGAACGAGGGCGGCCACGCGGCGGCGGTCGCCGCCGGCGACCCGACGGCCGCGCAAGCCTGGCTGGCTCAGGCGCACCGGCGCGCGTGGCTGCGCGCCGTCGACGCGCCGTACGACGTCATCGTCGCCGGCGTGCACGCGCCCAAGAGCGCGAGCTTCTACCAGGCCAGCCGCGCGGCCACCTACATCGGCCTCGCCGCCGTCCCGGCCCTCGCCGACGGCGGACTGCTCGTGGTGTGCGCCGACCTGCCGGGCGGCGCCGGCGACGGACCCGGCGAGCGCAACTTCGCGGACGTGCTCGCCGCGGCGGCCTCGCCGGCCGCGCTCGTCGCGCGAGGGCTGCGCGAGCCGCTCGGCCCCGGCGGTCAGCGGGCTTTCGTGATGGCGCGCGTGCTCGAGCGCTTCCGCCTGGCCGTGGTCGGCGCCGGGGACCCCGGCTTTCTGGAGCCGCTCGGGGTGGCCGCGTTCGACTGCGTCGACGCGGCCGTCACCGCGGCCGAGGCACGCCTCGGCCGGCGCGCCCGCGTGCTCGCCGTGGCCGACGCCATGGCCACCGTCGTCAGCGGCCGCTGACGATCGCCGGCGGAGCCCCGACCCTCACGGCAGCCTGATCGTGACCACCGCGCAGTCGTCGCCGAGCACGCCGCCGGCAAACTCCTTGACGGTCTCGAGGATGCGGTCGGCCAGTTCCTGCGCGGGCATGCCGAGGTTGCGCAGTACGGTCTCGTTCAGGCGCGCTTCGCCGAACAGCGTCCCGTCGACGCGCGCGTCCGTGATGCCGTCGGTGTAGAACACCACGCAGGTGTCATCGGGCAGGATGGCACGATTCGTGGGATACACGGCCCCGCGGAAGATACCCACGGGGACGTTGCCTTCACCGGGCACGGGAAACGCGCCGTGGCCGGCCAAGACGATGGGCCGCGGGTGGCCGGCCACGGCGTATTCGAACATGTGCCGCGCCACGTCGATGTAGGCCACGACCAGGGTCACGAAGGGCTGGTCGGGGGCCTGCGCGATGACCGCCGCGTTGAGCCGGGAGAGCGCTTCTCCCGGCGACCCTTCGGCGGCGTAGGCACGCAGCATGTACCTCACGACGGCAGACTGCGCCGCGGCGCTCAGGCTCTTGCCGCACACGTCGCCGACGATGACCATCAGGCGACCCGGCCCCAGGGTCACCAGATCGTAGAAGTCGCCGCCCACGCGGGCCGCGTCCGTGGCGGCACGGTACCGCACCCCGACGTCGATGCCGGGGATCGCCGGCGGCTCCATGAGCAGCGCCTTCTGAAAGGTCTCGGCGATGGCGTGCTCGCGCTGATAGGCGGTGGCGTTGTGGAGACTTGCGCTGAGCTGCGCCCCGAGTGTCGCCACGAGCAAGCGGTCCTCGTCGTCGAACTCGCCGCCCTGCTTGTCGGCCACCACAAGCGTCGACGCCTGCTGCGGAGCCTCGCTTTCGAGCGGCGCGAACAGCAGGCCGCCGCTCTGGGCTACGGCGACCGCCACGAGCTCGCCGCCGGCCATGGTCTCGTCGGCCGGCGCCGCGAGAGCCTTCCGGCAGCGCTCCAGGAGCTCGTTTTGGGCGATGGCGAGGCGGACCGGCGAACCCTCATCGGCCACGGCTATCGACCGGGCGCCGAGGTAGTCTCCGGACCCGCTGAGGACGGCGGCCGCGCGCACATGCAGCAGGTCGAGCGCCGCGTGCGCCACCTCGTCCAGCACGTCCTGCAGGTCGGCGCGGTCCAGGCGCCGGTTGAGGCCGACGGCAAACGACTGCAGGCGCTGGAGCCGCCGCGCCAGCCGCTCGCTGCGTGCGGCGGTGACGCGCTGCCGGTCGAACAGCCTCGCCTTGTCCACGGCGAGAGCCGCGAAGCGGCAGATCGTCCGCGCCAGATCGATCTCCTCGTCGCTGAAGTGGCGCGCCTCCTTGTCGAAGAGCTCGACCAAGGCGATCACGCTGTCGCGGATGCGCAGCGGGATACTGAGCTTGGTCTGGTGACCGAGACGCTCCAGATGCTCTCTCTCGGTGTCGTTAAGACGCGGATCGTCGAGCGACGAAACGAGCACGGGCCGGCGGCCGGCGATTGCCAGAGCGCTGGCGGCGAAGTGGTCCAGCGGCAGCTCGCGCCCTGTCGATTCGCCCTCGTCGAACTCCTGGTCGTCGAAGCTGACGAGGACGCGCAGCACCCTGGCGTCCTGGTCCACCTCGTACACGTCGCAGGCGTGCATGCCGAGGGCGTCGAGCAGCCGCGTGACGACGGCCTGGAGCACTTCGGTCATGTCCAGGCTCTGGGCAAAGTCGAGGCTCGAGTCGCGCACCAGCTCGAGGTCACGGCGCCTGGCGCCGAGCTCGAGCATAAGACGTACGTTGTCCACAGCGACGCCCAGATAGCGGGCGACCGACTCCGCGAGGCTCACCTGCTCGCGATCGAAAGCGCCGCTCGCCTGGGCGCGGTTGTACACGAGCACGCCGACCTCGCGGTCGAGGGCGCGCATCGGAACGACCAGCACGCGCTCGAGACGAAGACGCGCGGCGAGCGGGCCCGGCGACGGGTCGCCGCCGGTCAGGTCGCGCGCCACGGTCATCTCCGTGCGCATGGCCTCCGCGGAGAGCACCATGTCGCCGTACTCCGCCGCGATCTCACGAGCGTCGACGCCGAGGCCGAACCCGGCGCGTCCCTGCCAGTAGCCGTCCTCGAGGAGCAGCAGAACGCCCGCCGTGGCGTCGAGCTGCTCGCCGAGACGCTCGAGGGCGTACTGGAGCAGCTCGTCGAGGTCGTCGCGCGCGTCGCCACCGGTGAGGATGTCCGCACTGGCCTCGGAGAGCTGGGCGCGCAGGGTGGCGTAGTCGCTGATCGTGGACAGGCGGCGGATGAGATAGGCGAGGATGATGAGGCTGAGGCCGGCAAGGCCGCCGTAGAGGAGGTAGAAGAGGTTGCTGGCCGTCAGCGTGTCCTGAAGGGCCATGACGAGCACAGTGGACAGGCCGCAGACGATGCCGGCCACGGCCACGAGCCGCTCATGCGCCGTCAGGGCGAGCAGCGTGAGCGGCAGGAGGTAGAACCCCGCCATGGTCACGGGGTGCACAACGGCGTCGAGCAAGAAGACGATGATGATGAGAACGGCGGCGGCAATCCCAACGGCGACGGAATGACGCCGCAGCCAAGCCGTGCGCCGCACCAGACGCGGGTGCCGTCGTTCGGCCGAGCCGTAGGTGCCTGAAATCGATGAGGCCGTCGCGTGACCCCCTGCCGCTGGGTGCGGGCCGAGCCTGCGCACACGCCCTATGTTACTACCGAAATGAGAGGCTGAGAAGTGCTGCGCTCAGAAGCGGCGCAGCACCTTGTCCGAACGCAGCTCGCGCAGGGCGTCGCGCGCGACCCAGCGGGCGCTGCGCGCGGCCGGGTCGCGGCGGTCGGCGGCGGCGAGAGCTTCGGCCGCGGCCAGGATGGCCGCGGCCGCGTCTATCGCCGCCGTGTGCAGCGCCGCGTTGCGCTTGCCGATGTTGCGCAGCGCCCAGTTGACGGCCTTCTTCACGAAGTTGCGGCCGTCCCCGGCCTCACGGCGGACCAGCTCGAGGATCGCGAGAAAGCGCTCGTCGGGCGCCGCCTTGTCGTGGACGGCCAGCGCGGCCGCGGTCGCGAAGGCCGCCCGCTTGACCCACTCATCCTCGGCGGCGCTCCAGGCGCGAACCTTGTCGTAGGCGAAGGGCGTCCTGTCGAAGAGATTGGAGGTCACCTGGTCGCAGACGTCCCACGAGTCGAAGCCCGCCGCCCACTCCTCCATCTGCGCCTCGGTCACGGCCGCCGGGTCGTCGACCATGCCGGCGAGCAGGCGCGCCTCGTGGTTGCCGGTATCCCACAGCGCCAGGGCCAGGTCGTGGTCGGTGCCGAGAGCCTTGGCCATGCGCCGCAGCTCGGGCACCGAGACCCCGAACGCGTGCGCCACGTTAATGCCGTAGCGCGCCATGCCGGCGCGGCTCGATTCGCTGGCCTTGCCGGTCAGCTCGTCCATGACGGCGGTGAGGCGTTCGCGCGTGCTCATCTCGGCCGCCTCAGCCGCGCAGCTCGGCGTCGGCCGCCGCGAGGATCTTCGCGAGCGCGGCGGCCTTGTCCGCCTCAAGCGGCTCCGGCCGGTACTCGCGCCAGATCCACTCTGCCTTCTCGCGCGCTACCTCGACGGGGTCGCGGAAGGCGCCGTCGGGCCCCGGCTGGTGGGTGATCGCGGGCTTGACCGCGGCCCGCATGTGCCGCCGCGTGTGCTTGTGACCGAGGAAGTGCCCGCCGGGGCCGACCTCGGCGATGGCCTCCAGGGCCAGGGCCTCGTCGCCCACGTCGATGTCCATGATCGCGTGGCGGGCGCGGTGGTAGATGTCGTCGCCGAGGATGATGTGCTCGGGATAGAACAGCGTGTACACGTTGACGAGGCCGATGCTAGGCAGCAGCTCCGAGCCCTCCTGCGCGGCCTGCACGAGGTCGAGCGCTTCCTCGACGCCGGCCTGCCAGGTGCCGGGCAGCGGCGAGTCGGTGCCGCAGGTGGCCGACTCGGCCGGGACGCCCCAGTGATGCGCAAGCTCGGTGCCCAGCGCGCGGCAGCGCCCGTCCTGGGGGAAGCTCACGAAGTTGCCGCTGCGCGGGTCGGCCCAGCTCTGCATGATGGAGTGCAGCACCGGGGCGCCGGGGTGCTCAAGCTGCAGCAGCACGGTGGCCGCGACCAGCTCCGCGGAGCCGACCGCGTAGGCGCCGGCCTTGGTGGCCGGCGCCGTCGTGCCCAAGGTCGGCATCGTGACAAACGTCACGGGCACGCCGGCCGCGGCAAACACGAGCGCCGCTTCGATGCCGTCCTTGTCGATGACGAGCGGCGAGATCGTGCCGATGAGGTCGCTCATCACGGGCCGGCGGCGAAGCTCCTCCGGCCCTCCCGCGATCACCGTGGCCATCTCCACGGCATAGCGCGCTTCGCGTTCGCCGTTCACCATGCCTTGCAGGTGCTTGACGGTGTTGTTCCAGCCGGCGTCGAGCTCGTGGAGCTGCGCCGCCTCGCCGCAGTCGCCGGCGCTGAGCGTGGGCCACCAGAAGGCGATGCTCGAAAGGTAGTCCTGGATGCGGGTCACGTCGGCGAGGTCGGCCTTGGTGGACGCCCGCCGCTGGCGCGTCGCGAAGTCGATGATCTCGACGCCGCAGCCGTCGGTCGTGCAGTAGGTGTTGCCGTCGCCGACGGCGATGTCGCAGCTCGCGTCGCGGGCGCCCAGGGTAAAGCGCCGCGGCGCCCGCGCCATGGCCGCGAGCACGATCTCGGGCGGGAACCTGGCGGTCTGCGCGCCGCGGTCGATGCGCACGCCGTGCTCGGCGAGCAGGCCCAGCGCCTTGCCCGACTGGAACCGCACGCCCACCGTCTCGAGGATGTCGAGGGTAGCCTGCTTGAGGCGCTCGAGCTGCGCCGCGGAGTGATAGGTGGTCGCGAAGGCGGGCCTCAGCGGCTCGATCAGCGGGCGTGGGATGGATGCCAAGAAATCAGCCTCCGGCTCGGGGACGACGGGACGGCGGCGCGGGCACGCGGCGTGCGCCGCGCCGCCGCGACGGCCCATTCATACCACCAGTCGGCGGCGCCGACCAGATAGGCAATCCTCGCAGGATCGAAGCGGCGCTCCTCGCGCAAACTTCGCGCCGCCGGCGGCGCGGCGCGGTCAAACCGCGCGATAGTGCCGGCGCAGCAGAGCCCCGACCACGGGGATCCCCAGCCACGAGTACGTGACCAGAGAGACGCCCCCCGGCAGCAGGAGGAGGAGCAGTGAGGCGCAGAAGTACGTCGCCACCGAGGCTCCCCGCCAGAGGTTGTAGCCGACCACGGCCCATGGCGTCGAGGCCGGGCACATGCGACGCCCGACGAGGACGTAAGCGGCCATAGCCGTATTGGCGAAGCCCGCGCCGGCCAGCGACAAGGCGTAGACGATCACTGCCAGCGGCTGGTTGCCGTGCTCGGCGATCACCGAGCTCGTGAACGGCAGCAGCACGATGAAGAAGAGCGTGAACAGGTTCAGCCAGATGAGACGGCCGTCGTAGCGCACCACCACCGCAAACAGCCGGTGGTGCGCCAACCAGTAGGTGCCGATCACGAGGAAGCTGACGACGAAGGCGAAGAAGTTGGGCCCCAGACCGCCCAGCTCCTGTGCCAGAGTCCCGCCTTTGGGGAGCTGGAGCTGCAGGGTGAGCAGCGTGATGGCGATGGCAAAGACGCCGTCGCTGAAGGCGGCGATGCGCGCCACTTCCTTGCTCTGGTCCACGATCGTCTCGGCCGCCCGGGTCTCCATCTCGTGCACTGTTTGCCGTGCGGCGGCACAATCCCTGCACGTCGCCGGCTTGCGGCGCCCGCCGGCCGCCGGCCTGACGCCGGTCGCGCCGTCTGGTACCTTTGGTTCATGCAGACGGCCGACCCCGGCGCCGTGCGCCGCCCCCTCGTGATCGCCAACCCCTCCGCGGGTCGCGGGCGCACGGGCCGTGACTTGTCGCATCTCGTGAGCGCCCTGCGCGATGCCCTCGGCGAGCTAGACGTCGTCACGACCGCCGGCGCCCGCCAGGCGACGGAGCTGGCCGCCGCCGCCGTAGATGAGCGGCGGCCCCTCGTCGTCAGCCTGGGCGGCGACGGCACGCTGCACGAGGTCGTCAACGGGCTGATGCAGGCGCGCGGCGCGCTCCCCGGCGCGCCAGTTGAAGCCGCCGCGCTCCCCGCACTCGGCGTCATCGCCACCGGCACCGGCGGCGACTTCGGCCGCGCGCTCGGCATCGCGGCGCGCGTGGAGGACTACCTCGCCGCCTTGGCAGGCGGTCACGAGCGCGCCCTCGACGTCGGGCTGGCGCGCTTCGCCGGCGCCGACGGCGCCCCGCTCGAGCGGTATTGGATCAACGTGCTGTCCGCCGGCGTCGGCGGGCTCGTGGACCGCTACGCCGCCGGCGCCCCCGCCGTCCTGGGCGGCCGCATAGCCTACGCGCAGGCCGCCCTGCGTGGCATCGTCATGTGCCGCCGTGTGCGGCTGCGCTGCCGGGTCGCGCTGCCCGACGGAGCCGCAAGCGAACGCCTGCTCGACAGCCACGCCGTGGCGATCTGCAACGGCACGACCTTCGGCGGCGGCATGCGCATCGCCCCGATGGCGCGCCCCGACGACGGCCTGCTGGAGGTGATCGCCTTCGAGACGCGCACGCGCTGGCGACTCATGGGGCGGTTTCTCACCGTGTACGCGGGCACCCACACCAGCGAGCCGGGCGTGCACCACTTCACCTGCCGCGCCCTGCGCCTGGAACCCCTCGACCCTCCCGCGCGGCCGCCGCGCGGCGGCGTGTTTCCCCTCGACGTGGACGGCGAAGCACTGGGCGACGTGCCCCTCGACGTGAGCCTGATAGGGCACGCTCTGCGCGTCCGCGCCCCCCTCAGTCCACGAAGCTGAAGCCCTTCTCGCGGAACAGCCGCAGGCAGACGTCGCAGACCTCGGCATCGAAGCGGACCCCGCGGCCGCTCGCGATCTCCTGCAGGGCCGGCTCCACGCCAAGCGCCGGCCGGTACGGCCGGTGCGAGGATATCGCCTCGGCGACGTCCGCCACCGCGAGGATGCGCGCGAAACGGCCGATGGCGTCGCCCTCGAGGCCGCCCGGATAGCCGCTGCCGTCCAGGCGCTCGTGATGCTGCAGGACCGCGGCCACGACCTCGCCGGGCAGCTCGGCGGGCTCGAGCAGATCGTGCCCGGCTTGGCTGTGCCCTTTGATGATGGCGAACTCGGCCTCGCTCAAGCGCGTGGGCTTGCTGAGAATCTCGGCGGGCACGATGATCTTGCCGATGTCGTGCACCGTCGCCGCCAGGCGAAGAAGGCGCAGCTCAGACTCGTGCATGCCCATCTCGCCGCCGATGGCCACGGTCAGTTGCGCCACGCGGCGCTCGTGGCCGGCCGTATACGGGTCACGCGTGCTCAGGGCGCCCGACAGAGTGGCCACGGTGCGCTCCATGGCCTGCTCGAGCTGGGCGAGGCCGAGCAGGCGGTCTTCGTCGGCGAGCCGCCGCGCCTCTTCGACGGCGGCGGCACGACCGAGGACGCGGAAGAGCTCGAGCTGGCTCGAGCGCAGCGTGACGTCGGCAGCGAAGAGGGCGCAGAGAGAAGCGATCGTGCGCCCCTCAGCCTTGACCGGGTAGCTGTAGTAGGTCCGCAAACGGTACTTCTTGATGATCGGGCTCGTGTGCGCGTACACGGTGTCCTGCAGATCGGCGATCACCTCGACGTCGTCGCCACCCCGTGCGATGACGTCGGCGCACGCCCGCCCCGAGGCGGCCGTGACCCGCGGCAGGTCGGCGGGCGCCTCCCACGAGGCCGCCGTCAGAAGATCCTCGCCGCGGCGCCGGTTGTAGAGCACGAAGGAGGCGCCGCTCAAGCGGCCGAGCGCCGCGCAAATGGCGTCCAGGTTGCTCGCGCAATCGGGGCCGAAGCTCAGGAAGCAGCGGCTCACTTGCGCAAGGTTCAACTCATCCCAGTACCACACCAGCTCGCTGGTGACCTGGTCGGCAAGGACGCGCAGCACGCGCAGGTCCTTCTCGTCCCAGACGCGCGGCGTCTGGATGGTGCTCAGAACGAGGAACCCGACAAGCGCCTCGTCGTACACAAGGGGCGCGACAACGACGGAACGCATGCCGAGACTGCCCCAGAAACGGCGCTCGGCCGCGGCCTCAACCGGCAGCTCATCGACGTCACCAACGGTCACGATCTCCCGGGCCTGGAGGCGCGGGCGCAGCCAGTCCAAGCCGGCGAGGGTCGTAAGAGACTCGCTCGTTTCGACGAGGTGGCCGTCGCGGCGCCAAGCCCTTCCGCGAGCGACCGTGACGCGGTCGGCGGCCAGCTCGTGCATGCTCACGTTGTCGACGCCGGTGCCCCACCCGACCTCGGCCAGCGCATAGTCGAAGACCTCGCGCATGTCCGCGGCCCTGGCGGCCATGAGACGTGTGGAGATCGACGCCAGCATGACCTCGAGGTCGAGCTGCCGCCGCAGAGCGTCTTCCGCGCGGCGTCGCTCGCTGACGTCGCGACCGAGACCGAAGGCGCCGCGCACAACGCCCCGGTCCTCGATGAGAGGCTCGAAGGTCCAAAGGACGGTCCTCTCGCCCTCGGGCGTCGCCATCGTCATTTCGCGCTGCAAGCCGAACGGCGGGCGGCTGAGCTCCTCCCACACCCCTGCCAGTTGAACCTGGTACGCCGCGGCGTGGCCGTGAGCGCCGTCCAGCGGCCGTCCGAGAAGGTCGTCCGCCGTGCACCCGAGAGCCGCGCAGAGCGACGGCGACACGAACTCCACGCAGCCGTCGCCGCCCAGCTTGACGACGAGCTCCCGGGGGCTCTCCAAGAGAAGGTCGAGGATCTCGCGGCGGCGACGCTCGGTCTCGTCGGGCATCTTGGGGCTGCAGTCGCTGAGAAACACCGTCCAGGCGGCGAGCACGGGAGCGGCATCCGCGACTCCGCCCTCGCCGCCCCCCGCGCCCTCAGTCACCACAGGCGTCGCGACCACGTGCGTCCAGACTTCCCGGCCGCCGGCGTACACCGCGTAATCCTCGAAGGCGTGGGTGCGCGGCTCCTCGTCGCCCTCGGCATCCCAGCCGCGCACACGCTCTTCCCAGCCGGGCAAGATGTCGGTCCAGTCGGCGCCGAGCAGGTCGTCGCCCCCCGCCCCAAGGAGATCGAGGAGGGACTGGTTGGCGGCGAGCAGCACCCCATCGGTCGTGACCACGCCGAGCGGCTGCAGGTGCGGCAGGCAGCCGAGCACCTCGACGAGCCGGCGGATCTGCGCACGGACTTCGTCCGGCACCCGTCCGGTGATCCAGTCGCTGTGCAGGAGTCGCGGTCCCATCTCTCTGTGTATCGGCCGGAAGGCGCCCAGATATGAACTCGAGTGTGGCAGCGGCACCGGCCATTCGTGCAGCATGCCGTCGCCGCCGTCGGCGCGGGGGGCGGGCGGCGCAGCCGCTCCCGCCCGCGGGCTACGTGCCGAAGACGCTGACCTGGTCCTTGCCCTGGTGCTTGGCCAGGTACAGCGCCTTGTCGGCGCTGCTCAGCAGCTCCTCGTGCGTGTATCCGCCGAGGCCGATGCCGGCGACGCCGATGCTCACCGTCACGGCCACGTCCCGGCTGCCCGCCGCGCTCTCGAACCGGTGGCGGCGCACAGCCGAGGCGATGCGTTCCGCCACGTGGCGCGCCGCCGAAGGCTCCGGACCGTTCGCGCGGGCCTGCGGCAGGATCACCATGAGCTCATCGCCGCCGTAGCGCGCGAGGATGTCCACATCGTTGCGCGTGCCGCTACGGAGGATCTCCGCCAGCTCGGCCAGCAGTCTGTCGCCCTGCGGGTGACCGTAGCGATCGTTGAACGCCTTGAAGTCATCCACGTCGATCATCATCAGGGAGAGCTCCTGACCGTACCGTCGCGCCGTGGTCACCTCCTGACGCAGGTGCTCGCTGAAGTGCCGGTGGTTGAACAGGCCGGTGAGCCCGTCGGTGACGGCCTGCTCCGTTAGTGCCGCAGAGGCGCGGGCGTTGACGATGGCGATGGCCGCCTGGTCGGCGATGGCCTGCAGGACGTGCTTGTCGTCCTCGGTCCAGCGCCGCATGCTGCGGCTCTCGCCGACGTCGATGAGGCCGATGACGCTGCCCTTGTACACCAGCGGCACGCTGATGTTGGAAAGCTCTCCCCACTCGTCCATGTGGGCGCGCTCGCTGGCAAGCAGCTCGGCGTCGTCGCGGTACCAGATCGATGGGCGCCGCTCGCGCACGCAGGCATCGAGGCCGCTCCAGTTGCTCGAATCGTAGCGCGTGCCCATCCAGGCCGAAGAGTCGATCTCGAGCTCGGGAAGCTGATAGAAGGCGATCACCACGAGCTCGTCGCCGGCCGCCTCGTAGTCGTAGAGGTCGCACCAGGCCACGTCCAGACGCTCCGTGACGAGGCGCGTGATGAGCCCCAGAGTCCCTGCGAGGTCGGTGCCGGCAGTGATGGCGGCACTCGTCTCGAGGAGGACCTCGTAGTGCTGCACGGTCTTCTCCAGCGCCGCGATGCGGTCCGCCGCCGCAGCGGCGGCGTCGCGGCCGCGGTCGGCGACGCGGCCCTTCTGATCTGCTGTATCACTCATTCACGACCCCCTGACCCGATAGGCTCCATGTGTATCGCACTTAGGCGCGGAACGCCAGAAAAGGGGCGGCGGCGACCGGCTTGCCGTTGCCAGAAACGGTGACGCCGGTGCGCACGGCGACGGGCCGGCGCAACGTCAACCTTCGTCACCCTCGTCATGAGGCGCGGGGCCTGCTAACGTCGGTGGCCGGCGGCGCCTGCGGCAGCAGGCGCCGCCGGCCACCCCATGATCACCCGACCGACACGCACACGACTCGACGCCGCGGCCGCCGACCACCCGGCCGGCAGCGGGGCGGCCGGCGGTGGGGCGGCCGCCACTCAGCGGATCGTCTTCTGCGACGTGACGAGCCGCCGGGACCTCGCGCAGCGAGCCGCGGCGGCCTTTCCCGGCGCGCGTTTCGTCACTCGCCGCTCGTGGCTCGAAGACCCCGGCGACCGCCGCGCCCGCACGGGGCAGCGGTCGACGCGCCGCCTCACGGTGGGCTTGTGGCTGTGGAACGGCAGCGAAGAGGATCTGCTTGCCGGCGCCAACGACGTGCTCCTGCGCTTCGTCCACCCGCTCGTGGCTCGTGGCCTCCCCTGCTGCATCGGATTCCCTCTTGCCGCCGAGGTGTTCGCGCGCCGCCCCCTCGGCCCCGCCGACACCGCGCGGCTGGACCTCGAGGACATCGGCGCTCTGCTGGGCGTCGGCGGCGCCTCGCGCGAGGGCGCGCCGCCGGGCGCGAGGCGCCGGGCGCGCGAACGCCGGGGAGCGCCCGCCGCTCCGCGGCGCGCACCTGCGGGCGCCGCCACTCCCGCCCCCGGCGAAGTGCGCCTCGACGCCGCGCAGCGTGCCGCCGTCGAGCATGGGCGCGGCCCGGCGCGCATCCTCGCGCCCGCCGGCTCGGGCAAAACCAAGACCCTCGTCAGCCGGGTCGCCGAGCTGGTGACGCGCGGCGTCGATCCCGGCAGCATCCTGCTGCTCGCCTTCAACCGCAAGGCCGCCGAGCAGCTCGAGGAGCGCCTCGCCGCGCAGGGCATCGCCACGACGCGGCGCATTCGCGGAGAGCGCGGTCTGCGCCCCGCCGCCGTGCACTGCGCCACCTTCAACGCGTTCGGCTACCGCTACCAGCGCGAGATCGTCGCCGCACGCTTCACCGTCGACACGCGCGGCTCCGGGCAGCGCGCCCTGATGAAGCAGGCCATGGAAGCCGCCGGCGCGTCGCCGGCCAGCCTCAGGCCCGCGCGCGGCAGCGACCCCGTGGGCGCCTTCCTCGCCGCCATGACGCGCGTTCGCGCCGCTCTCGAAGCGCCCGCCGACGTCGAGGTCCGCATCGAGTCGGCCGGCGAACAGCCCGTGATCATGGTCCCGTTCGCCGAGGTCCACGCCCACTACACGCGCGCTCAGGCGGTCACCGGTTGTCAGTCGTTCGACGACCAGATCTACCTGGCCGTCGCCGACATGCTCGCCGATCCGCAGCATCGCGACTACATCGAGGGCCGCTTCGACCACATCCTCGTCGACGAGTTCCAGGATCTCAACGGCGCCCAGCTCGCCCTGGTCGACCTGCTCTCACGGCCGCGACGCGACCTCTTCGTCGTGGGCGACGACGACCAGCTCATCTACGGGTGGCGGTTCGCCGACCCGCGCGGCATCCTCGAGTTCCACAAGCGCATGCCACCGGCGCCCTGGTCGGCGACGTATGCCCTGTGCACCAACTACCGCTGCTCGCGCGTGGTGGTCGAGTCGGCCGCCAGGCTCGTGGCCCACAACGCGGTGCGGGAGGACAAGGACGTGAGGCCGCGCGAGGGGGCCGCCGAGGGCGCGCTGCGCTTCGCCGGCGCGCCCACGTGGCCGGCGCGCGCGGCGGCGCTCTGCGCCTTTCTGCGCGCCGAGCGGTCGCGGCTGGGCTGCGCCTGGCGCGACCTCGCCGTGCTGTGCCGCTACCGCTCCCAGCAGCTCGCCGTGGCGCTGGCGCTCGACGCCGACCACATCCCGCGCACGCCGGCGCTCGGCTACAAGCTCTTCTCACACCCGGGCGCCGCCCTGCTGCGCGCGTACATCGACCTCGTCGGCGCGCCGCACGACGTGCCCGGCGAGCGCCTGCGGATGCTGCTCAACCGCCCGAACCGCTACCTCAGCAACGCTGTGGTGGAGGCCGTCGGCGCAGCCCCCCGGCCGTGGGCGCACCTGCAGAAGCTCGCCGCCGACGAGCTCGCCACCGGACGGCGCCCTCTGAGCGCGCTGGCAGAGAGCGTGACGGCGCTCGGCGCGGCCCTCGAGATCACGGCGTCCGGCTGGGCGCGAGGGGCTGCCCCGGCGACGGCACACGCCGGCGCGCCCGAGCCGCAGCGGCCGGCGCTCACGGCCGCCGAGCTCGTGTGGGCCGTCGTCGACGAGCTCGGCCTCGAGGACTACTGGGAAGGCGGCGGCGGCGACTCGGCTGGTCCGCAGGATGAAGCCGGCGCGCTCCAGGTGCTCGACGCCCTGCTCGTGCTCGCCGAGACCTACCCCGATCCCGCCGCCTACCTCTCCGTCTGGGACCGGCTTCTCGCCGACGAGCTCGCGCACGCGGGCATGGCCGACGACACGCTGGCGCGAGAAGAGGCCGAAGAGGATCGCGTGGTCATCGGCACGATCCACGCCGCCAAGGGGCGCGAGTACGCCGCCGTGGCGATCCCCGACTACGACTGCGACGTCACCCGCTGGGAGGCCGCCGAGATCGAGGAGGAGCGGCGCGTCGTCTACGTCGGCGTCACCCGGGCGCGCGACTCGGCGCTGCTGACCGTCGACACGTCACGACCCTACGTCCACCCGTTTCTGCGGGAGCTGGTCGAGCGACCCGAGCCCGACGAGCACGGGTCGCTCAGCGCCTGGTTGCACGACGAGGAGTGCTCCGATCTGCGCGCCCGCATCGCGGCGCGAATCGTCGAAGTGGAGACGCTGTTTCCCGAGCTCGCGCCCGAGCCGGCGGCGCGCCCTTCGGGCGCGCAGGTCCACGTGTAAGGAGCAGGCGCGGCCCGCGCTGACTGGCCGCGCGGCGACTTCAGACCTTCGCGCCCTTCCCCGGCGTCGCCGGCTTGGGGCGCGTCACCGGCCCGTGCGGGCGCACGAAGTTCTGAGGGTTCATGGAGGTGCGCTTGCCGGCGAGCGTGATCGAGCTGAAGACCCGCGCCGCGTCGTGGCCGCCGCAGGCGGGGCACACGGCCTTCTCGTCGCGTTCGGCGAGACTCGCGATGATCTCGAAGGTCTCGCCGCACGCCATGCACCTGTACTCGTAAAGAGGCATGCGTGAAGGCTAGCACGGGCGCGCGACGCGGGCGAGTCAGTTTCCCTCGCGGCTTCGCGACCCGCGGCCGGTGAAAATGAGCGCTGGTGGCAGGTTAGGCCGCCGCAGCGGGGTAGTGCTGCGAGGGAAGATAAGAAAAGTCCGCCGATCCTTGTCTTCCCCCTCATCGATCGAGCCTACGGACGGCCGCGGGCGACGCGACAGTCAAGGAATCCTTGTCTTCCCCTTTCGCACTACCCCGCGCGTGAGAGGCCCGGCAGCGAGATGCGGGCTATTCTCCTCTCAGGCGCGCACGGGCCGCGGTCGCCAAGCTCGCGAAACTCCGCCTCGTCACTTCTCGCGGTCGTGGCCTCGGTCGCCCGCGTCGCCGGACTTCACCCCGCGTCGCTCGACTTCACCCCGCGTCCGGCGGCACCTCGCCGGGCCAGGTGGCGAGCGCGCTGGCCAGCAGGTGCTCGCAGGGGTGCGCCGCGGCCGCACCGCAGGTGCACGACCACTTGAGCTCGCCGCCGTTCAGCCAGAACCGCGTCTCGTAGACCTCGGTGTCGTCCACATGGGCGCGCAGGTGGCTCTCGTCGTGCTCCAGGATCTGCACGGAGCCGTGCTCGGCCGCCGAGGCGCCGTCCACAAAGACCTTCGGCGGCGCCATGTCCAGCAGCGTCTTTTCGTCGAACCAGTCGTCGATCGTGGGCATTCCGCTCCCTTCCCGAGTGTGAGCATTACAACCGCGCCTTCGCGCGAGCGCCGGGACTACCCGAGCGTCTCCTCCCCGGGCTGCCAGTTGACCGGGCAGAGGTCGCCGCGCCGTAGGGCCTGAAGCATGCGCCGGGTCTCGTCGGCGTTGCGGGCGATGTTGTTGTCGTGCACGCACCAGTACCGTGGCACGCCGTCGGGGTCGCTGATGAAGGAGCCGTGCAGCGCGATGCCCGCATCCTCGAGCAGGCTCGAACCTGTGCGCGAACCGCCGCTCAGTACTTGGCGGGTGGCGGCGACGTGAATGCGGCGCTGAGCTTCTGGATCGCCCTGCGCCTGCCGCACTTCGGGCAGACGGCTTTGGCCTCGCGCTCGTCCATGTGGCACGTGACCTCGAACTCGGTTCCGCACTTCCTGCAGGTGAACTCGTAGACCGCCATCGTGCCTCCATCAATCGTGACGCCTGCAGACGGGTGGTGCCTGCACCTCTCTGGTACCCGCTGGCGCAGGTTTCACGCCCGGGGCCTGCGGTGGGCTCGCGCCTCTCGCTCCCGCAGCCCACGCCACTCGCTCACCTGAGGCGCCGTGACGCCGGCCGCGGACCGCCTCAGCCACGCGGGCGCCCTTCTGCACACGATCTTCGCGCCGTCACGACTCGGACTGCGGACCTCTCGAGGTCCCCAATCGCCTGGTGCGCAGCGCCACAACGGAGGGGCTTTCAAGCGGCTTCGGCGCGCCCACCCAGATGCTCATCGACCTCGCGGCGGAGCTGGCTCGAGGCGGCGCCGGCCTGATCGTCGCGGGCAGCGCCTTCATCAGCCGCGAGGGCAGGGGGCGCCACCAACGTCACGGGGATCGGCGACGACGCGCTGATCGTGTCCCTGAGCCGCCTGTGCGCGGCGGTGCACGAGGCCGGCGGCATCCTCGCGACGCAACTCCTGCACAGCGGCTCCACCCTGCGACCGCTGATGGTGGCGGAGAAAGCCGGTCCGTACGGCCCGTCGGCCATGGCCGTGGATCCCGTCTGCGGCGCCCCCGTGCTCGCGCTGACGAAAGCGCAGCTCGGCGGCATCGTGGACGACTACGCGCGGGCGGCGTCGCGCGCCCGCAGGGCCGGCTTCGACGCCGTGCAGATCCACGCCGCGCACGGCTACCTCATCATTCCCCGTGTTCGTCAAGTTGAGCGCCAACGACAGCTACCCCGGCGGCGTCGTGCCGCTGGAGGCCGCGCGCGTGGCCGCGCAGCTGGACATTCTGGGCATCGACGCCATCGAGGTCAGCGCCGGCACGCCCGAGGGCGCCCGGCGCGGCGGCTGGGACCACATCATGCCGGCGCCGTGCGCGAAGGGCTCGACACGAGGCGGGTGAGTCTGCGCTTGAGGTCCTGAGCCTGCGGAAGAAGAGCGTCGTCGCTCTCGCAGGCGATCTCGTCCCAGAGAAAGGCGAACTCGCTCTCGAAGCGGGAGATTGCGTCCTCGCGGCTGGGGCCGCAGCCCAACAGGCCGAGGGATGGACAATCGTAGCACCACATCCCTTTCGTCCGGTTGCGCGTTCAGTCTCCGGATCGACGAGCGGCGAGAAGGCGGATATGGCGCGCCGCAGCCGCCGCAGCCGCCGCAGCCGTGGGAGCCGCCGCGGCGCGGGGTAGTACTGCGAGGAAAGATACGGAATGCCGGCCGATCCTTGTCTTCCCCTTTCGCACTACCCCGCGCGGAGGCCGCGGGGTCGCTGCCGCCCTTGCAAGTGATGCGGCTTTGCCAACATCTGCCAACAGTCGGCCAGATTGCGCCTCATTGCGCCTTGTTCCGCCTCGCAAGACCCCCTCCGCTGTTGCGCGGGGCAGGTCGTGAAACCCGCTGGAGGTAGCTCCAGACCAAGCGAAGCCCAAGGTCGTTCAAGGTCGTTCGCGACTTTGCGCCGGGCACTGCGAAGTGCGTTGGAGGCACACTAACCGAGCGTGTCCTCAAGCCAGTTGAACATCAACTCGTTGCGTAGCTGAGGTGCCATCGGCTCGCAGTGGAACTGCCCTCCCTCGGCGACCGTGAACGTAAGAAGCTTCTTGCGCGCCGTCAGCTCTTTGTAGACCTGCTGGGCCTGGCCGGGCACAAACTGCTCCTCGTCTGCCTCAATCACCAGAGTCGGCGCCTCAACGCGCGAGATTGTCGATTGACTGAGCGTGAACTGCTGAGCAAGGTGCATTCTGTCGTAGAAGCTGCCCTGCCCGAAAATCTCGGAGCGCTTCTGGATCGTGAACTGCTCTTCGGCAGGAAGACCCTTAAACACCTCGTCCCAAATGCTGTTGAACTCAGCCTTGTCACCGGCGTCAAGCAACGCGAGCAACTTCGACCCAAGCGCCTCCTCCCATTTGGTGAAGTTGCTGACCACGCCGGGGTCTGCGACCAGCGCAGCGATCCGACGCTCGTACGCAGCAGCGCGAACCACAGAGAGTCCGCAGAAGCTCCAGCCCATAAGAGCGATCCGGCCGCGGCTGACACCGGGGCGCCGTACCAGAACATCGATAACGCTGCTCACAACGTGCTCCCACTCAACGGTAAACGGCATGTTGCGCAGAAAGAGATTCGAGCCCTGGCCTGGGCCCTCGAAGATGAAGGCATTCCAACCCCGTTCAAGCGCCGCCCGGCCCCCGTAGACATAGAGATCGATGTTCTGGGCGTCGCTGCCGTTGTTGAGAATGATCGTCGGCCGGCGGCGGCTGGGGCCTGGAGGCGTGAGCAGCCAACCCGGGAGCTTCGTGCCCCTGTAGGGGATGCTCACGTACTCGAACTGCGGCGTGAAAAGCTTGGCCGCGGCACGCCAGCAGCCATCCATCTTCTTGTATACCTCACCCTCATGCGTGCGCGTGGGGTCCGAGCTTGCCAGAACAAAGTACAACGCCTGGTCGAAATAGCTTGCAGCGCGCAGATACGCGTCGCGTGCACTGACCTTGTGACCGGCGCGCATAAATGACTCGGCGCGCGTCTGCAGTTCTATGCCACGTTCAAGAAACGCTTCGTAGAAGGCAGCATAGGTGTCACCCTTCGCATGAATCTGATTGATCGTTGTGAGGACCTCACCGAGCTCCGATGCGTTGTAGGAGGCCGCGCTGAGGGCAAACAGGGCCTGGAAATTCAGTGAAGAATCGGAAAAGAACTCAATCGCACTATCAGCCTCTGGTGCCGGAGATGCGTTGGACCCGTTGACGACCGCCCTGGCAGCATCGTTGAACACGAATGGCAGGGCCATTGCGCCGCCGGCAACCAATGCACCGGCGAGCAGCGTGCGTCGATCGAACTGCGTTTCCATGGTCAGTTTTTCCATGATGAGCCTCCGATTCCAGTCGACTGCGACAACTTGTGCGTTGCGTGAAGCGTGAGCATCTCTCCGCTCTCAGCGACAACGATGGCGGGCTTCTTGGCGAGCCCTGTCCGGACTTGATAGACGTTCCCTCGCCGACCTTGAGGTAACCGCCGCAGTGATCGGACCGTGACCCTCAAGGAGAAAGGCGTCACCCTTCGCGTGACTCTGCGCCCCTGCCACCCGGTGGTGGCATTGCGCGTCGCTATCAGCATGGCCCCTCCACATTGACGGACTTGAAGGGGCTATCGGCATCCAGAAGACGGCGCTTGAGCATCGGGGCGGGTTGGAATCGATGGACCTTGACGACGCGGCTGGTGCCACAAGGGCTTCAACGGGAGTGGTATGAGCGGTTCGCGACTCGACAAGCCGTCTGTCAGGTGAGCCGTCGCGAGGACCTCTGCCCGGGAGGACTTGTGCTCCACTTGTGCTCCCCACTCGCGCCGAGTACACCGACACGGACCCACGAGAGCCGACCTTCAGGGCATCTTCTCCCTGCAAAGAACCGACTTCTGCCGACGCGAACCGACAGGAACGGCAAGCCTGGAGGAATCCTCGGTTCGATTCCCAATCGGAGGTGACCCAGTCGAGCGGGCGCTGACGAGACCCCCGCGGAAGCCGACAACGCGTGGAAGGCAAGCAGCGGGTGGCTGCGAATCCGGAACGTATCACCGGCGAGAAGGCGGCAGAGAGAGAGAGAGAGAGAGCTCGGTCTCCGGGAAGAGCCGTGCTCGCCCTGTGCCACTTCGTGTGCCACTGAGTCACGCTTGGGATCGGACCAAGACGCGACCTGGTGACGGCCATTTCAGGCAAATTATGCCTGCAAATCGCGCTAAACCACCTCGTGGTACTTGTACGAGATCTTGACCTTGGCGCGATACGCCACGATCTGCTTGTTGTCGATCTTCATGTCGAACTGCACGACCTCGGCCACCCGCAGGTCCTCGCGATGGACGCCGGCCTTCTCAACGGCCGTCTTGGCGGCTTCTTCCCACGAGGTCGGGCTCGAGCCGATGATCTCCATGACTCTGTACACGCTGGTCGACATATCGTCTCCTTCGCTGGGCGACGTGCTGGGATGGCGCATGATACCCGGCGGCGAGCTCCACGTGTACCCCGCGCCCCTCGGCAACCGCCGGCCGCGCGCCCTTTCGCTCGAGGCGCGCCCCCCGCAGGCGGCACGAACATCTGTCCGCCCCTGCTGCTACTCTCGATCTCGAACGCCGCCGCCGGGTGCCGGCTCCGCGCCAGGCGCCGCGCACCTCACGTGCGACCGGTCGCTGCAGACCACGTGTCGCCACACGTCCGGCGGCGGCGTTCACCGCTCCGCCCCACGCCGCCGATGCCGGCTCGCGACGTCGGCCGCCACCGACCTCAAGGAGGCCGCCATGCCGCAGGCCAGGATCACCGTTACCGTCGACGCGCAGCTTCACTGGGTGGTGCGCGTCCCCGAGGTCCTCGCCGGCGCCGCGCGCGCCTCAACTGCAGCGCAGCTCGCACGGCTGAGCGCCGAGCTCGACGTCATGCAGGTCACGCTGGACGAAGCCTCTGCCGCCGACATCATGGCGGCGGCCGTCACGCGCGCCGTTCTCGAGCTCCTGAGCCAGCCGCCCGAGCTGCCGTTCATCGGCGAGCCGTTCGGCGGCGACGGCGGCACCGACTAGCGCAGGTGCGCTGCTCCGCCGAAGCCGGAGCGCCGGGGCCCGCGCCGCGAAGGCGCGACGACGAGCCTAGAAGAGGCCGCGAACCGCACTCGGGCCGGTGAGCAGCAGAAGGGTGACCAGCCAAAGCACCACAGTGCCGACGGCCAGCACCCGGCCGACGTTGGTGGTATTGGCTGTCGCTTCACGGATCTCTTGATCCGGAGATTGCAGTTGGTTCATGATGCGCTCCTTTCCGGACTGCTTATACCCGGTATCGTCGCAGGCATCACGCAAGCGGACGCTTGCCGCGGACGCGGCAAGGCGCGGCGCCGCGCGGCAGCGCGGCCCGAAGTGCACGCCGCGCCCGGCGGCGCCGGGCGGCCGGCGGCTGAGACCCGGCTAGAAGATCTCCGGCACGAACGTCTGCGAGTCGATCGGCGGCCGCACGTAGCCCCTGTCCGGCGGGAGCGCCGGGAGCTCGAGGCCTTTCGGGGTGACGTCCTCGTAGGGGATCAAGCTCAGGAGGTGGTGGATGCAGTTGAGCCGCGCGCGGCGCTTGTCGTCGGCGTTCACCACCCACCAGGGCGAGTCTTTGGTGTCGGTGTAGCTGAACATCTCGTCCTTGGCCTGCGAGTACTCCACCCAGCGCAGGCGGCTCTCGAGGTCCATCGGGCTGAGCTTCCATTGCTTGAGCGGATCCTTGACGCGCGCCTGGAAGCGCTTCTCCTGCTCCTCGTCCCTCACGCTGAACCAGTACTTCACGAGAATCAGGCCGCTGCGGATGAGCATGCGCTCGAACTCGGGGCAGGAGCGAAAGAAGTCCCACACCTCGTCTTCGCTGCAGAACCCCATCACGCGCTCGACCCCGGCGCGGTTGTACCAGGAGCGGTCGAAGAGGACCATCTCGCCGGCCGCCGGCAGGTGCTCGACGTAGCGCTGAAAGTACCACTCCGTCTTCTCGCGGTCGCTCGGTGTCGCCAGCGCGGCGATGCGCACGACGCGGGGGTTGAGGTGCTCGGTAACGCGCTTGATCGTGCCGCCCTTGCCGGCGGCGTCGCGGCCCTCGAAGATCACCGCGACCCTCAGGCCCTCGTGCTTGATCCACTCCTGGAGCTTGACGAGCTCGACCTGGAGCTCGTGGAGCTCGGCTTCGTAGACCTCGAGCTCCACTTTCTTGTGATGCGAGGCGGCGGAGGGCTCGAGCTCCTCGGCCTTCCTCTTCGACTTGGGCTTGTCGGCAGCCATCGAGCTCCCTCCGGCAGGGCTTCGCGGTCGCGCTCATCATAGTGCAGCCGGGTCGACAACGGGAGCATGGGCCTGCGGGCACGTCCGCGAGCACATGCCGGCGAAGCCGGCGCAGGGCCGGCCCGCGACGACGTTCGGCGGCCGGCGATATCGCGCCTCCCACGGCCATCACGGCGCCAGACCGGTCGCTCCTCGCGACGTGCCGGCGCCGGCGGCGGTACAATGCCCTCGACAGAGGAGAAACGTATGACGTACCTGCGCATCGCCGCCATCGCCCTGACCATCCTGTTCGCGGCGCTGCTCATCTGGCTGTACGGCATCAGGACGACGCTGATCTGGGCGGCCGCCATGGCAGCCTTTCTCGGCGTGCTCTACCTCGCCACGACGCCGCTGCGACGACGGCAGGAGCGCGCGCTGCGCGCGCTCGGGCTGGACCGGCGCGGATGGCCGCTTCCTGAGACCTTCGCCGAGGATGCGGACGCCGAGCCGCACGCGGCCTTGGGCGAGGCGCCGCGGGCGGCCTCCGGCAGCACGGGCCGATGACGTCGCCGCTCGCAGGACGCCGCTTTCCGTCCGTGACCGGCGGCGCGCTGTCCGGCGCGCCGGTGCGCATCCCGGAGGACCTGCTGGGCGCGCCGGCGCTGCTGCTCTGCGCCTACCGGCGCGGCACCCAGTCCGACATCGACCGGTGGGCGGCATTCGCCGCCCGCGAGCTCCCGCATCTGGCGGTGTTCGAGCTGCCCATCCTCCCGGCGCTCATCTGGCGGCCCCTGCAGGGCTGGATCGACGGCGGCATGAGAGGCGGCGTCCCCCAGGCGCAGTGGTCCAGCGTCGTCACCCTGTACGAGGATGGCGCCAAGGCTCGCGCCTTCATCGGCGACGGCGGCGGCAACAGGGCTCAGGTGCTGCTGCTGGACGCCGCCGGCCTCGTCGCCTTCCACGATGCCGGCGGCTTTCGCGAGAGCGGCGCCCGCGGCATGGCCGCCGCGCTGGCGGCGATGACCGGCGCACCCTGACGGCACGGGCTTGGCACGAGGCCTGTCCCGCTGGGTCTGCACGCCCGGATGCGCGCCCGTGGACGCATCGCGGATGGTCCCCTAGCCAGTCCCCAGAAAGTCGGCCGCCAGCTCAGGGGCAACGATGGCCAGCAGGTCGGCCGGCGTGTCGGCAATGCGCTCCGCGCCGGCCTCCTCGAGCTGCTCTCTGCCGTGCCATCCCCAAGCCACTCCGAGCGGCGTAGCGCCGGCGAGGCGCGCTTCGCGCATGTCGCCGGCCGTGTCGCCGACGAACCAGTAGTTCGCCTGTCCCGGGAACCGCGCGATCAGCGCCTCGACCTTGGCGACCTTGCTGCGCCCGGCCTCGGCCCCCGCCACCTCGGCGACGCCGGCGATGCCGTGCCGCCTGAGAAACAGCTCCACCACGTCGCCGGCATTCGAGGTGTCGATGACGACGTGCCGCGCCTCGCCGAGCTCGGTGAGCACCTCGGGCATCAGCGGGAAAGCACGGAGGGCCGGCATGGCGAGGCGAAGGACGTCGGCGGTGCGACGCATCGCCTCGCGGATCTGCGCGTCTTCGGCGCCCGCATCGCGCAGGCCCTCGTAGAAGTTGCCGCCGAACAGAGCGAGCACGTCGTCGGTGGTCGCGATCTGAAGCAAACCGGCACGGCGGCACGCCTCCACGAACGCCGTCGTGAAGATCTCGAAGGAGTCGACCACGACGCCGTCGTGATCGAGCATCAGCAGCGGCTTGGTCACCTACCCGAGAACGCCCAAGAGTAGGACGGGTCCCACCAGGCGTGCCCATACCCCATCTTGAGGGCCAGCGCCGTCGCCCGGATCTGCGCGGCGCCGTCGGTGATGGCGGCCGCGCGATAGGGGTTCCAGGAGCCCCTCCAGGTGACGGGAGCGTACTGGAACAGGCCGTAGTAGCCGCCGGGGCCGACAATGGATGCGTAGCCGCCGGACTCGATCATCATGAGGCGGTACATCCCACGCGCGCTGACGCCGTTGGCGCCCGCGGCCTGCTGGATCAGCCCCCACCACTGGCCCTGGCCGCCGCTGTCCCCACCTGCGGACGGTGGCTGGACCGTGTCCGCGGGCGCGGGCGTTGCGGGCTTCTGCCGGGCGGCGAGGTCGCGGATCTCGGCACGCACGCCCTCGAGCATCGCCTGGCGCTCGCCGAGCTGCGCCTGGATGCCCTTGAGCTCCGCATCGCGCGTGGCCACGAGCTTCTCTGCGGTGCGTTCGTCGGCGCGCAGCAGAGCCGCCCGGTCGGCGAGCGCGCGCCTGGTGTGCTCGACGGTGCGCAGCACGTCGCGATCGCCGCGCGCGATGCTCTGCACCATCGTGACTCGGCTGACGAGGTCGCTGAAGTCGTCGGCGCTGAGAATGGCGTCGAGGGTCGTGGCGTCGTCGTTCTTGTAGAGTGCGACGGCGCGCTCCGCGAGGGACGCACGCGCGACTTCGAGCTCGCCGAGCGCGATCTTCTGGACGCGCCGGTTGTCGCCGATCTGACGGCGAACCGCGGCAAGAGAATGGGTGGCCCGTGTGCAGCGCTGGACGGCGGCGTCGATCTGCGCGTCGAGGGCGGCGACGTTGGCGGCCAGCGCCTGCGCCCTGGCGCGGTCGCTCTGGAGCCCACCGCGCGCCGAAGCCGGTACGGCCACCGCGGCGAGCGCGACAACTGCCAGCAAGGCGACGCCGGCCAGCGTGATGCCCAGGGAAGGTCGTCTCGGGTGGCAGCGATCCAGCGCGCCTCCTCAATGGCTGCGGCGCGCCGCCCGGGCGACCGCAAGGGTCCCGCAGACGGCGCCAACAGGCCGCCGGGGACGCGAACTGGCAACTTACCAGAAGGGTCGCGGCGGCTCAAGGGCAGGAAAACGGCGGCGCGCGTCGACGTGTGGGATTCGGCAAGATCGGCGGCCTCGGGCCTCTCGGCCCGAGGCCGCCGGGGGCCCCCGAATCTTGTCGGATTCGGCAGATTGACGACAGCACTCACGGTCGTACAATTCAACGCACGTTGAGTTCATCCGTCGGCAGGGACCGTGCGGACGGCGAAGGAGGCGCCCGTGTGGGCAATCGCACTCAAGGAGTTCCGCGAGCTACGCCGCGACCGCAGAACCGTGGCGATGCTGTTCCTGCTCCCGTTTCTCTTCCTCGTGGTCTTCGGCTACGCCGCCAGCTTCGACGTCAAGGAGGTGCCGACGCTCGTCGTCGGCCCCGGAGCCCGGCCGGCCGCCGCGGCGCTCCCGGCGGCGTTTCACGTTGTGGCCGTGCGCCCCGGCGACGGGGCGGCGCAGGCCCGCGACGCGCTGCGCCGCGGCGAAGCCGCGGCCGCCGTCGTGACACCCTCGGGTGCGAACGCGGCGGCGCTGCTCTACCTCGACGGCACCGAGCTGTTCGCCGCGCAGGCGGCGCTGCGCGCCTTGGCGCAGGCGCAAGGCACTGCGGCGCAGGCCGGCGGCGGCGTGCCCGCGCCCGGCGCCACCAGGGCCGAGATCCTCTTCAATCCCGACCTGCGCACCGCCGTGATCATGATCCCCGGCCTCTGCGGCATCATCCTCGTGTTCGTCGGAACCGTGGCCACGGCTCTCGGCGTCGTGCGCGAGCGCCAGGCAGGGACCATGGAGCAGCTCGCCGTCATGCCGTTCCGCGCGCGCGACGTCTTTGTCGGCAAGATCGCCCCGTACATGGTCGTCGCCGCCCTCGACATGGTGATCGTGGTCGGCGCCGGAATGCTGCTGTTCGACGTGCCCTTCCGCGGCTCGGTCGCGGTCTTCGCTCTCGGAGCCGTGCTCTTCCTGTTCGTGACCCTGGGCATCGGCGTGCTCATCTCCACGCTGTCTCAGACCCAGGGCCAGGCCATCCAGCTGGCGATGATGACCCTGCTCCCTCAGTTCCTGCTCAGCGGCCTGTTCTTCCCGCTCTATTCCATGGCCTGGGGCGTGCGCTGGATCGGCTACCTTCTGCCGCTGACCTACTTCATCAAGGTGGCGCGAGGCGTCATGGTTCGTGGCGCGCCCATCGGCGCCCTGTGGGTGCCGCTCGTCGTGCTCGCCGTCATGGCGGCCCTCGTGTTCACGGCCTCGACCCTGCGCTTCCGGCGCGATCTGGCGCCGGCCGGCGGCGGGGACGACGAGGCGGCAGGCACGGCGGACGCCGCGCCCACGACGACCGCATCCGCGGAGGGCGGCGCGTGAGCGGCTGGGGCGTTCGCGGCCTTACTGTGCGCTACGGCCGGCGTACCGCCCTCGACGACGTGACCCTGGACGTACCGGCCGGGGCGGTCACCGCCGTGATCGGCGGCGACGGCGCCGGCAAGACCACGCTGCTCCGTGCCCTGGCCGGCGGCGCCCGGCCCGCGGCGGGCACGGTGCGCCGCCCGGCGCGCCGCCGGATCGGCTACGTCGCCGGCGCCTCGGGCCTCTACGACGACCTCAGCGTCGCCGAGAACGTCGCCTTCGTCGCCAAGGCTTACGGCGTGCGCGGTGCCGAGCTCGAGTCGCGTCTCGCGGAGCTCTTCGCGCGCACAGGGCTCGACGGCATCGACGCGCGTCTCGCCGGCCGCCTCTCCGGCGGAATGCGCCAGAAGCTTGCCTTCGCCCTCGCCATGCTCCACCGGCCCGAGCTGCTGATCCTCGACGAGCCCACGACCGGCGTGGACCCGGTGAGCCGGGTGGAGCTGTGGCGCCTGATCGCCGGGGCCGCCGCCGGCGGCGCGGGGGTGGTCGTCTCGACCACCTACCTGGACGAGGCCCAGCGCGCCGCCTCGGTGCTGCTGCTGGACGCCGGCCGCGTGGTCGCCACGGGACCGCCGGAGGCGGTCGCCGCGGCGCTGGCCCAAGCCACGCCGCACCGGCATCAGGCCGACGCGGGCAGGCGCGCGTGCGGCGCGGCGACGCTTCCCCAGGCCTCTGCCCGCGCCGCCGTGTGCCGCTTCGGCCGGCTTACCGCCGTCGCCGGCGCTGACCTCGAAGTACGCGCCGGCGAAGTGGTCGGGCTTCTCGGCGCCAACGGCGCCGGCAAGACGACCCTCATCCGGCTGCTGCTCGGTCTGCTTCGCCCGACGTCGGGCACGGTCCGCCTTTTCGGCCGCGCGCCCTCGCGGGCCGGCCGTCGGCGCCTCGGCTACGTCCCGCAGGGCCTCGGCCTCTGGCAGGACCTCAGCGTGGAAGAGAACCTGGCCTTCTCGGCGCGGGCCTTCGGCAGCGCCGTGCCCGCTCTGGACGCGGACCTCGAGGCGCTGCGCGGCTCGCTGGTCCGCGATCTGCCGCTCGGGCTGCGTCGCCGGCTCGCCTTTGCGGCCGCGCTCGCGCACGCCCCCGAGCTGCTCGTCCTCGACGAGCCTACCTCGGGCGTCGACCCCACCGCGAGAGCGCGGCTCTGGGAGTCGATCCACGATGCGGCCCAGGCCGGCGCCGGCGTGCTCGCCACCACCCACCATCTCGACGAGGCCGACTTCTGCGACCGGCTCGTCGTGATGGCCGCCGGCAGCGTCGTGGCGCAGGGCACCCTGGCCGCCATCGTCGGCGAGCGCAAGGCCGTGGCCGTCGAGGCGCCGCGCTGGGAGGCCGCCTTCGCGGCTCTCGACAAGAGCGGCCTTTCCGCGGCCCTCGTCGGCCGCACGCTGCGCGTGCCGGGCGGCGACGCCGCCCGCGTCCGGGCGGCGCTCGGCGCGGGCGGCGTCACCGCCGCGCTCAGCGTGGTGCCCGCCACCTTCGAAGAGACCTTCGTGGCACTCGCCCGCGCCGG
>Ga0114951_10000904_pt1 | contig 39270 bp, 42 predicted proteins | sample AM7aDNAmetaG_FD_88677 | JGI IMG/M metagenome (GOLD analysis project Ga0114951, IMG submission 88677) | Freshwater microbial communities from Finland to study Microbial Dark Matter (Phase II) - AM7a DNA metaG | ecosystem: Environmental > Aquatic > Freshwater > Lake | place: Finland: Lake Alinen... | reverse complement strand
TTTAGCAAAGATTGATCGTGCGAGAAAGAAACTCGAGAAAATCAAACCTGGCTGCACTCAACCTCCAACTCGACAACGGAAAGTCAATGCTGCATAACTATTTATGAAACACTACACTAGAAAAGCTCCCCTTCCTGCTGCTGAGCGCCGCGGCTTGTGTGGTTACTATCCTGGCGCAAAAAAACGAGATTAGTTATCATGAATACCTTGCCCTTTCCTCGCGGGCAGGAAACGCCCTGGTGGCCTATGCCGCTTACCTTGGGCAAATGCTGTATCCGGCTGGATTAGCGGTGTTTTATCCGTATCCGGCAAACCTGTCCATTTGGAATATTTGTTTATCTTTACTGATAATCCTGATTCTTTCTGCGAGCGCCCTGGCCGTCCGGCGCAAGCAACCCTGCCTGCTGGTGGGCTGGCTGTGGTATCTGGGGATGCTGGTGCCGGTCATCGGCCTACTGCAAGTGGGAAACCAGGCGCGGGCGGACCGATACACCTACCTGCCGCAGATCGGGTTGTATATGATGGTGGCCTGGGGGGCGGCGGAACTGTGCGGCGGCTGGCGTTACCGCCGCGCTGTGCTGGGATCCGCTGCTGCAGCCATTATTGCGGGCCTGTTGGCGAGCGCCTATGTCCAAACGGGTTACTGGAAGGACAATATTTCCCTCTGGACGCACACGCTGGCTTGCACGTCAGAAAATTATTTAGCCCATATGAATTTAGGCCTGGCGCTGGACGACCAGGGGAAGCTGCCTGAAGCCATTGGACATTTCGAGCAGGCGCTCCAAATCAAACCGGATTATATCGATGCCCACATGAATTTAGGCGCCGTGCTGGCCGACCAGGGGAAGCTGCCTGGAGCCATTGAACACTACGAGCGGGTGCTCCAAATCAAACCGGATTATATCGCCGCCCACTATAGCTTTGGCACCGTGCTGGCCAACCAGGGGAAGCTGCCTGAAGCCATTGAACATTTCGAGCGGGCGCTCCAAATCAAACCGGATTATATCGACGCCCACATAAATTTAGGCACCGCGCTGGCCAACCAGGGGAAGCTGCCTGAAGCCATCCCCCATTTTCAACAAGCCTTAAATCTGGCCATGGCCAAAAAAAATACCGCGCTCACAGAGCTCATCCGCACCCAGCTCAAGTTGTATCAGGGGGCTTTGCCCCATCCCCAAACGCCGTGACGGAGAAACTGCCGATCCAATTTCAATATAGTGATGCGCTGCACGTACTATGGACTTTTAATAAAAAGCCTTCTCCATACCTGTGAAAAGGTGGCGGCCGATTGCAGTAGCAGCTGCTTATAGTGTGCGGGTTAAAGTCCCATCCGGGACCGGTAGCACAGGGAAGCGGCGTTTCGAGTAACCCACAGGCATGTCAGCGATAAAGCTGCTGTCATGCCTTTTGCGTTCTTTCATAATGGGTCGTTATCAGCCATTTTACCGCTTTTATTTTTGCGCGCGCTGCTTTGTTCTCTGTTCTTTTCAACCCGTCTGCCCCTCGGGGCTCCCCGCCAGGCATATGCATTGACATAAAAAAGCCTTTATTGTATTTGAGTCATCTCAAAGCTTTTCCTGTTAAAATACAACGAATATCCACTGTGAGGGGGCCGGTGACAACGGCGGCATTGTTGAAGCAGTGTGCCCCCGGGAAACGAGGCGGCAAACTGAGAAAACAAACTTCCACCTGCAGGAACGGGAAAAAGCAGTCTGCTCGACTCAATAGGTAATATTTTTGTACATGGGCACGGGGTAAAAAAATGCTTACGGCAAGAAAAGGTATTGTATATTATTGTTGGTTGTCAATTCCTGCCATTATCTCAATTGTTATTTATTATCCGTCCATGCAGATATGGTCCATTGCCGATGATTTTGACCACCTTGCGATGTTGGCAAACATCGCAACACGCTGGCAGGTTTGCAACCCCCCGTCCTTTGTTTTCAGGCCTATCGAGCGCTATATCAATGCCATCAACGGCTATTTGGCCGGCTATGAATCCATGATCATAACTCACGCAGCGGCAATCGCTATCTTTGCACTGATGGCGCTGCTTATGTATTATATCTGCCGCAGGGTACTTTCCATTTCGCGATCAGCCTCTTCTCTTACGGCAATCCTGTTTTCCGTGCTCCCGGCAAATGCCATGAGCATAACGCAGATTGACACTATCAGCCAGCTCTGCGCATCTTTTTTCGCTCTTGTGCTTTTGATTCATCTTCACAGTGTATACCGTGACGAAAACGGCTGCGAGTTATGGCGCGTGGCACTCACATTTGTGCTGTCGCTGCTGACATTATTTTCAAAGGAGACCGCAATTGGCATTGTGACAATTCTGCCTTTGATAGCATTATTGTTTTGCACACCGGCACCGGATAGCCGGAATCGCGCCCGTCTTTTTATCCACTGGTCGGCCGCAGGCGCGGCTCTTATCCTGTATTTTGTATTACGGGCCATAGTGGGTGCGACTCATAATATTGCGGCAAGCGATTATGCCATCCCTGTTGCGCTCCTTATGATCGGAAAAAATATTATTCAGCTATTGTTTGCTGCAGCTTATGCAGGCAGTACCATTGATATGTTTCCGCACGTGCAATTCTGGCGGATCGGGGTCTCGTTTGTTTTTACCGTCGGCCTTGCATCAATGGTGCTGTTTTTACTGTTTCCCGGACAACCCTGCTCTGCTTCTTCGCCTGCGCCCGAATTCAGCTTTCGCGGATTATGGTTTTGCAGTAAATTCAGAAAAAAAATACTGCTTATCGTCATCATGCTTGCAGGCACATTTCCCGTGTGTGTGATAGACAAGATGAGTGAGCTGTATGCATTTAGTCTGATTCCATTTTATTGTTTTCTTATAGGTATATCTATCGACGAAATTATCAACCGTTTGGATGTACAGCATAGTCGTGCCGTCGCAACGCGGTTGAAATTTGTTTTCGGAATATTTTTTTTAGTAATGACTGTGTGGCTGGGCTTTTTTGCACGGGAAAAAGTCCTTCTGACATGCCAAACCAGTGACATGTCGCAAACATTTTACCATACGGCAAGAGAGTTCGTTAAGGTGCTGGGAGATCAACAAGCCGTTGTCTGTTGGCAATATGCCGGAGAGAAGATGCCGGAACCTTCATATAGTTCTTTTGTCATGCCCCCCCGGATGGTTTTAAAAGGGGTCTTCTCGTTCTGCAATGATTTCCATCATTCCCGCATTACCTATATTGAACATCCGCAGGATTCCCTGCCGTGTTCATGGTATGCTTCATACCAAAACGGCAGCCTGAAAATAACACAAGGCGGCTATTGAGGGTGCGGTTTGGCTGCTCGGATTCCTGAACGATAATTGCTGTTCCGATCAGCCCCTGCGCGCCGGCATATTCGTTGCCAGTGAAAATCCCCCTGAGGGTTCACTCAACACATGAGGTCCGGGGTTATTGCAGCTTTTTTTCATACCGCTTCAGAAGCAGCGAATTGCCCACCACGGTGATGGAGGATATCCACATGGCCACACAGGCCCATTCGGGCTTCAGCACGAGCCCTGCAACAGGATACAGCGCGCCGGCGGCAATGGGGATCATGAGGATATTATAGAAAAAAGCCCAGAAAAGATTTTCCTTGATGGTGCGCAGGGTCTTGCGGCCAAGGCGAATGGCCCTCACCACATCCATGAGGCTGCCGTGCACCAGCACAACGTCGCCCGCTTCCTTTGCCACATCCGTGCCCGACCCGATGGCAATGCCGATATCGGCCTGCGCAAGGGCAGGAGCGTCATTGATGCCGTCGCCCACCATGCCGACCTTCATGCCCTGCTCCTGCCACTTCTTTACTATATTGATTTTATCCTGCGGCAAAACCTCTGCATACACCTCGTCGATGCCGACGGCCTTTGCCACGGCATTGGCAGCGGCTCTGTTGTCGCCTGAAATGAGGCCCGTACGGATGCCCATACTGTGCAGCCGTCTGATGGCTGCGGCGGAATCGTCCTTGACAGTATCGGCAAGCGTAAGCAGGCCAACAACACTGTCATTGCGGGAAATGAACATGAGCGTGAGCCCGTCATCAACAATCTTCTGCACAAAGCCGTCGGCATCCGGCGGAAGCGTTCCGCCGCTGTACACAAATCCGAGCTTGCCTGCGCGGATTATGTCGCCGCCAAGGCTGCACTGCATGCCCGCGCCGCCTATCTCGCTGGCATCATCTCCTTTTTTATACGATATCCCAAGCCCCGTCACCTTGCGCATGACAGCCTCGGCAAGGGGATGGCTGGAATGGGCCTCGACGCCTGCCGCCATTGCAAGCAGATCGAGCGTTGAACCCCCGGGTGCGGGGTAGATGCCAACAACTTCCGGCTGCCCTCTTGTTATGGTGCCGGTTTTATCAAACAGTATCACAGCCAGCTTTGAAATATTTTCAAGCACGGAAGCCCGTTTAAACAAAATCCCCCTGCTGAGGCCCACACCGCTGCCCACCATGATGGCTGTAGGAGTCGCAAGCCCCAGGGCGCACGGGCACGCAATAACGAGCACGGCAATCATAAGCTGAAATGCAAAAAGAAACCTGGTTGATCCTGCGGGGGGCTCTATGGGGAGCACGCCGTACCAGAGGCAGAACGTTATAAGAGCCACACCGACCACGATAGGCACAAAGTAATTTGAAACGGTATCGGCAAGCCGCTGAATGGGGGCTTTGTCGGCCTGTGCCTCTTGCACCATCCTGATGATCTGCGACAGGAGCGTGTCTGAGCCCACCCGGTTGGTGCGCACGGTGATCGCGCCGGTTGCATTGATGGTTGCCCCGACAACCTGGCTGCCCACATTTTTTTCAACCGGCATTGATTCGCCGGTGACCATCGATTCATCTACGGTTGTAACGCCTTCCGTAATTTCGCCGTCGACCGGAATCTTCTCACCCGGCCGCACAAGCACCAGGTCGCCTAAACCTACCGTGGTTGCCGAAACCATCTCTTCACGCCCCTCGACAACCACGCGGGCTTTGTCGGCCTGCAGCGAAAGAAGCTTTTGCAGAGACTGCCCGGTTTTGCCCCTGGCGCGGGCTTCAAGCATCTTCCCGAGCAGAATAAATGTAATGAGCATTGCCGAACTGTCGAAAAAAACATGGGCATGGGGGTTGATAAAAAACAGAGATATAACACTATAGCCATAGGCGGCTGTTATGCCCAGGGCAATGAGTACGTCCATATTGGTAGAGCGGTTTTTCAAAGAGTGATAAGCACCGGCATAAAACGTGCGGCCAGACACAAGCTGCACCAGCGTTGCAAGGGCGAACATCGCGTAATTGGTTCGTCCATGGCCGAAGGGCATGCTGTACATGAGCGCGACAAGGGGCGCGGTGCAGGCCAGGGCAAAAAAGAACCTGAACTTTTCCCGGCGCGCTACAGGGGATTCAATTGCGCCTTCAGCCTCCGCCGCGGCCTCATAGCCGCAATCGGCCACCTTGTCGATGATGCTTTGAACAGTTACAGCGGGGCTGTGCTCGACGGTAAGATTCTCGAGGGCAAAATTGACAACTGCACTGCTGATGCCGGGGAAATGCCTTAAGCCCTTCTCTATGGCTCCGGCGCAGTTCACGCATGACATGCCCCGAATGACAAAACGGGAAATACGCGTAACAGGCCCTGCCGGCGCTTCCGCCTGAGCAGGGGCAGCCTGCTGTTCGGGTTCCGCAGCCGCATCCAGCGCAGGCTCAAGGCTGTAGCCCTCTTCAATGATAGCGGCCCGGCATTTTTCAAGATCGCAGCGTGCCTCATCGAAGGTAACCACAGCGCTGCTGCCATCAAGCGATACCTGTACGCTATTGACGCCATCCACAGCATCAAGGGCCATGGTCACCGCCTTGACGCAGTGCTCGCAAATCATGCCGTAAACGGGTATGGTTTCAGTTCGGATCATGTCTGCTGCACCTGCCGCTATTTATTTACGCCTTCTCTGCGGCGCTAAAGCCGAACTCATTGATCTCTTTCACAATCCCGGGCACATCGGTCAGGGCAGGGTCACAGCTAATAACTGCTTCCTTCTGCTCAAGGCTTACCTGAACGCATGATACTCCCCGGGCTTTTTCAATAATTTTGGCAACACGCTTAACGCAGTGCTGGCAGGTCATTCCCTCCACGCTTAATATCTTCTCCATGCAGCCTCCTTAATCGCTTCAATCTATTTGTAATGACTTTTTATTTTATACCATAATCAACCCGGTACATAAATCCCCCCCCAATAGCGTGCCTGGGGCTGTGAGATGGCTTTTTTAACTGCTTTTCTTACTTTACAACAGACTATTCACAAAAAAAAAATTTTTGTATAGTGGCTTTTTTTATTTTTTATATTATATTGTAAATATTAGTATTTTTTTGCCTTGCCCAATAAAAATACAGGGCTGCTCGATTTCATCCCTGCACTACAAAAAAGGATGCTATGGGGAAAAAGTTGTTCTTTATTTGTATATTTTTAAGTGTACTGCTTTCTCATACAAATTCAGGCAGCTGTGCGCAGAATACTGCAGGGGCACAAACAGGTGCTGTGCTCAGCCTCGATGAACTCATTGCCGAAGCGCTGCAGGCCAACCCCGACATAAACGCAGCGCAGAAAAAACGCGACGCCATGTGGGAGCGGCCGCCGCAGGCAAAAGCATGGGATGATCCGCGGCTTGAATTCGGCGTGCGCAATGTGCCCGCTGACGATGCCGACTTCAGCAAAGTCGATATGACCATGAAGGAGGTGTCTCTCAGCCAGTCGATCCCGCTGGCGGGCATACCATCCCTGCGGGAGAAAATAGCCATTCAGGAGGCAAAAAGCGCCGACAGGATGCATGACTATGCACGGCTGCAGGTGATCCGGGAAGTAAAAAAAACGTACTGCGACCTGTACCTGCTTAACCGCCACATCCAAACGGCTGAAAAAAACAAGGGTCTTCTGGCCCAGTTTGTGAAGACCGCCGAGACAAAATATGCCGTCGGCAAGGCCGCGCAGCAGGACGTGCTCAAGGCCCAGCTCGAGCAGTCGAAATTCATAGAGCGGCTTATCGATTTGCAGCAGCAGAAGGCGAGCGCCGCCGCGCAGATGAACCGGCTTCTGGGCCGGGATCCTTCAGCTCCGCTCATGGGCGAACCCGCTCTTGAACAAAAAACCGTCGCGTTGCATGAGTCCGAGCTTATCGATACGGCAAAAACGGCAAACCCGGCGCTTTTAAGCCTGAAGGAGGTAATAGCTCGCAATGAGGCCGACTACGGGCTTGCCCGGAAATCCTATGTACCCGAGCTGACGATTACCGGCGCCTATGGCCAGAGGGAGAACGCGCACCGCAGCAAGGCATACCCGACTCTCGTCACCAATGCGGTAGGATCAAGCACGGCCACCATCCAGCAGCTTGATCAGAACACTGAGCGGTCCGACGTGTTCAGCATCATGATGGGTATCAATGTCCCTATCTGGTTCAACAGCAAGCAGAACAAAAAGGTCGCCGAGACGCACCACATGATCGAGCAGGCAAAAGCCGAATATAGCGCCCTGGCAAATGAAATCTCCTATCGTATCCGGGACCTGGCGGCGCGGCAGGCGCGCGAAACCCAGCTTATAGAGCTGTACGAACACGGCATCATTGCGCAGGCAAGCCAGTCGCTCAACGGGGCTATTGCGGGCTACCAGGTGGGCACAGTCGATTTTCTGACCCTGCTTGACAGCCAGGTCACGCTCTGCAATGCCGAGCTGCAGGCTATACAGGCCCGGACGCAATACCAGAAAAATATTGCCGAGCTTGAAGCGGTGGTAGGCAAGCAGCTGTTTTGAACGCAGTATGCCGGCTGCGGCATACCGGTTGGCAACATTAAATAATTAATGGAGCGATGCATGAAAAGCAAAGCCGTTTGGTTACCGCTTCTGATCATCCTAACAGTTGCGCTTCTCATGCCTGCCTGTCAAAAAGGGCCCGAAGAGCCCCTTGAAGCAACAAAAGAGCCTGCGGCAAAAACCCTCTACATCTGCCCCATGCACCCGCAGATCACCTCCTATGACCCCAGGTACAAATGCCCCATCTGCGGCATGAACCTGGTGCCGCGCAAAAGCGCAGGCGCTGAGGCTTCCGATGCTGCAAGCCCGGGCGGTGAGGCAAAACCGCTTGCGCCAGTCACCGTGTCGGCCGATCAGAAGCGGCAGCTCGGGATCACGTTCGGTACTGTTGAGCTGAGTCCTATAACCCGCGACATACGCACTTCGGCCCGCATTGTGCCCGATGAAACGCGCCTGTATCGTGTGACGACAAAAACAGAGGGCTATATCGATGAGCTCTTTGTCAATGTGACCGGTCAGGCCGTGCGCAAGGGAGAGCCCTTACTCTCCATTTACAGCCCCGAGCTGGTTGCTTCGCAGGAGGAATTTCTCACAGCCCGTGCTGCGGCAGGTCAGGTTTCCAGCAGCTCCCATGAATCAATCGCCCGCGGCGGCGCAAGCCTTGTTGCCGCGGCCCGCAGGCGCCTGAAGCTGTGGGATATCTCCGACGAGCAAATCGCCCGGCTTGAAAAAACCGGCAAACCAGAAAAAAACCTGAAGCTGTTTGCTCCCGCAGGCGGCTATGTGATAGAAAAAAATGTTCTTGCAGGCCAGAAAATCGTGCCCGGAGACCCGCTGCTGGTGATAGCAGACCTTTCCAACGTCTGGGCAGAGGCCGACATCTATGAGTCGGATCTGCCCTATGTGACGGTAGGCATGCCGGTAACGCTCACCCTGCCCTACTGGCCCGGCAAAAGCTTTCAGGGCGAAGTGAGTTTTTTAAACCCCTTTCTTGACCCCCGGACCCGAACCCTTAAAGCGCGCATGAACATAGCAAACCCGGAGCTTGTCTTAAAAACCGATATGCTTGGAAGCGCAGACCTTCGCTACGGCCTCGGCACGAGGCTTGCCGTGCCCGAAACAGCGGTCATGCAAACAAGCTCGCGCAGCTATGTTTTTGCCGCAGGCGCAGGAGACGTGCTGCAGCCGGTTGAAGTTACCGTCGGCCTCAGGGCGGACGGCTACTACGAATTGCTCTCGGGGCTCAAGGCGGGAGACAGGGTCGTGACCTCATCAAACTTCCTGATCGATTCGGAATCATCACTCAAGGCCACTCTGCAGGCGCTAACCGGGGGGAAGTGATGATCAGGAAAATCATAGAATTTTCCGCCCGCAACAGGCTGCTGGTCATCATCATAGTGGCAGTGGCCGTAGTATGCGCTGTCTACGCCATGAAGGAAATTCGGCTTGACGCCATCCCCGACCTTTCCGATACGCAGGTCATCGTCTATACCCGCTGGGACCGCAGCCCCGACATCATCGAGGACCAGGTCACCTACCCCGTTATCACGGCGCTTCTCGGTGCGCCCAAAGTAAAGGCCATACGCGGATTTTCCGATTTCGGGTTCTCCTATGTCTATGTTATTTTTCAGGACGGCACTGACATATACTGGGCCCGCAGCCGGGTTCTTGAATACCTTTCAAAAATTCAGGGCAGTTTGCCGGCAGGTGCGAAGATGGAGCTGGGGCCGGATGCCACGGGCGTCGGCTGGGTTTTTCAGTACGCGCTTGTCGACCGCAGCGGCAAGCTCGATCTTGCGCAACTGCGAACCTATCAGGACTGGTACCTGCGCTATGCCCTGCAGAGCGTGCCGGGAGTGGCCGAGGTGGCCGGCATCGGCGGCTTCCAGAAGCAGTACCAGATAACCATAGACCCGTCCAGGCTCCAGAGCTACCGCATCTCGCTTATGGACGTGTTCGAAGCGGTTAAAAAAAGCAATAATGAAACCGGCGGACGGCTTATCGAGTGGTCGGGCACCGAGTTCATGGTGCGCGGCAAAGGCTATGTAAAATCAACCGCTGATCTTGAAAAAGTTGTCGTCAAGACAAATGAAAAAGGCACGCCGGTGCTTCTCAGGGATATTGCCGACATAAACCTGGGGCCGCAGATCAGGCGGGGGGTGCTTGATTTCAATGGCCGGGGCGATACCGTGGGCGGCATCGTGGTGATGCGCCACGGCGAAAATGCGCTCAGCGTGATCGAGCGGGTAAAGGCAAAACTTCAGGACATGAAGGCCTCGCTGCCCGAGGGCGTTGAAATCGTAACGGCCTATGACCGCTCGGAGCTTATTGAAAAGTCCATCGACAATCTCAGGCAAGAGCTCATCCTTGAAATGATCATCGTGAGCCTTGTCATTTTATTCTTCCTGTGGCATTTTCCATCGGCTCTGGTACCGATAGTTACCATTCCAATCTCCGTTTTTCTTGCCTTCATTCCCATGTATCTTATGGGCATCACCTCAAACATCATGAGCCTTGCCGGCATCGCCATCTCGATCGGCGTGCTCGTGGACGGCGCCATCGTGGAGGTGGAAAACGCTTATAAAAAACTTGAGCTCTGGCGGGAAGGAGGCAAAAAAGGAGATTTTCACAAAATCCGGCTTGAGGCCCTGCTGGAAGTCGGGCCATCGGTCTTCTTCTCGCTTGCCGTTATCGCTGTGTCCTTTCTGCCGGTATTCACGCTCGTTGATCAGGAGGGCCGGCTCTTCACACCCCTTGCCTATACAAAGACACTTGCCATAGCAATTGCAGCACTTCTGGCTATAACCCTTGACCCGGCAGTTCGCATGCTCTTTACGCGCATGGAGCCCTTCATCCTTCGGCCCCGGCTGCTTGCAGGATTTCTCAATACACTTTTTGTCGGCACCTATTACCCGGAGGAAAAGCATCCTGTCAGCCGCGTTTTATTTAAACTCTACGAAGCGCCATGCCGGTTCGTGCTGCGGCATCCGAAATCCGTGATCGCGGCAGCGCTTCTCATAGTGGCTGCTTCAGTGCCGGTCTATTTCAAACTGGGCCATGAATTCATGCCGCCCCTCAATGAAGGCACGGTGCTCTACATGCCCACAACACTTCCGGGCATATCAGTTACCGAAGCGCAGAAGCTGCTTGAAACACAGGACCGGATTTTAAAAAGCTTTCCTGAAGTCGTCACAGTATTTGGCAAAGCCGGCCGCGCCGAAACCTCCACAGACCCAGCGCCCTTCTCCATGATGGAGACGACGCTGGTGCTTAAACCCCCTTCGCAGTGGCGCGGCAAACAGCAGTGGTACTCATCATGGTCGCCCGAGTGGCTCAAGGGTCTGCTGCTGCGGCGCATCTGGCCTGACACTATATCCTATGACGAGCTGATCGAGGAGATGGACCGCGCGCTGCAGCTGCCGGGCAACACCAACTCCTGGACCATGCCGATACTAGGCCGCATTAACATGCTCTCGACGGGCGTGCGCACGCCTGTTGGCATAAAGATTCTGGGCTCCGACCTTTCAGAAATTCAGCGCACGGGACAGGCCCTTGAAAAGATCATGCAATCGGTTCCGGGAACGCGCAGCGTTTTTGCCGAGCGCGCGGCAGGCGGTTATTTTGTCGATTTCACGCCCCGGCGCGAAGCCCTTGCCCGCTATGGCTTAACTATTGACGACCTGCAGAATGTCATCGCAAGCGCCATCGGCGGAGAAACTATTTCGACTACGGTTGAAGGCCGGGAGCGCTATTCCATCAATATGCGATACCCTCAGGATCTGCGCTCAAACATTGATGAGCTGCAGCGCGTGCTCGTGAGCGCGCCCGCCGGCATACAGGTGCCCATGGCCGAGCTTGCCGATATCAGCCTCACCTCCGGCCCAAGCATGATACGCGATGAAAACGGCATGCTTGCAGGCTATGTGTTTGTGGATATTGCAGGCAGAGATGTCGGCTCATATGTAGAAGAAGCAAAAAAGGCTGTCTCGCAGAGGCTGACCCTCCCGACGGGCTATTCCCTTATCTGGAGCGGCCAGTACGAAAACATGCTGCGGGTACGTGAGCGTTTAAAGCTTATCATACCGCTCACCATCTTTTTAATTTTTCTCCTTCTGTATATGAACACCAAGTCTGCATTCAAGGCGACGGTGGTCATGCTTGCCGTGCCCTTCTCAGTGGTCGGGGCGGTATGGCTCATGTATATGCTGGGATATAATGTATCCATTGCCGCATGGGTCGGCATGATTGCCCTCATGGGCCTCGATGCAGAGACAGGCGTTTTTATGCTCCTGTTTCTTGACCTTTCCTATGACGAAGCGAAAAAAAGCGGCAGGCTTCGCAGCATGGCCGAGCTGCACGAGGCCATCATTCACGGAGCCGTTAAGCGCATACGCCCGAAAATGATGACTGTCATGGCTGCTGCCATGGGCCTCATGCCCATCATGTGGTCCATGGGAACGGGCGCCGATGTGATGAAGCGCGTGGCCGCGCCTATGGTGGGCGGGCTGTTCACATCATTTATTATGGAGCTTCTGGTCTATCCGGCTATCTATCTATTATGGAAATGGCATACGGAAGTAAAACACACGGCATCTGCGTGAAGCGCTTGCGGACTTTACCTGCACGCAGAGCTGAAAAGGAAAAAATGGAGAAAAAATCTCAGCATCACGAACAGCAGACCTGCGCCGCCTGCGGCAAACCCATAACAGGCAAACCCGAAAAGAGCATGGGCAATCTCTACTGCTCGGTGTACTGCGCTGAACTCGTAGCCGAGCGGCTCAGAAACCTCGACATTGCGCAGATCAACTTTGAAGAGCTCGGCCCCGTTGTTGACCGGTTTATGGGCACCTGCCAGATATGCAAGCTGCCGCTCCTGTGCCGTAAAGACCGCCCCAGCAATGGCGCCTATTTCGACGAGCTGCACGACTACATCACCATACGCTGGTGCTGCCACTGCATCTATGCCCTGAGCTGCATGCTGTCTGACGGATCGGTAGGTTTGGAAACGGTCAAAAAAGTCATGGTTCGGGCCGAGGAGATAGCACGTGCGAACGGCTATCTGGGTGTATCGCAGGCCGTATTTGCACAAGCCGAATATGAGCTTATGAATGATTTCAGCTACAGCCCCGCGCCCGACAATCAGCCCGAGCCGCCCAAAGAGGAGCATGACCACTATCTGGCCTGCATGCGCTGCGATAAACAGTTCATGGCCGAGTGCCTGAACCTCACGGAAAAGGCCGAAGAAAATCTTCCCCGCATCCGAAATCTGCTCGGCGAGTATTCCTACTGCGGCCATATGAAGTATGAAATGGGAGGCATGCTGCTTGCCCCCGGCGCTTCCGAGGAAAAGATTAAAAGCCTTATAGAAAAAACAAAAAAAATAGCCGCTGAAAAAGGCTATGAAGGCGGGCCGCACCGGCTGCACTACATTGCAGTCGGCAGGTCGATAAAATAACCTTTCGCGAAAGGAGACTTCAATGAAAAAGCTTACCGGCATCATCATCGCAGCGGCATTCTGTCTGGCCGGAACCATGGGAACGGCCTGGGCCATACCGCAGGAAAATTGCCCGGTCATGGGCGGCAAGATCAACAAAAGCATCTATACCGACTACAATGGCAAGCGTATCTATTTCTGCTGCAATGCCTGCCCGGAACCGTTCAAAAAAGAACCTGAAAAATACATAAAAAAGATGGAGGCCGAAGGCGTGGTGTTTGAAAAAGCCCCTCTTGCAAAGCCTGAGACTGTGCCGGTTCCAGCTCCGGCTCGAAAGCCGGAGTGACCGCTGCAGAAAAAATGGCGCCTCACAATTAATGCTCGTCTATCAAGCCGGTACATGTCGGTTGACTTGATGCCCTCACCCGCAGCTCATCACCGGGTGCTCACGGGGATGCTGCAGGCCCGGCTCCGGCAGTGAAAATACTATTTTCTTTTGCGGCATTATTTGGTAATAAAGCTTATAAGGTTTCCAAATAACTGCAATAACACACAAGGAGAAACCGCATGGCAGCTAAAGCACCAGTAAAAAAGACTACAAAGCCGGCAGCAAAAAAAGCCCCCGCTAAAAAGGTCTATACCTGCAAGACCTGCGGAAAAGCTACAACCGATGCAAAGCATCTCTGCAATCCGGGAACCTATGATCCCATCTATACCTGTGAATACTGCGGCAACGCTGACACCAACCCGCGCCATATCTGCAAGCCAAAGGTGATTGATGTACAATGGTTCTGCGATGCCTGCGGCAGGGTTTCCGTGTCGAAAAGCCTGCTGTGCAAGCCCAAACAGATCAAGGGCTGACATAGAGATTGAGCGATATGCCTCAGTGATGTGATGGGAGGCGTATCGCCGCATTAATACAATAATGCCGGGAAGGATTTGGCGCGCTGCCCCAGAGTGACGCCGCCGGGGAAAAAGGAATCATGAAATATCTGCCCAAAATTGGAAGACTCGAGCGAAACCTGTCGGACTCTCGCATCAGCTCTATACCAAAAAGCGAAACCGTCCAGACCATCGAACTCACCAAAACGCCTGACGGTAATGTTCTGGAGGGAGAAGACTATATTCAGGCTGAAAAGGATCGCAAGGTACAAGCATTGAAAGAAAAGTACGGCTCAATTGATGAAAAGCAGATCACCTGGGTAAAAATAAAAAAAGATCCGGCAATCGTTACATGACCAAAAAAAACAGACACAAAAACGCGGGGCTGCAACAGGCACCGCGTTTTTCATTTTCGCTGCCGCAGAAAACTTCTTATTAAGCGTATGCTCCGCCGCAGCGATTCCTATGAACTTGCACTCCGATTTTAAGGCAGACATACAGGCCTGCCCCTGCGATTCAAATTTTCCGTTTTCAACCTTGAACTTTTACTCCGAACTATCGGGCGCTCTTTGAACGCCTCTGTTGCGCATAAAGAGCTTGAGAAACATGGCCCCGCCGTGGTATATATTAACCGAACAGTCACCTAATCTGTGGGGATGTGGCTCAGCTGGGAGAGCACTGCCTTCGCAAGGCAGGGGTCGAGGGTTCGAATCCCTTCATCTCCACCAGATTTAAAAACCGGCACATGCCGGAACATTCAAAAGCCCCTGAGAAATCAGGGGCTTTTTTGTTTTTTCATTCCTATTCATTCAGGGAAAAACGTTGACAAGCACCCTTTTTGGCGGTATCAAATGACTAGTTTGTACCGCCACGGTAAAAAAATACCGCCACAAAGGGGAAAAGTCATGCCACTTACAGACGCTAAAGCAAAAAATGCAAAGGGCCGGGAAAAGCAATATAAACTTCAGGATGCAGGCGGGCTTTACCTGCTTGTCATGCCCGCAGGCGGGAAGTATTGGCGCTTTAATTATCGGTTTAACGGCAAGAGAAAGACGCTTGCCCTTGGCACCTACCCGGAAATTAGCCTTTTAATCGCACGGGGCAAGCTTCTGGAAGCACGACAAGCAATAGCGCAAGGCATAGACCCGGCAGGGCAAAAAAGGGCGCAGAAACAAGCGCAGACAGCCACAGAAAACAGCTTTGAAGTAGTGGCGCGGGAATGGCACGGCAAGCACCTGCCGACATGGGCACCGGCACACGCTGAAACAATTATTGCGCGCCTTGAACGTGACGTGTTTCCGTGGCTGGGGCAGCAGCCTATAAATGAAATCACCGCACCGAACGTTCTAAAAGTATTGCGGCGCGTGGAAAGCCGGGGCGCTATCGAAACGGCGCACCGTATCAAGACCGTATGCGGGCAGGTTTTCCGCTATGCAGTAGCAACCGGGCGCGCAGATCGTGACCCGGCAGCAGATTTAAAAGGCGCACTTCCACCGGCAAAAGAAAAGCACCGGGCCGCTATTACCGAACCAAACAAATTTGCAGACCTACTGCGCGCCATAGGCGGCTATCAGGGCAGCTTTATTGTGAAGTGTGCCTTGCAGCTTCAAGCCTATACTTTTGTAAGGCCGGGGGAATTGCGGCATGCTGAATGGCAAGAAATAGACTTTGACGCGGCGCAATGGAATATACCCGGCGAAAAGATGAAAATGAAAGAACCTCATATTGTGCCGCTATCGGTTCAAGCTGTAAACATACTAAAAGAGCTTGAACCCTTGACCGGGCGCGGGCGCTATGTTTTCCCGAACGGGCGCACGGTTGCGCGCCCTTTATCTGAAAATGGCGTCTTGGCTGCATTGCGTGCTTTGGGGTACACAAAAGATCAAATGACCGGGCACGGATTTAGGGCAGCGGCGCGCACCATGCTTGATGAAGTTTTACAACAGCGCGTTGACCTTATAGAGCACCAGCTTGCACATGCTGTGAAAGACCCTAACGGGCGAGCCTATAACAGAACCGCTCACCTACCAGCGCGCCGGGAAATGATGCAATTATGGGCAGACTACCTTGACGGCTTAAAGGCCGGGGCAAAGGTTTTGCCAATAAATAAGGCGAAATAAAATTGACACAAAAGGGGTAAGCTGCGCGGGCCGCACTCTGGGTCATTTCTTGCACAATGCACTCGCTTAAAAATAGTGTTGTATTAAACCACAGGTAAGTATAAACAACAGCAAAGCGCCGCCGTTTCAGCTGGCTACTGTATCGCAATTTTACTTTTTGTAATCAGATGCAAGGGGGACTATGAAACAGAGAATTTTTGTTCGTGGGTTTATCGCCCTGCTTTTTTTGTTTTCCATTCTTCCATCCATCTCCTACAGCCAAAACAGCCCCACGGTGCTCTTCAAACAGATTAGCCCTTCGGTGGTGGTCATCTATACCTTTGACAAAGACGGCAAGCCAATTGCACAGGGCAGCGGTTTTTTTATAAACGACAAAGGCGATGTTATCACCAACCGGCACGTTATCAAAGAGGCATACAGCGCCCAGATAAAAACCATCGGCGAAAAAACATATGTAGTTGATAAACTGCTTGCTGACGACACACTTGGTGACCTTGTGCGGCTCTCAACCAGCACCCCACCGGGTGAAGTACGCCCCGTGACTCTGAGTAAAAAAGTACCCGAGACAGGTGATCAGATCGTGGTTATCGGTAGCCCAAAAGGGCTTGAATACAGCATTTCAGACGGCATTGTGTCGGCGGTGCGCAACATATCGGGCATTGGGGCAGTGCTGCAAATTACAGCGCCCATTTCTCCCGGATCGAGCGGGAGCCCGGTGCTGAACATGCAGGGCGAGGTTGTGGGCGTGGCGACATCACAATTTGTTGAAGGCCAGAACCTTAATTTCGCCATGCCGTGTGAACGGATAACAAAGCTTGCCGCAACAATACAATCGTCAAGCCCTCCGGCAAAACCCCAAAGCCCCCAGGGCAATAATAAAGCTCCCGAAAAATATGCTTTTAACGATGCACCCGAAACCTCCAAACAGCCCCAAAGCGCCCTAGACCCTGAAAGCACAGTAGCGGATGATTTGTTAGAAAAGGGCAAAAGTCTTCTATTCAACGGTGAAAAAAAGCGAGCACTGCCTTATCTAAAAAAAGCCGCAGAAAAAAATCCCAACAGCGCAGATGCATTCATTTACCTTGGGGCGTGCCTTGCTGACCTTGGCCAATACCGGGAAGCAATCCCAGCCTTTAAGCAGACCATCCGCATAAATCCGGATGATAATGCAGCGTACTATGCTCTAGGGCTTACATACGACGCGCTTGGGCAATACCCTGAAGCAATAAAAGCCTATAAACAGACCATCCACATAAAACCAGATGATGCTGAGGCGCACTTTGCTTTGGGGAATGCATACGCCAATCTTAACCAATACCGGGATGCAATCGAAGCTTATAAACAGGCTATTCGCGTAAATCCGAATTATTCTGAGGCGTACTATAATCTGGGGATTGCATACCGCATGCATGGCCAATACCGGGAAGCAATACAAGCCTTCAAACAGGCCATCCGTATAACTCCGGATGATGCTGGGTCGTACAGTAATCTGGGAAATGCATACAGCGGCCTTGGCCAATACAGTGAGGCGATAGAAGCATACAAACAGGCCATCCGTATAAAACCAAATTATGCTGGGGCGCATAATAATCTAGGAAATGCATACAGCGACCTTGGCCAATACAGTGAGGCTATAGAAGCATATAAACAGGCTACCCGAATAAAACCAAATTTTTCTGAAGCACACTTTTTTTTGGGGAAAGCATACGCCAATCTAGGCCAATACCGGGATGCAGTCGAAGCCTACCAACAGGCTATCCGTATAAATCCGAATAATGCTGAGGCGCAATTAAATTTGGGTGTTGCATACTCCAATCTTCGCCAACATAATAACTCAATTCAATCATTAAAACAGGCCATCCGCATAAAACCAGATTATGCTCTTGCTCACAATAATCTAGGTGTTGCATACGCCAATCTAGGCCAATACAGTGATGCATTAGAAGCTTATAAACAGGCTATCCGTATAATACCAGATGATGCTGGCGCGCACTTTGGTTTGGGGATTGCATACGCCAATCTTAGCCAAGACCGGGCAGCAATAGAAGCCTTTAAAGAGGCTATCCGTCTAAAACCGAATTATGCTGGGGCGCACTATAATCTAGGGGTTGAATACTTAATATTTAAGGAAAACGGCGCTGCGCTTGATGAGTATACAATTCTAAAAAAATTAGACGGCGAACTTGCAAATAAACTTTTCAATCTCATCTATAAATAAATGGTAATAATCAAAAGGGATGATTATGAAAAATTTCAAGCCTGATTATAGGTTTAGGCTAAAATTTGACCGATGGGGTCTATGGCAGGCTATATCTTTATTGATTGAGGTAGATCCTAAATTCTCTTATCCGAATGGTGAAGGGATATCAGAAGAATTTTTAACCGCTGAAGCTAAAGAAATTCTTGTTTTGCTTATGGACTCAATCGAAGCAGGAACAGTGCAAGTTACTCCCCCGTATCAATCAGGGGTCGATCCAGGCACTTTGAAAATTAAGCCTGTAGATTTTATAAATTGGGCAAACTCAAAAGAGCTTAAAATACCCGACCAATTGAAACCGCTTTTAAATCAACAAGATGCATTGGCTAAAAACCCGCCATATCTTGACCCGGAACATCCTCACTACAGCACAGAGCTTGCAACCAGTATTAAAATATGGTTGCAATTATTTCAATCAGGCGCGGATATTAAAACCCAGCCGCACCCGCTTATAGATCAAATAAAAGCAGCTCTTAAAGAAAAGGGATTTGCCGGCGCCAGAGAAAACAGCAGGCTTGCCACTGGCATAAATCCTAATTGGAATAAAAGAGGCGGGAGCACGAAAAATAAGCGGACTAAAACAAAAAAGATCACGCCAGTCAAAAAATAATACTGCACACCTATCAGCCTTATAAAACCCCTGTAAATATTGCCTACTTTTGCTTTGCGTACACCTTTCACAGTGTCGATTGCGCACACTGTGCACCTTATCTTTTACTCACGAACATCCTTATACTTCAACACATGAGCGCGCATTCAGCTAAACCGTAATGACCAAAAACATGCAAAAGGAGTTCAGACAATGACAGACCGATTAATAAGACTTCCTGAAATCATAGGGAAAAAGGATAAAAAGACCGGAGAAGAAATAAGCAAAGGGCTGCTTTCTATCGGCGCTACAAGCTGGTGGAATGGCGTGCGTTCGAAAAAATATCCGCAACCCGTGAAGCTGGGGCCAAGAACGACGGCATGGAGGCTGAGCGACGTGCTGGCAATTATCCGGCAGGGGGCGGCGAACAATGATTAAACATACTTACCGAAAAAACGGCAAGGGTGATTTACAGACGGCGAACCTTACCCCCATAAAAGCAATTCGGCAGAATTGCATTGAGTGCATGGGTTTTCAGTCGCGGGAAGTGGCAGAGTGCACAGGCACACATTGCCCTTTATATCCGTTTCGCATGGGACGGGCGCATGTGCCTGGCAGGGCGCGCAAGGATAGCCCGAAAAAAGGCGCGCCGGAGGCTATTTCCGGTTTTAAAAACGATCAATGGATAGATGGCCATAGGTGAAGGCATGTCGCTGTTGAAACGCACACATAATGAATCTTTTGTCATGTTGGAAAAAACTGTGATTGACTCTGAAGCTTTTCGTTCTTTAAACGGTTCAGCTCTGAAGGTTTATATTCAGCTGCGCAGAAAAAGTTTCGGTTCAATTTACAACAATCCTAAGCCATTCAAATATGCCATTTCCTCTATCGAGAAAGACACAGGTTTGTCACATTCAGCAGTTTGTGACGGACTGAAGGAACTTAGAAAGAAATCCTTTGTTGAGGTTGTCCAGCAGGGCGGATTGAAGGCCTTTTCAAAAAGTACAAGCACCTACCGGCTTTTGACTGATTTTTTAAAAATAGAATCAAGGCCGAAAATCAAACCAGTACAAGACCGAAAAACAGACCAGTGCCGGTATGAAAATCAAACAGGTTGTTTGAAATCTACCGGCTACAGGTCTGAAAATCAAACCTGTAGGCCACTTTGATTAGTATGAAATTCACACACTCTTAAGATATGCCATACATAGTGGCAATTCAAACACGTCACACAGAACAGGTGTAACCATGAAAAGCGCAGTGGTGATTTTTTTTGATAAAGACGGCACGCCGGTTGACTGCAAACTTGCTTGTCATAAAGAACAAGAGCAACAGCTTGAAAAAATGGCGCGGTGCATGATGCAAGCGCTCATTGAAGGGCCGCGTGTTTGCGCTTGTGGCGGCAAGTGCCATGAAAGCTTTGAGGTACAGCAATAAATACGGCAACCATGCCGGGTGAAGGTTTGCATTGTATCAAGCTTAATTCACTATGCACTTATAAAGATAAAGTAAGCCGAGCCCTTTCCCTTGCTTTAAACCTCCCTTTTTTTCTTCCCGTGGTGTTGAACAGGTGCACCATTAGCGTGCTTAGTATTTAAAGTAAAACAATTAGTTGAGCTAAGCAATATGCTTTTCTTATCACTACTATACTGCTGTTCATCATAAACACCCATCAGCGGGGCTGTTCCTGTTCTTACAGGTTGTTTTCAGGCACAAGAGGCCGTTTCGTCCGCAACCTGTACGCCTTCAGGTGCAGTTATCCCCATGCGGCACCATGAAGCGATCAGGGGGGGCACTTCGGAAATCCGAAGTGGATTTAATTTTGGTATGCCGAGAAATGACCTATTCCTAATCAGCACAGTATCAAAAAGCGGCCCCCCCGCCATCTTAGAATTTGAGTTAAGAAATTAAATGTTTGTTTCATGGTTGCTTCTGCCAGTAGCTATCAATGCCCCCGCACCAATAATTTAACGGTTGTTTTTTTAAAATGTGCTATTCTTTATTTAAGCGTTAATAATACGCCCAATTATATTTTATTATAATAACGTTATAGGGGGTTTGTAGTTATGAAAAAAATATTTTTATTCACTGTAATTTTATTTGCCTTTTCTGTAACGGCACAGGCCGATGAATATGTGAACGGCTACTATAAAAGCAATGGCACTTATGTTCAGCCGTACTATCGCACATCCCCTGATTCAAATCGCTTTAACAATTATTCAACGCAGGGCAACACAAACCCTCATACGGGTCAACGGGGTTATGAAAGTCCGTATGGTGGCAATAATTACGGCGATAGAGGCCACCAACAGGGGTTCAGCGACGGATTGATGGAAGGAATGCGTTTTCGTAGGGAAATTGACCGGGAGAACAACGAGCGTTGAGTTGCCGGACTGCACTAACCAGTTTTACAGCCTCAGCCGGACGGCTGCTTGCCCTTCGGGCTGGCGACAGCCGCCGTCATGGCGCTTTTGCTACTCATGGCGCGTTCGCCCGTTTTGCACCTGCTCACTTTGCTTCGCTTCGTTCGACAGGTGATCCGTCTGCAACCTCGGGCTTCAGCCGCTGCGCGTCTTTCGCTGCCTGCGGGTGCAGCCGTAATCAGGCATTTTAATTCCCCCGCCCGCCCAAGCTGTTTGTTGTTTGTAGGCCTGTACCACGCAAGCGAATAGTGAAGCGCGGCAAGAACGGCTGATATACGCTGCATTATGTGATCAGTGCAAAAAATCATGCCGCATAAAACCCTGCGTCATGATTTTTGCTTTCTCACATAACGTGCATTATCATCCATTTTGCCGCTTTATTTTTTCGCTTGCTGAATTCTCCACTGTGCTTTGCCGCCCGTCCGCCCCCAGGGGCTCCCCGCTAATACGAATTACTCGAAAAAAGTTGACTTAAATAAATTCAAGGCTAGAATGTTTAAAGAAAGCAAGAGTTTCCATTTTAAAACAACATGTTAGAGGCACATCATGGCACTTCCTATTGGTAGAACACCCATTTTAAGGGGTAAGGCTGCCGAAAGCTTTATTGAAAAATTAAAAGCAGACCTTAAAAAACCGATATGCCTTGTCCCAACACCAAAAATAGACACGGCAAAAAAAATGGTGCTGGCGCATGCTATCGGCAAAAAGAAACACGCTTGAAAAAGATGGCTGGATTCTTGAAAAGATTAATGACTTTTCAAGCATTTCTACTTTTGATTGCGGAGACAACGACCTAAACGATTTTTTTAGCAAAGACGCACAAGCTCATAAAGAACAACTTCTTGCGGAAACATATGTTTTGTTGCAAAAAAGGGCCAAGGGTTTACCCGTGGCCCTTATTAGTTTAAGCAATGACGTAATTCGTCTCGAAAAAATTAAGGGAAAAATTGCAATTCCTCAGGGCAAGGGGTACAGGGATTGGCCAGCCGTTAAAATTGGACGTTTTGGGGTTCTCAAAGCTTTTCAGGGTCAGAACATAGGGTCTTTTGTGATCAATATGATCAAATGCCTTTTTCTGTCCGAAAACAGAACTGGTTGCAGATTCATCACCATTGATGCGTATAACAAAAGCAGTGTGATTAACTTTTACGAAAAAAACGATTTCCAATTGATCAGCGATAAAGATAGCTCAAAATCAACCAGGGCAATGTTTTTTGATCTCAAGAGACTTCAAGAAGTAAAAATAAAATGCTAAACACAGGTCGGCTTTTTTGCCTTTTGAAGGCAGTCAGCCTGAAATTTGGCGGTATTTTTGGCGGTATATGGTTTTTTAGACTTCGATAAATAAAAAGCTTTTCTGCTTGTTACACAATCCGTTCGATGGACTTCATCTCCACCAAGACTTAAATTCAGCGACATGCTGAAATATAGAAAAGCCCTTGAAAAATCAAGGGCTTTTTGTTTATTACTGTTTTGACGTTCAATGCGTAGTTCAAGAGAGGCCTTCTGCCTTCTGTTGATTAGGTTGTGGAAGCAGGTTGAGCAGGCCCAGGACAAGTTCGGCAAGCGCCACGCTCAGGGCGAACACCAGCACCAGGCGGGCGGGCCAGGGCAGCGGCCAAGCCTTCATCCAATCCAATACATGGGTGTGCAGCAAATAAAGTTGCAAGCTGGCTTTACCTACCCATTCCAAGACAGACTGCATTTTCAGCTTTGCTAGAAATTGATTCAGTGGATGAATTCCTACAAGCAAAACCACCACCAAAGCCAACGCGAGCACCTGCAAAATCCCCCCCAGCAAAGCTGAAGAAAATATTATTGGTGTAGTGAACAGCCTCAGTGCCAGTTCAATTTTCAAGCCAAGATACAAAGCGGCCACCGGTGCTCCGATGAACCATATCCTGCGGCCTTTAACATCAATAGGTTCTCGGGCGATGAGCGCTCCCAGACAAGTAGCCAAAAGAAAAAACGACCACCAGAGTTCACCGGGTAATTGGCCAAGAGATAAGTTTGAGGTCTCTGCCGACTGCTGGATAAAAATCCAGACCCCAAACCACACGGCGGCAAGGCCGGTCACGAAGGCTTTCATCACGCGCACCTTTATTCGTGCAAGACCCCACAAGAGCGGATAGAAAATTATGATTTTCGCGATGAATCCATAATCCGTCGGCCAAATTAACTTTTTCAACCACTGCGCGGGCTGGCCAAAATCAAAATGAAGCGTGTGTAAAAGCAGCCCCACCAATACAGCCGCCACTACGGAAGGATAAATGCGCCAAATTCGGCGAAGGTAAAAAGGAATCAAGGCGTAGGGCCGATGCATTTGGCCCATTGTCACCCCAAACCCGGACACGACGAAAAAAACCAGATTTCCAACAAGGCCATCCCCCGCCATAAAAGATAATGGATAGATGGGCTCAAGGTGGGAATTCACGATCAGTAATGCCGCTAGCCCCATCAATGCGAAGGTGTTGCGGCTGGCTGGTTTGGCCTGCGAGGTCATGCCTGCTTCTGTTGTCACTTGGTTGCCTGAATTTTTATACGGCCCTCAGCAAAATAGCGCCGTTTCAATCAAACAAAGATCCGGCCCGCGTGTAAGTCGATAAACCAACGTGTAGCTAAACAACTCATGCCGCAATAGGGCCGGGCAAGCCGCCAGTGAGGGAGATTGCGATACGTGCGTTGTTGGCCTTTTTTCAGTGCATGCCATTCTTCAGGCCCGGCGCTAGTATGCCATGCATAGCCACTGGCCTCCCGTGAAGAAAGCGATTTCCTACCTGCTGGCAATGAATCAGTCTGCCGCTTCGGGAACAGGCTTTGTAAGCCCTGCCTTCTCAAGAATCGCCAGCTCGATTTCCGCCATAATTTCGGGATGCTCTTTCAGATAGTTTTTTACATTCTCCCGGCCCTGGCCGAGGCGGTCGCTCTTGTAGGAAAACCATGCGCCGCTTTTATCGATAATATTCTGGGCAGCTCCTAAATCAAGGATATCGCCCTCCCGGGAGATCCCCTCGCCGAACATCAGGTCGAACTCCACCTCCCGAAACGGAGGTGCAATCTTGTTCTTCACGATCTTCACCCTGGTGCGGTTGCCGATAACATTTTCGCCGTCCTTGATCATGCCGATTTTGCGTATGTCAATGCGCACGCTTGCATAAAATTTCAAAGCATTGCCGCCGGTTGTGGTCTCGGGGTTGCCGAACATGACCCCGATTTTCATGCGGATCTGGTTAATGAAAATAACCGTCGTCTTAGAGCGGCTGATAGCGCCGGTGAGCTTCCGGAGGGCCTGCGACATGAGGCGGGCCTGCAGGCCCATATGCGAATCGCCCATATCGCCCTCGATCTCGGCCTTGGGCACAAGGGCTGCAACCGAGTCGATGACCAGCACATCCAGCGCACCGCTTCGGACCAGCACTTCGCATATCTCAAGGGCCTGCTCGCCGCTGTCGGGCTGGGAAATAAGAAGCTCGTCGGTCTTCACGCCCAGCTTGCGGGCATAGGTTACATCCAGGGCATGCTCGGCATCGATAAACCCTGCTGAGCCCCCTGTTTTTTGTGCTTCGGCTATGACGTGCAGCGCCAGCGTGGTTTTGCCGGATGATTCAGGCCCGAATATCTCAATTACTCTGCCCCGCGGGATGCCGCCAAGGCCCAGAGCTATGTCAAGGCTGAGCGAACCGGTGGGGATGACCGCTATGTCATGAACCAGCGCGCCTTCCACCCCGAGGCGCATGATAGCACCTTTGCCAAACTGTTTTTCGATCTGGCTTACGGCCATTTCTATGGCCTTTTCCTTGTTGGCTTCCTTGTCCCGCGCTGCGTCTTTGTCCCGTGCTGTTTCTTTGCTCATCTGTGTCCTCCGCTGTTAAGCGTTTTTCATTAGAGTGATATCTTTAATTGCCTTATAGACAGGCCCCGATGGCTTCAGTTCGCTTTTAAAAAAAATGACGTGGTCCGCCTCAAACCGGCCGAAGTGCTCTGAGCTGAACCGTTCAATAAGCCCTGCGATATCCTTGCGCGCAAGGCCGTCTTTGAGCCTGCCCAGAGTCAGGTGCGGGGCAAACGGGCGGTCTTCCGCTGCAAACCCCTTATCGGCAAGGGCTGTTTCAAGCTCCTCTTGAAATACTTTCAGGCGGTCTTCAACCTGCAAACCAGCCCAGATAACCTTGGGATTGCGGCTGTTGGGAAAAGCGCCCATGCCGGTAGCGTCAAAAGAAAACGGCGCCACATCCCGGGTCAGGTGATCAAGAACCCCGCAGACCATATCCACTTTTTCCATGCTTGTGGCGCCTAAAAATTTCAGCGTCAGGTGGATAGCCTCGGGCCGTACCCATTTCACGCCCGCCGTGCTCTGCATGAATGTCTTTTGCATGCGGGCAAGAACCGCCTTAAGCTCGGCAGGCAGCTCAAGAGCAATAAAGGTTCTTATAGATTCCATGGTTGTCCCCCGACAGATGCTCCGTAGAGCTATCACAGGCATCAGGGTTTGTCAATCGCAGGTTGGCCGCATCTTTCGGGCGTGGTCAGGGGGCAGGGCGCACTATTTTTTCCTTGTGAAAACTCTTGAGATGTTTTAGTCCTATGCATGTGCATAGTGCTTAGATAAAAATTCAGGATATGGGGGCCATGGCCACATACACAAGCATAATCAGGCAGTTTTCAAAAGCGCGCATCTGCGTCATCGGCGATATGACGGCCGATGTGTTCATCTACGGCAAACCACACCGCCTCTCACGCGAGGCACCGGTCATCGTGGTGCGCTACGATTCCGAAGAACTGGTTCCGGGGGGAGCAGCCAATACGGTGAACAACCTGCTGGACCTCGGGGCACAGGTTTATCCGGTGGGGCTGCTGGGTCGCGACTATTTCGGCGAGAAGCTTTTTTCCCTCATTGCCGGCAAATGCCCGAACATGGACGGCATGGTGCTTGACCCGTCATACAGCACCATCATGAAAACCCGGATACTGGCCGGAGACGATAATACCACCAAGCAGCAGATAATGCGCATCGACCGCGATGTGGAAATACAGCTGTCGCCGGAAAAAGAGCAGGGCCTGCTGGCATACTTAAAGCGCATTCTGCCCGGTATCGACGCGCTGATCGTATCGGATTACGGCTACGGCATCTTCACCAAAAAAATACTCGCCTTTATCAGGCACTGCGCCCGCGATAAAATAGTGGCCGTTGATTCGCGCTATCACATGGCCTCTTTCAAAGGCGTCACCATCGTCACGCCCAACCAGTCCGAGGCCGAACAGATCACCGGCATCGCCATACACGATGAGGCCGGCCTGCACCGGGCCGGGCGAAAGCTGCTGCGGCTCATCAAATGCCGTGCGGCCCTTATCACACAGGGCAACAAGGGCATGACGCTTTTCGAGCCGGACAAAACACCCCTGCATATTCCCGTGGCCGGCAGCGACAAAATTTCCGATGTCACGGGCGCAGGCGATACCGTGGTGTCGCTGATGACCCTGTCTCTGGTGGCCGGCGCCGCTTTCCCTCAAGCCGCGCGCCTTGCCAACTACGGGGCCTCTGTTGTCGTCATGAAGCCGGGCACGGCAACGCTTGACGCAGATGAACTCAAGACTGCCATTGCCGCAAACGCAAAAAAGTCGTAGGGGTATCCGCCGCGGCGGACGCCTATGAAAATGTATGCAACAGGAAATCCATGAACCATAAAATCATCAAAAACCATGATGAGCTTGCGCGGACAGTCGATGCGCTCAAAAAAAGCGGCAAGCGCGTCGTGTTCACCAATGGCGGGTTCAACCTGCTGCATGTGGGCCATGTGCGAAGCCTGATGGATGCCCGCAGCCGCGGCGATGTTCTGGTGGTGGCGCTCAACAGCGACAGCTCGATTAAAAAAAATAAAGGCGCCGACTATCCTCTCATCCCCGAAGACGAGCGCCTTGAACTCATGGCCGCGCTTGAATGCGTCGATCTTTTGACCATATTCTCAGACCCCACCGTTGACAGCCTCCTGCTCAAACTTAAACCCCATGTACATGCCAAGGGCACGGACTACACAAAAGAAAATGTGCCCGAGCGTGCCACCGTTCTCTCCTACGGCGGCGAGATCGCCATTGTCGGCGACCCCAAAGACCACGCCTCCTCAAACATCATCGCCATGATTAAAAACTGGCAGGGTGCGTAGTAGGACGGCATGCCGTGCCCTTACTGTCCCCCCCCTTTCTTACACACAGCTACAGAAATGACCTCCTTGACATGCAGCATATATGCTGTATAGTTATAAAACTATGAACGGCAAACAATTAAAAAAACACCTTATGACAGAAGGCTGGCTTTGTGACAGAATTTCCGGTAGCCACCATATCATGATAAAAGATGGCTGCCGCTCAATACCCATACCAATACACGGCACAGCAGATCTGCCCAAAGGTCTGGTAAAGGTCATTTTGAAACAGGCAGGCATAAAGGAGAAATAATCATGCTGCACTATCCCGCAAAGATCAAAAAGAGCGAAGGAAGCTATCTTGTTTCTTTTGTAGATTTTGAAACTATCAACACATGGGGCGACACGTTTGAGCAGGCGCTTGCAAATGCCGAGGATGCGCTCAACGGCTGCCTCGAATCCGATTTCGAACGGGGATTCCGCATCCCGGAACCATCCGCAGTAAAGGGTAAAAATATTCACTCTGTGCCGGTAAAGCCGCATATTGCCGTTGCCCTTATGTTACGCACAATGCGTGCCGGCAAAACCCAGCGGGAAGTGGCCCGCAAACTGAATGTTTCTTTTCAGGTTTACCAGCGGCTCGAAAACCCCCGGAAAGCAAATCCCACCATTAAAACTCTTGAAAAGGTTGCCCGCGCTTACGGTAAGCATGTTCAGCTTGGATTTCTATAAAAATATTTTCGAAGCGCACATATTTAAACTTAAATCGTTTACACGCAAAAAAACCATGCCTATTGAAAACCCAAGAATCCATATCGTGGTTGAGTACTCGCTGTACGGCATGATGCACGATATTGCCCAAGCCGAGGGTCTTTCCCTGTCTGCGCTGGCGTGCAACCTGATCCGCGAAGCCCTTGAGCTGCGCGAAGATGTGGCGCTGTCTGCTTTGACAGAAGTACGCGAAAAAACCTTCAGCCGGAAAAAATCCCTGTCACACAAGCAGGTGTGGGGTTAGCCGATGCATTTTGAGCTTTGCTATCACTGAGCCGCATCGACTGCCGACATTCCCCAGCTTGACCAAAACGGCGAGATCGCCATTGTGGGCGGTCCGCACGGCCATGCACTGTCAAATCTCATCGCCATGATTAAAAACTGGCAGGGGAAATAGCAGTTGTGGAGCGCAATGCGCCATCCAACGGGCTGAAAATTGCGTTTGGTCGCACTAAGCCAGTTTTATCTCTCAAAAACTTTTATGATTTTTACGATTGTCCGGAGGGTTTCTTCGTCTGCCTTTTGAGAAAACTTCTGGATGGCTTCTTTCAATTCCTTTGTGCTCACCGCATGCCCGAAATCAAACATCTCCCACAAGTCAGCCTTTAAGGCATCGCCAAGTTTTATAAGCATATCAAGAGTCGGGTTTTCCTTGCCGCATTCGATTCGGCTCAAATAATTTGAGCTTATCCCTGCCTTTTCGGCAACCTGCTCTTGGGAAAACCTTTTTTGTTTTCGGATTTCCTGAATTCTTCTGCCAAAAAGCTCCTTGTTTTTCATGTCTCCCTCCTGCCCAATAATGTCATTGAAGCAGACAGGCTTGAACAAACCAATGCAATCAATTTATGTTGTAAAATTTAACCATTAGGTATAATAATGTGCTTAATGCTTTAAGTTATTGCTTCAAAATATCTCTATTGGACAAAATTTAGTAAAACTTCACTAGGGGGGCTTGAATCATGAATCAACCAAAATATGGATGGGCGGACGCGATCGATAGGCACATCAAAAAACGGATGTTTTGTAATTAATTTGCCTTAAAAATTGATTTTATTTCACCATGTTCAAGCTTGAAGGGGCTCATGCGCATACTCATCATCTCCCACGAATGTGATTCAATAGACCTGGCCCGCCGCCTTGTGCAGGAAGGAAACGATGTTAAGTTTTATTGCAATTCAAGCGGCTATGACCGCGTTGGCATGGGGTTTGGCATACGAAAGGTGCGCGACTGGAAGCGTGAGCTTTCGTGGGTTGGCAAAGACGGACTGATAATTTTTGATTATACCGGATTCGGTAAAACACAGGATGAACTCCGAGCGCAGGGCTATGCGGTTGTCGGCGGCTCTGAAACCGGCGACCGGCTTGAGCTTGATCGTAATTATGCCAGTGCCATTTTACAAGAACATGGCCTGAACATCCTTCCTCAATATCATTTCGGTTTATCTGAAGCCATCAAATACATAAAAGAACATGAAGGCCCCTGGGTCATAAAGCATAACGGCTATGCCGACAAAACTCTCACCTATGTGGGCAGGTTGCCCGATGGCCGCGATGTGATAGATGTACTCAACAGTTACCGAACTACCTGCCGCTCTGTTGTTATTCAGAAAAAAGTGCAGGGGGTGGAGATTGGCGTTGGGAGGTTTTTCAATGGTGAAGACTGGACAGGTCCGATTGAAATGAACATCGAGCACAAAAAACTCTGCACCGGCGGCCTCGGTCCAAAAACCTCAGAGATGGGCACTCTCATGTGGTTTGACGGTAATGAACAGAACAGGCTTTTTGCCGCAACCGTAGGAAGGCTCACACCATGGCTGCAACAATCACAGTTTAAAGGCGATATCGACATTAACTGTATCATTAATGTTGAGGGCGTTTTCCCTCTGGAAGTTACTGCCCGTTTCGGATATCCGGCCCTGCATGGTTCATGCGCTCTTACTCGTTCGTTGTTTGGCAAGTTTTTAAAAGCGGTTGCCGATGGCAAAGAATCGTCCATGCAGTATCATGAATCATTCGGGATAGTGGTGCAGGTGGCGGTGCCGCCTTTTCCGTATCGGGCAATCAATGAAACGTATAATCCCGAAGGGCTGAAAATATATTTTACAGACTCACTGACCCCGGAAGATATGAACCATATTCATTTTAATGATGTCTGCCTGCGTGAAAAAAAAGATGGCAACAGGGAATATACAATTGCAGCCAGACACGGCTATGTCATGTGCGTAACCGGCATAGGCGATACGGTTGATGCTGCCCGGAACAAGGCCTATAGCTTGATCGGCAAGACCATTGTTCCCAAGATGTTTTACCGCAATGACATAGGGGTAAAGTTTGTCGAGCATGATCAAGCGCAGTTGCAGCAGTGGGGATGGCTGTGAAAATTTTAGGGTTATAGCCGCTTTTCCCAATATCCGGGACGCCTGTGCAGGTCGGCGATGGCTATGACATAAATAGTGTCTGATGTGCTGTGAAAAATTACGCCAAAGGGAAACCTGTTGACAAGACAGCGCCGTGTGTTTTCTGACAGAGCAGCCCATGCATTTGGATACTCCTCGATACGGGCGATGGCGGCATAAATTTCTTCGGCGAATTCGAGCCCAAGGCCGGGCTGACATTGTTCATAATATTGCACAGCCTCGTTAAGCTCTTCAGCCGCTTTAGGATGAAAAAAGAAGTTCATTTTTTCAGATATTTTTGACGGATTTCATTGAAGACCTTGTCCGCGGGAATAAGTTCTGTTTCGCCATAGGTAATCTGAGAAAAGCGCTGTTCGGCTTCTTCCGCCCACTGGCGATCTATTTCAGGCTGAATGGGAAGGTTTAAACTGGTCAGGAGCTTTTCAACCAAACCGATTCTGGCCTCTGCGGGCAATGCCAATGCTTCATCAAATACTTTATCGGCCATGGTGGTCATAATGAATCTCCTTTTGTGCATTAACAACAGTATATTAAGTAAAAAAGTAGCATTAGCATGTAAATGCGTCAAGGAATAAAAGCATGGTGCGCGTTGTGCACCCTGCTTACTCCAGCAATGGGGATGGCTATAAAAAAATGGGAGAAAAACTGAAAATTGCTTACATAGGCCTTGACCCTTTTACTTTGCTAATACTTTTAAAAGAATTACGGTTTGAGGTGGCTGGAGTCAGTTTGTTATCAGAATTTTTTTCGATTACATTTAATCCGGCAAACCTGCTTTTTGAATTTATCTATTATTTGAGAGTTAAAAACAGGTTTAGATATTTGGAACTACTAGCGCTTTATTTTTTTAAATTTCTGAAATTTTTTACATCATCATTTTTTAAAAAATATAGACATTATTTAATTGAGATATCCAAGAGAAGAATAAGTATATTTGACGATTTGACCAATAACGAAGCTAGTGAATTTTTAAGGCAGAATGAAATTGATGTGGTTATTGTCAACTGCTGGGGAATTATATCTAAGGCAACAATTAATATCCCAAAGCTTGGCATGGTAAACATCCATCCCTCTAAACTTCCCCAATACAAAGGTGCTTTACCGACGCTTTGGTCGCTTAAAAATGGCGATAAACAATCGGCATTAACTTACATGCTTTTAGATAATTCTATTGATGGCGGAAAAATATTAAAACAAACCCCCTTTGAAATTTCGCAAGTCGATGATGCGATCAGCTTAGAAGAAAAAATCAAGGTCATTTTAAAGGAAGAATTAAATTCTACAATTATAGATTATGCTTGCGGAAAAATAATACCATTTCAACAGAGCAATAAAAATGCTTCTAAAACTGATGGGTATTCTGACTATATGAAAATTGATTGGGAAAAAGAAAGTGGTAGGGATATTTGTAATAAAATAAATTTATATCCATATATAGACCCAAATGCCTATTGTTATACTCTTTCTTTTGAGAAAAAAATTTTTCTAAAAGATGCTGAATTTATTGCCGCTGCTGTAATTTTCGAAAATGCTAAACCTGGACAGTATAAAAATTTGTTGTGGAATATTTTATTTCAGACAAGGAACGGTATAATAAAATGCAGAAGAGTATTCTTTAAATAGAGTAGGGGTTTACTCATATATAATTGGTAGGAAGTACATTGCGCACTGCGAAGCCCAACTGGAAAGATTAATGATTATTAAGGAACAAACACGTGAATAATAATGACGGCCTATACATTGCTTTGGACGAAGCCCGCGAAGAGCTGCATAACCGGTGGGGAAATGCGGAATTGAAGCATCAGATCGAAACGGAGTTGGGCGATAGATTGCTGCCCGTTTTCAATGATAAACCACGCGCAGTTTTAACTCGCAACATCAGCTCACCCGACAATGGCTTTACCTTTTTTTACCAATGCATAAGGTATATAAACGCCTCTCCGTATTGTTGGGAATACCATGGTGACAAGTTTGTTCACTTTAACAAAGAAAAAAAGGGGCTTGGCCGCCTGCGGCTCACGCTGGAAGATGGAACCAAAGCTTGCGCTGATATTATGGATTTTCACGCCCATGAAAAAAAGAAATTATCGGAAGTCGTTTTAAAGACTGGTGAAAGCTTAGTAGACTTTCATCACGGCCTCTTAAAAATGGCTGGATATGATGATGTCGAAGTAAGCGACAACACCCAATGGTTTCAAAGCATCGGCTCTGCCAAGGAATACTATGATTATTGGCTACTGCATTTTGTCGCGCATGGCGTTCTATTTGAAAAATTTGAAGGCGATGAGCATGAAACCGCCTTCTCCAACACTATCGTTGTGCCCGCCATTGAGCTCATTAAGGAAAAAACAGGCCTTGCACCCCTGGTGGTGAAGCTTTACCCGGAGCATCAAGACGAGCTTGAGGGTTTTTACTGGTGGAGCTATCCTCCGCATATAAACAAATATTTGGTTGATTATGTCCGGCGGAATAATTTAAAAATAAAGCCGTGCAAATTTTGAAAACATGGTGGACGTGCTCCGCAAGTCCACCTTACCAGGCTTGAAGACATGGGCATGAAAGATAGTGGAGCCGCATCAGGAATGTTTGATAAAATTCTGCGCTATCGCGGCAGGGTGTCTGAGCTGGCCGTAGGGGTTGCTGCTAACGAAGCGATGTCTATTGCCTTCGACTATCTGTTGTATCCCGCCGTAATCTACAAATATGGCCCCTTGTGGGGCGGGGGCATTATGATTTTTCTATCGCTGATTACCTGTCTGCTCACCATCTGGTTTTACGACTGGTCGCAGCGCGACTGGCTGGGAATAGAAGCAATCAAGGATTTAAAGAACTATCAAGGCGAGAAAAATATCGCCCGTTTCAGTTCATGGTTTCTCAAAAAAAGCGATCCCGCAGTATTTCTTTTTCTTACCTTTGTACACGACCCTTTCATAACCGCAGCATACTTCCGCAAAGGCAAATTTAACGGCATGACTCGACGCGACTGGCTGATTTTCTTCGGGAGCTTCTTGCTCTGTAACGGCTACTGGACGTTTGCCTGCTATACAGGCATCACACTTGCAGAGTGGGTCTGGCGAGAGGTGAAGATTCTGGTTGTTTGAAAAATACAAACCAGTTTGTAGCAAGGCGGGGCCAACCCGCAGGAAGCAATCAATGCTACGCTATAAACTGGTAAATATAGTCCGTAAGGTAGGCCCACGAAGTGCGTCCACCGATTCTTTTTTCAAAAGGTGGACACGCTTCGCGAGTCCACCCTACGGCTTCAGGCCTACTGCTGTAGCAAAATATACGCAACCGCCTCGACAATATCCGCACACACCTTTTCAGGCTGCACCTCTAAATTCTGATACTCTCCAGCAAGCACCTGCTCGCCATAGCCTGTGCGCACAAGAATGCCCCGGCAGCCGGCATTGCGGGCAAAAGTTATGTCGGTGGCCTTGTCTCCAATGACAAATGACTGCGCGAGATCAATATCCGGCAGATCCCGCCTGGCCTGCAGAATCATGCCGGGTGCGGGCTTGCGGCAGTCGCAATCTTTGGTGAACTCGGGGACTATGCCTTCCTTAAAATGCGGGCAGAAGTAAACAGCATCAAGCCGTGCGCCTGCCTCATGCATGAGTAGATCAGACACCCTGCGGTTAAGCGCATGCACATGCTCAATGGTATAATAGCCCCGGGCAGCGCCCGTCTGGTTGGTGACAAGGATTGCCGGAATGCCTGCATCATTCAGCCTGCGTACGGCAGCCGCAGCCCCCGGGTACAGCTCTATGGCACCAACATCGCTGATATAGCCCTTCTCCACATTCAGCGTTCCATCGCGGTCTAAAAATACTGCCCTGAGCATAAACAAAATCTCCTTTGTGATCTGGTGCAAAATGGTATTCAGTGCTTATGGTACGAGACCGCGGGACTGTCAACCAAAATATGGGGCTTTACGTTTGCTTTTCGATGCTTTATTTGTTATATCATTATTGTTTCTCTCTCACTTTTGCATGTTTTGTTCCATGATTCTGCTCAAAAACACAGAAGATATCCGCCTGCTGCACCGGGCCAATATCATGGTTGCCGAAACCCTTGAAGAGCTCCGCAGCCATATCAAGCCCGGCATCACCACAGCTGAACTTGACCGCATTGCAGAAGAGTATATCCGCAGACACAAGGGCGTTCCGGCCTTCAAGGGCTACCGCGGCTATCCGGCCACGCTGTGCATTTCTATAAACGAAGAGGTCGTGCACGGCATACCGGGCAAGCGGGCGCTCAAAAAAGGCGATATCGTGAGCCTTGATATCGGCGTGCTGCTGGACGGCTACTATGGCGATGCAGCCATTACCGTTGGCGTTGGGGCCATTAATTCCGAGGCAGAACGTCTCATGCGCGTCACCGAAGAATCGCTGTATCTCGGGATTGAAAAGGCGACGGAGGGCAACCGGCTTTCCGATGTTTCAATCGCCGTTCAAACGCATGTCGAGGCGGCAGGCTTCAGCGTGGTGCGCGACTTTGTCGGCCACGGCATCGGCCGCAACCTGCATGAGGATCCGCAAATCCCCAATTTTTACACGCCTGCGGCATATAATCCGCGCCTGAAGGAAGGAATGGTCTTTGCCCTTGAGCCCATGGTTAACCAGGGCACCTACAAAGTAAAAATTCTCCAGGACGGCTGGACCGCCGTCACGCGGGACCAAAAGCTGTCTGCCCATTTCGAGCATACCATCGCCATCACCAGCAATGGCCCTATTATTTTAAGCCGTCTTGAGGCCCCGCAGGGCTCGGCAGCTGCAACAGGAACATAGTACAATGGCAAAGCTTGAAATACTCACCTATCCCAATCCTCTGATCCGCAAAAAAAGCGCGCCCGTGGAGAATATCACCGAAGAAACGGTTAAGACCTGCGCGGCCATGGCTGAGGCCATGTACCGGGCAAAAGGCGTCGGGCTTGCAGCTCCGCAGGTTGGGATACTGAAAAAAATCATAGCCGTCGACATCGGCGAGGGCCTTATCACACTTATCAATCCGCGCATAACGCTGTTTGAAGGCGATGAAAAAGGCGAAGAAGGATGCCTGTGCCTGCCGAAACTGACCGTTGACGTCAAGCGCCACGCCAAAGTACAGGTCAAGGGCTATGACCTCAAGGGCACGGAAGTGATCTTTGACGCGGAGGAGCTTCTTGCCCGGGCGCTGCAGCATGAAATCGATCATCTCGACGGACTGCTCATTATCGACCGCCTCTCGCGCTTGAAGCGCGATCTGGCCCTCAGAAAATACCGCAAGCTCAACGCCGAGGAAAAAGACAAGGATTAGTGGGGGTAGCAAAGAAGTCAGAATCCAGCGCCCTGAATCAAAATAAAAATCACATAGCCTCCGAACTTCTGGCGGATTTGAACTTTACCCCCGTATGATTTTTCCCCAATCTAGAATTTTGGATCCTGAATCTCGAATTTCCTCACCCCCGAACTTCCCTTTATCGTTTTTGTTAGAATTTGCTTTTACCTCCCGCATTTGTTATACATCCACCATCACTTTGTACCCCTTAGCAAAATCAGTGGCGCCTCCGGCTGCCGCCCCTGGCCGCTCTAAGGACGGTCGCCATGCTCGAGGCGCTGCTAGCGCAGCCATGACAGTTTCCCGAAATGTTCATATAACAATACAGGAAGGCTCATGCATGGACAGCAAGCTTCAGGAACTCACTGAAAAAATCTACCGCGAAGGCGTTGAAAAAGGCGAACAGCAGGCCGGTACAATCATAGCAGCAGCAGAAAAGCAGTCCGCTGCTGTCATCGATGCCGCACGCCGTGACGCCGAAAAAATCATCGTCGAGGCGCAAAAAAAAGCTACTGCCCTCCGGCAGAACATGGAAGCCGACATCCGTCTGGCAGCATCGCAGTCCCTGAATTCTCTCAAGCAGCAGATGCTCGATGTCATTACAGCACGTGTGGTGGAAAAGCCGCTTACGGCATCCCTTTCCGATACCGAAAACATAACCGCATTTCTTAAAATCATCCTGCAGAACTGGAGCCCTGCCGCCGGGGCAGTCTCGGGCATTGAAGTGCTGCTGCCAGAGGCGCATCGCAAACAGCTTGCCGCTTCTTTGGAAGCGGCCTTAAGCCAGGAGCTGGCCGCAGGGCTGACGCTGCGATTCACCAAAAATATCAAGGCCGGTTTTCAGGTGCAGCCAAGCGGCTCTTCCTACAAGATCAGCCTTACCGATGAGGATTTCAGAGAGTATTTCAAGGAGTATCTGCGGCCCAGGATGCGCACTTTTCTGTTTGGAGAATAAGCTGTGTGGGCACGAAACTATTATGATCTTGTAGCCGGTCTTGCCGACACCAGCCCGGATGCCGCGCGCATGCCCCTCTCAGCCGCCGGGTTCATCGCTCAAACTGCTGAACAGATTCATCCTGATGACGCAGTGATGCTTCGCCTGCTGCAGCTGCCCCTGGACAATCGCAATCTCATTACCCTGCTGGACAGACTGGACAGACCGTTTGAGCCCGGAGGGGCGTATGACCTTGAGGGGCTTACCGCTGAGATCGCAAACCCCGAAACCCTGCCTGAGTACATGCGCTTATTTATCGATTCTCATCGCGCCGGCGAGCTGCTGCCGCCCGAGCTTAATAACGACGACCGGCTGACCTGGCTTTTTTTTGAAAACATGACAGCCCATAAAAATGATTTTATCGCTTCGTGGTTCACCTTCGAGCTTCAGCTGCGAAACATTCTGGCGGCCCTTGCGGTCAGGCGGGGCATGCCGCATCTGCAGCAGCGGGAGCCGGAATATCTGAAGTGCCTCGAGTCGGTTCTTGTCTGCCGCACCGATGTTGAGGAGCGCCTGCTTGCAAGCTCTGCCCCCGATTTTGGTCTTGCCGAACAGCTGCCCTGGATCGAGCAGGTGCTGCAGCTGCCCGCAGACGATTTCACCCGGCGGGAGCGCCGCATCGATCTGCTGCGGTGGGACATGCTCGACGAGCTGACGACATTCACGTATTTTCAGATGGAAACGCTGCTTGCCTTCTGCCTGAAGCTTATGATCGTGGAGCGCTGGATGCGCCTTGATCCGCAGACGGGCCGCAAGCGCCTTGAGCAGCTTTTGCTGGGCCTCAAGCCGGTGGCACAGACCGCCGCATGAGGCACGGACCGTTTTGTGCCGAATTTTAATCCGCAGGGAGGATGCATGGGTACCACAGGAACGGTTGTCGGGATAGTGGCCAATCTGACGAACATCGAAATCGATGGTCCGGTGTCGCAAAATGAAATCTGCATGATCGATCTGGACGGCACAAAGCTCATGGCCGAAGTCATCAGGATCAGCGGCGCCATAGCCTATGCGCAGGTTTTTGAAAGCACCCGGGGGCTGCGCGTGGGATGCCCGGTTGAGTTCACCGGACACATGCTCGAAGTGACCCTGGGGCCGGGCATGCTATCCAAAAAATATGACGGCCTGCAGAATGACCTTGACGCCATGACAGGCGTTTTCCTGACCCGCGGCGATTACACCCCGGCACTTGATGAAAATGCCCTGTGGCAGTTCACACCCCTTGCCAAACCCGGAGCTGCGGTTAGAGCAGCCGACTGGCTCGGCACTGTCAAAGAGGGCTGGATTGACCATCAGATCATGGTGCCCTTTGATTTTGAAGGTTCAGGCACTGTCAAATCCGTAGCAGCCGCGGGAACCTACCGGGCCTGCGACAGCATCGCCGTCGTCACCGATGCACATGGCGATGATCACAGCATTTCCATGATCATGCGCTGGCCCGTGAAGGTTGAAGTCAGAGCCTATGCTGACAAGCCCCGACCCTGTAAAATCATGGAGACCGGCATCCGCACCATCGATACCCTGAACCCCATGGCTGAAGGCGGCACCGGCTTTATTCCCGGCCCGTTTGGCTGCGGCAAGACCGTGCTGCAGCATGCCATTTCAAAATATGCCGAGGCTGATTTGATCGTGCTGGTGGCCTGCGGCGAGCGGGCCAATGAAGTGGTTGAAATATTCACGGAATACCCGGAGCTTGACGATCCCCGCACGGGCCGCAAGTTGAGCGAGCGCACCATCATCGTGTGCAATACCTCCAATATGCCTGTTGCGTCCCGCGAGGCATCGGTCTATACGGGCATGACCATTGCCGAATACTATCGCCAGATGGGCTTGAAGGTGCTGCTCCTGGCGGATTCAACCTCGCGCTGGGCGCAGGCCCTGCGGGAAATGTCCAACCGCATGGAGGAGCTGCCCGGTACCGATGCTTTCCCCATGGATATGCCGGCCATCATTGCCAATTTTTATGCCCGCGCCGGCTTTGTCAACCTGAGCAACGGCAAAACAGGCTCCATCACCTTCATCGGCACCGTAAGCCCCGCAGGCGGCAATCTCAAGGAGCCGGTGACTGAGTCGACCAAAAAAGCAGCTCGCTGCTTTTATGCCCTTTCGCAGTCGCGCTCCGACAGCAAACGCT
>Ga0114951_10000900_pt1 | contig 39358 bp, 55 predicted proteins | sample AM7aDNAmetaG_FD_88677 | JGI IMG/M metagenome (GOLD analysis project Ga0114951, IMG submission 88677) | Freshwater microbial communities from Finland to study Microbial Dark Matter (Phase II) - AM7a DNA metaG | ecosystem: Environmental > Aquatic > Freshwater > Lake | place: Finland: Lake Alinen... | reverse complement strand
TACTTGGAAGTGGAGTGATGATAATATCAAACGTTCTCTGAGTGGAATGGTTGAAACAGGTTTAGCAATTGATTTCAAAGTTTATCCTGAACAACATTCCTGGTCATTTGAAGATAAACCAAAAATAAGACTTGATACTCGTGAAACAATTGACAAACAATATATGAGTATGGTTGATATTGGAGATTCTTTCAAATCTATGTTGTTTTGTGCATATCTTACAGGTCAAACAGATATTCGTCATAAACATGCTGGACTTGAAAGAAGAAGTTTTAAAGACTGGTTTCATGATAATTACGAAATACCTGAACAAAGATGATAACAGATAAAAAAATTAATCGTGAATTGACAAAAATTGGTACATATTTTCAAATTTTAATGACAATTTTAGGATTGGTATTTGAAATTCCATTAAAATTTATATTAATTCCAATTTTTCTTATATTGGTTGGTGTAATTTTTTTCAGTATGATGGATTTAATTTCCAAAGTTGGAGAAGAACTTGAAAATCCAAGACCAGTAAAATATATAATGCTTTTTATAATTGAAGTAGCATCATTTTTAACATATGTAAATTTCGCAGCTTTATGAAAAAATATACGATTGGAATTTTGTTTAAAAAAGAACATTATGGAATTTTTCACAACACATATGTTGCATTAATTCATAAATTGCATCCTGAATGACAAACTTGAATATACAATTTCCCTGGTGGAAAAGTTGAAGAAGATGAAGAATATCAGGATTGTATTGTTCGTGAATTTTTCGAAGAAACAGGATTGACTATTGAAAGTTATGAATGTAAAAATATTGGTTGTCTAAAAAATGACAATTGTATTGTTGAAATTTTCACAGCAATTTATAATCCTGTTAAACATGGAAAATTAATCACAAAAACTGATGAAGAAGTTAATTGGTATGAATGTGTTGAATTACCAAATCCTACTATTGAAAATTTGGATTATTTAATTCCATATGCTTTCACATATCATTATCAAACTGATCCTTTTAAACCAAAATATGCAACATTTGAATTAGAATCATGAAAAAATATCCACTAATTTATAGATTTCTTGAAAAGATTGGTATTATGTTTTACATTTTACTAATGATATTTCATTATCAAATATTCTCATATTTGCTTTATTTTGTATTTTTAACCTGGTTGACTTTACGTTTATCATATATTTTTAATAAAAAATTATCATGAAATTAATGAAAACAATTTGGATTGTTATGTTGATATTTCAACTAATAGCAATTTATTTCAAACTTACTGCAATTGAATTTAAAAGTATTTCCTGGATAGTAATTTTTTATGAAACTGAAACATTTATTACCTGGATCATTTTAAATAGTATTTTGTTCAAAAGTTATAAGGATTTTAAAGATTTCGCTGATTACGCATTTAAAAAGAAAAAATAATCATGGATAATATTATATTGAAAAATAAACTGATTTATATAATTTCCAGTATTATTGTTGTTAATAATTTACAAGTTAATAAAATTGTTGATGCAATAATGGAAAAATTTGACATTGAAGAGAAAAATTCCAAAACAGAAGATAATGCACTTCTTGAGAAAATTGTTGAAGAACTTGGTGTGAAAGTTGAAAAGTCAATACTTGAAATGGCAAAAGTAATGACAAAAAGAATACGTAAGGAAATTGAACAAAATAAAGAAAACAAACCAAAGTCATTTGTTCTTAAAAGATATAATGATGCTGATGCCAATAGATTTGCAGATAAATATGTTAAAGAAATGACTGTTGTCACATCTAAAGAAAAAATCTTCAAAGCTGGCATGAAAAAACAGGATGAAATTCAATTCAATAAATAAAACTAAAAAAATATGGGATATAAATGTAATAAATCAGATATTCCGATCAAAGTTATTGGATTAATGAAAAAACAAAGCAAAAAAACTTTAAGTTTTATTATGAGCGATAAGAATAATTATTTCATTTGTAAAGATAATGAATTTTTGGAAAAATTATCTGAAAGTTTTTTGAAAAAAGAAATCAATCACACAATAGGATTTATACAAAATACAACCAATTTGATAATTGAATTACCACCATTAAATCATATATCGGATATGATAAATCCAATGATTGGATTACTTGTAAAATATCAATATGTTTTTGAAACCCAATACTAAAATAAATAATAATCATGGATGAATTTTATCAAAAAATAAGTGATTGGTTAGGTGCTTTTGGTTATGTGAAAATTTATCAAATAAATGGTGCAAACAAAAATTATCAGGAATTTCATTTCATAAAAGATCAAATTCGTGTTGTTTGTAAAAAAGAATTTTCTGAAGAATATTGTTATTTATCTACAGATATTCTTAAAGTTAAAGAACCTATGTCTTTAAGAACAGGTAAATATGCAATTGGAACAACACAATTGAATAGATTACATGAAGTTATGAAAGCAAGTAAAGAAAATTTTGAATTTTTAAATCATTGATGAATGTCTAAAAAATATATTGGAATTGGAAATGAAGTTAATGATGGATGGTTATCCATATCTTTTTTATTTTATAATCGAATGTTAAAATTTAAACTTTACACATTAAGAACAAAATTACCAAAATTTTATTGGTATGATAAAGCACAATTTTATTATTGTGTAACTAATGATTTTATTGCTTTGAATTGGTTTTTTGGAATAGAAATTAATAAATAATCAATTATGTCTTCGGCTTTTTTCAACAATTACTGATATTGGAATCAATCAATAAAAACTAATAATCATGGATATAATATATTGGGGAATGAATACATCAAAATATTCATTAACGGATTTTTTGAAAAATTTCATTTCAAATAATAAACATTTAGAAATTGTTCAAGTTATTCCAGCTGAATATGAATTGAAAGATAGTTCTGGACCTGAAAATCCAGAAATTAATAGTCATTCAACAACAATAACAAAAATTGGTAAAATTTTTACACCTACAATACATACTAATGTTATTTCAAAAGCAATTATTTTAACTAAAAAGAAATGAAAAACGATCGAAAAATCGATGAAGGTAAAACAGTTAATTTGTTTGAAGACATGAATTTTCATGAACATGATGACAAAAGTTTTAAAAAAATGAAATCACTGGTTAAGAAAGACAAATCATCAAAGTATTCAACATTCAAAAATTATCAGGAAATGGCTGAAGACGATGATAAATAATTTTTATTTATGATAATCGATTATACTCAGAAAAAAGATGGTTTGGATATTTCATATGTTGATGATAACAATCAAATTATAGTTGAAGAAGTTCTTTTAGAACATGGATATTATAATTATACAGCATGTGATGATACTGATCCGTTCAAAATACCGAATTTTAAAAGTTTTGGTGGTTCCAGTGTAAAATCTGAACCATCAAAATATTTTACTCACCATAATATTAATGAATTTTTTGGTAAACAATTACCGAAAGAATTTCCTGTTTTATTCAAGAAAACATCTAAACTTGTAATGCCAAATCCTTTTTCAATTGATATTGAAACTGATATTGATGAAGTTGATGGTTATGCACCACAAGATAATCCATTTAATGCTGTAAGATCGATTTCTTTTACTGATAGTAATATGAATTCGATCTTATTTATTGTTAAAAATCCTGAACATCCTGTTTTTAGTGAATCAGATAAAATGTATATTCAAAATATTTTAGCTGAAGCTCTTGGAGAATATTATACAAAATATTCATTTGAAACACAAATAAGAGTTTTTGATTCAGAATCTGAAATGTTAAATATTTTTCTTGAATGTATGAATAAATATTTTCATTTATTAATTGGATGGAATTGTTTGGATTATGATTGGCAATATATTTACAATAGATGTTTACGATTAGGAATTGATGTTAAAAAAGCATCACCAACAAGAAAATTATCAAATAAAAGTATTGAAATCAATCAAACAACACGTATTGCACTCAAAATTCCAACGCATAGAATTATTTCAGATTATATGATTTTGTTTAAAGAATCATTAGTTTTTAATAATTTAGGTAGTTATTCTTTGGATAATACTGCTGAACTTATTTTGAATTTGAATAAAGTTACATATCAAGGCAACTTGAAAACACTTTATGATAATGATTATTTAAGATTTGTTGGTTATGCTTTCATTGATACAATTCTTGTGATGTTAATTCATAAAGCAACCAATTTACTTACAGTTGATTTCTTTCAAAGTCATTACAATAACGTACCTTATCTGAGATTATCACAAAATTCAATTTCAGAAGCTCTTGTTTATGTTGATCTTCGAGAAGATAATATGTTTTTATTAGAATCTGAAAAAACAGGTTATCCAATGAGAAAATATGCTGGTGGTTATGTGAAAGCACCAACTAAAAAACTTGTTGCATCTGTATTTGGTCTGGATTTTAAAGCACTTTATCCAAATTCTATGATTACAATGGGATTAAGTCCTGAAGCAAAAATTGATACAATAAAAATGGCAGGTGAATGGGTATTGTCTGCAGATAAAAAGACAAAATCCTGGGCTTCTTATGGTTATCCATTAAATGAATCTGAAAATCAGAAGTGGCTGTTTTACAAAAATTTAAATTATTCATTAAGTCCAATGGGTCGTATTTACAATATGAATATTGAAGCATTATATACTCGAATTGAAAAGAAATTATTAAATCAAAGATCTGTTTTCCAAACACATATGAATAACATATATTTGACAATTATTCCAAAAATAGAAAATCAAATTAAATTTTTAAAAGCAAATGATAAATAATTATCAAGTAGAAATAACAGATTAAAACATAAATAAAATGAACAATAAATTCAGATTACAGTTTACAAAATTTTTTGATGTAGAAAGTCCTATTACCAATAATGATAATTTATCAGATGTTTGGAATATAGGAATAGATGTTTACTTCCCAAGACCAACACAAGAATTTGTTGATGCTTTATTGATAGGAAATCCTGGTTCAACTTTGAGAAGATTAAAAATATCTGATAATGAAGCAAAAATTGTATCATTCAGAATTATGAATAAAAATGGTTTTGATTTGATTGAATATTCAGAACAATTTGATTATGAAATTTTCAATAATATGCAAGTTCCTACTGGATTAGGTATCTTGATTCCTTCAAACTATTATATTGACATGCGATGTAAATCAGGTAATTTTAAAAATAGTTATACTTCAATAACTGGTTTGATTGATCCAACTTACACATATGGAATGAGTGTTCAAATTCTTAAATTTGATTCATCTTCATTGATTATCAAACCAAATGAAAAATTTGCACAATTTGTTCTAAGAAAAGCCGAAGAAATTGAACAACTTATTTATGTTCCTGTTGAAGATTGGAATACTTTAACAGAAGTAATAAGTAGAAGAACAAAACGTACTGGTGGATATGGTTCAACAGGTAAATTTGTCAATGGAAGTATTAATCATTCACAACTTGAAGGAACAACAACAGATCATACAATTATTGATGAATCATATTGTAAAAGATTTGATATATTAAATAAATTCAATATTCCTATTGTAATTGATAAAAAACTCCAAGAATCTAAGGAAATTTAATCAACTTATTTTCTAAGAATTTAAAGGATATAAATAATATTAAAATCATTTTAAAATATAAATAGCATGAAAAAGACAGAACAAGCCGTTGATAAAACGTTTGAAAAAATCGCTGAAACTGCTGATAAAGTAGTAAGTCCGATTGTTGATGATGTCCAGGAAGCTCAGGAAGTAAAAGATGCAGAATTAAAACTTGATTCTGTTGATTCTGCCACTCCTACAGAAGAAGAAAAAGCTGATGCTGAAGAAGTTTTAGCTGAAGAAGGTGATAAAATAACTGATCCAGCAACAAATATTGGTTATACTTTTACTGGTGGTGCATGGGTTCAAGATGTTGTTCCTCCGGTTGCAGAAGAAGTTGTTGCTCCTCCGGTTGTTGAAAAAGAAGTTGTTGTTCCTCCGGTTGCAGAAGAAGTTGTTGCTCCTCCGGTTGTTGAAAAAGAAACTTTATTGGAAAAAATTGAAGATGAACTGGAAAAAGTTGAAGAATTTGTTGAAGAAGAAGTAACGGATTTTCTTACCGAAGCAAAACGTTTGCTTAAATTAGCCAACAATTATAGTTTCTTATCAGCCGGTCGTCATTTACGTGATGAAATAAATCACACAACAATCAAAGCATTTTTTAAAGAATTTATTGGTTATGGTATTTCCAATAAAAATGATCATGCTCTTGTTGAACTTTGTAAAAAAGAATACGAAACAAAAACAACCTCAAATAATTAGTACCTACTCCCCAGTTAAACAAAAATAAATAATCATAATGGAACAAAAAATTATAAAGATCAATAATTTTCAATTAAATATATTTCGAAATTTACTTGATCAATCTTTGATTGTTGATAATCAACTTATGCTTGAAATCAGTTCATCAATGATTAAGTCTTGTTCATTATCAATGACTAAATCATTTATGAAGCTTTGGACAATACCTTTAAAAAATTTACTGGTAATTCCTGAAAATGAATCAACTGATGGAATATTATTTCCAAATATGATAAATAAACCTGTTGAAAATATTTTTCCAACATTTAATTTATACATACTTAAAGGTGATTTGTTTAAAAAGTTTTTGAGTGTACACAATAGTGATACTGTTGATCTTGAATTTACTTTACATACAACTTCTGATGATAAATATCAGGCAGCAAATATGATAATTCGTGGTAAATCAGAAAATAGTTCACCATTACAAACTTCATTTGTTTTAACAACTGAAGAATTGATTTCAAATAAAATCGATGATTATTCAATGATTTTGAAAGAATGTACTCCATCAAAAACAATGTTTGAATTTATCTTAACTGATGGACAAATTCAAGAAATTAAACGTTTAATCAAAAAATTACATAAGTCTTCCAGCAATAATACCGCATTTCTTACATTTGGTGTTGATTCAGATAACAAAAAGATTATCGTAAATGATAAGGTTTTCACTATTGATTTTCAACTTCAGGAAGATACAAAATTTCCTGAACAAAGTTTTAAATTCAATATTTTAAAGTCTGATTTTATCATGACTGGTAATCACACATTTACAATTTATACTGAAGAAGAAGAAAGAAAAGTAATTTTTGGTGCAAGATTTGCAAGTTCAATAATTTGGTGTTTATCATCAAAAATTAATCCTGATAGTATTGATTTGAATGATAATTTTGATTCAATTGCAGATACAACATTGGATGATTTAGATTTATCTGAATATGTTGATGGAAAATAAAATTTGATTATGGATTTTTCCGAAAGATATAATGAACTGTCAAAAAGTTCCAATAATTTAGATAATCTTTTACTTCATGACTTAGAATTATTTCTTCATGATGCTAAAGATATTCAAATGGAATACAAAAATCTGCAATTAGTTGTAAAAGCTGATGCAAATTCATTGTATGGAGTCTCAGCTTCACAATATTTTTCATTACAAGATGTTGATATTGCTGAAGATATTTGTGGGACTGGTAAACATTTCGCTGTATCTGTTGATCATTCAATAAACAAATTTTTTGTTAACTGGGGTGACGAAGAACTAAGGATAATACAAAAATTTTATCCTGATGTTCTTCGTTTACGTAAATTTACTGAATACGTTCCAGATACAAGAAATGATATTTGTGTTTATGGTGATACAGATTCACGATATTGTGATACTGAAATGATTTATAATTTGTTAATAACAGAAAATGGTCCAATGAAACTTCCAGAATCTGATAAGGAATTATCTGATTTTGTAATATTTATGATGGATAATTTTTTGAATTCTGTTATTAAGAAAACAATTGATGATGATTGTATTTATCGAAATGCACGCATTGGTCATTTGAAAATGAATCATGAAGTTACAACAAGGAAATGTGTGTTTCAAAAGAAAAAGAAATATATAATGACTTGTATTTGGGAAGATGGTAAATTACTTAATAAACCCAAATTAAAATTCAAAGGTGTTGAACTTAAAAAAGGTTCAATGTCTCCGAAAGCTAAGAAAATTCTTGGTAAATTGATGGATAAATATTTGTTAGATGGTTATGATACTTCAAAGTTAAGAACTGAATGTATTAAATTGATCACATATATTAAACAACGAAAAGACAAAGATTTTATTTATCAAATTTCAACAGTAAGTGGATTGAAAAATATCACAAAAAGTGATGCAAATATATATAGTTCAGATAAAAATCATATTCAAATGCAAATTGCATTAAGTTGGTATAATTTTATTGAAAAAAATAAATTAACCAAAGAATATCGCAAACCATTTGAAGGACAAAAAATGAAATACTATTATTGTTCTGAAAATTCTGAATATAAAGTGATGGGTATTCCTGATGATGTTGAAATTAATAACATTCCTGGATTGCCTGAACCTGATTGGAATAAACAAATTAACAATGTTCTTTTGAGACCATTATTAAGATATACTTTTGATAAGGATACAATACTTGATGAAGATATAATTAATTTTCTTTTGGGTGCTAAAATCTGGAAGTTTTAATAAGAAAATTTCAAAAAGTAAATGGTCAAATAAATAGCATTACAAACGGTTTATTGAATCAAAAAATTTAAATAAAAAATATCATGGGATACAAAAAACAAGATTTGCTTGGAAAGAGTTCTTATCCAGGAATCGTAGAAGCTATTACAGAAAAAATTCGCAATGCCCAGGCTGAAACTCTTTCAGGTAGTTCATTACTTACCGATATGTATGCCGCATTGAATGAATCACAAACACCAATTATGGATTTAAAACCATTCATTACTGGTGGAGAAAAAATCGCATCAGATGATGCAACAATTGCTGATGTTATTGATTTTTGCAAAAAATCTATCACAACTGGTGATTTAAATTTTGTAATCAATCTTTGTAAAGAAGAACATTTCAAAAACATGTCAAGAATGAATCATCCATCACCCAAAGATACTGTTAAAGATATTCAGGATGTTTTTGATGAACCTGTTTCCTTTATTGAACAAGGAATTAAATCCGGTTTATTTGATGGTCTTCAATCAAAGTTATTAAATTCCATTAAAAATGATCTTGGAATTAAAGTAACTGACCAGGAATTTAGTGATGCAACAAAATTAGTTGCTGAAAAGACTAAAAAAGATGAAAGCAAAGCAACCAAATCAAAATTGAATGAATCAGAAGTTGTTTTCAATGGTCCTCTTGTAAAATATTCACCTATTGGTATTAAATACGAAGATGTTGCAAATGATCGCGTATTAATGTTATTGGAATCAGATATTCTTTCTTTTGATCGTAAATTACATAAATTTACTTCTTTGACAGAATCTGTTGATATTGATCCAAAACATAAAAGATTGATGGAAGCAATCACTTCATGTGCATATAATCCTGAAGCTGAAATGTTTGGTTTGAATGAAAATTGGGATTTTGATCTTATTCTTGACAAAAAATCCAATACTTTTATTAAAGATTTGAAAGTTGAAGGTTCAATGTTTAAACCTTTTCCAAAAGAAAAAGTTAAACAATTACTTCTTGAATCTGTTCAGGAATATATGTCTAAACCTTTATCGGTTAAAGATTTCAATAAAGATAAGTATTTGAAAGATGCCGATAATTTCATCATGTTGCTTGAAAATAGTCAACAACTTATCAAATTCGATAATCTTCAAATCATCAAAAATTTGAATGAAAATACTTATGTTCTTTTCGATAAGGAATCTGTATTTGATGCTTCAACTCCTGCATTTTTAGGTTCTTCAAAAGGTGCAATTGTTTTTGAAAGCTATGCAAATTTGATGGAATCATCTTCAGAGATTTTAACTCGTGATATTTCTGATTTGTTTGAAACCCAGTTGATGAATGAAACACATTTGTTGAATCAAAGAAATGCTAAACTTATTTCATTAACTGAATCACAAAAATCTTTGAATGAAAATATTAATAAAGTTCGTGAATTGAAAACAATTGCTGATAAAAATTCACCAGCAATGGACAAACTTAATGAACAAGAAAATATTCTCAATAAAGAATTAAACAAAAATTTAGATGATTTGAATTTTTATAAAAATGAGTTCAAATTATACTAAAATATGACTGAAACACTAATTATAATCAAAAAGAAAAAAATATATGCTCCTCCAAAGCAATTATTTGATGCTTATGAAAAATCAATAGATGCTGGTAAATGTACTGACAATCTTCTGAAATTATTTCAGAAGATTGCCAGAAATTTTGCAACAAAATTTCGTTATATAAATAAATGTGATGAAGATGCTTGTGTAAGTTATGCAGTAACTGAAGCTTGGTTAAAATGGGGTTCTTTTAATCCTGAAAAATCCGATAACATTTTTTCATTTTACACAACAATGATTGCAAATGATTTAATGGCATATTATAACAAATCAAATAAAGGAAAAAAGAATTTGATTTCACTTGAAACTCTTTTTTCAAACGAAAATAACTAATCGAAATGTTAAATCCAAGTTTATCAAATTTTAGAATAGAATTTTCTGATAATTTCTTTCCATACGAAGTTACCAAGAAATATGATGATTTTTTGTTTAACAAAAATTCACCATTCAAACTAATCAAAACACATGTTTACGAATCTATTCAACAATTAAATTTACCTGGAATTAATGTTAATACTGTTTCAGCTACAGCATTAATGAATTTAGGTTTAAATCCAAGAGATGGAAATGGATTTCCCAATACAACAGTTAATAGACAATATGTTGGAACAGACCCATTAAATACTGTTGTTGATAGTACAGTTGCAACAATAACATTCAGAAATTCAATCATAAATTGGATGTATGTTTACGAAATATTTTATTCGTATTATAAACGTACAAGAAGTATTTCAGACTTTCAAATCACATTAATAATGATGGATAGTGCTGAAATTCCTATGATGAAATTCAAATTATCTGATTGTTTTGTTTCATCTTTACCTGGATTAGAATTTTCATTTAATTCAGCATTTAATGAATCAAAAACATTTGATGCTGGTTTTACTTTTAATAAATTTGATGTTGAATTTTTAATTCCTGGTTTCGATCTTACAAAAATTATTCTATGAACAATATAGATGCTTTGGTAATTGATAATGTAAGTATGATCAATATAGTTGATATAATAAAAATTGATGATCGACTTTGGGGAAGATTTGATCTTATCATGAATAAGTATTATCAAGGAAGAATGGAATTATTACCATTATTAATGAGTTTCAATGGAATTGCTGATGTTACTGAAGTAAATATTGGACAATTCATTGAAATCCCAGATATTCAATCATTAGAACAAAATGTTTCAGTAAATACAATTTTGGATGATAATATTGTTCCAGGAATAATGTCAACAACAAATAATTTACTAATCAATCAACAAAAAACACTCGAAAATTTAAATAAAAACAAAACTAATGCAATGCCAAAACTCGGTATTACATTAAAACATGTTTCATATAATAAAGATACCGGAGAAGTAATATTTTAATTAATGTCATTATTATTAAAACCCGATATTACTGTCAATGACATAAAAATAGGAATGGATGCAAATTCATCTGAAGATGTAGCCAGAGATTTAGCTGAGATTGGCAGAAATATTCCTATTGTTAGTGTCGGAGATTATGTACTAAATATAGGCGACTTGAAATCTTTAAGATTACAAGTCGCCCTCAATTGTTTACCATCGTTTACAATGACAATAACCGACACAAATTATCAAGTTCGGGAAGTTTTGAAAAGACAAATTGATAAATGTGTGATTTTTATAGGTTATAAAGAATGGTATATAAAATTCAATGGAATAATAACAACAATACAATCTGATCCAGGTGATGAAGATATTGAATTGACAGGTATACTTTTTAATGACAAATTATATCAAACAGAACAAAAAAGTTATAGAGATTTGAGTCCATCAGATGTTTTTCTTGATATTTGTAAGAAAACAAAAATGGGTTTATTTACTTTCGATAATTTATTATTAAACAAAAAAATTGATTATTGTTTAAATACCGAAGTTAGATTCATAGATTATATTGATAATATTATTCAAACTTATACAGATAATATTTATGCTTATGATTTATTTTATCATTTACATGTTGGAAATATTGAAAGTATAAGAAAACAAAAATTTGATCAATATACAGTAAAACCAACCGGAGAAAAAATATCACCACAAGATATAATTTTTACTTCACATTCAAGACCTCGCGAAGAAGATCAAATTAAAGATCAATATAAATTACCAATAGAATTTTATACATTAAATTCAAATTTTACAAAAACTTTTTTATCTAATGCTTCTGAATATAAGGTTGGTATTCCTGGAATTGATAGTGGAAAAATAATTCCTTCAGATGTTAACATTGGATATGGAAATATAGGTACGAATACTTTTTCTGGGTTTAAAGAGCACAAAAATCCTTTTTATTCGAATATTATCAACAAATCCTTGGGCGGAAATGTAATTTCCATTTCACTTAAGCAATTAATGTTTGAAATTTCTCCATTTTCTGTTGTTGGTTTTGAAGCTTATTTACCTGAAACTGGAGATAAAAAATATCGACTTGATGAAGAACACAGTGGAAAAAAAGTTGTGATAGGTTTTAGAATTGAATATGAAAAATCCATGACAAATGGAAAAAATTATATACATCAAACAATTGATTTAATTTAATAATTTATAATAATGGAAAACATAAGAATAATAAATGCACGTAAAAAATGGTTAAACCAAAAATGTCGAAATATTGTTGGTGATCATTTCACAGTAATTGAATATATTAATTCAAAAAATATTACAATTAAATTTAATGATGGAACAATTGTTAATAATATTATAGTTGGCAATATAGAAAATGGTGGTAATATTAAAAATCCCAACAAAGCATCAGTATATAATGTTGGATTTATTGGTATTGGAAATAATAAAGCAAATTCAAAAGAATATGGTATTTGGACATCAATGTTACAAAGATGTTATGATAAAAATTTTCAAATTAAAGCTTCAACATATATTGGTTGTTCAGTAGATCCAATATGGCATAATTTTCAAAATTTTGCTGAATGGTGCAAAATAAATTATAAATCAAATTACGAACTTGATAAAGATTTATTGAATAAAAGAAATAAAATTTATTCACCTGAAACATGTTGTTTTATACCAGAACAAATAAATTTATTAATTTCTAAATCAAATTCAAGAAGAGGAGAATATCCTATAGGTGTAAGTTATTTTAAAGCTTCAAATAAATTTCAATCTGGTTATAGTGAAAATGGTAAAAGAATTAGTTTAGGATTATTTAATACTCCTGAAGAAGCTTTTGAAAAATATAAAATAGCAAAAGAACAATATATAAAAAATATTGCAAACAGATATAAAGAAATAATAAATGACAATGTTTATTTGTCACTTATGAATTATCAAGTTGAAATTACTGATTAAAAAATTTAAACAAAAATATTATGAATACAATAACAGACAAAACTCCAAGTATTAATGTAATTGCTGGTGTTTATAAAAAAGTGATTGCGGCTTTTAAAAATCGTGGTGATGTTCAGAGTGGTGAAGCTTTAGCTTACAGAGATGGACAGTCATTAAATGGTCCATATAAAATTGAAAATAAACCTAAAGGTATTGGTGATGGTTTAACTTCAACCGGTTATTGTGTTTCAGCTTCTCAGGCTTTACTTTATGATAAAATTTTTCAAACTTTACTTAAAGATCGTCAAGCTTTTGCTAAATTGGTTTCAATTGATATTCGTGAACAATTTTTTGGTGTTTGTGTTGGTAGTGGCAGTCAAAATCGTTGGCACACAGCTATTCTGATTAAAGATTCAGGCATTAATTTTATCATTGATATTACTTGTTCACAATTTGGCAATTATTTCATTGGAAAAGACATTTGGGATTTTGAAACATGGGAAAAAACATTCCGTTCTCCAAATGATAAACATATTATCACTGATTTTACCGATAATGTTTTATCATATATTCCAATGAATGTTAATACTTCAAGTAAAACATTATTAACAGAAGACCTGGAATATTCTCTTCACGATATTACAACAGTAACAGATGTTGAACGCAAAACAATTGCCGATTTCTTTTTGAATAAAATCGAAATTGTTAACAAAAAATTAATTGTTGGTAATTTGAATCAATTTGATTTCAAATATATGAACAATATCAATACTTTATTGAAAAATCTTAATTTTGCCGTAACAAACGAGCAATATTATATAATGGAATTTTTGAATAAATTATCAGCAACAACCTGGATTGAAAATTTCTTGACAAAAGGCTGTATTTTACCACAATATATCACAACTTCAAATACACTAAAAGAAAATTGTGATTATTTTGGAATCGATGCAAATGTTGTCAACATTGAATCTATGAATGATAAAACATTCATTGTTATGAAATTCGATACTTGTCAAGGAATTAATATTGATTTTATTAAGAATACAAAACTTTGTATTCCTTATGGAATGAAATTAACTCTTGATCAAACTGTTGATATTTATAATGGTTCAAAAGATTTATCAGCTGATCCTTATGGAATTAATTTCAAAACAAATACAATTATTATAAATTGTAAATTGTAATATCATGAAAACCAAAACAGATTTATCGTGTAGTGATAATTTATTAATTTATAAAGGATTAATAAATAAAGACTTAAGTGAAGGAATTATCGATAAAGTTATAAAAGTTTATGATTTCTATGATGATACTGAAGAAATTTATGACGAATTATGTCAGGATAATGAAGCAACATCATCAGGTTCAGATATTGATAATGGTAAAAATGATAATACAAATTTGGATTTTGATTTTTCAGGAAAAAAATTTAATTTATCCGAACCTTCATATGGGTTTTCAAATCAATTATTATTGCGATAAATGTATGATATAAAACATCTAATACCTAATAAAAATTCCAAATATACGCAAGGATATTATGATAAATTTGGACCCAAAAAATATTTTGGTCCAAGACCAATTATTTATAGATCAAGTCTTGAATTAATTTTTATGAGAAAATTAGAATTTAATTCAAATGTTGAAAGATGGTCATCAGAACATATTGTTATTCCTTATACAATGTTTGAGAAAAAAAATGGGAAAATTATTCAAACACGTCATTCATACAATACAGATTTCACAGTAATTTTGAAAGATGGACGAAAATTCGTTATTGAAGTTAAACCAACAACTATGTGTCCATTGAATGAAGCACAAATCAAAAGAAGTCCAGGTTTATATAAAACAAGTTGCAAATGGAAAGCTGCAATTGCCTGGTGTAAACAAAATGGATATATTTTCAAAATAATTACAGAAGATCATCTAAAAACAAAAGTATTTTAATTGTGAAACAATAAAACTCAAAAAATATGGAATACGGTAAACGCGATAATTTTGTTGTACTGACAGAATTGAAACAACCAGAAATATTTGCAATTCTTAAATGTCAAATTGATTGTACATTGACTTTCAACAAAAATGGAGTTTATGATTACATTGATTTATATGAAAGATTATTACAAGATAATGTTCAAATGATTCGTGTTGGTACAAAAGAAATAAAAGATCCAAAAATTATTTCTTATGAATCTTTAATTAAAATGATTCAGGATAAAATGAAAGTTGGTATTATTGCAATTGAAATTTTCAATGATACTTTCAAGAAAAAAGAACCATTAGTTGCAATTCTTGAGACAATCAAACAATCATTTATTGAAAATGCTGTTTTTATTGATTATAATGATGGTATATTTTCAGTTGTTAATAAACCAATTGGCAAAGGAAATTCAGATAAACTTTATTATTTCGAAGAAAATAATTCCATATTATTTTTTGGAGTTGATGGTCCAAGATTAATTTATAATAAGCCTGATGTAAATAGCATTGAAGATTTAATTTGTGAATAAATGAAATTAGAAATTTTAAAATCAAATATTAAATATTTAGGAGTTAAACTCGAAAAATAAATGAAATTAGAAAAAGTTGATCCACCTCATCAATTTTCACCAGATTATACTTTTTATTGTCAAGGTTGTCACTCAGATCATGGTATTTGGATAACAAAAAGAAATAGAAAAGGTGCTATTTGGATATTTGATGGTAATTTAGATAAACCAACTATTTCACCATCAATAAATTGTGGTTGTGATGATCCTCAAGTAAATTATCGTTGTCACTTTTTCATCAAAGCAGGTATGATTGAATTTTTATCAGATTGTACACATAGTTTAGCTGGACAAACAGTTGAAATGGAAGAAATAATAATATGAAATCAAATAAGAAAAAAGTTTGGACTTTAGCAGATTTCTTGAAAAAGAATTCTGTTAAACCATCCAGCTTAAGTAATAAGGAACATTATAAGCTTAAATATAAACATTCTATTTCTCAAGCAAAAGCTTCTGATAGCGAAGAAAAGACAATTGATGCTTTAAAAATAAAGACAGGATATTATTCTTTAAGAACACGAATAAAGAAAAATCCATGGATTTCGCAAAGACCTGCTACAAAAGCTACGAAATGGATGTATCAAGAAGTATTTAAAAATGCTTCAAAATACAAATATACTCAGAATTTAATGTTTTCAGGTGGTTTATTCATATTTGAATATAAAAATCCAAAATATAAAGGAACAAGTGTTTTACCTTGGTTTGATAAATATCCATTAGTAATATCACTTGGTCCAGTTTCCACAAATCTTGGTGTAAGAAATCTCGGATTTAATTTACATTTACTTCCACCAAAAATTCGTATTATTGTTTTGTGTACTATATTTGAAATGTACAAAAAAATGTATCGTTATCAAATATTTTATAAAACAACAAGACCTGTTACAATTCGTTATCAACAAATAGTTAGACATTTGAAAAGATATGGTGTGAAATTCGCAATTCGCATGTACATACCTGGAAGAATGAGACAAGTTGTAAGATTTCCGTATACTGATTGGCATAAAGCCATCTTTATTCCGTCACGAGGATATGATAGTATACGAGCAGCTCAATTAATTCGTGAATGGAGAAAATTTTGCAGAGATAATGGTACAATTGTTAATCCAAATTTAGACTGGCGTTCAGTAATTTAAAAATATGGCAACAATAACTGATCAAAAAAATTTTAAATTAACAATAGTTAATAAGGAAAGATTTAGTGCTTTATCTGTAACTGATCAAAAAATTTTCGAACAATTACGTAACAGCATATTAGAATTTTTTCCTTATTCTGATGGAAAATTTGATGATATGTCGATTAATCTTGCAGAAAATTTTGCATTTATAAATTTAATAGGAATAAATTCAGCTATTGATTTAAAAATGACAGAAAAATTTGCAGAATATGATTTGAAAATTTCACAACAATTTGCAAAATTAGCTTCGTCAAATCCTTTAACTTCACAAGGTTAAAAATTTTTCTGAATTGTGAATTTATAAATATAACCTATGAATAAAAATAGCAGAATCAATATATTTTTCTCAAAACTATTTTCGCCTGTAATATTAAAAAATGAAATAGTTTCAACTGTTCTTTATGTTGTTGGAGTAAAAATAGCAAAAATTAAAAACACAATTGATATTACATTAAACAACGATATATAATGGAAAATAATCTTTCGATACAAGCAAAAGAACAATTAATTATTGGAACGATAATTTCTTGTAATGGAGAAATTGCTAAATTTTCCGATAAATTTGGTAATAAAACACAAGTTGGAAAAAATATTAAAAATTTAATGGAATCAGAAAATTTAAATTTATATCATTACAATATGGTAAATTTATTTTGTGATGTTTCTGGAATAAATTATATTCAATTAAATGAATCATTTGATCAAATAATATCTGAAAATAATTATATCAAAAATACAAGGGAAAATTATTATTCATATTTTCAAAAGGTTCATAATTTTCTTTCTGGATTTGAGGTACCATTACAAAAATCATTAAATGAAAGTTTAGTTGTCGATGATAAAATGGTTGAAAATCCAATACAACAAAACATTTTTACATTCAAAGATGATTTAAAAAAATTAATAATTGAACTGGAAAATTCGAATGATTTGGATAAAATTCCTGCAAATATTTTGAAAATAAAAACATTCGCAAAGCATCCAATCTTCATTTGTGGATATAATATTTGTGGTAATCTTGCTTTGAAAAAAGAATTATTTGAAAATTTTCACATAACTGATAAAGATTTAATAGCAATTTGTTTTGATAAAAGTAATAAACAAATTTTATTTGTAACAAAATCTACAAGTAATTTAATTGCATATGATTTGAAATCAGATAATTTGGATTATTATAACAAAATTAATGAAGATAAAATTCCAACTCAAACATTAACAGGTTTAAATTATTTATCAGTTTTAAAAGAATTGATTAATAATAATTTGTTGGAAATTTTCATAAGTGTTGATAGTTTGGGATTAAAATTTTCAGATAATCTTTACAAAGATCAAACGTATGCATTATATATGGAAAAAATGAAAGCTAATAGTCCAAAATCAATTATGAAATAATTTTCAATAAAATATGATTCAATATTCCAAATTTAAATATTTAAATAAAAAATTTACTTCAAATTCTTGTGGTGAATTTATTGTACTTGAATATATTAATACACAACATATAAAAATAAAATTTGATGAAGATGGAACAGAAATGTTTGTTCGATCAGTACACATTAAATCAGGAATGATTAAAAATCCAAATAGTAAAAATATTTTCAATATTGGATATTTTGGTTATGGAAAATATAATTCAAAACTTGAAATTAATGGAATAAATATTTGGAAAATGTGGTATCATATGTTGTCAAGATGTTATGATATAAATTCTCAAGAATTTAAAACAAGAACTTATGTTGATTGTTCAGTTGCTCCTATTTGGCACAATTTTCAAAATTTTGCAGAATGGTGTATTCAAAATTTAAAATATAATTTTGTTATTGATAAAGATATTTTATTCAAAGGAAATAAAATTTATTCACCAGAAACATGTTGTTTTGTTCCAAAAGAAATAAATGGATTATTTATAACACAAAAAATAAATAGAGGTAAATATCCAATTGGTGTTTGTTTTATTTCTGAAAGAAATAAATATATGTCTCACTGTCATATTAATGAAAATCAAAAAACATTAGGATATTTTAATACATCTGATGAAGCTTTTCTAATTTATAAAAAATATAAAGAACAATATATAAAAGAAATTGCTGATAAATGGTGTAAATATATTTTATCTAATGTTTATCAAGCAATGTATAATTATCAAGTAGAAATAACCGATTAATATTCCAAAAATATGAAGTTAACAACAGGTATAGCAGTAATTTCAAGTCGGAATATTGATAAAAATATTTCAAAGAAAATTCTTTTAGCTAATACAGCTGATAAACGTTTCGATAAAAAAGCATCCAAAAATATGGTTAGTGCTCCAGCTGACCCTATTTTCTTTACAAACAGTAATGATGCAACAATTTTTAATCCTGATATTAGATATAGAAATTCATTCGCTTATTCACCATTAACCGGTATTAATTATCGAAATGATCTTTTATTATTTGCAGAAAATAACGAAGTTAAAAAAGCTGTAAATGTAATAGCAAATGAAGTTGTAATTATTGATACTGAAACAACAAAATATCCTGTTTTCCCTAAAATAAATTTAACCCAAGTTCCTGAAGATAAACAAGATATTGCAAAAGCAATTCAAGAATATCTTGACAAAGTATTTTATCCAAAATTATTTCAATTTTATCAATTTAAAGATGATGGATTATTAGAAATGGTTCGTGAGTTCATGACAACAGGAAAAATGGCTTATGAAATTCTTTATGACAATCTGAAAAATCCTCACGATATTGTTGGTGTTGTTGAAATCGATTGTTCAACACTTCAGAAGTTTAAAGAAGGTGAATATGTTTATTATGTTCAGAGACCACTTGTTGATAATGGAAGAGAAAGAATTTTACATGAAAACCAAATAATATTGGTTGAATGGAATAAATACGATTATGGATATATAAGTTATCTTGATAGACTTAGAAAATCTTTCAACATAATGAGATCGATGCAAACATCAAAGATTTTATGGTTTGCTGCAAAATCCCAGGTTAGAATGCATATCAAATTAGCTATGGGTGATGTTGGAAGACCAGAAGCTATTCAAAAATTGACTGAATCAAAAAACCAATATACAAATCAATTTACATTTGATGATGATGGTACAGTAAAATTCAACAACAAAGCAAATAATTCTGGTTATCGTGAATTTTTTACAGCTGAAACAAATAATTCTGGAGCACCTGAAATTGAAGAAGTTAATTCAAATGGACCAGATTTAACTGAAGTTGATTCTTTACAATATTGGGAAAAATTATTCTGGAAAGATACAGAAATACCATATGATCGTATTGATCCAAATTCACAAGATACATGGGGATTTTCTGATGTTAATGCTTTGAGAAAAGTTGAAATAAATTTTTCTAAGTTTATCAATACTGTCAGAAAATTTTTGAATCCGATATTTATTAAACCAATTTTGATTCAGTTAACTCTTCAAGAAGTTGAAATTGGTGTAGATTTAAGTTTGTTGGATTCAATTAGAATGCAATGGATAGCATTTAATGAGTATGATAAACTTGCTGAACTTGAAGTTGCTGCAAAGAAAATTGAATTAGCAACAAGTATTGCAGCATTTGGTGAACAAGAAGATGTTAATGGAATTACAAGAAAATCAGTTCCAATTGCATGGATCATTAAAAATTATCTTGATTATAATACTGAACAATTATCATCAATGGAAAGTGAACGTCGCAAAGAAAATATAATGCTGGGATTTCCTCCTGATGAAACAATACCTGAAGATGATGAATTTTCAGATGAAGAATCTGATGATGACGAAAAAATTCCTCCAAAGAAAAAACCAGAATTAAGAAAAGAGAAACCTAAGGATATTCGATCTTTTGACGATGATCAATATAAGTAAATAAAAAACTAAAATCCAAATATATTATGGCAAACGAAATTCAAGATAATCGATTTTTATATATAGAATCGAATCAAATTCCGCTTAAAGAAATTCCTTTTGATCAAATCAAGGAACACATAATTGATCCAACAACAGGAAAACCATATAAGGGTATTATACTTGAAGGAATTTTTGCTGTATTAAAAGAGGAATTGAATAATAACAAACGTATTTATGATATTCCAAAATACCTGGAATTAGTAAAGATATTACATAAACAAATTTTTTCACCAAAAGGTGTTTATGGAAAATTAGAGCATCCAAAAACTTATTCTGTTGATTACAGAAATGTATCACACAAAATATTGGACATTTGGTATGATGAAAAAACTTTATGTGTTATGGGTAGAGTTATGTTACTCAATACACCTAATGGTTTAATTGCACAAGAAATTATTCGTTCAGGTGGTCAATTGGCAATTTCAGCCAGGGCTGCTGGTAAAGAAATTAAAAATCCAGATGGAACATTCAGTGCAATAACTGAATTATTAACAACTTATGATCTTGTTTATCATCCAGGATTTGCTGCGGCTGTATTAGAATTTAGAAATTTAAATGAGTCTCAAAAAATGATGCAAGAATTTTCAGAACAAAAAGCTGGATTCAGTGCAAAAATTTATGAGAAGGATTTAAAGAAAATTGATCTTCTGTATGGAGAATATATATCTTTAAATGAATCACAAAATTGTTTTTACGAATGGTATACAAAAAATTCTGCAAATCTTTTAGAAAGTGTTCAACAAAAATCTAATGAAAAAAAGGACCAAGAAATTTTAGAAAAAAATCAAACCAATGATCAAAAACATATCCAAAAAAAGCTTCAAAAAGCTTCGGATGAGGATTTGTCAGAAGATCAGAAAAAACAACAGATATTTTTTCAAGAAGCGAGTTTTGCACAAAAAAAACTTAAACATTCACATTCCCAACTTGGCAATAGTTTTTATGACAATAGTAATGGATTTATTGATTCAAGTACTTTGACAGAAGACGACAAAGATGATATTGATGTGTAATTCAGATTTTTTAAAAAAATATCAATAAATAAATAAGTTTATATTTAATTAATTAAAAATTTCTTACTATGAAAGGTTACGTAGAATACCTTATTTCAGGGATTGAAGAAACAGAAGCTGCTCTTACTATGGATCAGTTAAATGAGTCACAAGATTTCATGGATCAGGACGATTTATTCGAAGATGACGATGAAGGTCTTGCTGATGACGACGATTTCTTTGCTGATGACGACGATTTGTATGAAAGTGACGACGACGATCAGGATGAAGATGATCTTGATGAAGATGACGATACTTTCGAAGACCCAACAAATTCTCTTTTTGAATCGGAAGATCAGGACGAAGATTTGTCTCAAAAGCATCTGAAAGAACAACAGCAATTAGCTGACCAGCAATTGAACCAGGCTAAAAAATTGAAACAACAGCAAAAAGCTCAGCAAAAGTCGCCTAAACAGCAACAGCAGGAAGCTTCGCAGTTGAAACAAGCTCAACAAAAGCAGAAGGAACAATTGAAAAGTAAACAACTGAAAGAAAAGCAGGACAAAGCTGAAGAAAAAAAGCCTCTTAACGAATCAGTTCGTGCGTTTTATTTGACCGGTATTCAACAGTAGTTTGTGTTGAAAAAAGTTTGATAAATGAATTTTGTACATATTGTTGAATTAAAAAAATCATAAATTATGTTTGATACTATTAAAAGGGAAAGAATTTACAAGCACACGATGCTCGATCAGAGAGAAGCTGATCGTTTGAAACCCCTTATGGAGTCAAGTTTCCGGGAAAATCTTGTTCAATATTCTAAAGAACGCGAAGCAATCAGAGAAGAAAGATCAAGATTCGTATCTGAACAATACGCAAACAGAGCCCGTATCGCTCGTAACATGGGAGTTACACCTCTTTACGAAGATTCTAAAATTTTCGGTGAAGCAATGCCACAGTTGAAAAACTTGTTTGAAAGTTATGCACACCCAGGCACCGGAACATCAATGGGTGAAGTTGTTAACCCTGATGCAAGTAATATGCACACTGGTGGTATCTGGAATCCTGGTTACAAAGCAGGTTCTGGTGACGTTCCTTCGTTCGTATTCGGTTTGCAATCACATATTGCTCTTCATTGTATTGGTTTCGATTTGATTCCTACAATTGCAGTTGATACCCCAAAAATTCTTGTGTCTTATGTTGACACTGTTTATGGTGGTGGAACTTTTGATGATGATAAGAATTTACCATCATATATTGAGTTAAGTTCACCTGTTTTTGTAAAAACATGGGTAAAAGCAAAAGCTCTTGTTCGCGCAACAACTGAAGTTATTATAAAAGCTGCCGGTGGTTCTGCTTTGAAAGTTCGCTTTGTACTTGCTTCTACTGTAAAAGCTGCTTTAACTGTTGAAGTTCTTGCAACTGGTACTTGGACATCAGCTTTGACTGTTGTAACTTATGTTTGGGATAATTCAGTAACTGTAAAGGGCGTTGTTGATGCAATCAATGCTGCTCCTGGTGAAGTTCTTGTTGCTGGTGTTGTTGATGCAATCACTGCAATTGGTGTAAACTATGCTTCTGCAACTCGTACCAATATCTCTGAAGCTGCTTCTAATAATAATTCACTTGGTGGAATGTCTCGTGCTCAACAGAGTCAGGGTCCAAAACACAAATTGAATGTTATTTCTATGGACAAACAACTTGAGGTTGTTGGTTTAGAAATTGAAGCAGATACATCGAATATCCAAATTAAGGATATGGCCGCAATGGGAATCAATGTTATTGCCCATCTTTACACAGGTGTTCAAAACCAATTAGTTCAATCTTTGGACGAAGTTATTTTGAATCACTTATATGCACTTGGAGTTGAACATGCTATTGGTGCTTACCAATCACAAGGTATCAACTATTCTTTGTATATTGGTGCTCCTTCAAATACAACACTTGCAATGAATACAATCGATGTAAAATTCGAAGATATGTTGGGTGTTGACTCTCGTGCTCTTATGGGCAATTTGGAAAACGTTTTGGTTTCTTCGTCTTACGAAAACCAAATGACACACGGTGAAAGACTTTATTCTCGTATCCTTTTGATCCTGGAATTTGTTGCTCAACAAAACCGTATTGCTCCTCCTGACTTCGTTGTTGCTTCTGGTACATTATGTTCTTGCTTGAAAAAACAAGCTACATTCAGTGCTTGCCCGGTTTCAACTACTCTTAGCAATAATCCTGAACTTCATTATTCAGGTACTATTTTCGAAACTGTTTCTCTTTACAAAAATCCTAAAATCAGCTTCAATGATCCAAGGGTTCTGTTCGGAAGACGTGGTAACGATACTGATCCGGGTGCAAAATTCCTGGCATATGACCTCGCTGCTTCCCGTCAAATTGTAGCAGAAGACACCATGGCTGAGAAGATCCGGGTATGGTCCAGGTTTGTAATTTCTGATATCGGCTTTTATCCGGAATTAAATTACTACACAGCTGTGTTCATTAACGACTTTAAATGGGCGTAATTGGGCATACTTTCCAAATAATTACAACCCGGATATTTTCCGGGTTGTTTTTATTTTTATAATAAATTGTTTTTGATTATTTGTTCAGACTATACAATATCATAATTTAGGATAAAAACTTTAAATTAATTAATATTTAAAGTTATGAGCAAATTAAATCATTCAGAATTTATAATCAAAGCTAACAAAGTACACAATAATAAATTTGATTATTCAAAAACAATTTATAAAAATTCACGTGAAAAGATAATAATTATTTGTCCAATTCATGGTGATTTTTTACAAAATCCAGCTAATCATTTATTTGGTTCAAGTTGTCCAGAATGTTCACAAATTGAAAAAACATTAAAACAATTAGGAACAAAAGAAGATTTTCTAAAACGTTCAAAATTAAAACATGGAGATAAATACAATTATGACAAAGTTATTTATCTTGGAACAAAAGTAAAAACTATCATAACATGTCCAATTCATGGAGATTTTGAACAAATCCCAGAATCTCATATGTTAGGTAAAGGTTGTTTAAGATGTTCTGGTAAACAAACAGATACATCTGAATTTATTAGAAAAGCTAAATTAATTCATGATGAAGCAAGAATTTTAAACAAATTACAACCTTATGAATATTTGAATAGTATTTATACTGATGCAAGAGCTGAAATAATTATAACTTGTAATATTCATGGTAATTTTAAACAATTAGTTTGTAATCATCTTTCAGGTTCAGGTTGTCCAAAATGTTCATTGATAAAAAATGGTGAAAATAGATTATCCAATACAATAGAATTTATTGAAAAAGCAAATTTAATACATAATTATGAATTTGATTATTCAAAAGTTGATTATAAAAATTCTCAGGAAAAAATAATAATTATTTGTAAAAAACATGGAGAATTTACACAAACACCAGGAAATCATTTAAATTCAAATAATGGTCAAGGTTGTCCACAATGTAATTTTGAATCATTAACAAGTAAACTCGAGAGAGAAATTCAAGATTTTTTAAAATCAATTTCACCTTTCGAAATAATTTTAAATGATCGTGAAATTTTGGAAGGACAAGAACTTGATATTTATATTCCTGAAAAACAATTAGCTATTGAATTTAATGGTTTATATTGGCATTCAGAACTGAAAAAAGAAACAAATTATCATATTGAAAAAACAAATCTTTGTGAATCGAAAAATATCCAATTGATTCATATTTTTGAAGATGAATGGATTAATAAACAAGATATAGTTAAATCAAGATTAATGAATTTATTTGGTTTAAACCAAACAAAAATATTTGCACGTAAATGTAAAATTCAAGAAATAACAATTGATCAAACAAGAATATTTTTAGAACAAAATCATATTCAAGGATTTGTTGGTTCAAAAATTAGTATAGGTTTATTTTTTGGTAATGATTTAGTAAGTTTAATGACATTTGGAGGATTACGTAAAAATCTTGGTTCAGTTGCTTTAGAAGGTGAATATGAATTACTAAGATTTTGTAATAAATTAAATACAACTGTAATAGGTAGTGCTTCCAGATTATTCAAACACTTTATTAAAACAAAAAATCCTGAAAGAATAATTAGTTATGCTGATAGACGTTGGTCACAAGGAAATCTTTATGAAAAACTTGGATTTAATTTTTTAAGAAATTCAGCAATAAATTATTTTTATATTTTTGGACAAACAAGAAAAAATAGGTTTAATTTTAGAAAAGATATTCTTATCTCTGAATATGGTTGCAAACCAGAAGACACAGAACATAATTTTTGTTTTAACCAAGGATGGTATAGAATATATGATTGTGGGAATAAAGTATATGAATTTTTAAATATATAATCATATTATATATAAATTGATAAAACACTATAATCATGATACTTTCGAAAGAAGATACATATTCTATTTTATACAGAAATAGAAAACAAAAAGCAATCAACAAAAAATATACTTATACTACAAAATATAAATGGTGGTGTTTATGTTGTTTGAAGGTTATTTACATAAGTTATACTCAATATGGTCGTAATTCAATTTTTTGTACTCCATGTTACATAAAAAATTATAACTTTCAAACAATTGTACAATATCAATATATGCGTATTTTGAAAGAAAGACAAATGAAATTAATTGAAAATCAAACCACAATAAATTTATAATAATTAAATAAAATGAATGATAAAATCGAAAAAAAAGGTGAATTTTATCGCAATTATAGTGAAAAAATTGCCGTAAAATTAAATGACGATTCAGTTAAACCAGAAGACATCAATAATATAATAATTTTATTTAATTATTGTTTTTTGAAGAAAAATGATTTTTTTGTTGAGAATTTTAATAAACGAGTAATAAAAACAATTTGTTCGAGTTATAATCAATTCAAAACAAATATTTTCACTTCTGAAATCACAGATTTATTTTACGGTCTCAATGCTGACGATATTAAAAGCATGAGGTTTGTTATAATTAATTTCATAAATAATTATGAAACAATAAAACTTAATAATGAAGAACTATGTTCCATTATATCAAAAGATTCAGTAAAACACTGTTTAATGAAATTAAATCACGTTATGAACGAAAAATAATTCCAGATACTAATAATAATCAAAATAATTTAATAAATAAAATCATGATAAAACCAGGACATTATCAAACTAAAAGTAGTTTGAACAGTGAATCAAAAGACATAATTAGAATCATTGGACCAAAACCAGGTAAAAAAGGTTTTTGGATAACAGATGATGGAAAAACAATTGCCGATTATGTTCTTGAAGAAGATTATGTCAATATGAATACAGTTAAAAATCTTGATTATGTTAAAAGTCAAGAAGCAAAAATAAATATATTTGCTGATTTTGAACCAGTTGAAATTGATGAAGTTATTGATAATCAGAATGAATCTGATGAAACAGAACAATTATTTGAACAAAGAAATTATCAAAATAATGTTGTTCAAATTAATGTCAAAGAATCTGTTCAAAAGAAATATGAAGATCCAAAAGTACTTGAAACAAAAAATATTCTTCATAAAATTGATATTGATTTTCTTAATCAAAAAAACTTTGACAAATATGGTGAAAGACCATATAAAAAAGAAAAAATTAAATTTGAAGTTCCTTTGATTCTTAATTATAATATTTCAAAACTTGAAACAACAATTGAATTACTTGATCTTGATGTTGAATTAGTTTTAGATTGTATTGTAAAAGAATCATTTCAAAATATAGAATCTCTTCTTCGTGATGAATTACGTAATTTATTAATTTTGAAACATATTCCTGAAGATAAAAAATATGGAATGTTAGAAGTTAATGAAAATTTATCACATTTACAAAATATTGGTCCAGGACCTACAAAAATCCAGGTATATAAAAATCCTGAAGAAGTTGTAATCAAATCAAATGAAACTTTGGAACAGAAAATAACTGAAGTTTCAAATTACATTAATAATTTATTAAATAATAAAACTGAATAATCATGGGAAATAGTTATAAACCAGATTTTGGATTTATTGATGGCGAATTTATAAATTTGTATTCAGAAGAAAATCCAATAATGAATACAGGCGAAAAATGTTATTTTTTATTCACAAATGATGTTGATTATCATAGACCATTAATGGCGCATGGTACAATAATGGATGAAGAGTTCAGTAATGGAATGAATAAAATATATTACATTAAACTTGAAGAATTTCTTGAAACTAATACAACCATAAGCGAATTTGTAACAAATAAATCATTTTCTTCTCATCCAATTGTTGATGATAATGTTCAACCAACAAGAAAACTTATTTTGGCAGCTAAAGGATTTGATTTTAAAACAGTTTCAATAAAAGTTGAAGCTTTTTTCGCTCGAAATACAGAAGAGAAAATTCGTGAACTTCGAAAATACTATATAGAATTAATAAGAAAAGATATTGTAAAACAATTAGCTGATATTGATAAAATATAAAAATGGCTGAAGAACATAAAAACATAAATGTTGAAGTTTCTGCTAATGGTGAAATTGGAGCAGCAAAATATTCAAATACTTCGAATATTGCATTACCAAAAGGTGCTGATCCAACAAAAATTCAAGCTGGTATTATAACTAATTCAGTTATAAATAAACTCCATTTGATAAAATTAGCAAATGATTTTCCTGCAAATGATGTTGGTTTACGAAATCGTCCTGAGTTCAAACCAACAACATTTGTAGATTTATGTAAAATGGATTCTGGTGCTCTTCAGTATCAGCCAGATGATTTCTTATACTGCAAAAATTTAGGATTCCCTATCAATCGATTGATTACATTAAGAAGATTTCCCTACCCATGTACCGATAATATATGGGATAAAGAAGTACAAGGAGAGCCAGATATTTCCAGGATGGTTACATATTATAATCAGGAGGTTAACAAACTTGAAGAATTATTGGCATTTTCATATCGTATGAAATGGAAAGAATTAACTTCAGAAATGGAACAAGCAACAATGCAGGGAGAACAATCTGGTTTATCAGGAATCATGAAAAAAGTTCTAAGTGTTATTGATCCACCTTTGGTTAGTAATAAATTATCGGGAAGGTCAAATTCAGATTCACCATTAAATTATGATCCAAAACATGATCAAAATAAAGTTTACGGTCCTGTTGATTCAATAATAAATACACACATTCGTGATGTTGGTTTAGAATTTGAAAAGGAATTTGAAATTACATTTGATTATGAATTACGTTCAATTAATGGACGTACTCCAGAATATGCAATGAAAGATATTATTTCCAACATTCTTGCAACAACATTTAATAATGCTAAATTCTGGGGTGGTAGTCGTTATTGGGTTGGAGAACGTCCATCAAATTTTTACAAACATTTCCAATATTTGAATAATGATCAAATGGATGATATTTTATTCAAAGGAACAAGTGATTTGAAAGCAGCAATATCAACATTTGCAACCAAAGGAAAAGCGCTTGATATTCTCAAACAAGCAATAACAGGTGGTTTTCAAATGGCAATGGGGAAGATGCTTGATAAAGTTGGACGTCCAGGAATAGTTGTGATGAATAGTTTATTAAATTCTGATCCAACAGGATTTTGGCATTTATCAATTGGAAATCCTTTAAATCCTATTTTATGTGTTGGAAATCTTATTTGTACTGATGTTTCATTCGCATTTCCAACAGATGCTTTAAGTTATGGAGATTTTCCAACAAAATTACAAGTTAAAATCAAATTAAAACCAGGCCAAGCAAAAGATAGGGCTGGAATTGAAATGATGTTTAATTTAGGAAAACAACGAATTTATTATGCTCCAAAAAATATTGCTGTTAAAAAAACAACAACAATTTCAGATGAAACAAAAAAGTTTTTTGATTTTGATAAAACAGCAATTGATAATACTTTGAGTCAAGCATATGATTTTATATCAGATGGTGTAAAATCTATGGATCAATACACAAATACAACAATAGATCCAATAGTATCAAAAATGGGTTCTACAAAAATGCCATTCACAAACAATACAACATTATTACTTGGGAATGTTAATCCAGTAGTTGCAGACGCTAAATTTTAAAAAATTTTTGAAAAATACAAGATTAATATATATTTTTTATTATCTTTATATAACACAATTATGAAAAAATATTTTAATCATTAATAACATGATCACATTCTGAATTAAACTTGAATTGTTTTAATCACAAAAATATTATTAAAAATTAAATGTTTTAAAAACCTTATTATGACAACGAAAAATCAAATTCCTGATCTTGATGATTATTTGAATGCTGAACCTACAAAGAAAAAACGTTACATTCCTGCTGGAGTTGTTATTAAAGAAAAACCAGTACCAATAAAAGTACATGGATATGGAGCTCAAAGTACAAGAGTTGTTGCTTCACAAGACCTTAAACCTTACAAAGCAAGAAATCTTAATAATTTACCAACAGTAAATTTAGCACTTAATAAAAATGCTGAGAAGAAACTTGATTATATTATCAAGAAAACTCCACAGTATAAACTTATTCATCAACAAATTGAAAAATTACAACAGGAAAAAGCCGTTTATAAATTAACAAAGTCTGATGATTTTGTTCTTAAATGTGATGAAATGATTGCTGATCTTCTCAATAAAAAAGAAGAATTTATCAAAATTTTTAAGAATGAAAAAACTCCAGGTGAAAAGAAAGAACTTCAGGATAAAATTGGATCATCCGATTTGCTTAAAGAATTAAAGAAAAAACGTAAAGCTTTAGAATTGGAATATCGCGATACTAATCCTAATTCTTTATTTAAAAGAATTATGGAATTTCGCACAGAAGTTGATGCTAAAGAAACTTTGAAAAACACTGATTATGACAATCCAATAAATCTTGATTCAATTTATGATGAAAATTATTTGGAGAGTGAAGATGATAATGAAGTTGACGATCTTGATAAAGAATATCTTCGTATTTGTGCACTTGCAGCAGATTATTGTGATACAAGTGTTAATGAAATTCTTCAAATGCCGAAAGCTGAGCTTTTAAAACAATTAAAAGAATATTGTCCTGATACTGAAGAAATAAAGAAAAATATTGATTTGGTAAAAGTTGAAGCTTCAACAGAAATGAAACGTCTTAAAGGTGGAAATGACATCACAGATATTATGTGGGAAATTTTCGACTTTGATAAAGAAGAAGCAGGACCAAAAGAATTAATGACAATTGCCAATATCAAATATGTTTCAGCTATTGCATTCAGTATTTGTAAAAGTGCAAATAAATTGCGTTATCTTGATGATTGTGTTTCTGAAGGTCTTTTCGAATTACAGGTAGCTATTAAAAAATGGTATGACTTACAGAAATTAGCCAATACAGCAGTATCATTCGAAGGTTTTGCACAAGCATATATTGCAAATGCTATTAAGAAACAACTTTTCGAATTTGGTGGATATGGTGGTACAATAAATAAAAATTCACTTGCTACAAAACATCACAAGAGAGAAAAATCAATTGAAATGTGGATTAAAATTAATCCTGATTTCGCTAAGATACCAAGAGAATTACTTGAAAGTGTTTTGGATGGTTTAATTGAACCAATGCCAAGATTAGTAACTTCCGAAAGTGATTATGTTGCAATTGTTGGTGGAGAACAAGAAGATAATTCTGATATTTTTGCCAATAGTGTTGGAGCTGAAAATCCACATGAAGATAGTTTTATGGATTCTCAATTTGAATATGAAGCTATTATTAAAGGTATAAGAGATTTGTTTGGTTTGTTTCAAACAGAAACTGATAAAGTAACTGGTGAAAAAGTATTGACAAACAAACGAATATTCAATGAATCAGATTACAGATTGTTTTTACTCAATTATGAATTTGAATTTAAACTTGCCGGTAAAGGTGCCGATTTATCTTTTGTTCAGGAAGAAATGGCTGAAATAATCGAAAAATACGAACATAGCACTGGTCAATTACCAATGAATAAAACGTTAAGTCAATCATCAATCAGCACACGTTTAAAAGTAATTTTGAATAAACTGAAAGGAATTATGAATGACAATCCTTCGATTAAAAAAGGATTTGAATATTTCCTGTATTATTGTCAAGCTAATCGTGGAAATATTAATTTATTATCGAATTTCAGAGAAAGCTTAGCAACTGAAAACAAAGTAAACACATTTGTTAAGAATTACAATAATAATGAAAAAATACTAAGTACAACAATCTCAAACGGAAGAAAGTTGAAAGATGGTTGGAAAAAAGAAGATACCAATACCTTATCTAATCAATTTGCTCTTGATATGTCAAATTATAAATTCAATAAGTAAATGAATATAAAAACTGAAAATAGAAGTTGGGATTCATTGAATGAATCCCAACTTCAGACTGTTCCTGATCAACAAGTTAAAAAACAACAACAATTTTTACTTGATCCTGATTCTAAAATAAATGAAGACAAAGTACTAACAGTTTTGAATGTTAAATCTAAACAATTTAAATTTGAAAATGGTGGATTAATGGGAAAGATTAGTATTGATCTTGGTTGTCGTTTTGGTTTAAAATGGCATTTTGACAATACAAGTAATTTGGAAGAATTTCTTAAAAGTATTGAAACTTTCATCGGAAACGCCGATATTACTTTAACTGATCTTGATAAAAGTAATTTAACTGTAGAATATTCGAAAGGGAAAAAACATGTCTGATGTTCCACCAATTGGAGAGTTTGCAAATGAAAGTGATTTGCAATTAAAATCAATTGATAAAAGTTACAATTTTAAATCGAATTTTTATCTAATTGAAGAAAATTTTGAAAACTTAGTAAAATGGTTATCAAGATTCAAAGCTTATGCAATTTTAACAAATAATTCTGTTGATGTTACAAATCTTGTTAATCTGGCTGTTGCAAAAATGCAAACAATGAAAACTTCAATAGTAATATCTGGAGTTTTAATAACCGGACAAATAGTTAATCAAACTGTTAACGGAATTGTTTACAGAGTAACAAAAATAGATTCGCAAACCATAACAATATCAAATGTTAATGATTCTGAATGGAATGTTGATAATATACTGGTTATGATAAAGGATTCTTACAATACTCTTGTTTATCCTGTAATTATAACAAACAATAATCAAATCAGAATTTCTTTTTCTTATGATATTAGTGATGATTATCGTGCGATCATCATTTAAACGATTTGAAAATTTTAGTAAAAAAATACCGATCAGATTTTATATCTGATCGGTATTTTTTTTTAATAAATATATTGAACCAATTGATAAATGTTATAAAGATTATTACTTACCTTGTATAATTGATTTTTCGTAAACAACATGAAAATTATTGAAGGTCCAATTTCCCATAAATCATTTTTTTGTACATTTGGAAAAACTTTATGAATAAATGATGAATTAATTTTATCTTGTTTTGATCCAAAAATATCATATAAAACCAAACTAAAATTTGTTAATAATGCAATTCTAATTGATTGTTCAACATTTACTGAATTTTCAAAACTATCAATATCATTTAAAGTTAATTTTAAAAAATCATCTTTAGTATGATTTAAAAGATAAAAGTAAAACATTATCGATAAACGTTTATCTGGATTTTTCTCTTCAATTAGAAGAGTAACTAAATTTTTGTTCATTTTCAAAATGTTTGTAATTTTCCATAATTTGTAATTGTTTATATTCAATAACAGGAAGTTTAGCTGCTATAATTTTATGTTCCAAAAATTGTGTTCCAAATAATTCAAATAATTTATCAGCTAATTTGGATAAGTCGTAATTATTGAATAATTGAAAAATAATTGTTGAACCATTATTCCATAAGTATGTATTTTTTAATTTTGGAAAAACACATACAATTAAATCTTGAGCATTTAATACATTTTCAGTATAACCGAAAATATCATACAAAACACAACTGAAATGTTCAAGTAAACAAACTTTAGTTGCAAATACAACTTTATCAGGAAATTCATCATTTTGGTTTTGAATCATAATATTGAACAAACCATGATTGGATTTTACAATATCATAAATATTTGGATTTTTATGCAAATAATACTGATAAAGTAAACTTAAACGTTTTGCACTATCATTTTCCAATAAAAGTGCTTCAATAACTGCTTGATTCATAGTATAAAAATTTTAGTGATTAAAAATATAATTATAATATCCATCATATTATGAAAAAAATGGGCAATCAGATTAAAATAATCTAATTGCCCATTTTTTGTCAATCTTTATTTGTAATAATAAGTGGAATTACAATAATCGAACAAAATTGCTTTGTTTTTATTATCAAGTTCCATGAAAAACTTAATTATTAAACCTGGAGTAATAACGTCAGCATCTTTTTGTATTCCTTTCCATTTTTCAGTTAAATGTTGAGATTCGAATGCATTTTCAACAATATCGGTGAAAGGTCCACGAAAATTATGTAACCAATACAGAAAATTTATCTGACATTCGATTGCATAATCATTAATGTGTTTTGATACTTCTTCTTTTGTCATGATTATTAGTATGAAAGTGATTTAATTCTGTTATCAATTGCAACAGGATAATTTAACTTTTTAATCAACATTGGATAAATTATATAACCAATTTTTTTGAGTGCTTCAACATCTTTAGTTCTAATGATAAAGAATATTGTTTTTACGCCTGATGCAATTTGCTTTTTCGCAAGATACAAAGTAATATTTCTATTAACTTTTTGATAATTAGATAAAATAGGAATTGTTCCAATTTCTGTTTCCATTTGAACTACAGGAATTTTAGGTTTGTTCATAAGATTTAGATGTTATTGATTAAATCTTCAAGTTTTATGGATTTATTAAATTCGAAATTTTCATTAAGTGAAATTTGACTTGCTTCAACTAATTCAGCTAATTTCTCAGGTAATTTGTTAAAATCTTCTTCGTGACCAAGTTCATTTCCAACCTGAATAACTGTATATAATTCCAGACTGTATTTTTCAGCTAATTTGTCGTAATATTGTTTTCTATTTTCGAATCCATTACGAACATAAGGTTCATTTGAAATTTTCATATCAATTATTGTTAAAATTTGTAACAACCGAATTAAGAGCAATTAATTCAATATTCAATCTATTAATTTCAGCTTTTATTGAATATAATCTGGTAAGATGAAATTCACGCATTTGTTTTGAAGTCATTGCAGCATTTTTATTTCTATTTATAAACGCAAGCAATCCAGCATATGACTTAAATTTTCTTGATTTTAAAGCTCTTATTCCAGGTTTTAATTCAAATTTATATTGAAAATATACAACATTATTTTCAAAATCAATAATTAAATCATCACCTGATTTTGAATTTAACGTAATTTTATCACCATCAAAAGCTGAAACAAGATAATTTTTAATATAATTGTGATCACGTTCAATACAACATAAAAATTTTTTTCTAATGTTTATATTTTCTGATACTAATTCATTTTTGTTTGATTCCATTAGTATATCGGATTAAAATTTTTAAATTTTCTTGGTTTAGTACCAGAATTAGCGCGAATTAATGATTTCCAAAATTTAAAGAAACCTGTAATAATTCTACGGATTGGATTAATTTTTTTAGTCTTCATGTTTGTATAAGTTTATTGAGATTGAGATTTTGTATTTTTCATTACCTGGCATCTGACAAAAAACTCTATAATCATTACACATATCAATCAATTCTTTATTATCAAAATAAACTTGAAAATATTGATTTGTATAAAATGTGATTTGGTTACAAAAATCTTCTTGTTGAACATAGATTGAATAAATTCCAAATTCTACATTAAGCTTGAAAAGTCCTTCCAAAAGTCTTTTAATATATGGAAATTGTTGAACAATTTCACAATATAACTTGTAATTATGCAAATTATCTCCAATAATTGGTAATGAAGATAAATTCAATTTGACAATTGGATTTTTAGTTTTAACTTCTAACAGTGAATCAACACCAAGCATATTTGCAAGTAATGTTTCAGGTTTCAAAATATCTCTCGCAACAAATTTTGGATTTATTTCACTTTCTATTTGATTTGAATCATAAAGTGGGTTTTTCTTTTTCAGCATAATTTTAAAATTTAACCGATTTGACGAACTTTTTTACAAACAGTACATCTCCAATGATGTTTTGAAATTTCTGGATGTTGACCATCCTTATAATATCTAACATCTTGTGGATTTTGAATTTTGCATTCACACCACATATTGTTTTCAAATTCAATAAGAGCTGCATCTTTTGCAGTCATTTCACCTGAACCATTGCAAATAATACAATCAATTTCAGTTTTAGTTGGAGTTTTTGAAAAAATTGGATTTGATCCAATACTGGAAACAGTTAAAGTTTGCTTTCCAGTTCCTTTACAAAGAGCACATTTCATACATATTTAATTTAGTGATTATTCAGATATATACTGAGTATTCTTTTTAAACATAATACTAACAGTTAATTGCTGTAATTTTTGATGTTTTAATCCAAATAAATATGATTGATCAACATTATTGATTTGACAATAAATTTTATCTAATTCAGCACAAGTACAGGTTTTCAATTTTTGAAAAATAGCATTTCTGTTCTGATTTTCAATTTTTGTTGACCATTTAACAATATCGTCAATTTTTTGATTTTTTTTCATTTGAAATTTGAATTTTAGTGATTAGTTTTACTATATATTATATATTTCCACTTTTTTTTAACAATATTGATTGACAGACTACTTTCGGAGCTATTTTCAATATAGCGCACCGGAAAATAGCTCATTTTTGAGTGTTTCAAAGCCAGTATGCTTGTGAAAATTAAATTGTCGCTTTTGAAGCGATTTTGCTGGTGCGCAGGCTTAAAATGAGTCAAATTTAAGCTCATATAAGGCTTATATTTAGCCTTATATGAGCTTGTTTTGAACTTAATATTCTCTGCTCGGCATTTCTAAATTTCTGATCCTTTCGCGATGAATATCTTCAATGTCCATTTTGATATTTAATTTAGCAATTTCTTTTCGATCTTCAATTGAAGTTCCATCAGAAAACAAAACAGCCACAACTCTTCCACCTGATTTAAAAACATCAGCCTTTTCGACCTTTTCAGTCTTAGGATTTTTTAGCATCATTTGTCCCATTTAGATATTTTTTTAAATGTGAATTTATTAATTCTCATATTATATATATCCAGTTTTTTCAGATATTATAGGCAAAAGTGAATTTATTTTTGGTCTGAATACATATACGCACCGGTTGAAGGTTGATATTTATTTGATCTATAAGAGTAATGTCTTGCTAAAATCCAATATTGAGTTTAAATTGATATTTTACTGGTGCGCTTTGTTATGTGTTAAAAATGAACTGGTACGCTTTGTTGTACCTATTTCATCAGTTTTGATATTGATTGATTTGTGCACTTTGAAACATTGTTACGCACCTGTTAAATATAAATATTTCTTAAGTATCAAGGCTATGCTCTTATCGAATTTTTAATATTCAAATGTGATGATATTATCCGGTGCGTTATGTCATTTTTGGCAAAAAAATTCCGATTCAATTGAATCGGAATTTTTATTGAACTAAAGTTCGTCGGTTTCAATTTTTTGCGAAATGGCAATCACATCTGCAAAAAGTTGTTCCTTTTCTTCAGGTGTTGGATATTTTGCTTTCAATTCAGCCAACTTGGTCAGGTTAACATTGTATGTTGCACCTTTGATGATGAATTGTTTGAAAAGATCCTTTGAAGAAAGTCCGCCACGTGGCTTGAAATAGGTAATTGAATACCTCAGGCGATCGACAGCATTTTGAATCATGCTCAATTTGTCAACATTTTCGCGACAGTCAACCTGCATATAATGATCTTCAGGGCGACTCAAGGAAGCAGCTTCAGCATCGATAAGCTTTTTGATTGCAGCACGAGCGGGTTTCACTTCCCACCATTTTCCCAGTAAAAGAATCAAAGGATTGATTTTGCCTTCCATTAATTCAGCGATAAGCTTCAAACCAGCCTGTACTTTTGGCTCACGTTCAGCATCGAATTTTTTGCTGGTCAATTCAACAGGAAATTCAGGTTCGTTTGCTTCTAACCATTCGCGGTTAGCATAATTGGATCCGGTTGTTCCTTCAGGAATTTCACCTTCGAGCAGATCATTGTCGTGCTCATCGCTTGCTTCATCTTCTAAACCTTCGGTTAAGTTGATTTCGCCTTCGGTACTTTCAACATTTGCTGTAGGGGCAGTAGCACCTTTTGCAGCAAGTTTAGCAGCTTTAGCAGCAGCTTTTGGATCAAATGTAGGACTGTTCATAATAAAAAGAATTAAAATTAGTGATTAATAAAAAACATTTAATTGATATTATATATATCCTGATTTTTTTTATTTTATGGGCAAAATCAGAAATATTTTTCAAAAAATATAAAAAAGCTTGTTTGTTATTTTGTTATTCTGTGATGTTGCTTTCTTATATTATATATAACCACTTCAAACGAAAATTATAGGCAAAATCGAATTTATTTTCAATCCATACGTACCGGTGATCAAATCAATTAAGAAAGCGCACCAGGAAAACATCCAATTTTATTAGTTATTAAGCCATATATCAAGCATTAGGTTATATATATCAATATTTTATGATTTTCACCGGTGCGCTTAAATGTGTTTGTTAAAACAACTGGTGCGCTTAGATGAAACTATTATAAATTCACTATATTTTGGAATTTTCAATATTAAAATTCTGATCATCTTTGCGTACCTAGTTTAAATTGTAATTTTTGACGCACCAACATAGAAATATACAACTCAGCGCACCGGACATTTTCACTATAATTCCAATATTCATTGTAGAATGTCTTTGAATTTTTAAATTTCGATTTCTAAAATAAATTAACCGGTACGTATTCCCCGGTACGCAATATCTGGTGCGTTTGATAGAAAAATAATTGGGATTTCGCTCATAATTTGAATCCAAAGTGGCTATATATAATATAATCAAATATAAAACTTTAATCTTATGAAAATTACTACTGAAGATCGAAAATTTCTTAAATATTGTGGTGTTATGTTAGTTTTGATTGTTTTGGTCATAATAGTTTTATTTGGCCATAATTGTATAGATTCAGTTTTGGAACCTTTGAAACATATTAAATAATTATGACAAAATCTCGTAAAATTATTCATTCAGCCGACAATTTTCAGGCTGAATTGACTGAAGTTTGTCAAAATCTTGAAGTTGTTGACATAAAAATGATGTCACCAATTATTTTAACAAATC
>Ga0114951_10000898_pt1 | contig 39377 bp, 24 predicted proteins | sample AM7aDNAmetaG_FD_88677 | JGI IMG/M metagenome (GOLD analysis project Ga0114951, IMG submission 88677) | Freshwater microbial communities from Finland to study Microbial Dark Matter (Phase II) - AM7a DNA metaG | ecosystem: Environmental > Aquatic > Freshwater > Lake | place: Finland: Lake Alinen... | reverse complement strand
GGGTCTGCTCCTCCTCCGTCGTCAGCTCGATCTTCCGCGCTGTAGCCATGGACGGCCTCCTTCGGTGATGCCACCGGATGAGGGAATCCTACTACAAGACATTTAAGATATGCAACACTAGGCGCTCGCAGGCTGCTGAAATACGCCTCGTCTCAAGCTCACCGTGAGCCTTCCGCAGGAGGCCCCGCACGGCCCTGTGAACCCGCTACTGTGCCAGGCAGGCGACAAGGACGCCCTGGAGAAGAGCCCGAACGACCTCTTGAAGGCTCGCTACCGCAACCACATCGTGCATATCTTCGCGGACGACATCCCGATCATCTTCGTCGCGAGGCGCAAGGAAGGTGAGTACGAGGTCTTCACCGAGAGGGAGATCGACCTCGGGGAGTATTTCGGCGCCCATCGGGTCGTGGAGCGAGTGCACTCGCCCAAGGCGCTGTTCACGAATCCGAACGTCGTCCTCGACCAGGACCTGGCGGAGAACCTCTACATGGCCGGGGACCACAACGGCCTGGGCATGGAGCCGGCAGCGATCTCAGGGATCTACGCAGCGAACAGGATCATCGGGGCGGCGTGAGCCTCGAAAGCGAGACAGCGGCGACCCCGATGTGAGGCCGGACAGGTGCCCCTGCTCCCTGCTGGACTGCGCCACGACCGGACAGGCAGAAGTCGGCTGCTCACAGGGGGAAACATCGCCATTCTGACAACGTTGGTGGGCCCAGCAGGACTCGAACCTACGATGCGAGCTGAAGCGTCTGCCCGATATCAGCAGGCTGCTGAGATACGCCTCGCGTCAAGCTCACTGAAAGCCTTCCGCACGAAGACCCTTGCGGCCCTGTGAACCTGCCACTGTGCCAGGCAGGCGACCGGGAGGTGCGGAAGATGCGCGGCGACGAAGAGCGGCACGCCGGGTTCATTGTCATGACCACGCTCGAGGACGTCGCACCGGACGATCACCCCTTGCGCACCATCCACGCCATGGTCCACGCCGCCCTGGCGCAGATGAACCCCGAGCTCGACGCCCTCTACGCCGCCGCCGACGCCCATGAGGCTGAAGTAGGGTGCGGGCTGACCAACTTGAACTGCCATGACGCTCCATTCTTGTGAAAGGCCGGGGACGCTTCGTCGCCGGCCCGGGTCTTCACTGCTGGCGGTGACGGTACTCTGGGCATCCGGGAGTGAAACGGTCCCGCACGACGACCGGCCGGCGCCGTCTGCCGGTCGGTCTCCGCCGTCTCTGCGCCGCCCGGTGCCAGCGCCGCCAACGTCCGTCGCGGCACGGCCTCACACCTTCGTTGTATGTCCCGGAGACCGGCTGTAGCCTGTTATCGTCATGAGGAGGGAGACCGAAGGGGGACCTCGATGAGAAACCGTCTGCTCTGGCTCGTGCCAATCGCACTGCTGTGCCTCGCGCTGCTGGCGCCGGCCGCCGTCGCAAGACCCAGCTACGACCACGCCGTGGACCAGCTGTTCGCGCGGGGCTACCCGCAGGCGCTCGAGCACGATCTGATCGCCTTCGGCGCCGCGCAGAGCTACCTCGGCCTGCGCTCCGCAGGCGACCCGGCCGACAACGCCGCGGCGAGGTACATCGCCGCCGAGCTGCGCCGGATCGGGCTGCGGCACGTGCGCCTCGAGCCGGTGCCCATCGACGCTTGGGTGTTTCGCAGCGCCAGCCTCACCGTCGGCGAGAAGACGATGCGCTGCGCGGCGTTCAACGCCGGCAGGGCGACGCCGATCATGGGGCTGACGGCGCCGGTCGTCTACGTGCACGGCGGCACGGCGGCCGAGTTCGATGCCGCCGGAGACGTCTTCGGCAAGATCGTGCTGCTCGACCAGATGTTTAGCTCCTGGTGGCAGATGTGGCCCTGGGCCGAGGCGACCGACCGCGGCGCCGTCGGCATCATCTACACCTTCAACCCCGACGACCCGGTGTATTGGGCCGAGCCCGACGCGCTGGGCGTGTTCAGCAACGAGGCCGACAGCCGCTTCGTGCCGCTCGTCACCCTCCCGCGCGCGGACGGCGAGTGGATGCGCTCCAAGCTGGAGACGGGCGACCCGGTGAGCGCGACGATGACATGCGACGTCCGGATGACGCGCTGGGAAGACGGCGGCGTCGGCTACAACGTCACCGCCGAACTGCCGGGCAAGCAGCACCGCGGCGAGATGGTCGTCCTCTCCGCGCACCACGACACCGCGGGACCCGGCGGCATAGACGACACCGGGCCGTGTGTCAATCTGCTCGCCATGGCCAAGGCCATGCGCATGAGCCACTACCGGCCGCAGCGCACCGTCAAGTTCTTGTTCACGACCGGCGAGGAGTACGGCTGGGACAACTCCTACTACGACTGGCTGGTCGGCGCGTGGTGGGCGGTCGCCCACGCGCACCCCCACTGGGGAGGCAGGATTGCCGGGCAGATCAATCTCGAGACCATGGCCCAGAGCGACGCCGTCCTCAGCATGGTCACGTCCGTCGACCTCGCGCGGTGGTCGACCAATGCGGCCAAGGCCAACCCGGGCCTGCTGCCAAACTCGTACGTTGTGCAGACCCCGGTCACCAGCTGGGACGACGAGTGGCCGTTCACCGCGGCAGGCGTGCCGGCGATCACCCTGTTCGCGAGCACGCCGTACTACGATTCGCACTGGTATCACTCCCAGTACGACAACGCCGCCATCGTGGACTGGGGCTACCTTGCCAAGATCAACAAGTTCGCGTTCCGCATGGAGCGGCAGCTCGGCGGCGGCCTGCTGCCCTTCGACCTGAAGGCGCGCGCCCACGACCTCGCCTCCACCGTGGACGCAGACGAGCTCACCGCGGCGGGCGTGAAGCCGGCGCTGGCTGCCCGCCTGAGCGGCGATGTGGGCGCCTACGTGGCCGCGTGCAAAGCGTTCGCCGGCCGCGCAGTCGCGATCCCCACGGCGCGGTATCCGATGGTCAACAAGGAGTTGCTGCGGATCGAGAAGCTTCTCCTCGGCCAGTTCACCGCCCTGGACGCTTGGGACAAGACCATCTACCCGCACCAGCAGGTGCTGTGGAACATCCAGTACATCGACGCCGCCATCGCCGCGCTCGACCAAGCGTCGCCGGACACCGCAGCGGCGCTCGAAGCGATCACCGGCGTCGACCGCAACTGGATCGCCGTCAACTTCGGCCGTTTCGCCGTTCACTACAACCTCAGGATCCTGAGCCCGGACTACGACAGGCTGTGCTTCGGCGAGCAGGCCCACCTGCCGCCGACCATCGACCTGACCCTGGCGTACCACCGGATCGAGGCCGGCCAAGTCGACGAGCCGCTCGTGTCACTCGAGCAGGCGCGAGCGACGCAGGTACCCGTCCTCAACGCGCGCCTCCGCGCGATGGCGCGAGTGCTCGAGAAGACCACTCCGCACATCGTGCGGCTGCGCTGAAACAGACCGCCGGAAGGGGCAACGGGCGCTGAGCCGCCCTTGGCCCCTTCCGGCAGCGACTCGGGGCTCAAGGCGCGAGCGGCCGTTCTCGCCGTCCCGGCCGCGTCTCGCTGAGGCGAGCAAAGCGGCGTCGGCGCGCCCGCCGGCCGGCTCACTCCTCTACCGGGCAATCCACGCCGACTCCGTTCTCACAGTCGAGGACCACCCTCTCGATCCGCCGGTGGCAGCCCTGCTACCAGGGGCCGTCGCCGGAGGGCGGACCGCGCGGGGCGACAAGTGCGGGCCAGCAGTCTGACGGGCCCACTCGAGTGGGTGCCTGGTGGGCCCAGCAGGACTCGAACCTGCGACCGATCGATTATGAGTCGACTGCTCTAACCAACTGAGCTATAGGCCCACGCATGCGCGGCGCGAGGCAGGGACGGCCTCGCGAGCGCCGCTCAATGATACGCTTTGCGCGACGGCGAATGCACGGACGCGGAACAGGAGGCGAGAGCGACTTGAACGGCACCCACCCGCCACGCCCGGCCACCCTGCGCACGTCGGAGATCATCCGCCTGACGGCGATCGTCACGCTGACGGTGATCGCCATCATCGCCCTGCTGCTCTTCCTCGTGAAGATCCGCAGCATCCTTCTCTGGGTGCTGATCGGCATCATCCTGGCGATCGCCCTGCAGCCGGCCGTGGGGTGGCTGGTGCGGCATCGCTGGAACCGCATCCTCGCGGCGCTCGTCGTCTCGTTCGCGACCATCGCTCTTCTTCTGGGCGCCATCGTTGCGATCGCCCTGCCCGTCGTGCTGCAGTCCGACAATCTGATCCGCGACCTTCCCCACCTCGTGGACTCGCTGTTCCGCAGCGGCGGCGCGTTGCACTTCCTCGAGGTCAAGCTCCACGTCATCGACCGTCTCGCGTCGATCTCGCCCAGCCAGGTGGCCAAGGTCGTCCTCGGCAACCAGCAGACCATCGTGAGCGCCGTCACCAAGGCGGCGTTCATCGTCGCCGCGACCATCACCATCCTCACCATCATGGTGATGCTGCTCATCGAGGGCCCGCGTGGATGGACGGCGATCCTCGATTCGCTCGTCGGCGACGAACGCCGCTGGATCGAGCGCATCGGCGAGAACTTCTTGCGCGCCACAGGCGGCTACGTGCGCGGCAACCTCGCCATCAGCCTCGTCGCCGGCGTGTCGTCGTACATCGTGCTCAAGATCATCGGCACGCCGTACGCCGAGACGTTGGCGGTGCTCGTCGCCATCCTCGACATCGTGCCACTTGTGGGCGCCACTATCGGGGCGGTCATCGTCTGCATCGTGGGGTTCGCCACCGGAGGGGCGGTCGACGGCATCGTGCTCATCATCTTCTTCGTGGCCTACCAGCAGTTCGAGAACAACGTCCTCCAGAACATGGTGTACGCGAAGACGCTCACGCTGTCGCCGCTGGTGGTCTTCATCGCCGCGCTGATCGGCGCCACGCTGGCCGGGATCGTCGGCGTGCTGCTGGCGATCCCGCTGGCCTCGGCCGGCTGGACCTTGGGGCGCGACCTCATCGCGCTGCGGCAGGCACGGCACGCGGCGCAGACGGCGGCGGAGGGCTGCGGCGACGTTCTGCCCGGAGCCGGCCCGCCGGCGTCAGCCGGCGAACCTGCGCCCGGCGCCCCCGGCGGCGCGGACCTCGGCTGAGACGCACGAGCACGCCCGGCAGTTCGACCACTTCCGCGAGCCGATGTTCGTCAGTCTCTCGCTCGACCTCGATCCTGAGAATGACCGACATCTCTGACCTCCGCCGCCAGCTCAGAACCGACTGATCCTCTCTGACACCCTACCATCCCCTGCGCTCTTCACTGGGTCTTGCGGGACTACCAAGGCGTGTGAGCGATGAGCCATCAGTGGCCGTGTGAAAGGGCCAATGTGCGACGAGGTGCACCTGAGCGCCCATTTGCTGAAGGGAGAAGTGGCCGGCCCGGGTGCCCACCCATAAGGCCGCCCTGGTCCGCCCTGTGCACTGCGGCCTGGGGCCAACGTCATCCCAGAGAGCGCGGACGTCCTCGCGCTCGCCGACGCGCTCACGTTCTCCGACGGCCTACCTTCATCCGGATGAGCGAACGGACAGACGCAGCGCTCCAGTTTGCAGGGAGAAGCGTTATCATCGCGGCAACGCTGGTGGCCGCAGCGAACAGCTTCCGAACCCTCGAAAGGTGATCCTCCACGAACTCCACCTTGGAGAGCACCGACGCGTCGACCGTCACCTTAGGGCGGCCCTTCCGGGTTCGCTCCACACGACCTCCCCGGTGATGGTCTCCAGCGCCATGTGCCGGGTGAGGCGCTCCCCGCCCCGGGGTAGGAAGGAGGAACGCACCGCGCCCCGGGCGCGAAGAGACTCTCACGTCCACAGCAGAGGAGGAATCGTGACGCGCTTTGAGCGCGACGAGGCACCGAGCCACCCCGAGGTCGTGGAACTCGGCGCCGGCAGCGGAGTCCTGCCGCTGCCCGCGCACTCTCGCGATGCTACTCCGCGAAGACGGCATCCGCGTAGCAGTAGCGCCGAGCGCTCACGGCCATGGCGCCGGACGGGATCCTGCCGGCCGCGATGGGCGTCTGGCCGCGCCGACGCGCAAAGAAAGGTTGGCCACATGAAATCACCTCTCACGATCATCGCCCTGGTGACCGCGGCGCTCGCCATCTTGCTGACCGGCTGTTCGTCGCCGGCGACCTCGGCGAGCGCCACGGCGAGCGCGAGCGCTTCTCCGGCGGTGTACACCCGGCCCACCGAGATCACGTCGCCTGTCGAGGCGGAGACGTTGCTCAAGGACGGGAACGCGCGCTTCGTTTCGGGCTCGATCCTGCCAAAGGACCTGTCGCAGAGCCGTCGCGATGAGCTCGCCGGGGGACAGACGCCGTTCGCCGTCATCGTCACATGCTCCGACTCACGTGTTCCACCGGAGCTCATCTTTGATCAAGCGCTCGGCGACATCTTCGTGGTCCGCGTCGCGGGCAACGTGATCGACCCCGTGACGTTGGGCAGCGTCGAGTACGCCGCAGAGCATCTGCATGCCCCCCTCGTCGTGGTCATGGGTCACACGGAGTGTGGAGCAGTGAGCGCGGCTGTCGAAGGCGGCGAGGCGCCGGGAGACATCGCGGCGATCGTCAGACGCATCGAGCCGGCCGTAGCCCTGGCGAAGGCCGGTGGCGCGACCGGAGCAGACCTGGCGGCCAAGTCCGTGCTCCTCAACGTCGAGCTGCAGACGAAGGCGGTTGAGCATTCGAAGATCCTTGAGGAGCTCGTCCACGAGGGCAAGCTCGGGATCGTCGGCGCAGAGTATGACATCAGGTCAGGCGAGATCACCTGGCTGTAGCGAGGCAAAGGCTCGGCCTGCCGGCGTTCTTGATCTACCTCTTCATCGACATCCTGTCGCGGAAGGGCATGTCCCTCGTCGCCAGGGGTGCTGTGGATCGTCGTGCTGTTCGTGCTGCCCTGGATCGGCCCAGGCCCAGTCGTAGCTCTCGGTCACAGCGTTTTCGCCGCCGAAGCCGGCCGAGCACGTCCATCGAAGATCGGAGCCAGCCGGCGCGGGAGGCGACCGGCTCCAGGCTCACGTGGCATGGCGTCCTCACCATCGCGACATGGGTAGGGTCCTGACCGTCGCTTCGGCGCTGACCGCAGTGGGTGCGACGATCTCCGCGAACACCGTACCGCGGGGCAGGGAGAAGTACACCCGCTCGAGGCGACCTTCCCCCTCCGGTGCTCTACCTGGGCCTGCTCGACGCGGCGCACGGCGTTGGGGCCTCAGCAAAACGGGGCCGGGGCCGCTTGCGCGGCCCCGGCCGTGCTCTCGGAGGCGCCGTCTCTCGCCCCCGGAGCAGCTTCTGCGTGACGCGGACCGGCGGGACGGAAGGACTCGCCGGCCCGCGTGTCACACGCTCTTGAGGCGCTCGGTGAGCGCCGGCAGTACCTCGTACAGATCGCCAACGATGCCGTAGTCGGCGAGCGCGAAAATTGGCGCTTCCTTGTCCTTGTTGACGGCCGCGATGAGCTTGGCCGCCGAGACGCCCACGGTGTGCTGGATCTGGCCCGACACGCCGACGCTGAGGTAGAGGTCGGGGGCCGTCTTGGCGCCCGAGAGGCCGATGATGCGGTCCTCGCCGAGCCACTCGAAGTCGGCGAGGCTCTTGGTGCAGCCGACGACGGCGCCGAGCGCCGCGGCCAGCTCGTCGCCGAGCGCGAGGTCTTCGCGGGCGTTGAAGCCACGACCCACGCCGACGATCAAGGGTGCCGCGTCGAGGTTGACGTGGTCGCCCTCCTTGGCGCGGTGGTCGACGACCTTTACCGCGGTGCTCACGCTCAGGGCCGGGCTGACGACGGTGCCGGCCCCGGCGCTCGCGCCCTCGGCGTCGAAGGTCTTGGGCATCACGGCGAAGACCTTGACGGCCGTGACGAGCTTCTCGCGAGCAACGGTGGCACCGCCGAAGGCGTAGCGGCCGGCGACAAGGTCGCCGTCCTCGACGACAAGGCTGCTCACGTCACTGACGCAGCCGGCGCCGAGCTTCTGCGCCAGGCGCGGCGCCGTCTCTTTGCCGCGGCGCGTGGAGCCGACGAGCACGACGCTGGCGCCCGCCTGCTCGACGATCTGTGCCAGGCCGGCGGCCACGGCGTCGGCCGGCCAGCCCTCGAAGGCGGCGTCTTCGCTCACGTACACGCTGTCGGCGCCGGCGGCGGCGAGCGCGCTCGCCGCGGCTCCGGCGCCCGGCCCCAGGGCCACGGCGCTCACGCCGAGGCCGAGGGCTGCGGCCAGCTCTTTGCCACCGGCGACCAGCTCGCAGGCGGTATCGACTCTCTCGCTGTAGACAAGCAGTGCGGCCATCGTTACCTCCCCAGGACGCCTTCTTTGATGAGGGCATTGACGAAGGCGTCGGCCTGCTCGGCCACGGTGCCTTCGAACAGGATGTTCTTGCGGTCCTGTTCCTCCGCCAGGTTGCTGACGATCTCGCGCACCGGCGCCGGCGCGCCCAGGCCGAGGTCGGCGAGCGCCCACACCTGCAGCGGCTTGCTCTTCGCCTTCATGATTTGCATGAGACCGGGGATCGTGGGCTCGTTGATCTCGCTGACCACGGTGACCGCGGCCGGCAGCGGCGCCTCGAGGGTCTCGATCATGTCGTCCATGCTGCGTTCGCAGCGCACGGCGCCGTCGGCAGCTTCGACCTTGCGCGCGTAACCGATCTGCGGTAGGCCGAGCAGCTCGGCGACGCGGGCGCCGACCTGACCGGTGTAGTTGTCGCTGGAGCCCTCGCCGAAGAGCAGAAGGTCGCAGGCGCCGATCTTCTTGACGGCGGCGGCGAGCACTGCCGCGATCGCCGCTTGGTCCGGCGCGGCCAGCGCGGGGTCGTCGATCACGACGGCCTCGTCGGCGCCCATCGCCAGGGCTACCTTGATGTCCTCTGCCGCCTTGCGGTTGCTCTCGGCCAGGCACAGCGCCGTGACCTTACCGCCGGCGGCGGCACGCAGGTCCACCGCCGCCTGCAGGGCGTTCTTCTCGAGGTCGCCAATCTTGTACGGCACGGCCTCGGTGACCGCCTCGCGATTCTTGATGCGGACCATCTGCAGGTCCGGGTTGGTCTTCACACAGACGACGATGTCCACGCCTTCACCTTCCTCCATCGCTCGCGGGGTGCGGGCGGCGGGCCTGCGGCGGCCGCCCGCCCATGCGCCCGCGCCTTCAGCTCATCCGGTACTGCACCCCGAACGGGCCGCTCGGGTACTTCCACGTCAGGGCCTTGTGGTCGCAGCACATGAGACACGTGCCGCACTCCAGGCAGCCCTCCCAGTTGACGGTCATGCGGCCCTGGTCGTCGCGCTCGTAGAGGTCGGCGGGGCACACATAGACGCAGGCTTCGTCGGTGCACACCGTCTTGCACACGTCGGTGTCGATGACGATGTGCGGCTCCTTGTCGAGCTTGAAGACGTCGAGGCCGAGCTTGGCGTCGATCTTCATCGGCATGGCTCCTCCTCTCAGATCTTACGCATCGACCAGGCGTCCTTGACGGTCGCTACGTTCATGAAATCGCGCCTCAAGCCCCTCCAGGCCTTCTTGAACAGGCCCGCCTGCGGCCGCTCGTCGATGGTGTAGATGCTCTCGAGCAGGCGGGAGACGGCCACGGGGTAGTGCGTGAAGAGGCGCGGGTTCTCCATGAAACCCGGTATGGCCCGCGCCGTCTCGAGGTCCTTGAGGACGAAGCTGTTGCGCAAGGACGCCTCGTAGCTCGCGAGGCCGGCGGCCGTGAAATCGCCGGCCTTCTTCGCCCTCTTGACCGCCTCGGCGGCGAAGTAGCCGCTGGCGATGGCAAAGTCCATGCCGCGCACCGTGACGAGAGCGTTCAGGCTCAGGCCGGCGGTGTCGCCGGCCACCAGGTAGCCGTCGCCGGCGAGCTTGGGCACCTGGCTGATGCCGCCCTCGGGGACGCTGTGCGCCGAGTACTCGGCCACGACGCCCCCTGCGACCAGCGGCTTGATCTGGGGCAGCTCCTTGAATTCGTCGAGGAGCTGCCAGCTCTCCGTGCCGTCGCGCCGGCGGCGCATGTCTTCCATCCCCACGACCATGCCCAGCGAGATGCTCTCTTTGTTCGTGTAGAGGAAGCCGCCGCCCATCATGCCCTTGGTGCAGGCGCCCATGAAGAACTGGGCGGCGCCCTCGCCGGGATTGAGATGCCAGCGGTCCTCGATGACGCCCGAGGGCAGCTCGATGACCTCTTTGTAGCCGAGCGCGTGGTGCTTCGCCTGCGGCTCGGCTGCCAGGCCGGCTTCGCTGCTCAGCAGCCGCAGCACGCCTTCGGCCACAATGACGACCTGGGCGCCGATCTCGTCGCCGCCGGCGCGGATGCCGATGACGCGGCCGTCCTTGCGCAGCAGCTCGTCGACCTTCATGTTGGGCACCACCATGGCGCCCTTCTCGGTGACCTTCTCGGCGAGCCACTGGTCGAGCTTCGCGCGCAGCACGGTGTAACTCTGCGGCTTGGCGCCGGCGAAGCGGTCTGAGGCGATCTCGATGGTGGTGTGGGCGCCGTCGCCCATCATCGTCACCAGCTCGCGAGCGATGGGACGCTCGTAAGGAAGCTCTTCCCAGAGCTCGGGGTAGAAGCCGCGGATCGGCTTCACGTACAGGCGCCCGCCGGTGACGTTCTTGGCGCCCGAGTAGTCGCCGCGCTCGAGAACCATGACCTCGACGCCGGCCGACGCCAGCCCATACGCGGCCGACAGGCCGGCGAGGCCGCCACCGACGATGATGCATTCGACTTGTTCCATGTCACCTCTCCCCACTGCTCGTCGACCCCGGTCGCCGGTGACCGGCTCTGCCGGCCGCGGCGACCGCGGGCCGGGCCGCCGTCAGGCGGCCCGGCCCGGGAGCCTCAGACTGGGTTGCTCAGTCCTTGAACGGGTTGTGGGTCTCGCCCCACTCGTCGCGGGCGATGATGCCGCGCATGATCATCAGGCCGCCCTCGGCGCCCACTTCGTAGCTCATGACGCCGCGCAGCAGCATCTCGAGCGGGGTCTCCTTGGTGTAGCCGAAGCCGCCGTGGTACATCATCCCGTGGCGGGCGATGTCGTGGCAGAGGGTCGGGCTGAGGCACTTGCAGGTGCTGATGATCTTGTTGATCTCTTTGCGGCCGAACTGGCCGGGGTTGGTGTGCTCCTGGCCGATCATCCAGGCGCCACGCAGCAGGTTGAGCTTGAGCATGTCGAGGGCCATCCAGTCGCCGGCCATCTCGAAGCTGATGCCTTCCCACTTGCCGAGGGGCTTGCCGAACGTGGTGCGCTGGGCGGTGTACTCGCCACTGATCTCGAGGCCCTTCTCGGCGCCGCCGAGGCAGGCGGCGGCCACGAGCACGCGGGCGGCGTTGAAGCCGTCCATGTTGACGTAGAAGCCCTTGCCCTCTTCGCCGAGGATGTACTTGCGCGGCAGCTCGACGTCCTTGTAGATCCAGCCGCCGGTGCTGAGGCCCATGCGGCCCATGTCTTTGTACGTGGTGTAGCTGATGCCGGGCAGGTGGGCAGGCACCCAGATGAAGGTCATACCCTTGTGGCCCTGCGCGGGATCGGTCTTGACCAGGGTGCAGTGGCCGCTGGGCGGACCCCACTTCTCGCACTCCTTGGGACCGCTCACGTAGGCCTTCTCGCCGTTCATAACGAAGGCCTGCTTCTCTTCGTTCCACGGCGCGATGGTCTTGATGGCGCTGAGGTCGCTGCCGCCGGCGGGCTCAGTGGTGTTGATGCCGGCGAAGGCCTTGCCGGCGGCCACGGCAGGGAGCACTTCCTGCTTGAGCTCTTCGGTGCCGTAGCGGTTGATGATGTACGACCAGCCGATGGTGAGCAGCGTGTACACGGGCGTGCTCATGCTGAGGTCGGCGCGGGCGATCTCGTGGATCGTGATCATCGCGTAGATGAGGCGCTCGTCGTCGGGCAGCGGCATGCCGCCGAACTCCTCGGGGATGGTGGTGCCGAACATCCCCATCTCGGCCATGCCGGCGGTGATGTCGTTGGGGATGCCGTCCTCGGCCTCGTCGATGCCGCGGGCGCGCGGCTCGAGGTTCTTGACCAGCCACTCGCGGATGGCCTGGCGGTACATCTCTTGCTCGGTGGTGTAGCGAAAGTCCATGCAGCTCCCTCCTTAGGAACCAGTGTGTGTCTCCCTGGAAAACACGAAGACCCCCAGGGGACGCCGAAGCGTGCGCTGGGGGTCCAATGCCTGCGGGCAGTGAGCGGAGACGGCGCTCAGCTGCGGCGATGGGTGCAGCAGAGTGATGATACACCGGCCGGCAGGCGGAGCAAGCCCGGCCGTTTCGACAAGTTGGCGGAAGAACCGGCCGCCTGTACTACGGCCCGGCCGCGGCGCTCGCGGCCGGGCCCGCGACGGCGGCCGCAGAGTAGAGCGGCAGAAACACGAGGCCCTGCTCGGGAAGCTCGGCGCAGGGTCCGGCTGACACCCCGAAGCCGGGCGCGCACTCAGGGTGCTCGGAGAGAAGCAGGTGCATGCTCTTGAGCTTGCCGGCCGGTTCGCTCTTGACCTCGACAGGGCAGATCGACCCATATCGGCCAGGATCGCCTTCCGCGGGCGCGCCGAAACCATGGCCCCCAGGGGCATTCCGGCGATGCTCGCTGCCGAGAGTGCTTGGCGAAGTCGGCCCGACAGGCGCCGGCGGGTGCGGAGCGCGCCCGCGGCGGCGGCGAGCGCTTTCAGTCATCCGGCGGCGAGCAGCCGGCGGACAGCGCCTCGGTCTCGGCCAGCGCCGGCTTCGCCCCGAGCCGCGCGAAGATCTCACGGGCCGCGGCGAGAGCAGGCGCTGCTTCGGGCGCTCGGCCGAGCGCCAGCAGGCAGCGCCCTTGCCCGAGCAGCGCGTGCCCTTCTTCGTAGGGCACCGTGAAGTCGTGCCAGCGCAAAGCGGCGTCGGCGAAGGCGGCCGCCGCCGCTTCGCGCTCGCCGCGCCGCTCGGCGAGGAGGCCTTGCGTGGCCGCCCGCACGTTCCTCTGGATGGGGAGCACGGACTCGATGCCGTCCGCGAGGCGTGCCGCGAGGCCGGCGTCGCCGCCTGCCAGGGCCGTGCGCACGGCTTCGGGCAGGTACGCCACGTAGTTGGGCCCGCTGCCCGGCCGCGGCCGGCTCTCCCACTCGACCAGAAGCTCCATCGCGGCCCCCGCCTCGCCGAGACGTAGATGCACCGGCGCGGCGGCCAGCGCGGCGTAGGCCCTGATCCAGGGGATCTCGCTGGCCAGCCCCAGGTGCTCGAGCTTGTCGATGAAGTGCCTCGCAAGCTGGGCCTCTCCCTGCGCCACGCGGAGGACCGCCTCCTGGGCGCGCACGATCACGAGGTCCGACCCCGCCTCGCTGCGCTCCAGGGCGGGGGTGAGCTCCGCAGCACTGGCGAGAGCCTCGCCCCACTCGCCCACCAGCCCGAGCGACTCGATCAGGTTCACGGTGAGGCGACGCGCGGCCTCCGCGTCCCACTCGCCCCTCAGCCCCAGCGCCTCGACAGGAACCGACGGTGAAGACGCAACAAGCTCTTCGAGGCGGCGGCGCCGGGACGACGTAAGGCCGTCCCGGAGGGCTGCGGCTGCCGCGGCCGGCCCCTCGAAGGAGAGCAGCGCGTCGGCGTAGTTGAAGACGAGCAGCGCGGACTCACGCTCCAGACCCAGGGAGGTCGCCGCACCCAGCGCGTGCAGATAGTCCTCGAGCCCGCCGATGTCGCCGAGGATGCAGCGAATCCCGCCGCGGTATCCCAGCAGCAGGACGGGCTCGGGCAGCGCGAGACGCCTCGCGATCGCCACGGCTTCGTTGATCATCTCGAGCCCGGCACGCGGGTTGCCGGCAAACCACAGGGCCTTGCCGTACCGCCCGAGAACGGTCGCCATCTCGGCACATGGTTCGTCGCCCGCCAGCAGCGCGAGCGCCTCCTCAAGAAGGCCGCTGACGCCGGGGTCGCCGAGCGCGTAGAGCACGTCCGCACGCCTCGCCAGGGTGAGCGCGGCGGCACGCCGGTCACCGGCCGCCAGCAGTGCCTGGCCGGCCTCGCTCAGCGCGTCGGCCGCCTCGCGATACTGGGCGGCCTGGAAGAGCGGCTCCGCCAGGCGCGCGAGCAGCGATGGCCGCTCCGCGTCCTCGGGCCCGGCGAGCCGGAGGGCACGCGCATAGTGCGCTTGCGCGGCCGCCGCGTCGAGATTCATGGCGCGGTCGCCGGCCACCGAAAGGTAGTGGACCGCCGGCGCGACGAGAGGGCCGGCCAGGACGTCATCGCCGGCGGTTCGCGCGAGCTCGACGGCGGCCGCGAAATGGCCCGCCAAGACCGCGGCCATGTCGTCGGCGCGCGCCCCGGCCTTCGCTTCGGTCCAGTACGCCAGCGCCGCATGCTTGCTCGCGCGCACGCCGCGCGTCAGCCCGTTGTAGGTGACGTCGCCCACCAATCCGTGACAGAAGGCGAATTCGTCCTCATCCTTCATCGAGGACTCGGGCACGCGGCGCACCAGACGCCTCGACAGCAGCTCCCGGAGCGCTTCGTCCACGGCGGCGGCGTCCCGGTCTCCGAGAGCGAGGAGCGCGCCGGACCAGAAGTTGTGCCCCACCACGGACGCGTCGGCGAGGCAAGCCTTGCTCTCCGCAGGCAGCGCGTCGATCCTCGCGGCGATGACCGCCTGCACGGTCCCGGGCAGAGGGGCCTCGCCGACCGCCAGACGCCGGGCGTCGCCGGGCGCCGTGTCGTCGAGAAGCCGCGCCAGCTCCTCGGCATAGAACGGGTTGCCCTCGGCGCGGTGCACGATGGCCTCGATCACCGTATCGCGCACCCCGGCCGCTTCCGGCAGTGCCGTGACGAGCTGCCTGGTCTCGTCGTCGGACAGACGCTCCAACCAGACCCGGGCGACGCGCCCGCCCGAGGCGGCGAAGGCCGGGCTGCCGGCGAACAGCTCGGGCCTGGCGGTGGCGACCACGAGCAGTGGCACGGCGCCGACGTGGACGGCCAGAAACTCGAAAAAGGCGAGCAGGGCTTCGTCGGCCCAGTGGAGATCCTCCACGCACAGCACCAGCGGCCGGGAAGCGGCAAGCCCTTCGAAGAACCTTAGCCATGCCGCGAAGTTCTCGTTGCGTCCCGCCGACGATGTCTCCAGCCCCACCAGCGGACGCAGGTGGCTCGCCACCCACTCCCTGCCCGGTCCCTGCGGAACCACGCGCTCCAGCTTCGCGGCGGCCGTCACCCCGTCGTCGGTCTCCAGGATGCCGGCATGCGCTTTCACGATCTCGCCGAGCGCCCGGAACGTGCGGCCTTCACCGAACGGCAGGCAGCGGCCCTGGCGCCAGGTGATCAATCCCGGACGCGCGTCTGCGTGACTGCAAAGCTCGGCCACCAGCCGCGTCTTGCCGATGCCTGGATCTCCAAGGATGAGGACGACCTGCGGGGACGACGAGCCCACTGCCTTCCCGAACAGGCTGGCGAGGTAGGCAAGCTCGCCATCGCGGCCGACCTGCCGCGTCGTGCCGGCACTGCCCTGCATCACTCCCCGGCGCAAGACGGGGGCCTTGGCGAGCCAGGTAGCGACCGGCGCGGACTTGCCCCTGAGCCCCGCCGGCTCCAGCGCTTCGTAGTCGAACAGGCCAGACGTGAGGGCGTGGGTCGCCTCGCCGACGACGACCCCCATGGGCGGAGCAATCGCCTGCAGGCGCGCGGCGACATTGACGGCGTCGCCGGCCACGAAGCCCTGACCCGAGCCGGGCTCGACATCGAGCCGCACGAGGGCTTCGCCGGTGTTGACACCGACGCGGACGCGGCAGGTCTGCCCACCGAGGCTCGGCATGTCGGCGAGCTGTTCGATGAGGCGCAGCCCCGAGCGCACGGCGCGTTCGGGGTCGTCTTCGTGGGCCACAGGCACGCCGAAGGCCCCCACCACCGCGTCGCCGATGAACTTCTCCACGGTGCCCCCGTGCAAGTCGATCACCTGGCGCGCGGCGGCATGGTAGGAGCGCAGAAGGACGTCGACATCCTCAGGGTCGGCGACCTCACTCATCGCCGTGAAACCGACGAGGTCGCAGAAGAGGGTGGTGACCACCTTGCGCTCTTCCCGCTGCGCGACGGGCGCGGCCAGACGCGCGCCGCAGCGCGAGCAGAAGCGCGAGCCCTGGGGCAGCGCTGTCTTGCACGATGGACAGACGCTCATCCCGCGGTCCATCTTCGCGTGCCCCTCTTGTATGGTCTATTCGGTCGACTCATCGCGCCCCGTCCGGCATCACTCGAGAGGCAGCATTCCGCTCTCGCGGGCGCGCCGCACAGCCTCCGCCCGCGAGCAGACCTCGAGCTTGCGGTAGACGCCCTTGAGGTGCGACTTCACGGTGTTGCGCGACACGAAGAGCTGCTCTGCCATCTGAGACTCCGTGAGGTGCGTGGGCAGCAGCTCGAGCACGCGACGTTCCGCGGGAGTCAGCGGCTCGGTCACGCGGGCGCGCTCGACGGCGCCGCGCAGGCGCTCGGCGCGGCGCCGCAGGATGCCCGCGTCGGGGTACCGCGCGAGCAGGGCCGCGGCCGCCGAGGCATGCATCCCAGCCGCGAGCGTGTCGCGACGTTCGACCGCCACCTCTCCCAGCACAACGTGCGTCAGCAGGCCCATCCAGGGATGAGGGACCATGTGCTCCAGCAGGCGGTCGACGTCCGCCGTGGCCGCGCCCACGTCCGCGTCCGGCAGGCGCGCCAGCAGCTTCGCCCGCGCGAGCAGCATGGGCAGGCAGCGCCGGTGGGTGCCGAACCCGAGCTCGGCCAGGCGGGCAGTCGCCCGTGCCTCGTACTCCTGGGCGGTCTCCCACTCGGTCTCGTCGGCGGCGATGAGCGCCAGGTACCCGAGAGCGGCGAGCTCCGCCGACGGGTTGTACACGGAGCCTTCCCGCGCGGCGACCGCCAGCGGGTGAAGCGCGCGTTGAGCGGATCCCGAGAGCCAGCGCGCGACGCCGAGGGTGACCTGTGCGTCGGCGAACCAGCTCGTCCCCGACGCCGTCTCCAGGCTCGCCGCGAGCTCCGCGTCCTCGCGCATACGGCGCACCCCGTCCGCCGCGATCGTGGCGCGAAGAAGCGCCTGCGAGGAGCGCAGCGAGGCGGCGCCGTCGGGAGACGGTTCGTCGTCCATGGGCGCACCGCAGGCCGCCCTGCCCCAGCGCTCGCCGAGCTTGCCGTCGTCGAGCGCCGTGTAGACCCAGCCGGCGGTCAGCGTCAGCGCCTTATGACCGAGCACCTGGCGGTCGTCGAACGACTCCAGCCAGCGTCTCACAGTCTCGGACTGGCCACGGTTCCACATGCCCGGCCAAGCCGCCGCGACGACGTCCCCGGCGGCGGCGCTTGCGCCGGCCGCCAGCAGGTGGCGCACCTCGGCATCGGGGTCGTCGTGCCCCGCGTACCAGCTCGCGGCCATGCGGTGCAATTCGTCGCGCTCGCCGGGGTGGCGCGCTTCGAGCTCGGCCTCCAGCATCTCGGCGAACAGGTGGTGGTAGCGGTACTGGTGCCCGTCGTCGCCGAGCGGGACGACGAACAGCTCCTGACGCGCGATGAGCTCCAGGAGCTCGCCGGCGTCGTCCCTCCCCGTTAGGTGCTTGCAGAGCGCAGGCGTGAGGTCCGCAAGCACCGATGTCTTCAGCAGAAAGTCCTGGACGTCGGCGGGCTGCCCGTCGAGGACCTCGGACGTGAGGTAGGCGGCGATCTCGCGGCGCTCGCCACGGATCTGCGGCAGCCACTCCTCGAGAGGGCGCCCTCCCGCGGCCAGGCAGGCCAGATGGATGCCGGTGGCCCAGCCTTCGGTGACCGAGAGAAGGGCGTCCACGACCGCTTCGTCGGCCGCGCAGCCGTGCAGGCGCACGAGCTCGGCGGCCTCCGCGTGGTCGAGGGCGAGTTGCCGTCCGCGGAGCTCCACCAGCTCGCCGGACGCCCGCAGGCGGGCCAGCGGGAGCGGCGGGTCGGCGCGCGTGCCGAGCACAAGCTGGGCGCCCGGAGGCAGGTTGAGCAAGACGAAGGCCACGACGTCCCAGCACTTTGCCCTCTGCAGCAGGTGCGCGTCGTCGAGCACCAGCACGAACGGCGGCGCGGCGGCCAATACGTCGGCGAGCATGGGCAGCACCCGCTCGCTCACCGGCGGCACCGCGAGGCGGAGTAATTCCTCCACGCCGTGGTCTCCATGGGTGATCGCACTCAGCGCCCTTGCCAGGTAGATCAGAAGGACGACGGGGTCGTCGTCCGACGAATCGAGCTGGATCCACGCCGTGGGACGCGCGTCGGCCTCGGTCCACTGACGGAGCGTGGTGGTCTTGCCGGTGCCGGCCGGCGCGCACATCAGGACAAGGGGCTCGGGGGCGGCCGCGAGGGCCTCAAGGAGGGCGCGCCGTGCGACAGAGCGGATGCGCGCCCTGGGGGACCGCAGTTTGGCCGGCCAGCCGGCGGTCGGGGCGTCGGGCACGGCGCTTCGGCGCGTGGTGGCGCGCGCGGCGATACTGCCGCCTGGTGCCTTGCCTGCCGTCACCGTTCCCTCCCTGGCAACTGGTAGCAACTCCGTGAGTATACGCGCACGACGGCCCCTCGCCACGGCGACCGAAGCAGTCACCGTGGCGAGGGGCCGTCGTGCGGCGCGCCGAAGACCAGCCCCGGTGGACGCGCCGGCGTCAGGGAGTCGCGCTAGTTGTCGCGCGACGTCGTGCCGATGAAGCGCGCGTACGTCGCCGTGACGCCGGACGCGCAGATCGAAAGAACGAGCTCCTCGCCTTCGCGCGGTGACATGTCCGCGCACGCCGGCCGGCCGGCGAAGAGGACCCTGCCGGCCGAGGCGCCGCCCGGGCAGGTGCACACTGCCCGCGGCTGCACCGCGAACAGCTGCGCGTACTTGCACTCCGCGCACACGTGCAGCTTCTGGGAACGCGCCGAGGGGCGTTCCACATCTATCTGCTCGCTCTGGAACCGCATGCTCAGCGTGGCAGCCATGGTCCCTCCCTACGTTGCCAAGTCCTCTTCTCGCCACGCAGGCTGTCGTCAGGGGCGGAGGTCGCGCCTCACCCGCTTCGGGTGATCCGGCTGACGCCTCGCTCGACGCCGGCGCAGCGCCCTGCCCTTTCGCCGCGGCGGTCAGCGCGTGAAGAGCTGCGACAGCGAGTTGCCGTTTGCCTGCAGCGGCGGCGGGATCCCCAGTGCGTCACAGATGCTGGGAGCCACGTCGGTGAGAGAGGCCGGGTCCCTGACAACGTGCCCGGACCTGGCGCCGGCGCCGGAGAACAGGCAGAGAGCAGGCATGCCCCAGGCGCCCGCTGCCATCCGGGCCTGAGGAAGCATCTGGCCGTGCTCCTCGCAATACTCGGGGTGCACGGCGTACACGACGTCGCCGACGCCGTCGCCGTACAAGCCCAGGGCGACGGCGTCTTCCTTGGCGACGACCAGGCTGAACGGGCAGACGCCGGTTTCTGCGACGCGATAGGCGAGCAGCGCTCTCAGCACCCGCTCGCGGACCGGCACGAGCTCGTCGGGCGCGACGATGCCCTGCGGCTCGCGCCCTTTCACGTTCAGCCGCACGTAGCAGCTTCCCTGGGGCGCCGCGAGCGTGTGCTGCCAATCGATGTCGCCGAGGTCGCGGCCGCCGCGGTCCTCCGCCGTCAGCAGGTCCGCGCCCGCCAGGATGCGCCGCAGTGGCAGCGGCGGGCCGTGCGGCGTCGCGCCGTGATCGGACACGAGGACGGTGAGCGCCGGCGCGCCCACGGCGGCCAGGATGTGGCCGACGGCATCGTCGAGCTGCCGGTAGACGGCGATCTCCGCGGCCTCGTAGCGCCGGCGCTCGTCGGCGTCCGGCGTCGCTCTCTCGTCGAGCTTCGCCGAGCACAGATGGTAGAACGAATCGATGGCGTGGAAGTGGACGCAGAACAGGTGCCAGGGACGCTCGGCGACCAGCGCGGCGCAGACGTCGGCGAGCCAAGCGGTGGCCATGCCGGTGAGGTCGACGAAGGTCTCGAGATCGATAGCGCCGAGGCCGAGCGAGTCCCAGCCGACGCCCGGCGTCGGCAGGCCGGCGAAACGGGTCGCATCGCCGAGCACGCCCGCGGGCTTCTCCAGCCAGGAATTGCGGCAGATATCGGTGACGTAGAGGCGGAAGAGGCCGGCGCCGGGCTCAAGCTCCTGGAGCTTGAGCCGCAACAGGCCGAGCACCGTTCCGCCGCCCACCGCGAGCGGCAGCTCGAGGCGCGCGCTCCACTCGCCGGCGGCGAGCTCGGCGAGCGCCTCGCCGTCGCCCGTCAGCGAGAAGCGCACGGCGGGCCGGTCGCCGCGCGCGACCACCCGGCAGGCGAGGGTCACCTCGGAGTGAACCTTGTCGTAGGCGTCGCGAAAGGCGAGCGGCAGCTCGAAGGGCTCGCCGTCAGGCGGAAGCGTGACGCGCCGGGCGCGCGGCTCGTCGCGCGTCGAGAAGCGCTGCTCGGAGGCGAGCGCCACGCGGCGCTCCATGCCGGGCAGCCCGATGCGCCACTCGTTCAGCTCGATGCCGGCACCGCCCACGAGGGTCAGGCGGCCCGGCGCCGCGGCGCCGGCCGGGCGCTCCGCGCCGACCCGGCGACGAGCGTCCGCGGCCTCGCCCATGCGCTGCTCCTCCGGCGCCTCGCGCGGCGGCCAGCTCCCCGGCCAGTTGACGACGATGCTGTCAAGGCCGGCCCGGACCGCCGCCTCCCAGACGAATTCGGCGCGCACGTCGCGGGCGTCGAAGCCCTGCGGGCTGCCGCCGATGCTGTCGCCGAGCCGGTAGGGGTTGAAATCGGTCACGCCGTGCGTGCCCGGCCACGCGCCGGTGGCGATCGTCGCCCAGTTCGTCGTCGTGAGCGTGGGCATCGTGGGCAGGCACTCGGCAGCAAAGCAGCCGTCCGCCAGCAGGCGCTGCCCCGCCGGCAGCAGGCCGGCTTCGGCGTACTTGCGCCAGCGTCCCGGCACGGCGCAGTCCAAGCCGATGAGCAGGGCCTTCTCGAACCGGCGTGACATCCTCACAAGGTACCTCCTTCGACTCCGACGGCGCCCTCGGCGCCGTCCTCCGCGGCCTGCAACTCGTCGCGCCGCTTGGCGATGACGCTCGAGGCCGTGCTCTTCGCCGTGGCGTGGCCGGTGAGCGCCAGGATGAACGGCGCCTTCTGCAAACAGTAGACCTCGGTGGGCCGGGTGGCGGTCACCGTGGCCGTGCGAGGCACCTCCTCGATGAGCGCGATCTCGCCGAAGCCTTCGCCCCGCGTGAGTCGGGCCACCGGGCGTCCCGCGTGGGTGACCTCCACCTCGCCCTCGGCGATGGCGCAGTAGAAGTCGCCCTCTTCGCCCTCGCACATCACCGTCTGGCCGGCGGCGTACTCTACGGGTTCCAGGGCGCGCGCCAGCCCCTCGAGCTGGGGCGCCGGCAGCCTGCCGAAGATGGGGATGGACTGCAGCAGGCGGATCTCCACGTGCGGCACGTCGGCGGCGGCGTCCACGGCGCGCAGCTTGCGCCAGGTCGCGACGACGACGAGGAGGAACACGACGCCGGTGCCGATCAGCGCCGCGCGCGCGCCGCTCAGGCCGACGAGCACCGGCACGATGATCGACCCGAAGGCGAGGCCGACGTTCATCAGCGACTCGAGCAGCGAAAAGACGTCGGCCAGCACGTCCGGGGGGGCCGCGCGCTGCAGCAGGATGCGGCCCGTGACGTCCAGCATGGTGCGGCCCACGCCGGCCAGCGCCAGCAGCGCGAAGGCGCCGATCACCGTCGGGAAGAGGCCGAGGGCGCCGAGGGCGAGCGCCGCCGTGACCACGCCGGCGCCCAGCGCCGGTGCCAGACGGCGGCGCGCCACGAGCCCGGCGGTCAGCGCGGCGCCCACGAGGCCGCCGGCGCCGAAGGCCGCGTTCAGGTAGCCGGCGCCGGACTCGCCCAGGCCGAGCACCGAGATCGAGAGGACGACGTAGAGCACGTCGAGGGCGCCGACCAGGATGTACTGGGCGCCAAGAAGCAGGACGAGCACGCGTACCGATGGCTCGCGGCGCACGGCGCGGATGCCGGCTCCTACCTGCGCCGTCAGGGAGACCGCCGCGTCGGCTTCGCCGAGGGGCGGCGGTCCGGGCACGGGGATCACGAGGATCGCGGCGACGAACGCGAGCGCCGCGAGAAAGGCGATGGCGAGCTGTGGCCCGCCCACGCCGAGCAGCACCCCGGCGATCGCCGGCGCCACAAGGACGCTGCCGTTCTCCGCCCAGCTCGAGACGACGTTGGCCGCGGTCAGTTCGAGCGGCCGGCGCACGATGCTCGGCAGCAGCGCCGACTGGGCCGGCCGCGGCACTGTGATCCCCAGATTGATCGCCGGCGCCAGAGCGAAGATCGCCCACGCCGGAGCATCCAGGGTGATCGCCACGGCCACCGCGGTCATGGCGATCGCCTGCACGAGGTAGCCGACGAGCAGCACGCGGCCCGGCCGCCGCCGGTCGGCCAGGGCGCCGATGTAGGGAGCCAGAAAGATGCAGGGGATGAGCTGCACCAGGGCCATGACGCCTGCGGCCGTGGCCCCGCCCACCGAGTACGCATACACCAGCAGGCACACCCACACCGCCCACTCGGCGCCGTTGAAGGCCGCGAAGGCGAGCTCGAGGCGCAGCAGCGTGCGGTTGCGGATGGTCGCCCTGAAGATCGCGATCACCGAAGCGCCCCCCTGTCTTGCCACCCCCTGCCTCCTCTTCCTCCGTCTCTGTCCACGAGACGCACGTCCGCTTTGCCGCTGAACGGACGGGCAGCGCGAGCTCCTGTCACGCCCCTCCGACGAGCGCACTCGCGAGGAGCTGGTCCGCCTCCGCCAGCGCCGGCCTGGCGCCCAGCCGGGCGAAGATCGCGCGCGCGGCCTCGAGAGGCGCTGCCGCTTCTGGCGCTCTCTCGAGCGCCACCAGGCAGCGCCCTTGCCCGAACAGCGCCTGGGCCTCCTCGTAGGGCACGCCGAACCCGCGCCAGCGGGCGGCGGCGTCGGCGAAGGCGGCCGTCGCCTGCGGCAACCGGCCGGCGCTTTCGTCGAGGAGCGCACGAGCCGTGACGAGCGCGTGCTCGCTGAGCGGATAGATGGGCTCCACGCCTTCGAGGAGGACCTCGACCAGAGCGGCGTCCCCGGCCGCCAGGGAGGTCCGCGCGGCTTGCGGCAGACGCGCTATGAAATCGGAACCGCTCGCCACCTGAGGCGTCTCGCCGCAAGCCCTGAGCAGGTCCAGCGTCGTTGCCCTGCCGCCGAGGCCCATGCGCACGGCGGCGACGGCAAGCAGGCCACACGCTCCCGCGCACGGCTCCTCCGTCTGGCCGGCCTTTTCCTCCGCCCACTCGAGAAGGGGCTCAGCCGCCTCGTAGTCGCCGCGGCACGCCAGGAGCAGCAGCTGATTGGTGCGCACCCAGAGCAGGTCCCGCACGTCCTCCGTCTCTTCGAGGTCGGGAAGAAGCCCATCCGCCTCGACCAGCGCTTCGTCCCACTCTCCGGACCACAGAAGGTCATCGACCAGGCCCATGCGCAGCGCCAGCGCCATCTGCTCGACGCCACGGCGCTGCGCCGCCTCAAGCCCCTCCCTTCGCAACCGCAGCGCCGCGGCCGGGCCTTCGAAGAGGGAGAGCGAGGTCGCGTAGTTGAAAGCCAGCACGGCGGCGTCGTAGCCGAGGCCGCGCGCCTTGGCGGCGTCGAGCGCCTCGCGACAGTCGTCCAGACCTCCGGCGTCGCCGCTGTCGCAGCGCGCTCCCCCACGATAGCCGAGCGCCGGGACCAGCGTCGGCAGATCGAGACGCTGCGACAGCTCGATGGCGCGCTCGGCGACGGCGATCACCGCCTCGTGGTCCCCCAGGACCGCGAGCTCGGCGGCGCGGCCCGTGTACACCGTGGCGGTCTCGGCGGACGGCGGCTCGCCGTCGGCGAGCGCCAGCGCCTGCGCGGCGACCTCATGGGCAGAGGGCTCGCCGAGATGGTCCAGAGCGAGTGAGCGGCGCATCATCACGGCCGCCGCCGCCGCGGTCGCGTGCTGAGCACGCAGGCCGTCGATGGCGATCAGCGACGCGTCCGCCGCCTCGCGAAAGCGTCCGCGCCGCTGCAGCGCCTCGCTCCAGCGAGCCAGCAGCGGCGGCCGCCGTTCAGCCTGCTGAGGCACAATCTCCAGAGCGCGCCCGTAGTGCCGCTCGGCGGCGGCGACGTCCAGGCCCATGGCGCGGTCGCCGGCCAGCGACAGGAAGCGCACGGCGGGATCCAGCACCTTCGCCGCCAGCTCCTCGGCCCTGGACGCCCTGGCGAGCTCGAGCGAGGTCGCGTAGTGGTGCGCGAGCAGCTCCGCCATGTCCGCCGCCCGGTCGCCTGCCTTGGCCTCGATCCAGCCGCCCACGACGGCGTGTTTGGTGGCGCGCGCGGCGCGCGGCAGTTGCTGGTAGGCCACGTCCCGCGCGACCCCGTGCCAGAACATGAACTCCGCTTCGCCCGCGAAGGACGAGGCCCTCACGGGCCGCACCAGGCGCCGGCCGGCCAAGGCCCGCAGCCCCGCGGCGACAGTCGCGCCATCACTCCCGCCAAGCGCCTCGACCACGCCGGTCCAGAACGAGCGGCCGGCGACCGCCGCGTCCGCGAGCATCGCCTTGTGCTCCAGCGGAAGCTGGTCGAGACGGGCGCCGATCAAGGCCTGCATCGAGTCGGGCAGCGGAATCTGCGCGCCCTTCCTGAGCCGCAGGCCGTCGGCGGCGGGTTCGAGCAGCTCGCGGTCGATCAGCAGCCGCGTGAACTCCTCGGCGTACAGCGGATTGCCGCTGGCGCGTTCGAGGACGACGTCCTGCACCTCGGCCGGCAGCGCCACCACCTCCAGCAATCCGGAGACCAGCTTTGTGGTCTCGCGCGTCGAGAGCGGCGGCACGTCGATGCGCTCTGTCCAGTGCGAGCCCGAGGCGAAGTCGGGAGCGTGCTCAAACACGTCCGCGCGGGTGAGACCGACGACCAGAAGAGGGGACTCCCCGACGTTCTCCGCGAGATCGTCGAGGAAGGCCAGCAGCGCCTCGTCGGCCCAGTGCAGGTCTTCGAATACGAGCACGGTGGTGTGCGCGCGCGCGATGTGCTCAAGATAGCGCCGCCAGCCGGTGAAGTTCTCGTCGCGCGACGCAGGCTGAGACTCGAGGCCGAGAAGCGGACGCAGGCGCTGGCGGAACCATTCGCGGTCTGGGCCCTCGGGCAGCACTTCGTCGAGCTTCGCGACCACGGTGCCGGCGTCGTCGGAGTCGAAAATGCCGGCATCTGCTTTAAGGATCTCGCCCAGCGCCCAGAAGGTGACGCCCTCGCCGTAGGGGGGGCAACCTCCCTGGCGCCACCTGACGACGTCGGGGTAGTCGTCGATGTACGAGGAGAGCTCACTGAGGATGCGCGACTTGCCGATGCCGGGCTCACCGACGAGAAGCACGAACTGCGCGGCGTGCGACGCGGTCGCCTTCTCGAACAGCCCTTTGAGCAGCGCGAGCTCGCGCTCGCGCCCGACGAACGGCGTGGCGTAGTCGCGCGCGGACTCCGCCCCCGTGCGTGCCTTGGCTGCCGTGGCCAGCCACGCCGGCACGGGTTCTGCCTTGCCTTTCAGGGCGATGGGCTCGAGCTGCTCCCAGTCGAAAGCTCGAGCCGTGAGCGCCTGTGTCGTCATCCCGACAACCACGCCCATCGGCGGCGCCGCCCCCTGCAGCCGCGCCGCCGTATTGACGGCGTCGCCGGTGAGAAAGGTCTCGCCCGAGTCCGGGTCCACGTTGAGGCGCACGTACACCTCGCCGGTGTTGACGCCCACGCGCACGCGCAGCGGCTCGCCGCCGAGCGGCGTCAGATCGCGCATCTCCTGGACGAGCCTGAGGCCGGCGCGCACAGCGCGCTCCGCATCGTCCTCGTGCACCACCGGCACGCCGAACACGGCCACCACGGCGTCGCCGATGAACTTCTCCACGACGCCGCCGCACGAGTTGACCACGCGCCGTGCCATGCGGTTGTACTCGCGCAGCATGCGATCGACGTCTTCCGCGTCGGAGGCCTCCGATGCGGCGGTGTAGTTGACGATGTCGCAGAACAGCGTGGTGACCAGCCGGCGTTCTTCGGGCAGCAGACGCTTGGCCGCGAACGGCGATCCGCAGTGCGGGCAGAACTTGAAGCCGTCCGGGCTCTCTGCGTCGCAGAAGGAGCAGGTCAGCACGGGAGGCCTCCGCAAACGCGAGGGGAAGACGGCCAGGTCGAGCCGTTGCGGCGCAGCGATCTGTCGCGCCGGTCGCAGGTCGAAATGCCGTACCGATGACCCCGCTGCGTCATGGCTTCCCTCCCCCCCCGCACTGTAGCCGAGCCGGGGTAGGTACGGCAACGGATGCGCGGAGAATGTCAGCCGGATGGCGCGGGAGGCGGGCGGGGGAGGCTCACGCCTCCCCCGCCCGCCTGCGCTCGTCCGGGCACTGGTGGCCTCAGGCCACACTCACCAGCGCACCCTGATGAACGAGACGTCGGTGCCCGTCCTGGACGTGCTCGACGAGGCCGCCCGCGCCGTCTTGCCGGCGGCGCCCGCAACCGCCGGCCTCGCACTGACCGCGAACCGCACGGTCATCGACCCCGGCTTGGCCGTGGCCCAGCCGGGGATCAGCGAGGGCAGGTCCTTGCAGCTGAAGTTGTAGTGGTAGACGCCGTTGCCGTCGTACACGAAGCGCATCGACGAGGTGGGCTGCAACCCGACCGGAACCACTTCGCTGGTGCCGGCGTCGTCCTGGAGGCCGGTGTGCAGGCCGAGGACGTCGAGCCTCACGTCGAGGCCGGTGACGGGCCGCCCGGCGCCGTCCACGATCTTGATCTTCAGCGGGACCGTCTGATTGCCGTTGAAGATCGACGTGCAGTCGAGGTTGACCGGCTGCTGCAGCCCGGGGCTCACGTACTGCACACGGTAGTAGCGGATCATGTCGGAGGACGCGCCGCCCACGGTGGCGTGGATCCACAGGGCGTAGATGCCCGGCGTGGGACACTTGACCTGGGTCGTGAACTCCTGGCTCACGTCGTCGTACTGCTTGGCGAGCAGCGTCCAGCCACTGTCCACGATGGGCAGTGGCATCGTGTCCGTAACCGCTTTGAACTTGGCTGTGACCTGGCTCTCGGCGGCACCCGGCACCGAGAAGCGGATCGTCGAGTCACCCATGAGAGCGTCGCTGTTGCCCGCCTGGGCGTCGGCGAACGTCTCGGCGAGGGGCTGCGTGGCGCCGAGCGGCGTGGTGGGCAGGGGCAGGGTGATCGCCGGTCCGTTTTCAACCACGTACTTGACCGTCTTCGTCGTCACGTGTCCGACCCAATCGTACACGGTCACTTCGAAGGTCTTGGCGCCAAGGGAGGACGTGTCGAAGGTGCCTTCGGCCGGCGTCGAAGCATCCCAGTCGACGCCGGACAGCGGGTCGCTCGCGCTCCACACCGCCGTCGGGTCAGGGCCGAGCTTGTAGTGGGCGCCCTCGGCCGGCGTGGTGACCGTCAGGTTCGGGGCCGAGAGGTCGATGCCCACGTCCACCGTGACGGGCGGGCTCTCGACGTTGCCCGCGACGTCGACGGCGCGGGCGATGACCGTGTGCAGGCCCTCGCCGCTCACGTCCGCGAAGAGCCCGTGCTCCGGCCAGTACGGCGCGATGTTGGGCAACTGCTGCCACGCTGCCGCAGCCGGCGGGGTGGCGGGGTCGATCTGGTACTCGACTCGGTCGAGGCCGGAGAGATCGAGGTTCCAGCTGTAGGCCGCCAGCGGCCACGGCTCGAAGACCGACCAGAACTCCATCTGAAGTGGCGTGTAGTCGTACCAGATCGACGAGTGCTCCAGGTCCGGCGGGAAGATCTGGCTCTCCGGAGCAGCCGAGTCGATCTGCACCCCGGTTTCGTTCCACTCGGAGGAGTGCCCGTTGGAATCGGTCGCCATGGAGACGAGCGAGTACTGGCCATCGCCGGGCGTGGGCACCGCCAGGTTGAGGGTCGCCCCTTCGGTGGTCCCGGAGGCGAGCTCCGTCTCTCCGCGTGAGAGTATCCAGTCGATGCGGTCGACGGCGTCGTCCGGGTCGCTGGCCGTCAGGTGGGCCGTGACCGGTCCGATGAACCAACCGGTCTCCGCTCCGTTCACGCCGGTGGGACCTGACAAGCTGCAGTCGATGGCAGGCGCCGTGCTGTCCGGAGGCGCGGACGCCGGAGTGAACGCCTCTACGCGGCCGTCGTGGCCTGACGGCTGCCCGTCGCCGACGTAAACCGTCCCATCGGGACCGACCGCCACCGTCCACGGCATATAGAATTCGCCGGGGGCTGCACCGTCGTCAGTGCCAGATGTGCCAAACTGGGTGACGAGGGCGCCGTCCTCCGTAAACACGTCGACCCAGCCATTGTATTGGTCGGCCACGTAGACGAGACCGCTGGCCTGGTCGATGGCGATCCCACCGCAACTGTTGGTGGTTTTCCCAGGGAGGGCGGGCAGGGGGTCCCACGTCGCCAGCGACGCGCCCGTGCTCGTGAACTTGAACACGCAGCCTTGCCACCTCGAGACAGCGCTCGCAGCATCGTCACAGACGTACACGTTGCCGTCTTCATCAAGAGCCAGCCAGTAGGGGTCGACAAAGGACGAACACGTGAATGAGCTCACGTAGGCGCCAGTGGAGTCGAGCTCGTCGACGGACTTCGTGCTGCCGTAGGCAGCCACCCACACGTGTCCGGCCCCGTCAACGGCCATGCCGGTCGGTTGCCAGAGGGTCGGGTCAGCAAGCCAGCTCGCGGTGATCTTCTGCACGAAGGTCCCATCGAGCGAGAAGACCTGGATGCAATTCGCCCGGGGGTCGATATCGGACACCCACAGCTCATTGCCTCGCACGACGACGCCCCAAGGCGTCCGAAACTGCCCTTCAGCACCTGCGGTGCCCTGACTGCCGATCGTCAAGAGGTAGTTGCCGCTGGGGTCGAACTTGTTGACTCCACCGTCCTGATCGGCCGCATAGACATTGCCGGCGCTATCCACCGCGATCCCCTCCGGCATCCCAAAGCCGGCCGTCGTGTACTGACGCAAGAACTGGTAGGTGGGCGTATCGGCGCGCGCCGCCGCGGGCAACATCGCCGCCAGCATGACGACGCAGAGGCCGGTGAACACGGCGAGTCCCGCCGCTCGAAATCGATGGACCTTCATTGTGCTACCCCCTCCGGTGACACAGCGGTGATGGCGCGGCGACGTCGTGAGCCGCGCGGACCAGAAGAATGTGGCGTCGATGACGCCTCGCCAGATCACGTCATAGGCTCCTCCACAGCGCGAGCCGGCGTCCTTAAGCAGGCAGACCGGCCGTGAAGGCCGGTCTCACCATTGACTCCCCGCCGGACTGAGGTGACCGCATGAATCGTCCGCCGGATCTCGATCTCCTGGGGCGCCGTCGCTCTCGCGCAGCTTGTGATGGTTTCTACGACCTCGAGCGCAAGAATGTCAACATGCCATGCGTCGCCGGGTCGGCAACACCGCCGCGCGGCGGCCGGCGAGCTGACGGGTGCCAGCTGCTCGCCGGCCGTGTCGGGTCCCGTCAGACGGGCGTGGGCACCGGCGACGAAGCTGATGCTGCGGAAGTCCCGGTTCGTGACGCCTCCCCTCCCGAGTTACGGAGCCTCTCGGGAACAAACCTACGGCGCGCCCGGAGCCCGGGCATCACCCTTTTGGGGTGACTGCCGCTGCGCCGCGACGGCGCGCGCGCGCGGGGCACGCGGGCCTTCGTGGCGCGCGCGGGGTGCATAGCGGGGGTGGTGCGGCGTGGGCGCGCAGCCCCGCAGGAGCGGGGTCACGTGCGCGGCGGCGAGAGCTCCGTCGGTAGCGACGCCCGCCTCGCGAGCCGGGAACGGAAACGGTCCGCCGTCAGGTCCTCGGGGCGAACCGCCCGCACGCCGGCTGACCGGCGCCGATCACCTGTCCGACGCGCAGCCCTTCGGGGAGCGTGCAGAAGACGCACGACTGCAGCGCGAAGCACTGCGCGTGGCGACAATCGACGCAGACGCGCGGGGCGCGCGATGTCGCCCCGAGGGCAAGGATGATGCCACGACGGTTGGCGATGTGAGAGTCCGGCTTCATGACGCCCCCTGCCTTGCGTGGACGACGACCTCACAGGGACCGTATGCGTTCGCGGCGACGCGTTCCTCACCCGCATCGGGTGATTCGGCACGCGGCAAAGAGAGGGGGCGGATGCGGATGGCGAAGGGCAACCCTGGCGTCGGCGCGCGGGCGCAGCCGCCCGCGCCCGCTCAGGCCCGCGGCCTACCCGTGAGTCTCAGGGCAGTCTCCCGGGTGACCCGCGCCCGGCAGAGGCGCCGTGGCGTCGCCGAGCACCAGCGGGCTCTGGTCGACGGCCTCGAAGATCTTGTGGAGCGCCGAGACGAGGGCGCCCTGGGAGTGGCCGCGGTAGCGGTAGCGCACCAGCGCCTCGATGGCGCGGCGTTCGGAGAGCACGTTGCGACCGACGAGCAGCCGCTGAAAGAACTGGTCGGCGGACACCATCATGAGGGTGGTGCTGCAGGAGACGACCACGCCGGCCTGGTCGGCCTCGAGCACCACGCCGACGCGCTTGTACATCGCCTGATGGCTCACGTCCTGCGGCAGGCGCGCGTAGCCCGAGAAGAGGAAGGTCGTCGACTCGCTCGTCATGCGCGCATGCTAGCACAGGCGTGCTCTCGCGAGGCGTGCGGCGATGCTGTCTCGGCGCCGCCGGTCGCCCCGCCATGTGGGCACTGGGGAGTGAGCAGGTGGAGTCGTATAGTACGCACAGGAGGTCGGCTCAGGTGCCGAAGCGGCCCGCGTCTGGAGGGAGCATGGAGTCCACGTTCGCGTCCAGCCCGGCGCCATGGGCTTGGTCACGCGCGGCGCTCGCGGTCCGCCGTGAACTGCGCGAGGTCTCCGCGTGCTGACCTGTCCTTCCTGTCACGCTGAGTGCCCCGGTGACTTCAAGTTCTGCCCGCAGTGCGGCGCGTCGCTGCAGCGGCGCCGCGCGCACCCAGAGGAACGGCGCATCGTCACGACCCTGTTCTGCGATGTCGTGGATTTCACCGCGGCCTGCGAAGCCGCCGACCCGGAAGATGTGGACCGTGCCCTGCGCGCCTACGCGGCCTTGGCCCGGCGCTGCGTCGAGAGCTTCGGCGGGGTCGTCGAGAAGTACATCGGAGACGCCGTCGTTGCCGTGTTCGGCGTGCCCCAAGCCCATGAGGACGACCCCGAACGCGCCGTCCATGCCGCCTTGCGCATCGTGAACGCGGCCGAGTCGCTGCCGTCACTTGCCGAACGGCCCGTGCGCGTCCGCATCGGCGTCAACACCGGCGAGGCGCTCGTGCGTCTCGACGTCGACCCGAGCTCCGGCGAGGGCTTCCTGGCCGGCGACGCGGTCAACACGGCGGCGCGATTGCAGGCGATCGCGCCGCCGATGGGCGTCGTGGTCGGAGATGCCACTCACTCGGCAGTCGGCGGCGCCTTCATCGCTGAGGCTCTGCCGATGGTGTGCCTCAAGGGCAAACAGGCGCCGGTGCAGCCGTGGCTCGTGCGGGGTGCGGTCGCGAGCCTCGGTATCGACCTGACCGCCCGGTTCTCAACCATCATGGTCGGTCGCAGGGCGGAGCTCCACCTGCTCGACCGACTCTGGCGCGAGGTCGTTACCTCTGCTCAGCCCCGTTTCGCGCTGCTGATCGGCGAGGCGGGCATCGGCAAGTCGCGGCTCGTCTTCGAGCTCGCTCGCCGTCTCGACCAACGCCCCGGCGTTATCACCTGGCGTCAGGGCCGCTCCCCGCCGTACGGTGACGGCATCGCGTTCTGGGCGCTGGGCGAGATCGTCAAGTCACACGCGGGCGTCGTCGACTCCGACCGCCCGGAGGTTATCCAGGAGAAGCTCGTCCGGGTCCTCCCCGACGGCCCCGACAGCGCTTGGCTCGAAGCCCGCCTTCGTCCGCTTGTCGGCCTCGAGTCGGTCCCCGCCGACGAGAAGGAGAACTTCGCTGCCTGGCGCCAGTTCCTGGAAGGTCTGGCACGCGCGCGTCCCACAGTGCTCGTCTTCGAGGACCTGCACTGGGCGAGCGCGAGCACGCTGGCCTTTCTCGAGCACCTCATGGACCAAACCGATCGTGTGCCTCTGCTCGTCCTCGGCACCGCGCGTCCGGAGTTTTCCGAAGCGCATCAGGGCTTCATGGCCGGAGAATCCCGAGCGACGCGCATCGACCTGGCTTCGCTCACCGCGCACGACACCGAGCTCCTCGTCAAAGCGCTGGTAGGCACCGAGATGGCGCCGGACCTCGGCGCGGCGATCCTCGAGCGCTCGGGTGGCAACCCGCTCTATGCCGAGGAGTGCGTGCGCTTCCTGGAAGAGCGGCCGCCGCCGGGCGAGCCGAAGAGCCACGCTGCGAGCGCACCGCCCGCCGGCGCGGCACTCCCCGAGTCCCTCCAGGCGCTCATCGCCGCCCGCCTGGACGCCCTCAAGCTGAACCACAAAGAAACCTTGGCAAACGCTTCCGTCGTGGGCCGGCGCTTCTGGGTGGGAGCCGTCGCGACCATCGGCGGGAACACGTCGGTGATGGTCGCGGAGGCCCTGCGAGAGCTCACGAAACGAGAGCTGGTGCGCCCCGTCCGCAGATCATCGGTCGAGGGCGAGCCGGAGTTTGAGTTCTGGCACGCGGTCACTCAAGGCGTAGCCTATGAGCAGTTGCCGCGCGCCGTGCGCGCCGCCAAGCACGAAGTCACGGCACGCTGGATCGAGACGACCGTGGGCGACGATCTCGGTGAGATCGCCGAGATCGTCGCCCACCACTACTCTACGGCGCTTGACCTTGCGCGCGCCACGGGCGAGACCCTGCTTGCCGACCGCGTGCTGGGGCCGACCATCCGCTCGCTTGCGCTCGCGGGCGATCGTGCCCTGCGCCTTGACGTGGCGTCGGCCGAGCGCTACTACAGCCGCGCCCTCGACCTCGCGCCCGAGGAATGCCGCGACCGACCTCGCCTCCTGGTCGCGTGGGCGGACACGCTGACCCAGAGCGGACGCTTCGAGGAGGCGTCCGCGGTGATGGAAGAGGGGTGGGCCGCCCTGCGCGCCGCCGGTGACGAGCGGGCGGCCGCCCTCGCCATTCCGCAGCTCGTCCACCTCCAGCAGGTGCACCAGGTACGTGCCCACCTTGTGGACCTGGACGAGGCGCTGGCGCTGCTTGACGCCGACGGTCCGTCGGCCGAGACGATCGCCGTCCTTAACATCATGATCCACGACCGGCTCATGGTCCGCGGACGCTATCCCGAGGCCATCGCGACGGCCGACAGGGTCCTGGCCCTCTGTGCGCAGTTGCGCGTGCCCGCGTCGACCGAGGCGCTTGAGAGCCGCGGGCTCGCCCGCTGCGAGCTCGGCGACCGCGGCGGCCTGGAAGACATGCGCCTCGCCGTCTCGCTCAGCAAGACGCAAGGGCGTGGACACGAGGTAGGTCAGCACTTCTGCAACCTCGCCGACGCGACGCTGCTGCACGAGGGGCCTGCGGCGGCGCTCGCGATCCGCAACGAGGGCCTCGACTTCGCCGCCCGGCGCGGCGATGAGGCGGCGATCTGCTACCTTCGTACCAACCGGCTGTTCGACCTCTTCCAGAGCGGCGCGTGGAACACCGCCCTCTCCGAAGCGCGCGAACTGGGCGAGGTTCTGGAGCGACGCGGTGACCGCTACGACCTTCAGTCGGCGCGCTCGGTGCAGGCGGCGCTGCTCACGTCGTTGGGCGACAGCGCCGCGGCCGAGCCACTGGCGGTGTGGGCCGAGGAAGCAACACGCACGGCGGCCGATGACGCGCTGCGGAGCGCCGCCCTCACCAGCCTCGCGATGGTACGCGTCGCCCTGCACCAACCGGACGAGGCCCTGGAGCACCTCAAGGAGTGCAAGGATCGCTCGCGCCGTATGACGTGGGCGGGCTGGTGGGCATACCACGTGCCTCTGGCGGCTCGCTGCGCCGTCGCCGCCGGCGACGCAGACCTGGCCTCACGGCTCGTCGAGGAGCTGGTGCCGCGGCGCGCCTACGACGCGTACGCCGCCATCACCGTCGCCGCGCTCGTCGCCGAGAGCCGTGGCGACGTCGAACGCGGTGTCGAGAGCTATGGGGCGGCCGCGCTGGGCTGGGAGACCCTGGGCGCACCCCCTGAGCAGGCGCATGCCCTGTTCGGTCTGGCTCGCTGCCTGACTACGCTCGACCGAGCGCCCGAGGCGGCAGCGCCTCTACTCACCGCCCGCGACCTGTTCGCGACGCTCGGGGCGCGCCCTGCCCTCGCCGGGTGCGAAGGGCTTCTCGCCCAGATCGGGTGTCAGCCGGGACGCTCGGACACGGCGAGACTCAGGTAGCGGTCCCCGTCGGTAACCATGAGTCGGCGCCGGATCAGCGACGCCAGCCGCTGATCGACCGCCGCCCGAAGAGAGTCGTCGCGGGGCGCCGCCGGCCAGAACCGGCTGTGAAGCGCATCCCCTGTCGCGATGTCGTCGCAGGCGCAGTACAACGCCTGCTCGAGCTCGTCCAGCTCGACGCGGCGCTGCGTGGCGTCGGGCCGCTCGTCGAGCAGCAACAACGAGCCGTCCTCCTGTTCGACCTTGAGCAGCGCAGAGCCGGTGAAGCGGCGCTGCCATGAGCTCAGCGCATCGTTCAAGACCCGTCTCTGCGACGCGTCGAGGCTGGGCGGATCGCACTCATGCTCGAACGCGTAGGCGATGCGATTCAGGGAGGCCTGGGGGAAGGGGTAGAGATAGGCGTAGGCAGTCAAGGCGCGCAGATCGTGGAACCCATGGTCCTGCGGCGCCCGGTGGAACGGGCTGTATCTGTCGAGGCTCAGCTCTCCGAAGCTGTCGGGCGGAGAGAGGAAGCTGATAGCCGGCAGGAGGTCGAGCATCGCCTGGCAATCTTCGACGGTCTCCCCGGGGAACCCGTAGATGAGGTTCCAGTGCGGCACGACGCCGCAGGACTTGCACCACTTGAGCAAGCGGATGTTCTCGAGGGCGCGCGTGCCCTTGCCCATCAGACCGAGCACGTGATCGCTGAAGCTCTCGATGCCGGGTTGGATGTCGGCATGGATCTTGCCCACCAGGCGCAACTGATCGAGCGATACGCTGGGGCGAACATCGAAGAACAGCGGCATCGGCAGGGGTCTCGCGGCGACCTCCGGCAGAACGCGCGAGAAGAACTCAGGCGCCACCACGTTGTCGACGAGGTGCAGTCTCCCACCGTCGTAGCGGCCGCCGAGCTCGCGCAGCTCGCGCACGACGCGCTCAGGCCGTTTGCTGCGGAACACGCGCTCGTCGTCGTCAAGACCACAGAAGCCACAGGGATGCCGTTGCGCCCACCAGCAACCGCGCGTCGTCTCCAGGGTGACCGCGGGAAGCGGGCCGCGAGGCTTCCGCATCTGCGAGCGCGCGATGAAGAAGTCGCTGTGGTCGGGGATGGGCAGTTCGTTCATGTCGATGAGGTCCGGCGGCGACGCGATCGCCCGGGCGCCTCGGGGGCTTCGGTAGATGACGCCGGCGACGCCGGCGTACGGTCGCGACCGCCCCGCGGCCAGGGCCCGCAGGAACGCGGGGAACGAGAGGTCGGCCTCGCCTGAGAACGCGATGTCGACGAACGGGAATCGGCGGAGCAATTCGGCGCCCATGACGCCCTGCCAGTTGGCGCCGCCGAAGGCGATCACGGCTCTCGGATGCACCCGGCGCACCATCCCGGCCAGCGCCAGCGAGGCGATGTTCTGAGCGTTGCTCGAGCTGAAGCCGATGACCTCGTACTCCGCCCACGAGAACGAGCACAGGCAATCGGCGAGGAACCCGGGAGCCGCCGCGCGCGCCGCCAGCACGACGTCGATGTCGTTCGCAGCGAGCCGCCCGAGCGGACGCACGACGTCGTCGATGTACGCGGCGCCGGGGTCGACGCCGGGGTCGTAAAGGCACTGCGTGAAGACCCATTCGCCGACGAGCAGCTTGTGAGCCATATGGTCGGCGATGCGCTCGTACTCCCAGTGCCCCAGGGTGTCGGCGAAGGCGAGGTTGGGGTAGGCGACGTCACAGCGGACGCCGCCCTCCTGCAACCTCGCCTTCAGGGTGCTCAAACCCAGCGCCGGGCGCGCGGCGGAGGCGAAAGGCATGCACAGAAGGAGGACGTTCATGACCGTCGCCTCCCGCCGCAGGGCATGGCCGCGTGGGCTAGCTGCCCGGGTCCTCGTGAGTCAGGGTCCCGTGAACCTTGGGACCGACGCGCAGGGCATCGTGGAACTTGTCTATCGGGAAGGCGGGGATCGTCTTGGTGGTCATCACGCCGCCGGCCGTGACCGACGCGGCAAAGGTCATCGCCGCCAGCTCGCTTGGGAACGAACCGCACGCGATGAGATCCGAGTCACCCATGGTCACGTCGAGCAGATCGAGCTCCCCCCCAAGCTCCTCCCATATAGTCCTCAGTGTGTCACCCCAGACAGGCATCCTTTCGATTGCCTCCGCGCCCGACTCCGTGAGCTTCATCATGATGACGAACCGCTGCATTCTGTTCCTCCTCGACGTTGCGGTCGTTGCCGGCGGGCTGCGCGACACGCGCCTCCGCCCCGGTGAGCCTCGGCGGCGGCCGGTCGCCAACGATTCTAGAAGTACTGCCGGATCTGGAACAAGTGCCGATAGTGAGACCGGCGGCGCACGCTGCCTGTTGCATCGGCGCCGCCCCCGTGTATCATGGTTCCGCTGCCGCATGGCCCGGGCCGGCGGCGTTCCCACCGGCCCCTCCGTCAGGCCCTGCTCCCCAGTTGAGACGCACCATGCTCGCTGGGGTTTCCGCGTTAACGGATCCCCTCACCGACTCGAGGAGGGACTGCAGATGGCCGAGCACAACGGCCTCGACGGCAAGCTCATGACGATCGGCGAGGCCGTCGAGCGCTTCGTGCGCGACGGCTGCCAGATCGCCGTCGGCGGCTTCACGATCACCCGCAACCCGATGGCGGCGGTCTACGAGATCGCCCGCCGCCGCATCAAGGACCTGCACCTGGTCGCGCACAGCAACGGCCAGGCGCTCGACGTGCTCGTGGGCGCCGGCTGCGTGAACCGCCTCGACATCGCCTACGGCGGCAACGGCCGCTTCGCGCCCACCTGCATCCGCTTCCGCAAGGCGGTCGAGCGCGGTGAGCTGCTGGTCGAGGACTACACCAACAACATGATGAGCCTGCGCTTTCTGGCCGGCGCCCTGGGCGTGCCCTTTATCCCCAGCAAGTCGGGGCTCGGTACAGACCTGATCGCGCAAGAGGGCTTCCCGGCCGAGCTGCGCGGCAGCGACGGCGTGCCCTCGAAGAAGGTCATCGTCATCGACGACCCCTTCGGCAACGAGGACGACGAGGTCGTGCTCCTCCCCGCGCTCACCCCCGACGTCTCCATCATCCACGCCCAGCAGGTGAGCACCGACGGCACCGTGCGCATCAAGGGCCTCACCTTCGCCGACCTCGAGCAGTGCAAGGCGGCGTCGGCGGTCGTCGTCACCTGCGAGGAGATCGTGCCCGAGAGCTATCTGCGCCTCGACCCCGACCAGAACGCCCTGCCGCCGTTTCTCGTCGACGCCGTGGTCACGGTGCCCTACGGCGCCCACCCCACCGCCTGTCGCTATTTCTACGACTACGACCCCGCGCACCTGAACCACTACAAGGCCGTGGCCAAGGACGATGAGACCTGGGCGGCCTACCTCGACGAGTGGGTGTACGGCGTCGAGAGCTGGGACGCCTACCTCGACAAGGTCGGCGGCGCGCAGCTCGCGCGCATCAGGTCCAACACCGTGGCCGGCTACGCGCTCGGCCTCGACCGGAGGTGAGGGAGATGGAGTACTCTCCGCGCGAGATGATGGCCATCGCCGCCGGCCGCTTCATCAAGGACGGCGATATTCTCTTCGCCGGCACCGGCGTGGCGATGCTGGCCGCGACCGTGGCCAAGCGCATCCACGCCCCCCGCGCCCACATCTTCTTCGAGACCGGCGGCATCGGGCCGACGCTCGAAGAGCTGCCCATGGCCGTCGCCGACCCCCGCGTGATGGCGTTCAGCAATCTCAACGCCGGCCTGGTCGAAGCGTTCAGCTACGTGGCCAACCGGCGCCTGCACACGATCGCCTTCCTGGGCGCCGCCCAGGTCGACAAGTACGGCAACATGAACTCCACGGTGATCGGCGACTACCACGCGCCGAAGGTCCGCTTCAGCGGCAGCGGCGGCGCCTGCGACGCCGGCTCGCTGGCCAGCGGCTACATCGTGTTCATGCAGCACGGCGTGCAGAAGTTCGTCGAGAAGCTCGACTACCTGACCACGCCGGGCTGGCTCACAGGCGGCGACTCCCGCAAGCGCGCCGGGTACCGCCGCGGAGGGCCCATCGCCGTGGTCACCAACCTCTGCGTGCTGAAGTTCGACGACACCACGCACGAGATGTACCTCGCCGAGCGCTACGAGGGCGTCACGCCGGAGCAGGTGCAGGCGAACACGGGCTTCGCCCTCGACGTCTCGCGATCCTCTGTGGCCGAGCCGCCAAACGCCGAGGAGCTGCGCATCCTGCGCGACGACGTCGACCCGCAGCGGCTGATCCTGGACTGAGCCAAGCGTCGAGAGGCGTGCGGCGCGCCGAAACGGCGCGCCGCACGCCTCTCGACTGGCCGCTCGGCTGATTGACGCGAGGGCGCCGGCACGGCAGGCTGGAGGCGCTTGAGCGGCGGTCCCGGCCGGAGGGGCCCCGACCGCCGCACATCGTCCGCATCGAGGACCTCCCAGGGGCAGACCGCAGTGCGGTCACTGGGCGACCTGCGCTGCCCGGACCATCCTCTGGAGGAAAGTCGACATGAGTCAGATCAACCCGGGCGACACCGCCTTCGTCCTGCTGTGCGCGGCGCTCGTCATGATCATGACGCCGGGCCTGGCGTTCTTCTACGGCGGACTTGTGCGCCGCAAGAACGTCATCACCATCATGATGCAGAGCTTCATCTCGCTCGGCGTCGTCAGCATGATCTGGGTGGTGGTCGGCTTCTCGCTCGCCTTCGGCAAGGACGTCGGCGGCGTCATCGGCGGTCTGAACTACGTCTTCCTGAACGGCGTGGGCCAGGCGCCGAACCCGGAGTATGGCGCCACAATCCCGTTCCTCGCCTTTTTCGTCTTCCAGCTCACCGTCGCGGCCCTGACGCCGGCCCTGATCACCGGCGCCTTCGCCGACCGCGTGCCGTTCAAGAGCTGGCTCCTGTTCCTCACGCTGTGGAGCCTCTTCGTGTATGCGCCGCTGGCGCATTGGGTCTGGGGCGGCGGCTTCTTGCAGCAGTGGGGCGTGTTGGACTTCGGCGGCGGCATCGTGGTGCACGGCAGCGCCGGTTTTGCCGCGCTCGCGTCCCTGCTCGTCGTGAAGAAGCGCGTCTTCGCCCCGGGCGAGACGGAGCGGCCCAGCAACGTGCCCCTCATCGCGCTCGGCCTGGCGCTCCTGTGGTTCGGCTGGC
>Ga0114951_10000895_pt1 | contig 39414 bp, 27 predicted proteins | sample AM7aDNAmetaG_FD_88677 | JGI IMG/M metagenome (GOLD analysis project Ga0114951, IMG submission 88677) | Freshwater microbial communities from Finland to study Microbial Dark Matter (Phase II) - AM7a DNA metaG | ecosystem: Environmental > Aquatic > Freshwater > Lake | place: Finland: Lake Alinen... | reverse complement strand
TAGTTCAGCTCGTGTCCGCCGAGCTTGCCCAAGCCGACGATGGCAAACTCGCGGCTCGACGGCTCACCGAATTTCGCCGTGAGTTCCGGCCAGTGAATCGCCAGCACCTGGCTCAGGCACACGTCGGCGAGGTCGGAGACTTCCGACACGACCTGCACGAGGCCGGCGCGGCCGCTCAGGTCGCGCAGGCCGATCAACGCCATCTCGCGCCGCTTGAATTGCCGCAGCGCGTCGAGGCGCGCGGCGGGCGCCGCGGCGGCAACGGCTTGCGCCGCGTCGTGGGCCAGCATGGATTTGCGCCGTGGGCGGTCGAAAAAGCCGTCGGTCGCCAGCCAATCCAGATACTCCGGATGCCGCACAAGCGTGTCGCTGATGGCTTGCGAAGCGCCAAAGCCCGCCGCCAGCACCGGCGTCAGCCAGTCGCACCGGTCGAGAAGCCGCAGCAACGCTGGCCGGTCCGGCGCGGCGTCGAGCAGGCGCTGAAAATTCCGCCGCGCCCGGTCGACGTCCGCCGAGGCGCGACAGGCTTGGTCCAGGGCAGGGGAGAGGGATGGCGTGGGTGGTTTCATTTAGCGTGGCATCACAGAAATCGTGTTGTCGTCCGGCCGGCAACGGATTTGGAAGTCCGTTCTACATTGGTTGCGCGCGTGCGCCGAATCGTCGAACGGACTTCCAAGTCCGTTCCGATCTCAGGGGAGCATGGGGATTTCACACTATCGGCGGGGGTCATCCGGCGTCTCCGGGTTTTGCGAATGCGCTTTCATTTTCGCTTGCGACTGTTCGAGAATCTTCCGCTCCTGCCGCGTCAGGCTGTGAATGCCTTCGCGCGAAATTTTGTCGAGGATCGGGTCCACGCGCTCGCTGATGAATTTATCCGACGACATCTCCTTCGTTTGCCGCCGTCGCGCGAAGAGCCGCGCCAGCGGTTGCACCATCGCCCGGAGGGTTTCAACGGGCCGGGAAGGTTCGCCCCAGCCCATCCACTTGATGAAAACGTAGCCGACCGCGATGCCGCCGAGATGCGCCAGGTGCGCCACCTCGCCGTGGGCCTCCATCAGGGATTGGTAGGCCACCAGCGCCACGGCGATCCATGCCCACCATCGGGCCTTCATCGTCACCGGCAGGACGAGGAACAGCAGCATTGTGATCTGCCGTTCCGGCACCAGCGTGGCGAACGCGATCAAAACCGCATAGACCGCCGCCGACGCGCCCAGCAGCGGCGCGTAACTGTGCCAGTTGAAAGCGAGCCAACACGCGCCGCCGAAAAGTCCGCCGGCGAAGTAAAGTTGCAGGAACTTGCGCGGGCCGATTTGCTCTTCGACGTCGCGGCCAAACATCCAAAGCGCGAACATGTTGAACAAGATGTGGAGGATGCCGGTGCTGTGCAGGAACATGTAGGTGACCGGCTGCCAGATCATCCCGGAGCACAGGCCGCCGCTGCTCAGCGCAAAGACACGGTCGAAAAGCGAATGCCACAGCGCATCGCCGCGAACCATCTGGCTGAGTGCGAGCAGCAGCGTTTGCAGCAGAAAGACGGCGGCGTTGGCGATCAGCAGCGCGCGGACGGCGTGGGTCGGCGCACCCAGCCAGCCGAGGCTGGGTGATGAATTCGAGTCCCATGAACTTCGCCATCTCATGCCAATTCGATCCTCACGGGTTCGCCGTCTTGCACTTGCCGCAGCGCCGTCGCGTCCCCGGTCACCTGGCCGACAACGTTCACCGGGCTCGCGGGCCGGATATCATCGCCTTCGCTCGCGGGTGTCGGTCCGAAGAAGATACAGAAAGCCCGGCCCGGCGGCCAGTAGGCGAGATCGCCCATCGCCACGACCGCCTTCGGGTTCTCGGCGCCGGCGGTGACGGCGACGGTGAAATAGATTTCATTGCCCCAGCGGTTCGCCGAGGCTGTGATCGGCAGCGCGCGGATGATCCGGCTCGCGGTATCGCTGTCGTTCAGCGCCGCGGCCAGCGAGACGCGCCCCGCGGTGATTTTGATTTTGGTTGTTGCAGCCATCGTGAGCGATTCGTATTCAGCCTGCACTCATTAAAACCGCCTGGCGGTTGCATTGCGAAGGAAAAAGTTTCTGGCAATCCGGGGTTCCCTGTTAGCCAGAGGTTTAATGCAAGCAGGATACCGAACCATTTGATTTGCGATATCTGCATGTCCTGCGATCACCACACACGATACTCACATCAGCGCCGTAGCTTGAGAATGAGCGGCTCCATGGTTTCAAGCGGCACTTGGACAACCAACTCCGAGCTTGAGTCCGGATGCCAGTCAATCGCCCGCCATGTTCCGTCGCCTTTGAGGCAATGGATTGCCTTGATCCTGGCGCCGCTGGCGCGAAGTCGTAGCTCAGGGAGGGCGTCCATGTTCATATTAAAAACGCATAGTAGTTCGCCCCCGCCGTTTTCGGCCGCGATCACGCCATGACGAACATAGATATCCACATCGGAGACGACCACGACCGGAAGCGGATCGCGATTGAGCCAGCCGAGAATGTTGATAAGTTGCTCCCGCCGTTTTTCATCCATGAAAGGCGTGAAGCCCATTGCTGCGGCAAAGACAGCCACGCGTCCGCCGAGATCGTTTTCAAAAAGAGTCAAACCCGCTCCCACCACTTCTTCCTTGGGACTGAGATACCAGGGGATCCGATAGAGACTGGAGAGCGTTTGCAGGCGAGGGCTTCGTGCAGACAGACGCACGGCAGAACCGCCCATGAGCGTAGAGATGCTGATTTTCGCGCCGGCCGCCCTGCCGTTGATCCGGTGGTCATTCATGCGTTCAAAGTTGGCGCGCCACCCGGAAGGACTTTCCGCATCGACACCGAGCAGATTGGCGAAACCGCGTTTGCAGAGTTGCGCCGCTGCTGGGCCATCCAACAGCAGGCCTTTTCCAAGGAAAGATTTCAATTCGGTGTCGGTAAAAAAGGAGATCTCGGGGCCGGTGAGCATGAGCGTTTTTACGCCCACCCGGTCTCCCGGTGCAACCCTGCAAGGAATACCCATGTGCCCACATACATTGCTGACCCAGTTTGCCGTCCGCTGCTTATTATAGACGGCGGGATTCCAGGGAGAAACCGGTTGACCGGGCAGCGGCGTCGCGGGCTCATCCCAGCTTACGGATGGATACAACCGCTTCAATTCATCGTAGCGCTTGATGTTGCGCCCAAGCATCTCCCGATAGGCCAGCCCGCTGTTGGCCTCATAGTCTTGCATTTTCGTGATCCACAACTTGGCGCCCGTTGTGCCGTGCAGCAACGAGAGGACGATCTGGCCGTTCAAGGCACGGGCGGGCGTGCAATAGCGGTTTTGCGGATAGGTGTCGGACTCCGAAAGGATATCGGGAATCTCTTTGAACGCCTCCATCTGGGCCGCCGTCCAGTAAACGCGGTCGAGCAGTCCGCGCCCGTCATTTCCCAGATACCAGGCGTTATTGACGCGCACAAAGGGAGGTTGCCGGCCAGCGAGAATCCTGGCAATGGGCGCTGCAAAATGGATCTCGCCGCAACCATCGGCACAAGCACAGAAACCGCACGGGGCGTTGGAATCGACAGAATCAATGGCGTCTCGGATGACATGGGCCAAATCGGTCAGACTGGTGAGAAGAAACTTGTTCCAGTCATTCCCCATCCGCCGGCTGGATGGGTCCTCACCCGCCAATGCCTTCTTGAGCGATGCGCGAGTGAATTGGCCACCGAAGGTTTTATTGAATGCCTCCAAATGCAGCGGGCAGAAGCATCCGTAGCCGCCATGGAACAGCCGGAAATCATCATCAACCAGCAGGAAGTCCGGTCGCGCGCTGGCAACGGTGGCTACGGCCTGGCGGACATAGGTTTTGAAATCCGGGTCCAGCGGGCAGATGCAATTGTTCGTGGTGCCATCAAGCGCCATGATGCGCTGGTATCTGGCATCCGTAGGCGTTCCGTGCCCGATCAAGCTTTGAATGAGGATTCCCACTCGCAACCCCGATCCGCGCAAAGGCGTTCGCATCTCCAAAAACAAATCGCGGAGGTGTTTGGCCTTGGCCATCGTCGGCTCGGCTTCCTCCGGGCTCAACGGCATCATGAAGGCAACATCGGTCACGCCACAGTCCTTGTGGAGCCGCAGCAGGTCCTCCGCAATCTCTGTTTTGTGATTCCCCAGCAGCGGGGCAATATCGATGATCCTGAACGGCGCGCTGCCGGCGTGGCCGACTGCCGGTCCTTGGGTGGTGTCCGCCGCGTTGACGAACGACATCAACAGCATCACTGCACCTGGCAACATTACGCATTGCTTCATCTGCTTTTCCTTCTGTTGTTGTCTCTGTCGGGTGGAATCAGACATCCTGATGGACGTTGCCCATTTGACCCATAGCCCACGACCATCGAGGGCCATTGCCAATGGCAACCTTGCTGTGCTTGGTGACGAGAAAACAGCGGGCGCAGATTACGGCTGAGGGTCGTAGGGTATCAATCGGAAAGTGGAGCCGATTGGGCTGCAACTGATGATGGGCGTCGTGCCGGAGAATATGGAGTTCAATCCGATGTGGGGTTGATCTGGCTCCATTATATGAACCGGTGTGCAAGAGAATTTCTGCATTGATTCGACGGAGCAACGGCGTAGTCTTTCAGACATTCGTTATCAAAAAGGCTGCGACAAGTTCGCCATTACCTGCGTCTGCCACAATCGAACTTCCAGCAGCTGCCACTGTGGGAAAACGGAATCATGGAAAATACATCTGAGGTTAAACGATTGCGGTCGTTGGATGCATTGCGAGGGTTTGACATGTTCTGGATCATCGGCGGTGGAAAGATATTTGCCGCCCTGGCCGTCCTTACCGGTTGGTCTGTTTTGCAATGGTGGGAATCCCAATTGCATCATGTGGCTTGGAATGGGTTCCATTTCGAAGACATGATATTCCCACTCTTTCTGTTCATAGCGGGCATATCTTTCCCATTCTCCATGGCCAAGCGATACCACGGCCCGGAGAACAGGGGAGACCTGTATGCGCATGTCATCAAACGCGGACTGGTCCTGGTGCTTTTGGGAATTTTCTACAACAACGGCATTCGCTTCGATTTCGCCACGATGCGATACGGAAGCGTCTTGGGGCACATCGGTCTGGCTTGGATGTTCGCCGCGTTGATCTTCATGAACAGCGGATTAAAATCCCGAATCGCCTGGTTCTGGGGAATTCTGATCGGCTATTGGGCGCTGTTGTTTTTCTTCCCCGCGCACGATCTGGGGGCCACCGATCCCTATTCGATGGATGGAAGTCTGGTGGGCCGCATTGACAGGTTGTTCATGCCGGGCCGGTTGTATAAGAAGATTCACGATCCTGAGGGACTCCTGAGCGTGCTGCCCGCCATCTCAACTGCATTGTTGGGCATGCTTACCGGCCAATTCATCATGTCGCGTTGTCTGGACAATAAACCGCTCAACAAGGTGCTCTCCATGATGGCGGCGTCTGTTGGACTGATAGGGCTTGGCTTGTTGTGGGACCTTGTTTTTCCCATCAACAAGAACCTATGGACGAGTTCTTTTGTTTGCTATGTAGGCGGCCTGAGCCTCCTCTTGTTCACCCTGTTCTACCTGGTCATTGATATTTGGAACTTCAAAGGATGGAGCACTTTCTTTGTGGTCATTGGGATGAACTCCATCACCATCTATCTGGCGCCGAAACTGATGGATTTTCAGCGTCCGACGGATACCCTCTTTGGCGGTTTGATTAAACTGTTCCCCAGGCACTGGACGGGTGTTTTGGATGCGACTGCGTATATGGCAGTCGTTTGGGTGTTCCTGTATGTCCTCTACAGGAAAAAGATATTCCTGAAGGTGTAGCAAACGCAACTTTTGGGTCGGAGTGATTCCTGGTGGTGATTCTGTCAAGGACCAGGAACCGGCCCCGACGACGGTTACTCCGGCGCTGCTTGCAGCCGTTTGGCCAGGAAATCCCAGATGTCTTTGTATTTTTCCGACGGGTGGCCGAGATATTTTTGATAACAAGTCACCCCGAACTGTTCGACGTATTTTTTCAGACCGATGCCCCAGAGCGGGGAATGGGTTTGGTAATTTGCCAGGGTGATTTTGGGATCGTCGGGTTTGGTCAGCCCCCACTCATTTTCGATGAACATCGGTGGCGTATCCTTCGTCACGAAATATTCCGGAGACCATTTCGAGATCACGGGAAACAGTTCATCATGTCTTTTCAACGTATCCGCCACGGTGCCTCCCCAGGCCGGCGCTCCCCACTCCACGCCGGGATTCCATTCCATCAGGCGTTTGGGATCAATACTGCCCGGCCCGCGCATAAAACCGATCGCCTTGGTCTTGACCGATTCACGCTCGACAGGGTCCGCCGATGTGGCGTTGGCTTTGCCCGCAGTGAGAGCGGCATAAAACGATGGAATGGTGGCTTGCGATCCGCCAAAGGTGCCGATGCGGTTCGGGTCCATCTTCCATTCCTTGGCGTGGAGTTGGATGAACTTGAGCGCGCGGCGGGCGTCGCTCAAAACGTAGGAAACCGGCGGGCTGGCTTTCTCGCTTACCGCGAGGTTCATGCCGCGGGTTTGCACCGCCACCATGGCGATTTGCTTCGGGAAGAAAACGTCGAAGCCGTGACCGGGCACGCTTTTTTTAGAAACCCAAATCGCTCCATAGCACACCACCACCCCGAATGGGCCGTCGCCCGACGGGAGGTAAACATCCAGTAGCTGATTGGTGTGCGGGCCATAGGAAACATTGGCAAAACTCGGCGGATGATCGGCGGCGAATGCGGATGGAATTCCATCCAGCATATAGACGAGGCTGAACGCCACCAAGAAACGGAGTTTGGTAATCATGGGAGGGCAAAACCTAACACGCTTTTTGGCTGTAGCCGATAAATTATCGCGGCTTCGACTCGTGGCGCGGGTCTTTGGGAACCGGCGGAGTCAACTCCTGGTTCTCGGCAGACTTCTTGTGGCTCGCGGAAGGCGGGAGCGGAGGAGACGGAGTGAGTATGCGGAGTGGTGTTTGAAGTCTGAAAACGGAGTCAGACCCGGCACCTCATAATCTCGGTCCCGCCTGTTTTAACGTGACGGTCGTAACAGACGATTCAATTCGTTGAGCAAGCGATCTAATTTTTCCTGATCGATGGGTGTTTTGTAAAGCTCGTGCAGAATAGCTCTAAGCTGCCGGAGTCTTCGGCTCGAAATGCACTTGAGCGTGACAGAGGGCATCCAAGGCCGCTCAGGGGGTTGCGATCTACCTGTCCTTTTCCATATTGCCGTGCAAATGCATTGCATGGTATTTGATTCCGGCGATGAATGGTGGCGTGGAACCTCGGGGATGCTCAAACAACCTCGTGGCATGCAATATGCGTAAAGCGGGTGCATGAATAAAAATCCGATGAAGGAGGACAACACGGCGGACAAGAATCCTGGTGGCACGGTCTGGCGTGCGATCAGCAGGGGATGGGTTTCCATTCTTCTGGTTTCTGTCTCAATGGGCATTTCCGGAGCTGCTTTTGCCGAGACGCAGAAGAGCCAGGCTTCGGATGATGGCGAGAAATCCAGCGGTGATTCCGGCGGGTCGGGCAAGGTTTCGGCCTACCAATCGGACGCGCGGCCTTTCGGCCTCGATATCGCCGGCAAGGTCATGTCTGCTGGCTCCGATGCGGCCTCTGCGGATTTCCAGAAGAACATGCTTCCAGCCGTAACGCAGTTTCTCAACAAGAACCTGCCGGAGAGCGTCAACAACACGAAGAGTCCCGTGGCGTTTTCGGTGGATCCGTCCAAGTTGACGATGCAGACCGAGTCGCAAGTGAGGGTCTATTTCGTCGGCGAGGGCGCCGGCTACCGCAACACGCTGGGTTTCAACACCGAGGGAGAAGGCGTCAAGTCGGGCGACCCAAAGCTCATTTTCCCTGACGTTTCCAGCTCTGCAGCGGGCAAGCCTTCGACATCCGAGCCGCTGAGTGCGGGCGATTTCGTCAACCTCGGCACGTTCGCGAAGGGTACCAAGCTGGACTTCTTCCTGATCGCCAACGGTGCCGGCGGTTGGAAGGACTACGTTTACTCAGCGGACAGTTCGAGCAATCCCGATCACATCAACCATGTGGCGTCGTTCACGCCGCAGGTTTTCGCGTCCTCGCAAAAGAACAGCCCCTACTTGTTCATCGCATTCGAGGATCTCTTGGGCGGCGGCGATCGCGACTATAACGATGTCGTGTTCGCGATGGATGTTGGCGCCGCCACGGTGCGGTCACTCGTCGCCACGCCCGAGCCGGCAATGTTTGGGTTGCTCGGATCGTTCGTGCTGATGGCTATGGGCGCCAAGCGGCGCATGGACCGTCAAAATCCCGCGACAACGCCATTTGCTGCCTAAAATCCGGATCCCGAGACGCGAAAGGAACAGGCGAACAAGAAACTGATCATCGGAGGAGCAGCGGTGCTCGCGATTGCGGGCACCGCTGTTTGTTTTGGCGTCAGGCTTTGGCGCGAGCGCGTCGTGCTGCGGCAGGAGCAGCACGCATTTGACCAGGCCGGTCTGGTGCTGGGCGCCGGCAAGCCAGCCGAAACATTGGCGTTGATCCAGGCGTTTGCCAAGCCGGAGTCCAAGCTGGCGTGGAAGGGGTTGGAGATGGACGCGCTCGTGGCCTTGGGACATCTGCCGCGGTTGTGCCTGATCTACGAACGCACACCCGAGCGCGTCCTGGCCAACGAAGACGCCTCGTTGTTGGTGGCGCGCGCCTACTTGCACAGCCGCCATGTCGAGGAGTTTACCCGGTTTCGGGATGCATGGCGCGGCCGTGAAAAAAACAGGGAATCGTGGCTGGCGGTGGATTCCGACGCCCTCCTCATCGCTGGCAAGCCGCGGGAGGCCGAGAAGCTGTTGCGTTCGCAAACGTCGCCGGGCGCGGCGGACGCCACGCGGTTGGTGAGGCTTGCGTTGATCGTTGCGCGTCAGAACACCGGCGAGTCATGGGCTTTGCTCAATCAGGCTGCCGCGCTGGCGCCGAGAGATCCCGACATCCGGTCGTTCCGTGCACAAATTCTGGAGGCTGTGGGTCGCAATTTGGCGGCGCGCGTCGAATACGTCGCCGCCCTGGTCGCCAAACCCCAGAACCCGCTGCTGCGCGATCAACTGGCGGAATTCTACCGGCGCCAGGGAAACTATGATTTCGCGCTGCAGACCTGGGCGGAAAACCTGGGGCCGAGTTCATTGGATTTCATGTGGGTTAAGGCCGGTTTTTGGAGCAAAGTGATCCAGCCGCGCAAGCTGGACGCCACGAACATTCCCGCGGGTGACCTGCAGCCGTTGGCACAATGGATGGTGGCGCTCGGCCCCGAGCAATTCTGGAACGAAGAAGCCTTCCGGCAAATGCCCCAGGCGCGGCGCTACACGACTGAGCGGCAGGAGTTGTTCTGGCTTCGGTTGCTCGACCATTTGAATAACCGGCGCGAGAAGGACGCGATGGAACTTCTGAAATTCGGCCAGTTTCGGGGTCGCACTTGGGAGCCGGACCTTGAAGTGGCCTTGTTGCGCATCCTGAACTACCGGCTCAACAAATCGCTCAACATGCTCGATGTCGTTTTTGAGAGCGCGAGACCCACCGGAGAGTCGCACCAGTTTTTTGTCGCCTTGGAGGAGGCGGCCCGGCTGGAGCGTGTGGAACACAAGCTGGCGTTGAGCGCGGAGATGATGGCGTTGTTGCGCGGGCCGGACGCTTTTGTCGCCGCGTTACTGGCGGCGGGATGGCGCGAGGCGGCTTTGTGCCTCCATGCGGCGGATGACGCGCCGTCGAACCACCCGGATTGGCTGGCTTATGGCATCGGACAGGCCATGCGCGGCAATCGAGGCACCGGTGAGGCGCTTGCGTTTCTGGCGCGGCAGCGGTCCTCGCCGCCGGTCGGGCTCCTGACGGCTGAGATCCTGATCGGCGACGGCAAGCGACAGGAGGGCATGGACCGACTCCGTCCGCTGGCGGCGCAGGATTCCGGCGTTGGTTTTCGCGCCAGCTATATCCTGGCGCTTGCCGGCGTGGAGTTGCACAAATATGACGAGGCGCGGCAGTGGGTGGCGCGGCAGCCGTTGCTGGCAAGGAGTGTTAGCGGCAAGGAATTGCTCGCTCGCATCGCGTTGCTGGAAAAAAATGCCGACGAGGCCGGCCGTCTCTATCGCGGCATCGCCGCCGAATCGGTCGAAGCGAAGGCGTTCCTGGCTCGGAACGCGTTTGCGAAGAAACAGTGGGGCGAAGCTCGCCGCTACACGATGGAGCTTGTCGGCATGATGCCGGATGAATTGCAGCTCCGGCAGAACTTGTTAACGATTGACAAAGCGGAGGCCGGGCAATGACGGACCGCACCACAGTTTCGGCCCGGGGTTGTCCGTCACGGCGTGTTGTTTGGATCGCGGCGGCCGGTTGTGTGTCCACGGGCCTGCAGCTTCACTATTGCTGATGAAAAAAGAAGATTGGATATGGCTGGGTGTGCTGGGCGCGATGGCCGTGTTCATCTGGCATCGGGACTTGGCGTGGCTTGGCATGGCGGACGAGGTGCTCCCGATCGTCGCTGCGTTGCCGTTGTTTGCGTGGTTGGGCGCGCCATGGCGGTTGCGGGACGACCGGTTCGCTCTTCATACCGGCAGCCTGGCTGTCGCCGGTGTCAGTTTTGTGTCGGGACTGGCTCTGAACCTGACGTTGCTGTTGGCCGTGACGTGGACGGCGTCACTCTGGAGTTGGATCCGGGGCCGTGTCTGCACCGAGGGGGACGCCTTGGTGAGGCTGCGTCGGCTGCTGCCGTTGCCGTTGCTGGCTTTTCCGTGGATCACGTTGGATGGCGGGCCGGTGGGGTGGTGGTTTCGCCTGTCGGCGGCGTGGGCCGTGCAACACATGTTCGCTGGGATTGGGCTCGCCGTGACCCGCGAAGGAACCCATCTGATTGTGGAGTCGCAACCGGTATCGGTGGATGCCTCCTGCGCGGGCCTGAAGGTGTTGCAGTGCATGTTGATCGCAGGGACGATGCTTGCGTTCATCCAATTGGGCCGTCGGCGGCAATACTGGTGGACGCTGCCGGTTTTGCCGTTGCTCGCATGGACGGCTAACACAGTTCGTGTCACGACGCTGACGGTGGCCGCGTTGAGTTTCGGGCCTGAATTTGCACAGGGCTGGTTTCACGCCTGGGGTGGCTGGCTGGTGTTGGTGTTGATGTTTGTGTTCTGTTGGGTCTGTTTTTCCATTTACGATTGGGTCAAGGGGCCGGCTTCCATATCTGCATGAACAGCTTTCGCCGGTTTTTCAGAGTGGAATGGGCGGTCATCGTGTTTTGCGCATGGGCGGCGCGGGAGTTGGTGAACGCGTGGCGGCATTCGCCGTTTGACCGTTTGGGGTGGCTTGCGTTCGCGATATGGCTGGTGCCGGTGGTGGTCCATGAATCCCGTCGCAACGTGCTGAAGGACGGCATCGCATGTTCCTGTACCGGCCTTGTGATGGCGACATTGGGGTTGATGGCCCAGCTGAATGCGGCGACCTATTTGGGCCTGGCAGTTGCGGTGGCGGGACTGTTGCCGTGGAATCGCTGGACCGTGTCATGGCTGGTCTTCTCACTGGCGTGGATGCCTTTGACCGGGTGGCTGTGCGCCAATTTTGGCGGGAGCGTGACTGTGGCTTTGCGATTGGCCGGTGCGGCGCTGGCAGTTGTGATGGGTATGAGCGCCGTCAGACGAAAGAACGAGGGAACCGCTGCATGAAGTCTTGGGCAAGAAACATATTGTGGGCCGCGCTGGGCGTGGCGGTGTTGATGAGTCTGCTTTGGGAACTGGTGCCGTTGCCGGACGCGGGCGACAGGCTCGATGCCTTGCCGATGCAGGGATTGAACTTCGCAGGCCGCGCCGTGCCGTTGTCGCCGATCGAGGAGTTGACTTACCAGCCGGCGCGCGTGCTGAAGCGCATTTATCGCGTGGGACGGCAGCATGTCGAATTGTTGGTGCTGGATGGTTCTCGTAACCGCCACGCGGTGCACGATCCTCTCTATTGTTTTCGCGGGGCGGGCTGGCGCGTAAGCGGCACGCGCTATCTGGCGTTGCCCGGCGGTCATGCTCAGTTGGTACAGTTAGCCAACGGAGGCGATGCAGCCGAGGTCCTGTGCTGGATTACAGATGGCACCGTTCGCCACCTCTCGGCGCCGCGTTATTGGCTGCAAACCACGCTGCGGCGCCTGACATTCGGCCGTTCGGGACCGGAGCCGGTGCTGGTGGTCATGCAGCCGTTAAGGGGCGAAGCTGTGGTTTGGGAGAGAGTGCTCCAGGATTTCCCCGCCTTGCTCGAACTCTAGGCGCGGTTGTTGATGGCGTGACCTGGCGTCGGCAGGCCATGGTTCTCGCGCCCCGCTCCATAAGGTGTGTCGGGCGCATAACATTTCGGAAGTGGGTTTCCATCGTTGGAAGCGAACTGCTGAAAGCGGAGGGCAGGGGAGAAACCCGGATGGAAACCGGCGCGCGGCCCAATTCGCGGCATCTGGCCGCAGCAGATCGTTCGATCTTTGCTCGCGTTTTACTGGATGGGGTGCTTATTCTTTCGTCATGACGCGTTGCCGACGACGTGCGATCAAACCGGGATTCTTGCTGGGCATCACCGTCTGTTTTGTGTTGGCGCTGCCAGGGCGAACGGTGGCGGCGACTGAGCAGGAGATGATCGAGCAGGACTGGCGCAAGCAGGACGGGATCGCGACACAGCGGTATCCGATCAGTTACGCAGAAGCGATTCCACGCTTGTTCGAGCGGGGCGACGCGTTGCTGCGCGACCTGCAATCGGCGCAAGCGGCGCTGGGCGCGTTGCCGCGGCGTTGGGAGGATTTGAGACAGGAATGGCAAAGGTGGATCGCGTCCTCCGGAAACGATCACGAAGTCGGATCTCAACAACATTCGCGTTCGGAGAACGCGGTCCACCATGAGGAACGCGCGGAGCAGTTTTGGCGGCGGGTGCATGAGTTGCGGCGGCAAATGGTTTTCAACAATCCGCTGGCGCAGACGGGGCCAATGCTGTTTGTGAAGCAGGTGCCGAGCATGTTCAGCCACCAGCTCACGCAATACTACGGCAGTTGCGCGCGACCGGGCGGCGGGGTGTTTGTGCTGGAGGAGCCGGGGCGGACAATGCGCTGCCGGCAGCTCGCGGCGGGCGCGTTGCCGCCGGGCAGTTTCCAACTTCCGGAGGTTTCCTACGACGGCGAACGGGTGATGTTCGCCTACTGCAACGCGCCGACACCGCCGCCGAATCGCGAGGCGTGTCTCGACCGTCATTATCATCTCTACGAAATGGCCGCGAACGGCTCAGGGCTGCGGCAGCTTACGGACGGGGCGTTTGACGATTTCGCGGCGCGGTATCTGCCCGACGGCCGCATCATCTTTACCTCGACACGGCGCGGCGGGTTTCACCGTTGCGGTCGCGGGCCGTGTGACACCTACACGCTGGCGGTGGCCAACAGCGACGGCTCCGATCCGCATCCGATTTCGTTTCACGAAACTCATGAGTGGGACCCGTCGGTGCTCCACGACGGGCGCGTCATCTACACGCGGTGGGATTACGTGGATCGGAACGCGGTGCACTACCAGCAACTCTGGACGGTGCGGTCAGACGGCACGGACGTGCGGGCGTTCTACGGTAACCACACGCTGAATCCCGTCGGCGTCTGGGAGGCGCGGGCGGTGCCGGGATCGAGCCGGGTGATGGCGACGGCGGCGGCGCACCACGCGATGACGGCGGGTTCGATCATCCTGCTCGACGTGACGCGCGGCGTAGACGGCCTTGAACCGATCACGCGGCTGACACCGGACGCGCTGTTCCCGGAGAGCGAAGAGCCGGTGTCCCACGGCCTGGCAAAACCGGCGTTCTGGCGCGCGACGGCGGGCGTGTCGAAGCCGCCGGTCGTTCCGCCCGAGCAGCAGCGATGGCCGGGGCACTGTTACCGCTCGCCGTGGCCGCTGTCGGAGAAATACTTCCTCGCCGCTTACAGCTTTGACGCGCTTATCGGCGAACCGAGCGCGAACCCGCCGAACATGTTTGGTCTCTACTGGGTGGACGTCTTCGGCAACAAGGAACTGCTCTACCGCGACCCGGACATTGCCAGCCTGTGGCCGATGTCGTTGCGCGCGCGCCCGAAGCCGCCGGCATTGCCGTTGCTCGCGGAGGCCGATCCGAAGAAGAAGTCAGAAACATCAACCCTTAATCGTGCATCGTCTCTTGTTCATCACCCGTCGCCCGACGGCATTTTCTTCATCGAAAACGTTTACAACGCATGGCCGCCGTTGCCGGATGCCCGCATCACGCACCTTCGCGTTATTCAGGTGTTGCCCAAGACGACCCCACACATCAACACGCCGACGGTCGGCCTGGCAAACGCGTCGCCCGGCAAGCAGGTGCTCGGCACCGTGCCGGTCGAGGCGGATGGCTCGGCGTATTTCCGCGCGCCGGCGAAGATTGCGCTGGCGTTTCAAGCGCTGGATGAGCGCGGACAGGCGGTGCAGACGATGCGGAGCATCACCTATCTCCAACCGGGCGAGAGCGTCTCGTGTGTCGGTTGCCACGAGCAACGCGCCAGCACGCCGTCGTCGCATCGGACGGCCATCGCGCAGTCACGGGTGCCGTCAGTCATTGCACCCGGTCCAGATGGCTCCAAGCCGCTCAGTTATCCGATTCTCGTGCAGCCAGTGCTGGATAAACATTGCGTTTCGTGCCACAGCGGTGCGAAACCCGCCGGCAAGGTCGCGCTCACCGGCGAAGCTCAGGGCCGTTACACCGTTTCTTACAACGCGCTGGCCGGGCGCGTGTCGTTTTCGGCGTGGGGCGGCAAACCGGGCGACTTCCGCGTCGTCAACAGCGAGCCGCTGTCGCAGCCGGGCTTCTTCGGGGCGCGCGGCAGCATGGTGATGAAGATGCTCCTGCATGGCCATCACGACGTGACGTTATCGCGTGGTGACATCGAGCGGTTGGTGACGTGGATGGACGCGAACGCGCTGTTCTACGGGACGTTTGATGTGGACGACCAGGCGCGCCAGCAACGCGGCGAGCGGATTGAGGGGCCGAAGTTGGAGTAGGGGATGCGGCGCTGGCGGACAGGCAGACCGAGTGCTTGGGCGGCGGTGCGCTACTTTTTATCCTTCTTCGCGCTGCGGATCAGTTTCTCGTAGTCGTCCGGCGAACCGTAGCCGGTGCGCGCGGCCAATTGCTCGCCATCGGGGCTGGCCACGACGACGAACGGCAGCATGGTGCCCTTGACCTTGAACTTTTCGCGGAACTGCTGATTGACTTTGCGGTCGTCGCAGTTGAGGTCCACGTAAACAAAGGCGGTCTTGAACAGCCGCAGCGAGCCGTCGCGGATGTAGCCGCGCAACGCCTGGCAGTTTTCGCACGCCTCGCGGCCAAACTGGATGAAGAGCAGTTTCTTTTCCTTCTTCGCCTGTTCCAACGCTTGGTTCAGGTCGGTGAGCGCCTCCGGTCCTTTGGCAAACGACACCGTCGGGACGAGCCAGAGCGCCGCGATCAATCCTGCCATCAGTCTGTTCATGATCGTTTCTCCTTTTGCAGATGGATTCTTTTGTCTTAATCCGAATACCCGTCCGGATGTGCCTTGTGCCACGTCCACGCGCTGGCGACGATGTCGTGGAGTTTCGTGAACTTCGGCTTCCAACCAAGCTCGGCGGAAATTTTTTTCGACGACGCGACGAGTTTGGGAGGATCGCCGGGCCGGCGCGGGCGCTCCGCCGCCGGGATCGGATGACCCGTGACCTTGCGGCAGGCTTCGATCACCTGCCGCACGGTGTAGCCGTCGCCGCTGCCGAGGTTGAAGCTGACGCTCTGGTGGCATTGCAACGCCAGCATGTGGGCGTTGGCCAGATCCACGATGTGGATGTAGTCGCGCACACAGGTGCCGTCGGGCGTCAGATAATCGGTGCCGTAGATTTCCACCTGCTCCTTTTTGCCGAGCGCCACGGCGAGGACATTCGGGATGAGATGGGTCTCGCGCCGGTGATGCTCGCCATAATTTCCGGACGCGCCGGCGGCATTGAAGTAGCGAAGATTAACGTGCTGGATGCCGTGGATTTGCTCATACCATTTCAACATGGCTTCGAACATCGCCTTGCTCTGTCCATAAGGCGACAGCGGCTTCACCGGCAAGTCCTCCGTCATGGGCACGCGGTCGGGCGTGCCGAAGATCGCGCAGGTGCTGCTGAAGACGATCCGCCGCACGCCGGCCTCGACCATTGCGTCGAGCAGGTTGATGCCGTTGGCGACGTTATTGCGGAAATATTTCGAGGGATTGACCATGCTCTCCGGCACCAGCGACGCCGCGGCGAAGTGCATCACCGCGTCCGGCGCCGCCTGCTTTAGCGCGTGGCTGATCTGGCCAAGGTCGGCGAGATCGCCCTGGACGAACGCCGCGCGCGGATCCACGGCGCTGCGGTGGCCTTCCGAGAGATTGTCGAACACCGTGATCTGGTGTCCCGCGTTGAGCATTTCCTCCACGCAAATGCTGCCGATGTATCCGGCGCCTCCATTTACAAAGATGTGCATGGCGCGGAGTATAGGAGTGCAACCGGGATTGTCAAACGCAGCCGTGGCAGGGAAGGAGGTGGTTTTGAAGACAGGATGCAACGCAGGTGTCAGAGCATGCTCGCAGACCTTGTTGCCGTAAACGCCCTTCCCGCGAGCACAGTCGGTTTCTACCGCTGAGCGCTACCGGTATGTCACCCGCCGCAACCAGCCGGCGTCCAGACCGGAGGCGGTAGCGCCGTTCTTGGAGTAGGTCCACGTCAAACGGTACGTGCCGGCGGGAATGTTGAACGTCAGCGTCTGCCAGCCCGCCTCGCCGGAAATCCGTCCCGGTTGCTCCACCCCGTCTATTGAGAACGTCAGGTAATCCCCGTTTAACTCCGAGGATACCATCCAGTCGAAGCTCAATGTGCCCGGCCCCGTCACCGTCGTCTCCACCCACGACACGTTCAGATTGCCGATGCTTCCGCTCCACGCCGCCTGGCTGCCGTCCTCCGCAATCGTCGCTGTCCACGGCGCGTCTCCGTCCGTGCTCCACGTCAGGTTGGTCGCGCCCAACGCCTGCCCCAGCGTCATCGTTGCCAACGCGGAGGTTGTCAGGCTGTCGGACACGGTGGACGGGGCTGAACCGGCAGTGAGGCTTGCGCTGTGCAGCAGGTTGTTCTTCACCTGCTGTAAGTCCACTGCGTTGATGGTGCCGCTGCAATTGACATCGCAGAGGAAATTCGCCGGGGTCAACGTCGCCAGCAGGTTGTTCTTCACCTGTTGCATGTCCACGGCATTGACCGTGCCGTTCTGGTTGACATCGCCATAGAGGGAGCGAACGAGCACCACGTTGGTGCCCGACAGCGGGTTGCCCGCCAGGTCCGTCAGCCCGTTCATTACCACCGTCACCATCGTCTGGTCCAGCACGTTGGTCAGGTTCAACGTCAGGTTGCTGTTCACCAGGCTCGCGCTCACAAACGTCGCGTTGGTCAGAGTAAACTCCGTGGCGTCCAGCGTCCCATCGGCTGCCGTCGTGGCCTTGTTGAACGTGAACACCAACTGCGCCGGCCCGCCGATCCGCGGCTCCACTGTGGCGCTGGGCGTACCGTTCAGGTTCAAATTCAAGTCGAACGTCCCCGCACTTCCCTGTGTCTTGCACGAGACCGCCGCCAGCAGCAGCGGGGTCAACTGATAGGTGCCGCCAGTGGCCGTGATCGCACCCACGCTGATCTGCACAATTTGATTGCTGGGGGTGATCCAGCCCGTGAGGTTGGTGTAGCTGACCGTGTGGCTGCCCGTCATCAGCCCGGCCACGGTCTCGTTGTTGGTGTGCCAGTTGCCACCGGCGTCCACCTGCCACATCGCCCCCGCGTCAATAGCCGCCTGCGGAGCGAGTGTTACCTGCAACGAGCCGTTGGTGGTCTGATCGGCTTCGATCACGCCTGTGCCGTAGAGCGCGCTGATGTTCCAATACAGCGTTGGCGATATCGTAGGCAGATTGATCTGACTGAACGTGCCGTTGGCGTTGCCGAAAGCGAAGAGGTTGAAGTGGTCGCCCAGTTGCGGCGTGTAGCCGTTGAGTAGCGCGACGGTGAGCGTGCCGCCGAAAGTGAGTGCGCCGGTCAGGTCGAACTGGTCGTAGAGGCCGACGCTGGTGCCGCCCAGTTCCATTGTCATCGCCCCGCCGCCGAGTATTGTCAGGTTTCCGGTGTCAGTGATGACACCGAGGCCGTTGCCAGGAGCGATGAGGCCGGCGTTGGTGATGGAGCCGGTGATGGCACCGGTGCCGGTGAGAATGGCGTTGGTGTTGATAAAAAGGTCGTTGGCAAACGAGTGCGTGCCGCCGAACAGATCGAGCGTGGCCGCGTTGGTGCCGTAGCCGACTTGAAAGATGGAGCCATTGTTGACCGTGCTGCCGCCGCTGTTGAGCGTGCCGCCGTTGAAGTTGACCGCGCTGTTGGGACCGTTGTTGGCGATGAGTTGGTTTACAGTTACCGTGCCGCTGTTGAGGTTGAGCGCGCCGCCGCTGATGTCCAGCGCCCCGCCTCCTGTAGCGTTGGTGGCGTTGAGGAAGCCGCCGGAGACGGTGGCGACGTTGCCGGTAGCCCCCCCGTGACCGATAATAATATTCGTGGTGGTCACGGCGCCGCCGCTGGCAATCGTCAGACGGTTGCCATAGCCGATCGCCGTGTCGCCAACCGTGAGAAAGCGGTCCATAATAACCTGACCGCCGTTGTTGACCGTCAGTTCATTGAATGGACCGTCGGCACCGACATAGACATAGTGGCTGTTGGTCCAAAGAGAACCTGCTCCTGTCACAAGAACAGAGTTGTTGCTAAAACCGTAGCTGCCGCCTATCAATCCCGAAATGTCACTCACCAGACCACCGTTGGCGATCGTCAGGCTGTTGTTGTTTCCCCAATCACCCACCCACACATTGTTGCCGCTGATGTTCCAAACCGAACCCGTGCCGGTAACCCAAACGGAGTTGTTGTCGCTATACTGGCCAATTTCGCCAGCGTCGCCGGTTTCCCACACTTGGCCGCCGTTGGCAATGGTCAGTCTATTGCTGTTGCCGTCGTAGCCCACGATAACATGGTTGTTACTCCAAACTGAGCCTGCGCCAGTCACGAGAACGGAATTGTTGGACGCCGTGCTTTTGTAGCCGATCTCCAAACCCACCGGATTGAATACGGGACCGCTATTGGCGATACTGATTATCTGACCGCCATGGGCGATGGTGAGGCTGTTTCCAATACCATTATAGCCGACGTAGACATCACCGTTGTTGCTCCAGACCGAGCCGGGATCGGTCACGAGAACAGAATTGTTGGCGGCTCTGTTGGTGTAGCCGACATAGCTGTCATTGGTGCCGACCACCTGACCGCCGCTGGCAATGGTCAAGCTGTTGCTGGAGCCGCTGTATCCAACATACACGCTGCCTTTATTGCTCCAGACCGAGCCGGCACCGGTCACGAGGACGGAGTTGTTGCCAGCTGTGCCGTCATAACCGATATAAGCGCTGCCGTTGATGACACGGCCCGCCTCGCCTATGCTCAATTGGTTGAAAGAACCCGTGCTGCCAATGGAAAGAGATGCGCTGTTGCTCCAAACCGAGCCGGCGCCTGTCACCAACGCATAGTTGTTGCTGGAGGCGGCCGAATTGCCGATGATGCCACTGCCGGATTTCAGGACGCCCGCGTTGGTGACGATCAGTACGCTGTATGGTCCGTTGGTGCCGACCATGTAGGCGCCGCCATAGTTTGTGGTGACACCGCTGATGATGTTGGTCACCGGAGGAAGCGTGGGGTTGATGGTGAGGCTGAAGTTTGATGTGGAGGACTGGCCGTCGTTGCCGGCCACCTGCACGGTGAAGCTGGCGTTTGTCGCCACGGAGGGCGAGCCGCCGATCACTCCCGCGCCGCTCAAACTCAAGCCCGCCGGAAGACTGCCGGAGAAGAGAGACCAGGCATAGGGTGTCATACCGCCGCTCGCGGCCAGTGCGACGTTGTAAGACACACCCACCGTGCCCGACGGCAACCGGTTGGTGGTCGTAACAATCGGTGGACCGACCGCCAAGGTCATCATGCGGCTCTGACTCGCGCCGGTGACGGTGTTCGAAAACGTCACCGTGTCGCTGTAGTTGCCATGGGCCAGCGCGGTCGCGCCGCCGTTGATGGACCAAGTCACCGTCGTGTAATCGCCCGCAGCCAGTGTTCCGCTGGTTGCAGAGAGACTCGTCCATGTCTGCGTAGAACTGGCCGTCCAAGTCAGGGATGTGGCGCCGCTGTTGGTCAGCGCATAGACGGCCGAGTTCGGCGTGAACGGTCCACCGACCGGTCCGCTGGCCGCAAACGTGGGAGACGACGCCTGCAAAGGATCCGGTGGACCGGCGAGCGCATAGATCAGATTGGTGCCGGTGGGCGTGCCCCAGCCGGTGCAGAGGTCGTATCCGGTGACGGCGGCGAACTTGGTGGGACTGCTGCTGCTGTAATTGTTGCCTGTCGTGGTGTCATTGAAGGTGGAAGTATAACTCGCGCCTTTGCCGATCGTGTAAATAGCCGGATTGATGAAGCCAACAGTGGGCCGGTTGTTTGCCGCCGCCTCTTGATTGACCAAGGCCATGAAGCCCGCCCACAACGGTGCCGCGCAACTGGTGCCGCCTTCGTTGTGATTGAAGCCGTCGGCACGAACATAGACATTGTCCGCTGTGAGAGCCACGTCCGGCACGTTGCGCATGGTTGTGGAACCCTGATTGGCGGTCATACTGATTCCTTGTTGATAGGTAGGGATTGCGTATTGGGTGCTGATGCCGCCGCCGCTGCCGATGTAGCTGCCGTTGTGAAACCCCCAGTTCCACACTGTCTCAGAAAAATACGCGCCCCCATCGGTTGTGGTCAAAGTCGTCCCGCCAACTTGGGTGATCGAGGGCGAATCGCCGGGAAACGGAATCAATCCGGTATAGGCATCGGCGTCGCCCGACGCCGCGAAAAACGACTGGCCCTGGGCCGCCATTTGCTGAAAAATCCCCTCGGCCACCGGGTCGGCTGCCCCGATGGGGTTATACCACGAACAGCTGAGTTGCTTGGCCAGATTGTCATTGGCCATCCGATTGAGGATGTCGTGCCAGTTGCCGTTCGGCCCCGCCTCATAGACGATGATCTTGGACACGCCCGGCGCCATCGAGATCACCATCTCAATGTCCAACGAAACCTCGACTTCCCCACCGTTGCCGGTTGGGATGCCATTGAATCCGTCCAATAACACATTCATAAGCGTCACCGTCGGCAACCCCGCGAGCTTCTCGTAGTAAGTAATGTCGCTGACGGTGTAACCATCGAACTGCAACAGCCCGACCGTCTGTCCGGCGCCCGTCAGGGAAGCGCCCGGCACATACGCCGCCCGAAAATCGTTCCCCATGTAACCGCCACCCGGTCCCGATCCGGTGTTTATCGCCGCGTTGGCTTTGGCCGCAGCAGGCTGGCTCTTGAAACGCGGACGCGGCAGCGCGTAATTGTCGAGACCGCTGATGCGCAAGATCGGGACTGCCACGTCCAGTGACGGCTCGGTATCCGACGCGTAAAACGTACGTGTTTCCTTCGGATGCTGGTAGGTCCGCATCGTCACATGGAAAGCTTTCTCGATATCTGTGACGGCGCCCTCCACATCCAAGATCACGCGGTTGGGATGCGTGGTTGTCACCGCCAGCCCGCGGGTCTTCGCAAAATCCATGACCGCCTGATAATCCTTCTCGCTCGGACCAAACCGCTGCGCAAACTGCTCCGGGGTCAGGTAGTGACGGTAGTTGGGACTGGTCGGATCGTAGATATCCTTGAGCAGGCTCTTGAGCGCTTCTTGGTTTTGCAACGGCAGTCCGATGGCCAGATGCAAACGGTTCGTGGCCGCAAGCCGGTCCACGGGTTGCAACGCCGCCACGGCTGCCGGAACGTGCCCTCGTAATTGTTGTCTGTCCGCCGCCGGGGCCACGGCCACGGCCGCCAACCAGACGATGAGTAGAGGAACCGAGAGTAAGTAATTCCATCGCCGTCCGCTCCCACAGCCATGCGAGTTCTCGTCAGGTCTTTGATCCTTGTGGCGGTGTTTGCAAGAAACGGGTGCGCGTAGCGACCCGGTAAACCTTGGGGATGATAACAGTTCCAGCGCAGCAGACGTCGTTTGCTGCTCATGCTTCGCTTCTCGGTCGAAGCTCATGTCACTAATCTCCTTTTTTGGCCCGCTTTGGCAAAAAGGACCTCACAAAAACTCCTAATATGCAATATATGTCAATTATACTTTAGTATCAAGAATTATTAAAACCTGTTTTACAGTGCATGAAAAGTTCGAACCGCCGGCATTGCGGTTGCCACCGCCCGCTGTGCTTTTCGAGCGCCGTTCGAATTTCACGGTCGCGCCAAGGCGTCGTTACCCGGCAGACGCCCGGCGGTCGCAACCAGCTTCTTGCTGAGTTGGACTTCAATCTTCGACAGCGTGCCATTTTTCTGGTCGGACCCGTGCACTGTCATTAGAGTGTTTTGTCATGATGTGGTGGCAATGCTGTTTCACCGTTGTGGCCCTCGTGTTGGCTGTTGCCGCCGCCCCGGCGGCGGACCCTGCGACAAATCAGGGGGCTGCTTCCGCGGTCCGGCCCCCCGCGCTCCGCGTGCTTCGCGACGAGTATCCCCGGGCCTATTTCTTCCGCTCCAGCGAGGCCATGGCGGCCAATCCGCACACCTCCTATAAAATATGGGAGGCCTGCTTCGAACGGTTGATGGGAATCGAAGGCAAGTCACTGGACGAAGAGCTGCCGGGACGTTCGCAACGAAACGTTGAGTTCTTCACGCGGTTCAAACAGCGGCATCCCGATCAACTCGTCATGTTGCACTACAACGGCGACGCCCGCGACCCGCGCGACCACACCGGGCAGTTCTTCGCGGGCCACTGGTTGTATGGAGTAGGGGCGCGCATTACGGCCGACGTTCTCGCTCAGGACGGCGAGACCGAAATCAGTGTTGATCGGCCCGAACTGTTCCATATCGGCATCGGCCGCTACCGGACGTCGAACGACGATGTGGGACTGTGCGAGTTGACCGCTCAGGGCCGGCCTGACTGGGGCCGCGCAGAGCAGGTGGAGCTGTTGGCTGTGGACGTGAAACGCAAAGCGATCCGCGTCCGCCGGGCTTGCTTTGGGACGACCGCCCGGTCGTTTACCGCTGGGCGGGCCTATGCTGCGGTGCATGTCAGCGAAGGGCCCTGGGGTGGTGCGACGTCCCGCTTGCTGTGGCTATACAACTACGCCACATGCTGTCCGCGCGACGTCCAAGGACGGACTTGTGCCGATGTGCTCGCCAACGATTTGGCCGCGCACTTCGGCCCCGGCGGCGACCTGGCGGCTTTCGATGGCTTGGAGTTTGACGTTCTCTATAATCAGCCGGTGGCCGCGCGGCGGGTGGTCGATGCCGACGCCGATGGTCAGCCCGACGGCGGCTGGGTGGGCGGCCGCAACGCCTACGGCATCGGCGTGGTGGAATTCTGCCGCCAGTTGCGCTACAAGATGGGCCCGCAGAAGCTGATCCTGGCCGATGGCATGGAGCCTACCAATCAGCGGGCCTTTCACCTTCTCAATGGCATTGAGAGCGAAGGTTGGCCGATCCTCAACGATTGGGAACTGCGCGACTGGTCGGGCGGGCTCAACCGCCACTTTTTCTGGGCGAGCAACGCTTTTGCCCCCGTACTGAACTACATCAACCACAAATACTCGACGCCCGGCGACGCGCCGGGGCAACTGCAGCAACCCGACGTTCCACTCTCCATCCACCGCTTGGTGATGGCCGTGTCGACGTTTACCGATTCGGCCTTCTGCTACATCTACGCCCCGCCCAAGCAATCCGGCGAGTTGTTTGGCATCTGGGACGAGTTGCAAAAGGGGGGTGATCATCAACCCGGTTGGCTGGGACGTCCGCGGGGACCAGCCGTGCGGCTGGCCGAACGGGAGAGCGATACCTTGGGCGGATTGGGTGCGGCGGAACTGCGCAAGCGGTTGCACGGCCACGGCGTGACGTTTTCCCTGGATGGCGATCGGGTCCGCATTGCCGCCAGCGATCCACAAGCCCAGCGGATGCGATTCCGGCTCAGCGGCGTGCCGTGTCGCGGGCCGGACCTGCTGGTAATCGCGACGCTTCACGGCGCGACGATGCGCGGCTATCCTGGGGAAATGCCCCGATTGGCATGGATGGGCATCACGGGCCCGGGCGAACAACTCACCGAGGCCGAGCCGCCGGCCACAGGCATGGCCGTCCGCGGCAAAGAGGAAACCGAGTTAGCACCGGACAGCGGGGCGATGGTCCAGTGGTTCGCCCATGCGACGCTGGGCGACCAGCCACGCGGCGCCTACCTCGTGCATCCGCCGTATCGCGGCGGCGTGGGCTACACCTTCTGGCAACGTGACACCGACGTGCCCCCCGCAGCCCAGTTGACCTTCTTCACCGGCATGGGCCCGCGAAGCCCCGGGCGGAGCGACGGCGTGACGTTTCGCGTCCTGGTCGCCGAGGTTCGCGACCGCTTGGCCGGGCCGTTTCGCCAGGTGTTCGAACACTCCCAGATCGAGAGCCGCTGGATCGAGCATCGCGTGTCCTTGGCCGACTGGGCGGGCAAGCGCGTGCGGCTCAAGTTTGTGTCGGATTGCGGACCCAAAGACAACGCCGTGGCCGATCATAGCTACTGGAGCGACGTGGCCACCGTAGTCTCGGACGCCGCCCATCCGGCCGTCCAGCCCGTCGAGTTCATGACCTGGGTTGGTGACCGGCCGTTTGCGTCGAGCTTCTATTTCTCAGCGGTCACCGCGCCCACGGTGGAACTGCAATGGACCGTCGAGGGGCCCGAGCCGATCTGGCTTTCCGCTGTGAGAGCTCATCCGTCAGCCGACGCGATATATCGTGAGTTCGAGCACGGGCTGGTGCTGGGCAATCCATCGCCGCACGACTACAGTTTCGATCTACCGCGACTCCTGCCCGGCCAGAAGTTCCGCCGACTGCGTGGCTCGGCCGGGCAAGACCGGACGACCAACAATGGCTCGGCTGTTGACGAGCCGCTGACGCTTGGCTCCAAAGACGGATTGTTTTTGATCCGGCAGTGAAGCATCAAGACCGGACGATCTTCAGTGTCAACCACGGTTTGGATGTTGGCTTTCATCAGGAATCATCAGCCGTCGGCGCGTGTTTGGGCGTCGGATTACAAGTCCGGGTTGCAAGTTTTTCGTCACTAGTTATCCCTCGTGTTGAAGCCTTTCTCCGGGGTCTGACTGACGCATCCGTTGGTTCGCATCAGCAAGGCTGTGTCAAATAACGGTCCCGTGCCTGACAATGCAAATATTTGCTTGTTGATGACTCCGCGGTGCGGGTGATCAGTCGGCGGAAAGTTCCTTGATGCGAAGGTTGCGGAAGGTGACCCCGCCGCCGGTTCCCAACAGAACGATGGGGCCGGCTTTGACCTCCTCATCTGCAACCGAACCGCTGGACTCGTGCAACCGGCGCGCATCAATCACCTTCTTGCCGTTGAGAATGACCGTAACGATGTCGCCGACGAATTTCACGTAAAGCGCCTGCCAGGTGTCAGCCGTCTTGCTCGTGTTTTTGGTGGGCGCGAGCAACTCAGACACGCTGCCGCTGCATGTCTTGGAGGGCGCCATGCCCATGTCGTCCAGCATTGGAATCCGGTAAAGCCCGCGCAACAGCACGCCGCTGCGCCCATGACGGGCGATTTGATACTCGCAATAGAACTCGAAGTTGCCGAACGCGTCTTTCGTCGCGAGATCGTCGCTGGGCGGGGTGTTGATCATCGAACTGCGCCGCACGCGCCAGCCGTTCGGCCTGGAAAGCGAGCGTGGTTTCCATCCGGTCATGACCTTGCCGTCGAAAAGTGGTTTGAAGTCGGCCGCCTTCTTCACGACGCGGCCGATGGTCGCAGGAACCATGGTGGCCACCTCCGCGCGTTTCCAGAACGCAGCCACCGGCACGTCGTTGATTTTGGCGAGCGTAGGAATCCCCCGCAGAACGGGCCCGTCGCGCGCCAGCACGAAATCGCAGTGGAGTTCCCGTAACGGCATGCCCTTGAGGGGTGAGAGGCCGGCGATCATGGTGTTGTTGCACCACAACACCGCCAGCGGTATGCCGGCCAGCGCCGAGATGTCTTCAATGGGTGTGTCGTTGATGCTCAACGTGGTCAGGCGCATTCCGCTCAGCGGCGTGAGGTCCTTCACCTGCGTGCCGCCACAACTCAGCGACGTCAACGGCATGTCTTTGAGCGGCGACAGATCGTGAAGCTGCGGATTGCCGTGGCAAGCCAGCCAGGTCAGCGCCATCCCGCTTAGCGCCGACAAATCTGTCAGCGCGCCCTGTTCGTTGGGTTTCGCCGGCGCAAGCACGAGTCTCTTGAGACGCTTGAGCGTCTTGAGGGGCACCAGGTCGCTTACGCCCACGGTGGGGACCAACGTGCCCGTCGTCGAAATCGAAAGCTCGGTCACGGCGCCGTTCTCGATCTTGTAGCTCGCCTTGCCGTCGAAACCGGGATTGAGCTCCTGGAGCCTTGCTGCAACGCGACGGACCTGCTCCTGCGGCGGCAGCGAGGCGACCGCATCGGCAAACGCCTCATCCGTCATCGGCTTCGCGTTTGTGGCAGCGCCTGAAGGCACATCGAGCACGATCTCACGATTCCCGGCTTTGGCCAGCGTCGTGTGAGGAGCCATTTGGTTGTCGGCGGGTGAAGGCGTGTTGGACGCTTTCGTGTCCGCGGGTGCAGTGGGTCTCGGCAGCGGCTTTGGCAGCGCGGCAGGTTCTGTCCTTGGCTTTGGCGCAGGCGGCTTCGACATGGAAGCTGGCGGCGCATAGGTCGTCGTGCCCGGCTTGGTGGTGGCGCGCGCAACCTCGCGGTGCGGCGGCGCAGTTTGTGCCAACGGTGTGACGCGCGAAGAAGAATACTCCGTGCGCCGCACTTCTTGCGGGAGAGACTGGACCGGCGGCTTTTTCCAGGGCGCCCATACGAGCAAACCTCCGAGCAGAACCACCGCGGCGATTCCAGCGCTGACGAACAGCGGCTTCCAGTTCCGTGCCGCCGGCTCCGCCTCGGTTTCGTCTTCGTCTGGCTCATCCTCGTCCGCCGTGGGTGTGGCGGCGGCTTTCTCCGGCAGGGGTGGGGAGACGACTTTGACGCGCTTGAACTCCTCGCGTATTTTCACGATCTCGGCGAGCAACTCCTCGTAGTCTTGAGGCCGGTCACGGCGCGATTTGGCGAGCATCCGGTCCATCAGCTTGGCGAGCGAGGCAGGACAGCTCGGCCACGCTTTGAGAATCGCCGGTGGCGGATTGCTGTTGTGCTTTGCCTGAATCGTCGTCGGATTGTCGCCACTGTAAGGCGTCTGGCCCGTCAGCATATGATAGAGCAGGCACCCAAGGCTGTAGATGTCCGCGCGACAATCCAGTTCCTTCACGCCGCGCGCTTGTTCGGGACTCATGTAATGCGGCGAACCCACCGCCGGGATGTTCTGATCCGCCGCGCCAGGCTCTGCCTCCATGATTTTCGCCAGACCGAAATCGCCTATTTTCACCGTGCGGTCATTGGTAAGGATGATGTTGTCAGGGGTGACTGCGCGGTGCGCCAGCCCGGTCGTGGTCCATGCGTGCTGGAGCGCCTGGGCCGCGTAGAACGCGATGGCAAGAGCCTCGCGCGGTTGCAGTTGGCCGCGCCGCTCCAGCCGCTGGCGCAACGTCCGGCCCTCGACGAACTCGCTGGCGATGTAGCACGCGCCGTCGGCCTCGCCTGCCGCGTAAACCCGCACGATGTTGTCGTGGCTGAGACGGATGACGGCGGCCATCTCGCGTTTGAATCGCTCGACGAAATCGGCGTCCCGGCTGAAACGCTGCGTCAGGACCTTGAGCGCAACGATGCGTCTTGTCGTTGTTTCGAGCGCCTCGTAATCCACGCCCATGTCGTTCCGACCCAGTTTGGCTAGGAACGTGTAGCCGGCAAACTGGCGGCTTTCAGTGTTCGTCTGGACGGTGGCGCGCGGTTGAGTCGCCCGCTTGACTTCGTCGCGCACCTCCAGGAGTTCCTTGATCAGGTCGTCGTAGCTCTGATGCCGGTTGCCGGGCTGCTTGGCCATCATTTTTCCCAGCCATCGCTCCAGCGAAGCCGGGCACGCCGGCAAGGTTTTTGTGACGCTCCGCGGCGGGTCGCCGGCGTGTTTCGCCAGCAGCGTCTTCGCATCGCTGCCCTCATAAGGCGTCTTGCCGGTCAGCATGTGGTGGAGCACACAGCCGAGGCTGTAAATATCCGCCCGGAAATCCACCTCGCCCGCCGCCGCTTGTTCTGGCGCTGTGTAATGCGGCAACCCTGTCCGCGATCCGGCGGGCGGTTTCGCAATCCCCAAGTCATTGAGTTTTACGTCGCCGTTCGCCAGGACAAAAATATTCTCCGGCCTGATATCCAGATGCGCCAGCTTCAGTTTGCTCCACCCGTAGGAAAGCGCGCGCGCCGCATAAAACACGATGGCGAGAGATTCACGCGCATCCAGCCGGCCTCGCCGCTCAAGCCGCTTGCACAGCAGCTCGCCTTCCACGAACTCGGTGGCCACGTAGTGCGCCCCAGCGTGTTCGCCAACAGAGTGGATTTGAACGATGTTCGGATGACTGATGCCTGCGACCGCAGTGGCATCGCGTTTGAATCGGGCAACGTAATCCGGGTCCGCCGCCAGTTCCGACGACAGCACTTTCAGCGCCACGAGCCGGTCGAGTTTCGGCTGGCGCGCTTTATAGACCGCGCCCATGCCACCCTGGCCGAGCTTGGCAATGATTTCGTAGCCCGCAAAAACTTGGCCTGTAAGTTCCGCCACGGCGACTCCTCTATTTAATCGCCAAGTCTAACGTTACAAAGCGCCGGGTCAAGCGTCACGTCGGTCGCTGACAAAGATTCGTTCGATGCTGGTGACGATTGGGTGCGGGCTTGGTAGAATCAGGCGCATGAGTTTCAGCACGACCCTCATTCTGGCTGTGCTGCTGCTGGCGCACGCCGCAGCGGCCCAAACCGTGGAGTTGATCGATGATGGCGCTTTTGAGCGCGGGCTTCGGGTGAAGGATCGTGCCGGCACGCAGCACGCGATCACATGGAACACGAATGCCGCACCGCCGGTCTGGGTGACGGCACAGCATCACAGCAAGAGCTCGTTTGCCGACAAGGCGTTTCAGAACTTCACCACGAACGGGTTCTCGTTCAAAGACGATTATCAAACACTGACCATCCACCCGGCGAAGGAGGATGCGGATTTCACATGCGGTGTGAACGGCAATAGCGAGTTTGGCGGCGAATTGCGTGCGCAGGGCGATCCGTGGCCGCATCTTTATCTGGAGCAGCGCATCAGCAACCCGCAGGGCCACCTGGGTGCCGGATCTCCCACGCTCGCCGACATCGAGAAACTTAACTTTGCTGTGCGCGTCAAACTGCTCTGCGACAGGAAAAAGACCGGCCCGACATACAGCCGCCATCTGCACGCCGCGCAATACGTGTCCTTCTTCACCATCCAAAACCTCAACCTCAAATCCAAGGGGTTTGGTGATTACTACTGGTTCGGCGTCGCGCTCTATGACGATCGGAAGGCCGTCACGGTCTTGTACGCCGCGCAAGACCGAAGTTCGGCGAAGAAAAAGGGCACTGACAAGTTCATCTACGACATCGGGATCAGGCCGTTTACGGACAAGGTCGTGGCCGCAGGCGAATGGGTTTCGGTGGAAGGCGATCTGATGCCGCACATCGTCGCCGGACTCCAGGAATGCTGGCGGCGCGGCCATCTGGCGAATTCGCAGGATTTGGCTGATTACCGGATCGGTGGCTGCGTCATCGGATGGGAAGTCACCGGCTTGAATGATGTCGCCATCGCGGTCAAGGGGTTGAGGGCAACCGCTGCGCTCAAACCCCGTCGTAGCCCGTGACAATTTACAGGTTTCGACAATGGTACGAGCATCTGGGCAATCGTCAGATCCGTGGGTTCATGATCAGCAGTGAACGCTTTTGGTAGACAGCGAGAAACATCAAGACAGCTTCAACGACAATGCGCATTGGAATCAAAATCCCCATCAGTCTTCCATCTTGCGTCTGTGCGACGCTGTTGGGAATTATTGGCATCGCTCTGGCCGATAACGCGCCACCGCCCATCCGTGTAGTCTATTTTGTCCCTGCCGACCGTCAGCCGCTGAAAAATTATGCGGAACGTTGCGACCGGGTGATGAAGCATGTGCAGGCGTTCTACCGCACTGGCATGGAGAAGCTCGGTTATGGGCCACGCACATTTTTCCTCGAAACGGATGCCGCCGGGAAACTGAAACTGCACATGGTTCAGGGCGCGCTTCCAGCCAGGGAATACGGTCGTAATGACGGAGGCAAGGTGAGAGGGGAGGTTAAGAAAGCTCTGGCCGAAGAGACTATCGACGCGGACAAAGAAACGCTGGTGATTTTCCAGGTGCTGTTGGATTGGGTGGATGGCAAGGCTGTGGAAGTCGGTCCGTTCGTTGGCGGCGGCAATCATCTGCACGGCACAGGTTACTTCTACGATGACGAGCGGCTCGATCCCAACCTGCTGCCGTCCAAGAAGAGCGGCGGCTACTACGGCGGTCCGTGTTCCATCGGCCAGTTCAACACGCATTACATCGGCGGCATTGCGCACGAGATGGGACACGCCTTCGGCTTGCCGCACGATCACGAAATTCCTTTCACCAAAAATCAGGAACGCTCGCTCATGGGCGCGGGCAACCACACCTACGGCCAGGAGCTGCGCGGAGAAGGTCCGGGAACCTTTCTGACGCTCGCCAGCGGCACGCGACTGCTCTATACGCGTGCATTCGTCGGCGATTTGAAAGACGCAGCCGTCCACCCCCAATGCCGCCTGACGCAGTTTTCAGCCGTCGCCAAGCCGTGGCAACTCACGTTGAACGGACGCGTGTCCGCCGCCATCCCGGCGCACGCTGTCATTGTCTACAACGATCCAGTCGCTGTGAAGGGAGATTACGACGCCATCGGCTGGACGTGCAGGGTGGGGAAAGACGGCACGTTTCAGATTAATATCCCCGGGCTGAAAGCAGAAGCCTACGATTTGCGCCTGACCGTGTGCCACTCCAACGGCGCGGCCACCGTTCTGCCTTTCTCCTACAGCGTCAGTAGTGACGGCATGGCCGATGTTGGTGACTTCGATGCGGCGATGGCCAAGTCTTCCGAACCAATCGCAGGACGCTGGCAGTGGTCTCCGCCCGATCAGGTAGTGACGCTCCACTCGAATGGCGACGCCAAGAGCAGCTACGGCGGTCGCGGCCATTGGAAGCTGATGGACCGGGACAAGAGGACCTATGAAATCCGCTGGGAAGCAGGTTTCCTGGACAAGCTCACCCTCTCTGTCGATGGGACAGTTCTCTCAAGAACAATTCAGTATGGCGCCCAAGGTCCAGGTTTCACCAAGATGATGTCGGCAAAATAGGTGGAGCAACTCTTGCACTCGACCCGCCGCTTCCTAATTTAAGCGGGTCCGTTTGCCTGAGCCTTCAGCAACCATCACCAACCAGCAACCGCTGAACGGGTTTGCTTTTTCGTCATCTTGAGTCATCTTCAGGCAGCGCAAGTTTTGGCAAAAATGTTGCGAGTTCTTTCGTCGAGTGCCGTTTGCTTTTCATCTGGATCCTTCTCTTTGCCCGGATTAACGCATCAGTTGGCCCGAGAATGCGAGGTCGCGTCAGGGCTTTAACGGCGTCGTTGTGGACTATGAATTTCGATTTCTTGTAAAACGCGGGGAGTGAAATCGCCAATCGGTGAATGTGACGGAGACATCAAATGAAACGAACCTTATTGCTCACCCTCACCGCCTTGCTGCTGGTGCCGCTCGACGCGCTGCACGCTGCCCAGTTGTCTGAGAAGAACGAAATTCACACGCTCGCCATTGGCGACCCGGCGCCCGAGTTCGCGCTGCCGGGCATTGATGGCCAGACGCACCGACTCGCCGACTATAATCAGGCGCGGGTGTTGATGATCGCGTTCATTTCCAATCACTGTCCCGACTCGCACGCCGCCGAGGGTCGCATCCGGCAACTTGTTGCCGACTTGAAGGGGAAAAGTTTTGCCCTCATTGCCATCAACCCCAACAACCCCGACGGCCTCAGTCTTGATGAACTGGGTTACTCGAAATACAACGACGGTTTCGATGACATGAAAAAATACGCCGCCGAGCAGGGTTTCACTTTCCCCTACCTCTACGATGGCGAGACGCAGGCGACGGCCAGGGCCTACGGCTGCCTCGCCACGCCGCACGTGTTCATTTTCGATGCCGAGAGGAAACTGCGTTACAAAGGACAGTTTGATGACTCGCGCTTTGCCGATCCAGCCACCGTGAAATCGCCGGACGCCCGCAATGCCCTCGACGCGCTGTTCGCCAGCCAGCCGGTGCCCGTTGCGGTGACCAAACCGCACGGTTGTTCGACCAAGTGGCTGACCAAGAAAACGGCGGTCGCAGCCAAAACCGAGAAGTGGGACAAGACGCCGGTGGACGTGGAACCGATCGACACTGCCGGCGTGGCGGCGCTCCGCAAAAACGGCACGGCCAAGGTTCGCCTTTTCAACGTGTGGGCCACCGGGTGTGGGCCGTGTCGGGCGGAGTTCCCGGAGCTGGTCCGGACAGCGCGAAAATTCGGTCTGCGGGATTTCGAACTCATCACTCTCAGCACCGACGATCCGCAGGACACCGCGAAGGTCAGGAAGTTTCTGGAAAAGCACGGTGCTGGCCTGCTGGACCGGCTCAAACCCTCGCTGAAGGCGGAGGGCCGCAAAACCAACAGCTACCTGTATCGCGGCGCGGATGTGAACGAATTGATGAAGGTACTCGATCCCGAGTGGCCCGGTGGGATTCCGCACTCGGTGCTGGTCGCGCCCGACGGCAAAATCATCTGGCGCCACAACGGTCTGGTGAACGGCGACGAGTTGCGCGCCAAGGTGCTGGAGTACATGGGCCCATATTACAAACCATGACAAGTCAACCCGCGACAAACGCGTTGTGGTATGCGCTCGGCTCCTGCCTGCTCGGCAAAGACGACACACTCAACAACGCGTGCTTCTTCTTCTCCGGGGAGGCAGGGTATGGCGCGAGGGACTGGTGGTCTGACGAATGACCGTATCGACCTCGGCAAGGCCGCCGGGCCATACCACGTGATCGCGCGGGACGGCGCCAATGTTTACTGGCGCGAGTTTGCGAAGAGATACGTATACGTCAACCCGACCGTCACGAACGCGGCGGCCATCGTGCTGCCAGCGGCCTGCAAGGAGTTGACTCACGACAGTCTCAAGAAGCCTGTCGCAGACTTGGCGGAGACGCAGACACTCGACCTCTAGGTTCACCAACGTGGCCATCCTGTTGAAGAAGTAGTCCGCATGAGAAGTCGTGATCAACGCCTTGAAGGGATAAAAACGTTTTGCCTGCCCCAGAGTGACCGCTTGACTTGCCTGCCGCCCTGTTTAAGAATGCTGCGGTAGATGTTTGAGTCTTGCGAAACGGTAGAGACATTCGCCGAACTCGTTTAAGGACTTGCTGTCCGTCTTGGTTGGTTTTGATTTGGTTGGAAACCAAGTCTTAACCAAGGTTGCAAGAATGGGTTGCAAGTCAAAAACAGCAGGCTTGAAAACGCCAAGACTTTAGCCTGTTTTTACAGTGGTTGGGGCGGTAGCTCAGCTGGTAGAGCTGCGGCCTTTTAAGCCGTCGGTCCTGGGTTCGAGTCCCAGCCGCCCCACCATTTCACCCTCACTCCAGTTCCTCGAAAGCGCCGACGGCCGGTGCAGGAACACGGATGACCGCGGCGGTTTGAAGCAGTTGACGGCGGCCCCGCTCGAATAACGCATCCAGTCGTTTCTTCAACAGACGCGGGGCGCGCCCGTAATCGTTGGAACGGCGCGCGACTTCGATGAAGAACTGCACGGCCTTCTGCATGTCGCCAACGTCCACGTATTCCTCGCGGATGTGTTCGCCGGGGCCGAGGTTGTGGTAGTTGCCCATCGCAAGGCATGCGGCGCCGGCCCGGTAGCCGCTGTGGCAGAAAACCGTGCTCTCGCAGGTGCCGCCATCCATTAGTCGGCGCTGAAACGTAAACCGCCGGTCCGCTCGCGCCACGCGCGCCGCCATTTCCTCCAGAAACATCGTCACGCGCGAATCAAACGTTGTCGCCCGGTCGCCAACGCGGATTATCGGGCCTTGGCCCATCGGCGCGTGTGGCAACTCCTTGCTGCTCTCCACGCTGATGACGATGGCCGACTGCGGGATCAGCCGGGAACGCATCAGTCCCATCGCGCCGTGAAAACCGGCTTCCTCGGCGCGAGTGAACACAGCGTAGGCGCTGGCCGACGCGCGCGATTGTGCCAGTTCGTCCAGCATGGCCAGCAACACCACGCATCCCGCGAGGTCGTCGCAGGCGCGCGACCAGATCACGCGGTGATTGGTCTTTACCGGCGCGAGGTCCCACATGCCGAAGTCGCCGCGGCGGACCGCGCCCTTGAGCCGAAGCCGCACCAACTTCTCCTTTTTCCAGTCCACGTCCGGAACCGACCAGATCGTCGCGCGCTGCTCGCCGTCCGCGCCGAACATCCGCACTCGTCCGCCCGTCCGGAAGTATTGACGCGGCACGCTGCCGAGAAACCGTGTCATGACAAACCCGCCCGCAGCGTCCTCCACTGCTTCGAAGCCGGGGTGGTCCATGTGCGCCACGAAGGCGACCGGCCGATGGCCGCGCCCGCGGCGGTAGCCGACGATCAAGTTGCCGAATTTATCCGTGCGCACCCGCAAGCCGCGGGCGATGGCGAACTCGCGGATGAATTGCGCGACACGCTCCTCGTGGAAAGGCGCAGTGGGAAGGCTGAGAAGCCGCCGCGCAAGTGAGAGCAGTTGGTTTCGGCGCACGGCGCGCACTATACTGACAGATAATTTTAACGCAATCGAAACTTTGCGACGCGCTTTGCGACAGGCGCATTTTGTGTTTTTACAGAGCCAGCTTCCATTCGTTCCGCCAAATCCGTTCAAAAACCAGGATGCGCCCAGCCAACTGCGAGCGAGCCGTTTCATCTTGCGCTTCGGCGCGGGGCAGCGTAGCGTGCCAGACTTTCGCCAGCCCGTGGGTGGCGTTCAAACCAAAGGAAACAATGATATCGAAACAATGGAGACAGATTTTGCCGGTTGCTTGCGGACTGATGGCCGCGTGCGCGCTGGCGCAAACCCAGCCGGCCGCCCCGGTGTCTGGCAATCCCGAGGAGGCCGTGGCCAAGGTCAACGGCAAGACGATCACACGCCAGCAGTTCGACGAGGCGATGGCGAACGACCTGCGGATGTTGGCGCAACGGGGCATGCAGTTGACGCCGGAGCAGCGGCTCGGCTACGAACGGCAGTTGCTTGGGAAACTCGTGGACCAGGAATTGCTGGTGCAGGCCGCCAGCAAGACGCCGGTGGCCGACGCGGACAAGAAAGTGGACGCGCAGATCGCCCAGATCAAGGGCAATTTCCCCGATCCGAAGATGTTCGACGAGCAGATCAAGAATGCCGGCCGCACCATGGAACAGGTTCGCGCCGACGTGCTCAGGATGTTGACGGTGCAGGAATTCGTTGAGAAGGAGTTTGCGAGCAAGATCAAGATCAGCGACGACCAGATCAAGGCGTTCTACGATCAAAACCCGCAGTATTTCCAGAAGCCGCCGCAAGTTCGCGCCAGTCACATCCTCGTCATGGTGCCGCAGGGCGCCACGGACGACGTGAAGGCAACCAAACGCGCGGCGATTGACAAGGCCCGCGAGCGCGTGACGACCGGCAAGGAGGATTTTGCGAAGGTGGCCGCCGAGGTGAGCGAGGATCCCGGCAGCAAGCAGAAAGGCGGCGACCTGGACTTTTTCTCCCAAGGCCAGATGGTGCCGGAATTCGACAAGGCCGCGTTCGCTCTGAAGACCGGCGAGGTGAGTGACGTGGTGACGACGCAGTACGGCTACCACATCATCAAACAAACCGGCGCGCAGCCGGCGGAGAAGCGTTCGCTCGACCAAATGAAGGACACTATCGCGCGGTTCCTCAAGAAGCGCGACGTGGACAAACTGATCGGCCAGTTCATCGAAACGCAAAAGGCTGCGGCGAAAATTGAAGTATTCCTGAAATAGGCGCGCCGTTTTTCAGGCGTGACGCGCGACAAATTGAATCGCGCCCTCCGCGACGGCGGCGCCCGTTTGGGCAGGCAGTAACCATGGTTCAGAATTCGTTTCTCAGTTTTCTGACGCGCTGGTTCGTCACGGCGGTAGCGGTGCTGGCGGCGTCGAAACTGGTCAGCGGCATCGACTGTGCCGACATTGGCTCGCTGGCGGTGGCGGCGCTGTTGTTGGGCATCATCAACGCGCTGGTCCGGCCGGTGTTGTTGCTCATTACACTGCCGGTGAACGTGCTGACGCTCGGCCTATTCACGCTGGTGATCAACGGCGCGCTGTTTCTGCTGGTGGGCCGGGTGGTGCGCGGGTTTCACGTCGTGGATTTCTGGGCGGGTTTTTTGGGCGCGATCGTTGTCAGCCTCGTCAGTTTCCTGGTCGGCGGCGTGATGCGCCGCGGCGCGCGCGAGATGTGACGGAGCGGCGGAGGCGCAGCGAAATGAGGCGAGGGGAGACTCCATCGAGCCATCTCGTTTGGCGGCCGGCTCTGCAAGACGGCTCGACGGAGTCTCGCGCCACGGTCACTCCTTCTCTACAACCGTTCGCGGCCGGCGTAGCCGCTGTCTATTTCGTGCCAGAACTCGATGTCGTCGTCTTCAAGTTCCCAGCACAGAAACACCTCGCGGCCTTCGCGCACGTGGGGAAAATCCACAAGGCCCCGGTCGAGGTCTTTGATTTGGATGCCGCGCGAGGTGATGTCGCGGATGCCTTCGTGAATCGCCAGCATCGCGGTCAAGAGATCGCGAACGGTGTCGCCGCCAATGTCGCCGCCGGTTTGGACAAGCCGGCGGCTCAGGCTCTTCTCGCATTCGATAAGCCGGTCCCGGGAGGCGTGGATGGAGTCGAAATCGCGGCGCAACGCGCCGAGCAGCCCGCGCGCTTCCTCGACCTGAAAATGTCTTTTGAACTGAAATGGCATCGGGCTAAAATAACACCGGTCCTCGCGGCGGCAAGTTTGTCCGCTGCGGCGCGCGGGGCGAGAAAGGCGTTGCACCAGCGCCGCGGCTGTGGTTGCATGGCGCGCGATCGAAGGAGATATGATGAGCACGTCAAATGTCCGGCAACAAGTTGAAGATTTGATCAGGGACTGCACCACGGTCCCGGAGGCGGTGGATCGTTATCAGAAAAAGGGTGTGATCCTGCGGCCGTATCCGATTGAGGCACTGTTTGGCAAAGGGGTCACTGCGGCGCTGGCGGAACTGATCCGCGCGCTGTCGGACGGCGGCATCTTCGTGCGCGACGTGCACGGTTCGACGTGCATGCTGGTGGTTTACCGCACCGGGGACTTGATGTATCTGCAAGGCGAGTTCAGCATCCTCGCGCCAGAATGATCGTACCGGACGGCGGAAAGCCGTTGACGCCGGCCCGCGGGTGAGTTTACTGTGCGCGGCACTTCGGGCGCGTAGCTCAGTTGGTTAGAGCACTACCTTGACATGGTAGGGGTCACAGGTTCGAGTCCTGTCGCGCCCACCATCTTTTCCTAGGAAAATGGCGGGTTTGAGTTCCGCGTGACAGAAACGTGACAACTCGACGGAATAAAACGGGCGAATCCTTCCGCAACTGCGGAAAGGAAATCGTGCTCGTCCGTCAGTCCGGCGTTTCGGTCAGAATCTTTCGCGTGAAAAGGAGGGGGGTCACAAGCTACCTCATTGCCTACTACCTTAACGGGCGGCGACTCCGTGAAACGTTCCGAGGCGACCTGAATGCCGCTACCGCACGTGCCAGAGAAATCGCGCGGCAGATTGGCGCGCAAATCGCTGGCACAGGTGTGTTGCCAGCGACTGAAGTCGAGGTTCATCTTGCAGCAGTCGAATCCCTGAAACCGCTTGGCGTGTCGCTTGCCGTTGCTGTGCAGGAATATATTGCCGCCCGCCAACGAATCGGCGGTCGTCCGCTACTGGAAGCGGCGGACTTCTACTCCAAACACGGCAATGTGGACCTGCCCAAACGCGCGCTCGCCGAGGTCGTGCAGGAAATGCTGGACGCCAAGAAAGCGGATGGCATGACGGACCGTTATCGTACACATCTTGCTTACGCGCTGGCTCCGGCTTGCGATGTGCTGACGAAGTCCGTGTCCGAACTCACGACAGCCGAGATTGATGATTACCTTCGCAGCCTGACCTTCAGCACGCGCTCGCGTCACAATGTCCGCGCAGCGCTGGTAACGGCGTTCGCGTTTGCGAAGAGCCGTGGTTACCTGCCAAGGGACCGGGAAACGGCGGCCGAGAACTCCACGCGCGTGAAAGTGAAAACGGGAGAGGTGGAAATTTTCACGCCGAGGGAAATGGCGGCGCTGTTGGCGGCGGCAGATGCTGACTCGTTGCCGCTGATCGCACTGGGGGGATTTGCCGGACTTCGAACGGCTGAGATTTCGCGGCTAGAATGGAAGGACATAGACTTCGCACAAGGCATCATCACCGTGAGTGCGGCCAAAAGCAAAACCGCTTCGCGACGCATCGTGCAGATACTGCCCAACCTCGCGAAATGGCTTGTGCCGTGGGCGAGCTGCACCGGTCCCATCATGCCCGTGGCGCACTTGAGCGATTCGTCTGCGTGGTGCCGTCTGTGGGAGCGCGAGAAGCGCGTGGCGGAAGTTGCCGGGGTGAAGTGGAAACACAATGCGCTTCGACATTCATTCGGTTCTTACCGGCTTGCGCAGATCAAGAACGCGGCAGAAGTCGCACTCGAAATGGGCAACTCGCCGCAGATGATCTTCAAACACTATCGGGAACTGGTGACGCCGCGCGACGCGGCGGCGTGGTGGGCGATTGCGCCGGAGCGCGCCGGCAACGTCATTCCGATGCAGGCGAAGATGCACTAGCGGCAGATGGAGGTGGCCTAAGACGGGATTGGCTGATTTGGACGAAGCCGGTTACGCGGCCAGGCTCAAGGGAAACTCCGCTAGAGCATGCGGAGGACAAAGATGCAGGAAGGCTGCCCCCGTTGCCTCATGGATAAATGACACCGAAGGACTCTGAGTAGGCAGGTGTGATTGACTCAGGTTTTCGTGTTTGTTGGATAGCGTACTCTCGCTGTCAATCCCCCTCCTTGCGGAGGAGCGCCCGCAGGGCGGGACAGAACTTCCGCCGCCGCCAAGATGGGTTTCAAACGTCGTTCCAATTCCGTTTTCAACACAAAGGGATCCAAGCTCTCGTAGCGATCCCGCAGTTGCCGCCGCGCTT
>Ga0114951_10000892_pt1 | contig 39530 bp, 41 predicted proteins | sample AM7aDNAmetaG_FD_88677 | JGI IMG/M metagenome (GOLD analysis project Ga0114951, IMG submission 88677) | Freshwater microbial communities from Finland to study Microbial Dark Matter (Phase II) - AM7a DNA metaG | ecosystem: Environmental > Aquatic > Freshwater > Lake | place: Finland: Lake Alinen... | reverse complement strand
TTTTTTGCATCCCGGAATCATGACAAGTTTCTCGGCCATTACAACCCCTTTCATCTCAATGCCCAGCAATCTGTTATGACTCACAGCCCACTCATTTTTACCCACTCCAAACCACGAAGAGCCATTTTATTCATCTTCAGATCAGCGATCCCTGCGGGCCGCATAAGCAAAGCCCGCGAAATATTTCCGCCAGGAGGCCTCTGTGGATCGGCACTGATTCGTCCCGTAGAAATAATCCGCCAGGGCCTCGCGGACACGCGCCACCTCTTTCAAACAAGCCGGTCTTTGAGGACTGCCAAGCGTCAGATCGATCAACTCAAAGGCGCGATCCAAAGCTTTTTGAAAATAGACGGCATTGTTTTTTATTTTCCAGTTTAGCGCCCGCTCAACTTCGCTTCCGACGTTGGCCATTTGTTCAAGAAAGGAGAGCTCCTTCCAGCGACCCGCCGCAAGGCCTTGATGCTGATAGATCACCTTGGAATCCTCCGGGCAACGATCCCCGCGATCTTCTCACGGACCTCTGCGCTATCAACCCCGCGGCTTCGATTGCCCTGAGACGGACGGATATTGATCATGGAATCAAATTCAAGAAACGCATCTCCCGGCAATTCAGGATAAAAGTTGACCCCCCAAAGATCCCTCTGTGCCGAGCCGTTCTCCAGGAGCAAAGCCTCCAGATCCGCGTGTAGTTCGGCATCTACCGCGACAAGTTCTTTTTGAATATCCACGACGCCCTTCACCATATCACCGAACCCGGCTTCCGCCATTTGGCTCAACTCCCCAAGGTCGATCTTTTCCCTGATGATCTTCATCCTAAGTATTTCCTCCTATAAAATGCCACTCAAATCATGTCGAATATTCGAACCGAGCAAACCCACTCCAAGGTGAGGATTTTCACGTCTTTTTCACAAGGAACCGTTGGATCGCCCAAGTCTTTATTCTTGTTAATGACGCTTGGACTGCATTGACTAACTTAGAATTTTAAAATGAATGAAATTCAGTGCTGCTGGGACTCGCGAAGGAAGCGGATATTACTTTTCCAGCCCGGGATGGGTTTGCACCAGAGTTCGAGAAAGATTTTTTTGCCGAGGAATTTCTGGATGTCGAGACGCGCAGCCGTACCGATCTGTTTGATCTTCTCGCCGCCCTTGCCGATCACGATCGCTTTCTGGGAATCCCGCTCAACCACGATCGTCGCATGAATACGCGTGATCTTCTCTTCTTCCTTGAATTCATCGATGCGCACCGCACCGTCGTAAGGCAATTCCTCGCCTAAAAAGTGATAAAGCTTTTCGCGTATCATTTCCTGAACGTGGAAGCGGATATTTTGATCCGAAATTTGATCCTCGGGATAGATGAATTCGCCTTCGGGGAGATATTTTAAAGTTTGCTGGACCAGGACTTTAACGTTCTCCCCTGTCTTGGCGCTGATCGGGAGGAACTCCTTAAAGTCATAGGCTTGCTGGAAAGAGTTAAGCGCCCTAAGGAGATCGTCCTTGGGAAAACGATCGATCTGATTGATCACACAAAAGACAGGGATCGAAAGATCTTTGACCCATTCCAGAATGCCACGCTCCACATCGCCCATCGGCTTCGGATACGCCATCCAATAAAGGAGCTCGGCATCGGAAAGAGACTGATGGACCTCCCGCACCATCCCTTCTCCCAGAGCATCTTTGGGGCGGTGAACTCCCGGAGTATCGAGGAAAATGATCTGCCCGCGATAGGGACTCTCAAAGGCACTGCCGTCGGGAACGGTCAGTATCCCGCGGATCACATCCCGCGTAGTTTGCGGTTTGGCGGAAGTTCCCGCCAGTTTTTCCCCCACCAGATGATTGAGGAGCGTGGATTTTCCGACATTAGGTCTTCCGATGATCGCGACATGGCCCACTTTTGTTTCAGACATTTTTTTCTTCTCCGGCAGTTGCAGTTTCCAATTTATCTCTTGTTAAAAAAGGTCCGGTCAGGATCGACCCGATCCTCGTCAACCCGCTCGCCACCTGCCCCGGCGTACTCGCGGCGATCCTCACAGTGCCCGTAATTCCTGCCTTGGTTTTATCAAACAGAGCCTTCTGGAACGCTTTCGCAAAAGCGCTGTAGACGCCGAATTTTGGGTCTCCGATATAGCCGTCCACCCGGAGGTCCAGCGCCACCGTCTTCTGATCCTCGAGAAGAAGTTGAAGGCCGCTAAACGGGTATTTCAATAATTTCTGAGTCGCTGTCGGTGCTGCGAATTTCATGGATTTAAGCATCAGCCGGTGCTCGGATTTTAAATCTCCCTCCACAACAAGAAGATGGGACTTGAGATCGAAAGTCCCGCCGGTCACTTCCCCGGGCACGCCTGCCATCAAGAAGTCATATTCCGCGATAGATCCGCCGGTGATTTCGATGTCGACATTGAAATTATCGCCGTCCGCAAATTGGCAGGGGCCACCGCCTTTAAAATGAGCCGGAGGATTCGACCCGAACGTGCCTTCCAACTGGATCGTCTCGGTAAAAGTCGGGCTGGTGTAATCCGAAAGAAAGTCAAATCCGGTCCAGTAGCCCCGGAGATGTTCGAAGCTCCAGCGCTGATCGGAGGGATCTCGCCGGTCATCAAAAATAATCGTCCCGTTATCAAGGTCCAGGCGGTTGATCTGAACGCGCCAGGAATCCTCGCCGATATTATCCGGATGCGGCATGGCTCTCGGTGGAAGCGGCGGATCGTTCTCATCCAACCCCATATGGTGATACCAAAGCCAAACATTGTTCCTGGAACCCTGCGGTGTCGTGTAGCTCTCGATCGCGAACAAGACTTCCCTGAAATGGGCGCTGCGTATGCGTATGCATTTGTTCTTGATCACCGAAAGATCCAGGATGCAGGTGATCCCTTTGGCCGTGAACTGGTCCCGGCGGCGGAACCCGGGAGGATTCAGGAACTGGATCTCGTCGGCCTCGACGCGAGCGGACCACGGATAGATCCGAAGTCCCGAAACATGCACAGGCATGTCGAAAGCCCGGGTCATCACCTTCTCCAGAAAAGGTTCGACCGCCATACCGAGAAGGCGATCACACGCCATTCCCAGAAGCCCGATGCAGACGAGCACTATCAGGAAAACACGGATTTTTTTCATCTGGGATTCATTCCTTGGCGAAAGACCTCTTCCTGAGCGTAAAGGATCTCCAAGCGTTCATGATCATCCCGGTCCAAAACCGGCGAGAGAGAAGCCGCCGCATTCGCCAACACTTGGGTGCGGGTTTTCGCGCCCGGTATCACTGAGGAAACAACATCAAACGAGAGCGCAAACTCGAGCGCCGCCTGGGTCAACGGAAGTTTTTTATCTTTCAAGGCGCTCTCAAGACACTTAACCTTCTTCCAGTCCGCCTCTCTTTTCTCGGGAAGCCAGCGACGGCGGTGATCATCTTTGGGGAATTCATGGGTCGGTAAATAGTTCCCGCTCAGGATCCCTGAGGCGAGAGGTTCCCGGACCAAGATGCCGATATTCTGCTTGTCCGCCTCGGGAAAAACACGCTCCACCATGCGCTGGTCCAATAGATTAAAAATGATCTGGATCGCGTGAACCCGGCGGTCCTGAAGCGCCGCAAAAGCCTCGACCTCCGTGTGAACCGAGATCCCGACACAGCGGATCTTTCCTTCTTTTCTCAGCGATTCGAGCACGCCCACGATTTCCTTCTTCCGGAGCATTTCGAGGGAGGGATTATGCAGCTGATATAGATCGATCGTCTCGACGCCGAGACGTTTCAGACTTTTTTCACAGGCCAGGCGGATATAATCGGGATTGAAATTCTTAACATGCGCACCGTGGTAAAAATCCCAACCGCCTTTGGAGGCGATCACGATCTGATCGCGATGTTTACCTTTCAGAAAAGTTCCAAGAAGTTCTTCGCTGTGTCCTTCGCCGTAAACGTCCGCGGTATCAAAAAAGTTAATCCCGGATTCCCACGCTGCTTCCAGAGCATCCAGAGAATCCGCGTCGTTGACCGGCCCGTAACTTCCGCCGCCGATCGGCCAACAGCCAAAACCGATCTCGGAGACGCACAGGTTTGTCTTTCCGATGCGACGTTCTTTCATAAGAGGAGGGAGACTCTCAAGAGCGTCCTTTGGAAATGGGTGATGAAGCGCCTATTTCGGAAAAAGTTCGTCAATGGCCTTCTGAATCTTATCCTGGGCCTGATAACCAACCAGTTGCTTCGCGACTTCCCCGTTCTTGAAGAATATGACCGTCGGAATACCCTGGACACCGTATTTCTGTGGTGTGGTCGGATTCTCGTCCACGTTCATTTTTCCAACCACGATGCGCCCGTCATTTGCCGCGGCTATCTTTTCCATCACCGGACCAAGCATCCGGCAGGGACCGCACCATTCTGCCCAGAAATCGACAAGAACAGGTTGTTGTGATTGAAGTGCTTCCATCTGGAAATTCGCGTCGGTAAACACTTTTTCTTTGCTCATGGGGTCGCTCCTTATGAAAGATAACGGTGAAATTTTAGTCACATCGGAACTGTAATATACACTGAACCCGCACCCGTGTCCATCAAACCGCGGAAGCAATTGCCGGAAGAGATTTACCGGAAACTTTTTTGATTCATGACCTTGGACAATTCAATGGAGCGGAAAGTATCGGAAAATACGCCGGAGGAACCAAGAGGAAAGTTAAAACTAATACGGCCCGAGGATCTCGTCGATGACTTGAAATACCTGGTCCACAAAGGGTTTACGGACGACCTTAGAGGCACCGACTTCCGCGGCAAGAGCGTCAAGTTGGGCATCCTGCATTGCGGTAAAGAGAACCACAGGGATAGACCGTGTCCTCTCGGACTCTTTGAGGATGCGACAGGTCTCATAGCCGTCCAGACCCGGCATCGCGACATCCAAGAGAATAAGATCGGGTTGACATCCCTTGGCCTTGGCAATGCCAGTCGTACCGTCCGTCGCGGTCTCGACGAGAAAATTCCTGGAAATGAGGCGATTCTTCATCAGCGTCACTACTACAGGCTCGTCGTCTATGAACAAAATTTTTCTCTGCGCCATGATATGCCTCAACTAATGAACTGAAGGAGTCATGATAACTTATCTCCCGCCCCATGAAAAGAGAATAGACGAAATCTCTTTGATTCCCGTAAAACTCCCTACCCTTCGTCTTTTTGAACGCAAACTCTGTTACGGCCCTCAGTCTTAGCGCGGTAAAGCGCCTCATCCGCCCGAAGGACCATAATATCCGGGACCGTCTCACCGGATTCCAGCGTTGAGACCCCAAGACTTACAGTAATCGGGATCTTGACGCCGTTATAATCAAATGCGTTCTGCTCGAATTGACACCGGATTTTCTCAGCACGATTGAAAGCAGCATCGATCAGATGGCATTTCTTAAACAAGATAATAAATTCCTCGCCACCGTAGCGTCCCACAGGATGCAATTCCCGCGTCTCACCTTCGAGGCGTGTCATCTGACGCAAAGTCTTCGCTACGAACCGGAGCGCCTCGTCTCCGGCTGCATGCCCGTATTTATCATTTATCCTTTTGAAGTGATCCAGATCCAGAAGGACCACGGAAAGGGGCAATCCTTTCTTGTGGGCCTCCTCAACCGCCAGATTCAGCAAATGCCGGAAATGACGGATCACATAGAGTCCCGTAAGACCATCCCGAGTCGCCAAGGTAAAAAGACGGGCCTGCTCGCGTTTTCCGATCGTGATGGAAAAAATGGCCGAGAAAACAAAGAGCGAAAAAATCAGGATTAGGGGATTGATGGTATACATCCAGATGCCCAACTGGATGAAGATCCAGAACGAAAAAAACACCCACAAGAAACCCAACGCTAACCCGAAAACAAGTGAAGTGGCCTTCCTCGAAAAAATAAAAAAGAAAGAGACCATGATCCCGATCCCCCACAACGCGATCATGTTCCATTGCGGTGGCGCAGGCTGCGTAAACTGTTTGGTGAGAATACTGTTCATGATGTTGGTCTGAACTCCGACGGCGGGATAGGCCTCTTCCATGGGATTCGCTTTAATATCCGTCAGTCCGATAGCTGTAAGTCCGATCACGCAAATCTTGTCCTTAAACTTATCGGGGTTGATCATGGGCTTTCTTCCGGCCTGGATCTCCGCATAGCTTTTGATCACGTCAAGAAAGGAATAATGCTGGAAGGAATCCTTCCACTTGCCGACCCAATTAATAAAAACATTTCCGTCCTGATCCAGCGGGATCCCGAGTTTTTCCTTCGAGGTATCCCTGCCCAGATAATCCAGAGCCACCTTGGCCCCCAAATAGAGGTATGTCTTGCCTTCATAAGTGAGAAGAGGATGCGCCCGGCGAATCGTTCCATCCGAGTCCGGAAAAATATTCACGTGCCCTACCCCTTTCGTGGAATCCTCAAATTCGGACATCGAATGGACCCACATTTTTTGACGATCCAAAGTTTCCAGCATCACCGGCAAATAGACGTTGCCGGCCTCCTTGATAGCCTGGGTCAAAGCCTCGTCGTCGAAGTTTGTGCTGGCCTCGCTAAAAATCACATCGAAGACAATCGCCTTTGCGCCCCATTTGTGAAGGATGTGTATTATCGCGGCATGGTTGTACCGGGGCCAAGGCCAGCGCCCAAGTCCCTGAAGACTATCCTCCGCCATATCAATGTGAACGATCGCCGGATGCATCGTGAGCGGCGGCCTATTACGGAAAAAAAAGTCTACACAGACGTTCTCAAAGCGCATCATGAGAGGCGTTGTCATGAGAATGGCCTGCAAAATAATGATCAGGAGGCATCCGACAAAATGAATGAAGTGCAACCGGAAGGTCGTACTGAAATAAAATGCGATCTCACGCTGTTGGCGCCGGAAAAAACTATCCGGGGCATGCACAAGGCCGGAGGGAGGGTTCTTCATTAAGCTCATATTTTTTTCGGTAATACTCCGATGCAAAGTTCTTCTATAGAGTTTCGGAATCCGGCACGCTGAACTTTAGGCGTATCCTGATTTATATCGCGATCAAAGAACCATCCTCAGAGACCGGGAATCAGACGCGGTTGTTACCTGTCCTCGCCGATGGACAAAGATCCCGTATCTCGCAATGAGGGCAATCCGACCGCCGAGCCACACAGCGGACACGCCCGTGATGGATCACCCGATGAGAATAAGCCGTCCAGTCCTTGCGCGCCACCAGATCCATAAGATCGTATTCGATCTTCACGGGATCTGCGTGTCGGGTCAGCCCAAGAAGCTGATTAATGCGGATCATATGCGTGTCTACAGAGATCCCGGGAACGCCGAACGCGTTCCCCAAGATCACATTCGCTGTTTTACGGCCCACTCCCGGGATCGTCACAAGATCTTCCATGCGAGCCGGCACTTCCCCTCCAAACCTCTCGATCACCGCGTGAGCGGCGCCCTGGATATTCTTAGTTTTGTTCCTGTAAAAACCGGTGCTATGAATGGCGCGTTCGATGCCCGCGGGTTCCGCGACTGCGAATGCCCGAACGTCCGGATATTGTCTGAAGAGAGCCGGCGTCACCTGATTAACAAGTTTATCCGTGCACTGGGCAGAAAGAACCGTCGCCGCAAGAAGTTCCCAGGGTGTCGAAAAATGAATAGCGCATTGAAGTCCCGGATAGGCTCTCCCCAAACGCCGGAGAATGGCACGCACGCGCCTCTTTTTGGATAAAAAAGTCTCTCTCATTAAGGCATTATAGCAGTACGGCAGACGGTATTGTAAGCGTTCTCTCTTTCCGATATAATCCGATCGTCTTTGTAAATAAAGGAATATCCAGGGACTTGATTGAATTTTCCACATTCTTGACGCGGGAGTTTTTATGGCAAAAATGAAAGCTGTTATTTTCAGAAAACACGGCACGACGGCAGAACTTGAAGAAACTTATGTCCCGGTACCGGAACTCGGAAAAAAAGACGTCCTCGTAAAGGTCAAGGCCTGTGCGCTCAATCATCTGGACCTTTGGGTGCTCGGCGGCATGCCCGGCATCAAGCTCAGCATGCCTCATATCCTCGGCTGCGATATCGCCGGTGAAGTTATTGAAAAGGGCAAGAAAGCTCACGGCATCCCGCTTCACCAACCCGTCATCGTTGCTCCCGGTATCTCCTGCGGAAAATGCCCCCACTGTCTTTCGGGTTGGGACAGCCTTTGCGCGAAATACGAGATCGTCGGATTCCAGAATAACGGCGGTTTCGCCGAATATGTCAAAGTCCCGGCAAGAAATATTATCCCCGTCCCGGGAAAACTAGGGATGGAATCCTGGGCCGCGGTGCCGCTCGTATTTCTCACCGCCTGGCATATCCTCATCACTCATGCCGCGCTTCAAAAAGATGAAACTGTTCTGATCCATGCCGCGGGAAGCGGCATCGGCAGCGCCGCGATCCAGATCGCGAAGCTCCTCGGTGCCCGGGTGATCACCACGGTAGGGAGCGAAGAAAAAGTCCAACGCGCCAAGGCGCTCGGTGCAAATGAAGTGATCAACTACCGGCTCAAGGATTTCCATAGTGAGGTCATGCGTCTGACAAAAAGCCAGGGCGTCGACGTTCTCTTTGAACATATCGGCGGCGACACGTTCGCGAAAAGCGTGCTGTGTCTCAAAAAAAGAGGGCGAATCGTGACCTGCGGAGCAACGGCCGGCCGCACCGTCAGCTTCGACCTGCGTTATCTCTACACCCATCAGATCTCGATCACCGGGTCCTACATGGGCGGCGTCGCGGAACTCAAGCGCGTTGTACGCCGCATCGAGGACGGCCGCCTGAAGCCTGTACTGGATCAGGTATTCCCGCTCCGAGAAGCGCGCAAAGCCCTGAACCGTATGGCCGCCCGCGAAAATTTCGGCAAGATCATTCTCAAACCTTAAGACCAGAGACTTCAGACTTGAGACTCGAGATTCAAAATAAAAACAATGATGCGTCTTTTCCGTCTTTTTTAGCCGGGAATCTCATGCCCGCAGTCTCCGGTCTCCCGCAATGAAACGCTCGAAGCTCTACCTCTCGGGCATCCAATTGATGGCCCAAAGCGCGCTTTGTTTTTCCGCCATGGCTCTCTGCGTCAAATACGCCAGCGGCTCGATTTCTCCTTTTCAGATCGTTTTTTTCCGGAGTTTCTTTGGCCTTCTGATGGTATTGCCCCTTATCGCAAAAAAAAAGGTATCGCTTTGGGGGCATGAGCGCTTCAAGTTAACCGCACGCGGCATCTGCGGATTCGGAGCTCTCATACTTCACTTTTATACGATCTCCAAGCTCGACCTCGGGATGGCGATCATGCTTAATTACACGGCCCCGATCTTCACCGTGATCTTTTCGATCTTTGTCTTAAGAGAACGTCCGGGACTTTCTCTTTGCTTTCTGATCCTCCTGTCCTTCGCGGGGGTCGTTCTGCTCAATACCCGTTCAGGCATGGCATGGAGTCCCGCCGTGTGGCTCGCGCTCCTTTCCTCCATTTTTGCCGCATTCGCATATCTTTCGATCCGGACGATCCGCCACCGGGAATCTCCTTATACCGTGATCTTTTACTTCACCCTGATCTCCACCGCGGGCTCGCTTTTCTTTCTCAAGGGATGGAAGTGGCCGGATCTTGGAACATGGGGGCTGGTTGCCGGCGTCGTGGTCTCTTCTTTTTTTGGTCAGGTATGGATGACAACGGCTTTGCGAAGAGCTCCGGCCTACCTGGTCACGCCGTTCTCTTATCTTCATCCGGTACTCTCATTCTTCTACGGATGGATGCTTTGGGGGGATGCGATCACATGGGTCACGGCAACCGGTGTTTTTCTGATTGTGGGAAGCGGTTCGCTTATTTCATACTTTGAAACACGATGCGAGAAAAAACTCCCCGCCACCCTCTCGAGCGAAGCCAGCCTGTAAAAACAAAAAGGGTCAGACCCTTTAGAGGGCCAGCTCCTTTGGATGTTACTTCCCGCGTTTAAACAGCTTCGGATTTTCGGTCGGTGATCTTGAAGGCAAAGTAGAGATACGCCAGATTGATGAGAATATTCAGGCCGAACGCTCCGGTGAAAGCCGGAAACGGGATGAGTGCTTTGATCCATGTGAGAGTAAAAAATGCCGTCGTGGCAAAACACGTCAGATTGAAGATCGCACCATAACCGAGCTTTTCCGAACGCATCCGGTTAAAGAGAAGTCCCGCCAGCGAGTAAAAAAGGTTCATCACCAGAAAGAACACAAAAGACAGGATCAGAATCATGAACGGTACCATGAAAGCCATCGCTTTTTTGACATTCTGGAAAAGATTCATCGCCAGATCACCATTAATGCGAACCCGCGGAGGAAGTTGCTGAGCCGAACGCATCCCGGCTGCCGTAATGTCCCGCTCCTCAAGCTGGCCCGGGGCGCGTCTCATGTAAACTTTTTTCGATGTCACAAGAAAATAAGCCCGTCCCATATCCGCTTCCGTCACGGTGGTCTTGGTCATGTCGAACACCGCGACCGGCCCGTATTGAGGATGCACAAGGGTCGCTGATGACTGGCCATTCTCAAGACTCAACCCGTCAGGCGTCCAGACAAGCACCGGCATATTTTTTTTGACCCAACCCGCGAAAGCATCCGCCCGGGGCATCACCTTAATAGAAAGAAACAGCACAACCAGGACAGCTGAAAGCCCGGCAAGATATAGCGAATAGAGCACACCCCGGCCCGCCGGACTCCGCACAGCATCCTTATAAACAGGGGGATAAAAAAGCGCGGTGACAGGTGCCGTAAAGAACGTGAGCATTTTATTCATAACGGATCTCCATGATTTTGAGCCGGATCTTTCCGGCCGGGACCGGAATGACGGTTTCTTCGTTGAGGGACTTCCCCAATATGCCCCGTCCGATCGGAGAAGTCACCGAGATTTTACCTTCATCAAAATTCGCTTCGTCCTGCGAGACAAGGGTGTAATCAAAAATATCACCGCTGTCGAGGTTCTTGACCTTGACCTTTGCGCTCAGATAGGCCTTGTCCTGCGCGATATCCCCTTTTGCAACAATGGTCGCGCTCCCGAGACGAGACTCCAACTGACCGATCCGGATCTCCAGCTGATGCTTCGTCTCTTTGGCTGTTTCCCAATCGGCATTTTCGCTGAGATCCCCATGCGCCCGGGCCTTCTCCAGCTGATCCGCGACCTCGCGGCGCTTCTTGGTCTTTAGAAAGACCAAATCTTCATAGAGCTTGTCGTAACCTTCTTGCGTCAAAATCACTTTGTCTGACATGTTGTTAAGATCCTTTGGTTATTGAATTGAATAAGAACTATCAACAAGACAAGGCTCATATCCTGCGTCTTTGATGCATCGGATAAAATCCTCGGAACTTAATCCCTCCTGCGACCGGCTCCCCGCTTCATGCATGACCCGTTCCTGAAGATTGGTGCCGCCCATATCATCCGCACCGAAAGAAAGCGTGGTCTGTATGAATTTAAGGTCCGTCGCCGACCCATGCGCCTTGATATGGGGAATATTATCAAGAAGAAGCCTTGAAATGGAAATCATTTTTAGATCGAGAAAACCCGAGGTCGAGGGGACAGTCCCTTTTCTGGGATTATACGCAAGCGGCACGAATGCGTTAAAACCTCCGGTCTCGGCCTGAAGATCCCGCAATTTCAAAAGATGCGCCACTCGCTGTTCGGCTGTCTCGATATGCCCGTAAAGTAAAGTCGCGTTCGTTTTGATTCCAAGACCGTGCGCAGTTTTGTGAATGTTAAGCCATTCTTCAGCATTGATCTTATCAGGACAGATCTTGCGACGCACTTCGGGATCAAATATCTCGGCTCCGCCGCCCGGCATCCCGTTCAGTCCGGATTCCTTAAGCCCCTTCAGAACTTTTTCCGATGCAAACCCCGAACGCTTGGCCAGATAATCGATCTCCGGCGCGCTAAAGGCTTTGATGAAAATCTTCCCGTCAAGCCGGCGGATACGCCGGATCATTTCCAAATAATAGTCGAACCCAAGCGCCGGATTATGCCCGCCAACGATATGAATCTCATTGATCTGCCAACGGGCAATAGCATCGCTCACTCTTTGCTCTATCTCATCGAGAGTCAGAGCATAAGCATCGGGCGCTCCGGCATCACGGGAAAAAGCACAAAATTCGCAGCGCGTGGAGCAAATATTTGTGGGGTTCATATGAAGATTCACGGCATAAAAAGCGCGACGGCCATGCGATCGCTGACGGACCTCGTTCGCCATCCGGCCGATCGAAAGGATGTCCGTGCTTTGAAATAATGCGATCCCGTCTTCAAAAGACAGACGTTCCCCACCCCTTATCTTTTTTTCGATCCCGTGAAGAAAATCGGACTTGAGGTTTTCCATCTTGACGAGGCTAGGGGCAAGCGACCGGAGACCCAAAACTCTTCCGAAGTCTCAAGTTACCGGTCTCCGGCATGTTGTCTTTTAAGGATTTCTTTGAAAAGCTCATCCACAAGATGCTCTTCATCGACCACGCGTTCCTGCTTGCCGGCAATGTAGATCATACCTTTTTTCTGACCGCCCGTGATCGCGAAATCGGCGCCTTGAGCTTCCCCGGGACCGTTGACCGCGCATCCCATCACAGCGATCGTAAGAGGGCCTTCGAGCATCATGGCACGCGCCTCCACTTCCTCGGCAAGCTTTGCGATATCGATCTCAGTTCGTCCGCAAGTGGGGCAAGAGATCACCCGTACACCTTGGCGGAGATCCAGAGACTCGAGGATCATCTTGGCGACTTTGACCTCTTCAACGGGATCTGCCGTAAGCGACACGCGTATCGTATCCCCGATCCCCTCCTGGAGCAGTGTTCCTACTCCGATCGCGTTATAGACGCTGCCACGAATCAGTGTCCCGGCCTCGGTGACACCCAAATGCAAAGGATAATCAAACTTCTGACTTGCGAGGCGATAGGCCTCGATCATGGTCGGCACATCAGTCGCCTTAAGTGAGATCACAGTATCGTGAAAATCAAGGTCTTCGAGGATCTTCACGTGGCGCCGCGCGCTTTCAACGAGCGCTTCCGGCGTCGGCCCGAATTTCTCCATCAGATCTTTTTCAAGCGATCCGGAATTCACGCCGATGCGGATCGGAACATGATGTTTTTTTGCTTTCTCCACGACTTCGGCCACACGCTCCTTGTCGCCTATATTCCCGGGATTTAGCCGCAATTTATCAACACCTTCATCGATCGCCATCAGGGCGAAGCGGTAATTGAAATGGATATCCGCTACCAGTGGGAGGGAGATCTTCGTTTTGATCTTTCCGAGCGCTTTTACGTCCTCTTCTCCGGGGCATGCGACGCGCACGATCTCGCAACCCGACCCGATCAGGCGGTCGATCTGCTCAAGCGTGGCTTGGACATTTCGAGTCGGAACCTTGGTCATGGATTGAATACGTATCGGCTGTCCGTCACCCAGGACGAACTTCCCGACCTTGACTGCCCGCGTCTTTTTTCTGGAGATTATAACTTTTCGCTTCATGGTATCCTTGTCTACACGACACCGGGTGTCGGGTGGGATTATTTTTTCTTTAAAGCCTGTTTCTTTTTTCCCGCGTCCGTGAGACATTGAGAAAGATTCATGGCGCAAAAACCTTCCCCGCACATAGAACAATATTCGGCATTCCTCGCCTCGCCTTCCGGAAGAGCCTCATCATGACGTTTCTTCGCATTCTCCGGATCAAGCGATAAAGCAAACTGTTTTTCCCAGTCAAATGCAAATCGCGCTCTGGCCATTGTGTCATCCCGCTCCCGGGCGCCGGGCCGGTAACGCGCGATATCCGCCGCGTGGGCCGCGATCTTATAAGCGATCACGCCCTGTTTTACATCGTCAAGATTCGGCAAACACAAATGCTCGCAAGGCGTCACATAACAAAGCATCGAAGCGCCCGCCTGCGCCGCGATCGCCGCCCCGATTGCCGAAGTGATATGGTCATATCCCGGCGCGATATCCGTCACAAGAGGGCCAAGCACATAAAATGGCGCGCCGTGACAGACCTTGATCTGTCGTTCGATATTCATAGGGATCTGATCCATCGGCACATGTCCCGGACCTTCAACCATCACCTGCACGTCCTGTTCCCAAGCCTTCAAGGTCAAAACCCCAAGCGCGTCAAGTTCGGCAAATTGCGCCTTGTCGCTCGCGTCCGCAAGGCAGCCGGGCCGCATCCCGTCCCCGAGGCTTATCGTCACATCATATTTTTTGCAGATCTCAAGCAACCGGTCATAATGCGTGAAAAGGAAATTCTGTTTTTGATGAGCCTTGCACCAACGAGCCAGGATCGCCCCCCCACGGCTCACCACGCCGGTCACGCGACTTTCAATAAGGGGCAAATGCTCCAGCAATACTCCCGCATGGATCGTCATAAAATCGACACCCTGCCGGGCCTGATGTTCGATCACTTCGAACATGATCTCCGGCGTCAAAGCTTCCGGTTTGCCGTTCACACGTTCGAGCGCTTCATAGATCGGGACAGTCCCTACCGGCACCGTGGTCGCACGGATGATCGCTTCGCGCGTCTCATCTAATTGTTTTCCCGTGGAAAGATCCATAACGGTATCCGCTCCGAACTTGACCGCAAGTCTCACCTTCTCCACTTCCGCCGGAATATCCGAACCAAGCGCGGAATTTCCGAGATTCGCGTTGATCTTGCAGCGAACGCCGATCCCGATCCCCATGGGGCGCAGATCCCGGTGATTCACGTTCGCGCAGATGACCAGCCGGCCGGCCGCTACCTCCGTGCGGATAAATTCCGGATCAAGCCGCTCTTCCGCCGCGACATGAGCCATTTCTTCTGTCACGATCCCCCTCCGCGCATAGTGCATCTGGGAACGGTTCGTATCTTTTTCGCGTTTTGCTAGCCACTCATCTCGAAATAACATCGTTCACCTATCCTATTAGACTGCAAATGGGAAGTCACCCAAAGTTTTTTCTCTAGTCTCTGGTCTCTGATCCGCCATGAATTCTGTTTCTGTGCTGAGACGGCTCTGCTCGCGCCATACATCCAGTTCCTTCGGAAAATATCTCATCCGTTCCTTCTTGAACTCCCGGATCGTTACCATCACGCGGTGGCGCCATTTCCCGATCCTGTCCTGCATGCGTCTTGTGGTCAACTCAAGTTCCTCGGGCGTTTCAGCCCGGATCATCGTATAAAGAGAATAAGGAAACTCCGGATAGGCCGGACGCCTGTCCGCATAAAGGACCTCCCGAAATGCCGCGATCTCCGGACCGCTCCGTTCCAATTTCTCCTCGGGAATCTTCCAGACCACCAGAGACCTGGAGTCAGGGGGCGACTGGGCGGCTTTCAGAAAACTTCCGATCCTCTTAAGACACCCCCTGCCTACAAGAGCCTTCATCCTTTCGAGAGCCTGGATCTCCGTGATACCGAGGTCCGCAGCGATCTTCTGATAGGGTTCATCCGTAAGCGGGAATGGCTCCTGCAACTGCCGTATCATGCCGATCTCTTCTGCCGTAAAATTCGGAACACGTCCCGCCCGGGGTTGTTGCTCAAAATATTCGTTCATCGCGGAAAAGGCTTCCGTGCCAATGGCGTTCAAAAGCCCGGGCCCTTTAAAAATTTTCTGCAATGGTAGAAACAGGAACTCCCCGGCCCCCGAGATCTTTTCCAGATAACGGACATGTAGTTGCAGATCATGGTGCACCGGCACTGCGATGAAAAACCAGACGTTGAACTCATGTTCCCGTTCGCAACCATAGATCACTCCCGGATGCTGCCACAGAACCTCTGTGCGAGATGCCAGTTCGGCAGAGTCAAATCTTGCGGCAACCCAGGCACTTTGATAATGAAAAGAGCACGGATCAAGCACCGCTTTGATACCGCCAAAGACCCCGTCCTTCTTAAGGTGCTGGATACGGACCAAAAGATCGGCATTGTCTGTCCCGAGTCTCGCAGCCCAAACAGCAAAAGGCCGGGGAGTCAACGGAAGTCCATTCTGTAGACAACTCAAGAGAAGACGGTCTTTTTCATCCATAGTCCCAACACCTATCTATTTCCGCAAACGGAAATTGGGGCAATCCTTGTCATCCTTCAGAAATAGATCGAAGACAAGGATAGTCCCAATCCCTCTCTTTTTTAACAAAGTTGAAATTGGGGCAATCCCAACTACCCCATATATAAAAACTAAAGTTGGGATAGAATCGGCTTTCAAGAACCTCCGGAAGGCACATGATCAAAACGTGATGGCATGATAACCGAGGGAGAAGGATTTGTCTATAAAGGGCGGTGCGGAGCACCTGGCACACAGGCTAGGGTGTTGAAGTACGTTACGATTTTCGCCGATTGCTATGTGTTAAGTATCAGAGGCTATTTAAAACACTCCCGGACTTTTCCAAGGAGGGCATCAACATGAAAAGGTTTTTTGAGATTCCCCGCGATCCCGCCGATCTCCGTGATACGGGCAGGGATCTTATCGTTCACGCTTGCGACAATGACCGGGATAGACCGCCATTTCGCCTGTTCGCGCAGGTGCACATAGAATTCTTCGCCGTCCATCACGGGCATAATGAGATCCAGAATGATCAAGTCGGGCGTCTCTTTCTCTAGAACGGCCAGCCCCTCTTGGCCGTGGCTCGCCGTCAACACCTGATAGGACTCCCCCCGGAGAAAAAGCATATAGATGTCCCGGAAATCACTGTCGTCTTCAACGATCAAAATCTTCTTTGCCATATTCTCTCCTTCATATTATAGAGACTCTTCGGCATCATCCCGCCATCATTCGGATCATTTCCAAATCAAAAAAGAAATCAAGCCCTGGATGCAGTTGGATAAGACGGGAAAATCACTTTAAAAACACTGCCCTGTCCCGCGCCGCCGCTTTCGGCCCAGATCTCCCCCTCGTGAAGCGCCACGATCTCTTTGGAGATCGTGAGGCCCACACCGATCCCGAGAGTCGAGGGCGTCTTCTGAAAGAAAGCCTCAAAGATCCTCTGCAAATTCTCCGGCTCAATGCCGATCCCCGTATCCGCCACTTCCGCGCAAATATCATTCCCCCGCATGGAGGATGCTACTGTAAGAGTTCCGTCAGGAGTAAATTTCGCGGCATTCGTGATCAGATTGACAAAAACCCGGTAAAGCATATCCGGATCCCCAAGCATCTTGAGAGGCGCGGCGCTCAGCCGTGTCTCGAGTTTTAGATGATTCTGCTCGATCAAAAGACGCATGTCCTCGGCCACGAGACGCAAAACCTCGTTAAGATCGAGCTCCTGCTTGCGGATGTCCGACATGCCGGACTCGACCTTGGAAAGATCCATGATGCTAGAGATTGTCCGCATAAGGCGATCGGCATTCTCGCTTAGCATTTTAAGGATCGGTATGAATTTTTCTTTTTCGGGGTTATGTTCCATATTCTTTTCAAGCCAGGGGAGCGTCATGATGAATTTCGCGGTAGGCGTTTTGAGCTCGTGAGCTACGTCGCGGACAAGTGTCTCTTTCATCATTTCCACGCGCCGGAGGTCCGTCACATCACGCATCACGCCCTGGATCATACGCAGGGTTCCCTCATAGTCCACGACCGGCGTAAGATTGGTCTGATAATAGATCTCGGCATGATGAAGGCGGTGGAACTGCTGCGTATTCAAGTGCTCGACGGGTTTTTGGGTGCGCACGATCGTCTCGAGAGCATCCTGGAATTTCTGCGCCTCACCGGGGGCATGCATCGAAAAAAAGAGCGGCAAACCTTCTGCGAGGATCTCCTCCCGGGAGTAACCGGAAAATCCGCGATTCAGAACCAAGAGCTCACCTTCCGGATTGATCGAAAAAATAATATCGCTCACGTTGTTGACGATCGAGCGGAACTTTTCCTCGGATTCCTCAAGGGCCTGCGTACGGGCCCGTAAATGTTCGAAGCTTTGAACGAGGCGGCTGACCACTTTATTGAACGCCTCCCCGAGCTCCTGGATTTCATCGGCCGAATGGATGTCAGCCCGTGCTTCGAGATCTCCGGCCAAAATATTACGCGCTGTTTTCTGAAGCGCGGTCAGCGGCCGCATCGCCAGCCAGGTAAAACCTGCGATCGCGAACCCCACAAGCGACACCAGAAGGAAAGAGATGTAGAACTTCTCGACAAAAAGCTCCCGCAATTCGCCCTCGAAATCGCCGCGTGAAAAAACAATAATGAGCTGTCCGAGGAATTCATTTTTGTTGCGGATCGGCACCACCGACGCATAGATACCTGCACGGACTTGCTGAACACCGAAGAAATTCCGTTCATAAGACAAATCGGAATGATGAAGCACCCCTGAACTTCCGGCGGTGATCTTATTGCCATCCGCAATGCGAAGACAAACCTCATCCGCCCCGGTCTGTTCGGCCAGAAGCTGGATGTAGGCCCGAAGGGCTTTCTGGTCATCCACCATCATCGGTATTTTGAGCGTTTCGGCAAAGATCTCAGCGACAGCCTGCAGACGCGCTTCCTTATACTTTACCGTCATGTCATGAAAAACATGGAAAGTTGTGAAAAGAACAAAAATCACAACCCCGAGCATCAGGACTAGCGTCGGAAAAGCCAGCTTGTAGCGAAGCGGCAAATGCCAGGCATATCTCCGGAAAAAAACTCTCGGTTTTTTCGTAATGTTAGGATCGTTCTGTCTCTTGCTTAAGGGCATTTTGCTCCAGGATCAAACTCTTGTTTCCATGATTAATATGAATTGCGTTGAACTTTCAACTCGACCCGAAAAGGCTCCCGTATTATCGTCTGATTTCGCCAGTTTTGAAATACTTGTCCCAGTGAAGAACCAGATCTTCCAGAACTTCCAGATCCCCCGGAAGAAACACCGCGTTACGGATATCCTCGCGACCGACCCACCTGAAATCCTTGCAATCGATCGCCCGAGGCTCTCCGCTCTCCCATTTGCAGAAATAAAAGAAAAGAGAGATCCTGCGATCCTCACTCCCATGCTCCCGCTGGCACAACAACCGCTCGGGATGGATCCGGACGCCTAACTCCTCCTGAGCCTCGCGCGCCAGGCAATCCTCTATCGTTTCACCCTCCTCGCGCTTGCCGCCAGGAAATTCCCAATAACCTCCAAAACTGTCCTGAAGATGACGTTGAGAGATCAGAAGGCGGGCGTTCTTGTGGATGATCGCACAACCGACCTCGATTACTTTCATAATCCTTCCAAAATTCCGGAGGAGGCAAAATCTCTCACCCTCTTGAAATGTTTTCCAGAATCCCTACAAGGCATCGGCACAAAAGCAACGGAATCGATGCCAGAGTTGCACAGTAAAATAAATAAATTCCGGAAATTTCGAGCTTTCACAACAACCTTTCAACGTTCTACTGAACCTGTCTCCGAGACCCTATCTCGGCGGTGGGTGACGGCTAGCATGAATTTCATAGGGCTTTCATTGTTGGATCCGATGGCATTGTACCCAAGAGCTCCTCCGGGGGGAATACTTTTATCCCTCTTTCAAAGCCAGATTAACAAAGCAGCGAACCCTTCGCAGAATCTTTGGCCAAGCCAGAGTTTATCTCAAACCGTTTTTTATGCAAAACAGCATTCGAAACTTTTTCAAATTCCAGAAAATTTTAAGCGGTAATCCGGAAGAATGCATGAATCGCTATTCCGCTCGGAAAAGCACAGTTCAAAGAGCCTGTAACTCTTTCCCCATCAAGGAGTTCAAGCGATGGTAGCTCCGGTAATTTAACGTGACATTTATAAAATATAATAGCCGTAAACGGATCGACGTCCGAACTGGACAACCGACAAGGATTTGCTATAATCTCGCCCCATGCCAAGCACCTCCTATTTTTATCAATACCTTTTTGTGGGCTTTTTTTTCTTTTTTGCCCTGGTCTTCGCCATAGCACCACTGGCTTTGGCTTGGCTCATGGCCCCCAAGAAGCCCTCGGCCGACAAACAGGCAACCTATGAATGCGGTCTGGCTTCCCAGGGCGATCCCTGGATGCAGTATCATGTTCAGTATTATCTTTATGCTCTTATCTTTGTGATTTTTGATATTGAAACGATTTTTATCTATCCCTGGGCGGTCGCTTTCAAAAAGCTGGGCCTCTTCGCCTTTGTTGAAATGGCCCTTTTTATCGTCATCCTCGCGTTCGGGTTGATCTACGCTTGGAAAAAGAAAATGCTCGAGTGGGATTAACTCAGCCCGGAGCTTTGAGTTCAGAGTTGGGAGTAAGGTCCCCTCTATTCTCTCCGAATTCCAGGCTCCAAACTCCTTACTAAAACATGGCATTCACAAAAAATTCCACTGAAGTCGATGAAGCTCTCCGGAAAGAACTCGCCCCAAAAGGCGTGATCTGGACGACTCTCGATTTCCTCTACAATTGGGGACGGCGTTCGTCGGTATGGCCCATGCAGTTCGGGCTCGCCTGTTGCGCCTTCGAGATGATCGCCGCAGCCTGCGCCCGCTACGACATCGCCCGTTTTGGCGCCGAACTCTTCCGCGCCTCTCCGCGCCAAGCCGATCTTATGATCATCTCAGGGACCGTCACCAAGAAAATGGCCCCTCAGGTCGTCCGTCTCTTTAATCAGATGCCCGAGCCGAAGTACGTCCTCACCATGGGCGCCTGCGCGATCTCGGGAGGGCCTTTTGTCGACGGCTACAACGTCCTTCGAGGGATCGACCGCTATATTCCTGTCGATGTCCATCTCCCCGGGTGTCCCCCGCGGCCCGAGGCCCTCCTTCACGGGCTCATGGAGCTTCAAAAAAAGATCGCCTCGCAAGAGATCCTTAAGGCGGAATGGTATCAAAAAGGCCTCAAGCGTGAGTTCCCGATCCCTGAACTCGGGCCCCACGGACTGATCCCTAAATTCAATCCCGAGGTTTGGCAACCCGTAAAGAAGGATGCTCGCCGGGAACATTACGGACAAACGATAATCACCGGAAAAAAACTGAAAGCACCGGACCTCGATCAAACGGCTGCAATCAAACCCGCGACTCCGGGAGCCGTCTAATATGCCTTATGAAGAAGTCCAAAAGGAAATCACGGCAGCGCTGCCAGACATCAAGCTCCGCCGTGTTCATGATTCCCTTTTGATCGAAAACCCGAAAGATCTGCCTCGCGTTGTCCTGTTCCTGAAACAAAGCCCGAAATTCGCATTCGATTATCTTTCCTCGATAACCGCTGTCGATTATCTGACGTTCCTGGAGTCGGTCTATCATCTCTATTCCATGACCCGGAAGCGTGGGTCCATGACCCTTCGCGTCCGTGTTCAGAAAAACAATGCAAAAATCCCCTCGCTTGTGCCGGTTTACCGGAGCGCGGAGCTTCAGGAACGCGAGGCTTTTGACACATTCGGCATTATTTATGAAGGCCATCCCGACCTTCGCAGGCTTTTCATGTGGGAAGGTTTCGAAGGTTATCCTCTGCGCAAGGATTATCAGCAAGAGGACTCTGAAGTGCTGGAGGCTGCGGATATTAGCTGGCTGGCCTCCCGTGGGATCGCCGTTCCGGAAGAAATGAAGGTCAAAGCGGCCGAACTCGCGGCCGAAAATAAGCGCGCCGTAGCGCAGAAACCTGAAAAACCGCGGAACTAGTGCGACGTTCAAAGGCCAATGAACAACGGGTTTGCTTTTAAATTCGCCGTTGCGCCGGTAAAACACCCGGTCGATTTTGGAAATTATGGAAAACATGACTGAAACAAAAAAAATAGAAAGTTCTGATATTCTCGAAGTCAATTTCGGACCACAGCACCCGTCTACCCATGGCGTCTTCCGCATGATCGTTCAGCTCGAGGGCGAAAAGGTCCGGGGACTTAAGCCCATTTTCGGGTATCTTCACCGCAATCATGAGCAGATCGCGGAGAATCTTCCATATTCGGCTATCATGCCCTACACCGACCGCCTCGACTATGTGAACGCCCTGGCCAATAACTTCGGCTATGCTCTTACCGTTGAAAAACTCGCTGGGCTTGAGGTCCCGGAAAGGGCGGAATATCTTCGCGTCATTTTGGCGGAACTTGCCCGCATCGTGAACCACATCGCTGTCATCGGATTCATGCTAAATGACCTCGGCGCTTTTTTCACGCCGCTGCTTTACGCTTTCCGCGAGCGGGAACGGATCCTCGACCTCTTTGAAGAGATCACCGGTTCGCGTCTGATGAACAATTTTTTCCGTTTGGGTGGCGTCAAGCGCGACCTCACGGACGCGCAACTCGCTACGATCCGGAAGATCGTCACAAAGTTCCCGGCCTTCCTCGAAGAATTCGAGACCCTTCTTTCGAAGAACGAGATCCTCTGCATGCGATGTCAGAATGTCGGCGTTCTTTCCCAGGAAACCGCAATAAACGCCGGGATCACGGGCCCCGTCCTCCGCGCGTCGGGAGTGAATTACGACATTCGCAAGGTGGACGGCTACAGCATCTACAACCGCTTTGATTTCAAGATCCCTCTTGGGAAAAAAGGCGACGTCTATGACCGGTATTACATCCGCATCCTCGAGATCCGTGAAAGTCTGAAGATCCTGGATCAGGCCCTGGCGGGGATCCCACAGGGCGATATCCTGAATAAAAAGACGCTCCCATTCATAAGAATGCCGCGCAACTTCAAACCGGCGGTGGGTGAAGCCTATGCCAGAATCGAATCACCCAAAGGCGAGCTCGGATTCTATATTGTAAGCGACGGAACACCTCAGCCCTGGCGCTATCACGTTCGGGCTCCTTCCCTCATCAATTTGACCGTACTGGAAGAGATGTGCCTTGGCCAGAAGGTCGCTGACGCCATCATCATTCTTGGAAGCATCGACATTGTGCTCGGGGAGACAGACCGATGACAACCATTGCGGAATCCAATAAAAAAATATTAGGAGAGGCTACGGGCTCCCCAGCTCAGGAATCTTCCGTTCGAAACGCTGCTTCAAAGCTCGGTTTTGAGGTTTTCGGAGCGGGTGTTTTTAAAGGTATGATGGTCACTCTTAAGAATTTCCTGACCTCCTATTTCCGCGGACGCGATAACGGCGGGATCTTCACGGTCCAGTATCCCGAGGAACGCGAAAAGGAGATCGAGAACTTCCGCAATTTTCCTTTTCTCGTCTGTGACGGATCGCTCGCCAATATCCGCTGCGTCGCCTGCGGGATCTGCGAGCGCGAATGCCCGCCGAAATGCATTCATATTGAAATGGAATTGGACGCCGCCGGAAAACCCGCGCGAAAGCCGGCAGTCTTTGACATCGACTATGCCCTTTGCATGAATTGCGGGATCTGTGAAGAGGTCTGCCCTTTTGACTCGATCTTCATGGACCATGCTTTCGAGATCACTTCGCCCGGGAATCCAAGGACACTGCGCCGCAGTAAAAAAGATCTGGCGAAACCCAATGAATATTTTCAAAAGATCCGTCCGGCGCTCGCCGCAACTGTGGATCAGAAAAGAAAATCGGCGGAAGACAAGAAAAAGGCAACACCGCCTCCGCCACCTGCAGTCCAAGGTACCGGCGGACAGACGCAACCGACAACACAGGAACCAAAATGATCCGTGGCGCGGAATTTTATATCGACATGATCTTTGTAACCGCCAAGGCTTGGATCCTCACGCTTCTGGGACACTATCTGCCCGCATGGATCGTGGTGCTCGCGTCAATCGTCATCAGCGGCGTCGCGATCCTGTGCCTCGGCCCTTTGATCATGATGTATCTGACGCTCCTCGAGAGAAAAGTGATCGGCCGGATCCAGAACCGCTACGGACCGAACCGCGTGGGGATCTGGGGCCTCCTCCAGCCCATTGCCGACGGCATCAAGATGTTCACGAAGGAAGATATCGTTCCTGCCGGCGCGGACAAACTCATCCATCTTCTCGCACCGATCATGACCGTCGTGCCTGCGCTCATGATCTTTCTGGTCGTTCCCTTCGGTGAAAGGATGACCGCCGTCAATCTCAACATCGGCTTTCTTTTTTTTATTGCCGTCTCCTCGATCACCATTCTGCCGATCTTCATGGCCAGCTGGTCTTCGAGGAACAAGTATTCCCTTTTGGGCGGTATGCGCACCGCCGCGCAGCTGATCTCTTATGAAATCCCTATGACCCTGGCGGCCGTTCCCGCAATCATGATGAGCCAGAGTCTTTCTACCAACACGATCGTCCTGGCCCAGACCGGCGACTATGATCTCCACTGGTTCATCTTCACGCCATGGGGCATTGTGGGATTCATCGTCTTTTTCCTCTGCGCCACCGCTGAATGCAACCGGCCGCCATTCGATCTTCCGGAAGCGGAGTCCGAGCTTGTAGCAGGCTTCCATACGGAATACAGTGGCATGAAGTTTGCACTCTTTTACATGGCCGAATACATGAACGCTTTCACCCTTTGCGGGATTGCAGCGACACTTTTTCTGGGAGGCTGGCAGGGGCCGTTCCTTCCTTCCTGGCTATGGTTCTTCGGCAAAACACTCGCCCTGGTCTGTGTTATGATCTGGTTTCGCGGCACATTCCCCCGTTTTCGGGTGGACCACTTGATGGCCTTCGCCTGGAAATTCCTTTTGCCGCTCACGCTCGTCAATATTCTCCTGACCGCGCTTTGGCAGTTTACTTCCAATCTCGTGGCATGGATCGCATCGATTTTGATCTTGGCTATTGTCCTTTATATTCTGGTGAAATTAAACCGTACTTTTGTCCCTGAAAAGCGCTCTTACGTTTTCGCAGAGTAATAGAACCGTCATTCCCGAATGTTTGTTCCGGGAAAGACACAAGAAAAATATCTGACATGGAAATATTAGAACTTGGCGCAAAAGTCGGGATCTATGCCGTCATGGTGGCGGTGCTCGTGTTCGCCCTGGGGGTCGTGACCCTAAGGAACCTGTTCCACTGCGCGCTTTGCCTCGCGGCGGCATTGATCGGAACGGCCGCTATTTATGTCGCACTCCAGGCGGAATTTCTCGCCGGTGTCCAGATCCTTCTTTATGTCGGCGGTGTGATCACACTGGTTGTTTTCGCGGTCATGCTCACGGAACATCTTGCGGGGAAAACGGTTCGCCAGGACAACTCTCAAAGTTTGCCCGCGATCGCAGGCCTCGCGGGCTTCGTCTCCTTGATCATCACGCTGATCCTGAGAACGCCTTGGCCGGTAACGGAAACAGCCCTTAAGGCCAGAGTTTCGGTCATGGGTCTCGGCAAAGCCCTAATGGGGACCTATGTATTCCCTTTTGAGGTTATTTCGATCGTTCTCCTAGCGGTCTTGATCGGCACAGTGATCATTGCCAAGAAGGATGAACCGGAGGAAAAGCTATGATCACCATTCCTCTAACACACATCCTGATCTTTTCCCTGCTTCTTTTCGCGATCGGTCTGTATGGGGCCCTGGTGCGCCGCAATATCATCGGTATCCTGATCTCGATCGAACTGATGGTCAACGCGGCCAACATCAATCTGATCGCCTTTTCGAAATACACTTCCCTGTCTCCGGAGACGGGACAGATCTTCGCGCTTTTCGTGATCGCGCTCGCCGCGACGGCCGCCGCCGTAGGTCTGGCGATCGTCCTGGCCCTTTACCGGATCCGTAAAACCGTTCAAGCCGATGAGGTTCATTTACTGAAATGGTAACCGTCGATCATATTTTCTGGGTTCCTCTGCTTCCGTTCGCGGCCTTTGTCGTCAATATCTTCTTCGGGGCCCTTTTTCTGAAAGAACGCGCGGCATGGATTTCGGTCGCGACGAGCGCGGTGGCTTGCGCTATCGCCCTTCCGATCTGCTGGTCTGTTTTCCAGGGCGCGCATTTCGCCAATGACTTCACATGGCTCATGCTCGGTAGCACGCCGCTCAAATTCGGTTATCTGATGGATCCTCTTTCGGCGACTCTGCTTTTCATGGTCACGATCGTCGGAACACTGATCCAAATCTATGCAACCGGCTACATGCACGGTGACCCGCGCTTCAGCCGTTTTTTCGCGTACGTCTCTCTTTTCATGTCGGCAATGCTCACGCTTGTGATCTCGAACAACTACCTCCTCTTTTTCATGGCCTGGGAGATCATGGGGCTTTGCTCCTATCTCCTGATCGGATTCTATTTTGAGAAGGATTCCGCCGCGAACGCCGCCAAAAAGGCGTTCCTCACTACCCGCGTCGGGGACGTCGGATTCCTCCTCGGATTCCTCACTCTCTTTACGGCGATCGGCACTCTCAACTTCGCACAGATGAATACGATCATGGCCGGAACGCACGGGGCTCACACAGTTCTAAATACCGGCCTTCTCTCCATGGCGGCGCTTTTCATTTTCTGCGGTACAATCGGGAAATCCGCGCAATTCCCGCTTCATGTATGGCTTCCGGATGCCATGGAAGGTCCGACACCCGTCAGCGCCCTCATCCACGCCGCAACCATGGTGGCTGCCGGCGTTTTCCTTGTCGCCCGCTCCTTTACCCTTTTCATGGTGGTCCCAAATGTACTGCCAATCGTTACCGCGATCGGAACGATCACGGCATTCATGGCCGCTTTTATCGCTCTCACACAAAATGACATCAAGCGCATCCTTGCCTATTCCACAATCTCCCAACTCGGTTACATGGTAACTGCCATGGGACTCTCCGGCCTGGGAGCCGGCACATTCCATCTCATCACACACGCCTTTTTCAAAGCCCTGCTTTTCCTCGGCGCCGGCAGCGTGATCCATGGCACCCACGTTCAGGATATCCGCGAGATGGGCGGACTTTTCAAAAAGATGCCGCACACCGCCGTCACGTTTATTATCGCGAGCCTGGCACTGGCCGGTATCCCGCCGCTTTCCGGCTTCTGGTCAAAGGACGAGATCCTGCTCTCTGCTTTCGGATCCGGCAACTTCCTGGTCTTCGGCGTCCTGCTCCTCACCGCCTTCATGACCGCTTTTTATATGTTCCGTCTTATTTTTCTCACTTTTTTCGGCAAGGCGCGCAATCACGATGTCCAGGCTCATGAATCTCCGGCTATTATGACGTTCCCCCTCTGGTGCCTCGCTATCGGGTCGATCGTGATCGGCATTCCGGGTTCACCTTTCATGCATCACTGGTTCCAGAAATTCATTGCGCAAATGGTCCACCATCCGGAATATGAACCCTCGACCGTTGTCATGGCCTGCTCGATCGCCGTCGCGGTCCTCGGGATCGCACTCGCTTTTGTTATGTATCTGAGGAAAACAACCTGGGCGGCCGCCGTTGCGAAATACTTTCCGGGTCTCTACAAACTTTCCTTCAACAAATTCTACCTTGATGAGATCTATTCGACTTACATCATCAAGCCTTTCCTGTCTCTCGGGAGGCTTTTCTTTGAATTCGACGCTTCGGTGGTCGACGGCGGCGTGAACGGTACCGCGAGCTTCACGGTGTTCCTGAGCCGCGTCAAATCCTGGATCGACATTCATATCGTGGACGGCTTCATGAATTTCCTAGGGACTCTTGTCTATTTCCTGAATTCCGTCACGAAGCGTTTTCAAACGGGTTTGGTGCAGAACTATCTGCTCCTAGCGTTCCTTGTTTTTCTTGTTTTTATCATTTGGGAATTGAAACTGACTTAAGCTAAGAGTGTTGAGTTCAGGGTTCGGAGTAAAGTCATGATCTTTACTCCCGGCTCCGGGCTCCTGACTCCGTACTCAAAAGGAGATTTACATGACTTCGCATATTCTTTCCTGGATCATCTTCACACCGCTCATCGGCGGGTTCACGATTCTCTTTGTCCCAAAAAGCGCATCGCAACTGGTCAAATGGATCGCGCTCACTACCACAGCAGTCGTACTGGGCTTCGTTCTTTACGCCCTGACGCTCTTCCAGCCCGGACTCTCCGGCTTTCAACTGATGGAGCGGGCTCCTTGGATCGTTCAATTTAACGTCCAGTATCTGGTCGGCACAGACGGCATCAGTTTCCCGATGGTCGTTCTCACCGCGATCATTTCGCTTCTCGCTTGCCTCGCTTCGTTCGGGATCAAGGAACGCCAGAAAGAATATTATTTCCTTTATCTTCTGCTTGAGACAGGCATGATGGCAAGCTTCCTCGCCCTTGACCTTTTCCTCTTTTATGTGGTCTGGGAAGTAGTGCTTGTCCCGATGTATTTCCTGATCGGTATCTGGGGCGGCCCGAGACGCGAATATGCCGCGATCAAATTTTTTCTCTTCACTCTCGCGGGCGGACTTTTTATGCTGCTCGGCATTCTTGGAGTCTATTTTGCCGCAACACCACACACGTTTGACGTTACCCAGCTTGTCGGCATGCCGAGGGGGCTTCTCTTCCAGCAAATCGTCTTTATGGCTTTCTTTCTCGGGTTCGCCGTCAAAGTCCCTATTTTCCCGTTCCATACCTGGCTTCCTGACGCGCATGTCGAAGCGCCCACTCCGATCAGCGTGATCCTCGCCGGCATCCTTCTGAAGATGGGCACTTACGGTTTCTTCCGTTTCAGCTACCCGCTCTTTCCTGAAGCCGCACACTGGTTCCAGCCCGTCATGGCGATCCTGGCCATCATCGGCATCGTTTACGGTGGTTTCGTTGCTCTTGCGCAAACCGATTTCAAAAAAATGGTCGCTTACTCAAGTGTCAGCCATATGGGATTCGTTCTGCTGGGACTTGCGGCCCTGAACGCGAACGGCTTTCGCGGCGCCATGCTCCAGATGTTCACGCACGGCACCATCACCGGCGGCCTCTTCTTGTTAGTCGGCGTCCTCTATGACCGCGCTCACAGCCGCGATCTGAACGGATTCGGCGGCCTCGGTGCGAAAATGCCGGGTTTCGCGGGAATACTGACCTTCTTCTCGCTTGCCTCTCTCGGTCTTCCTGCACTAAGCGGCTTTGTCAGCGAGTTCCTAGTCCTGCTCGGATCTTACCAATATTCGAAATTGGCAACGGGACTTTCAACTCTTGGAATCATCCTCGCTGCGGCCTATCTTCTTTACATGGTCCAGCGCATCCTGCTCGGGAAACTTAACCCTAAATGGGCGGGACTCACGGATATCAACTTTGCTGAAGTTCTGACGCTCGCCCCACTCATGGCGCTTGTTGTGGCAATCGGCATTTACCCGAGCATCATCCTGAATTACATGATCCCGACTCTCGATGGTTTACTTAAGGCTATAAAGGTATCCTAAAAATGAACGCTATTGAAAGCTTAAAATATTTTCTCCCTGAGTTGATCTTGCTCGGCGGCGCACTCGTCGCGCTGACGCTTGATTTTTTCGTGAAGCAGAAAAAAATCATCGGGGAATTCGCGCTGCTCGTGCTCGTACTGGCACTATGTTTCGCCAAGGTGCCTGCCAAGCCCATGTCCCTTTTCTTTGGGATGTTCGAGCTAGACTCCTTCACGTATTTTTTCCGCTGTCTGGCCTTGGCCGCTACGGGCATCACACTTCTTCTCGCTATGGGTTATACCCCCCTCAAGGACCGTTACGAGGGCGAGTTCTACGGCCTCTTCCTTTTTATGGCCTTCGCACTTATCACGGTAGCGGGAGCGAACAATCTTCTCATGATCTTTCTCAGCATCGAATTTGTTTCCCTTCTTTCGTATCTTCTTGTGGGATTTCTAAAGAAAGATCCCAAATCCAAGGAAGCGGCCATCAAATATCTGCTCTTCGGAAGCGTCTGCTCCGCCACCATGCTTTATGGGATGTCCCTTGTCTATGGCGCCACAGGATCCCTGGAACTTAAGGTTATCGGAAATGCCCTGTTTTACGCACCGCTCAAGCCCCTGGCTACAACCGCCGTACTTTTCTTTTTCGTGGGTCTAGGTTTCAAGATTTCCATGTCCCCGTTCCATATGTGGGCCCCGGACGTTTATGAAGGCGCCCCAACGCCGGTCACGGCCTTCCTCACGGTCGCCCCTAAAGCGCTTGGATTCGCGGTCTTGACCCGTGTACTCGACCTGGCTTTCTGGCCTGTCAAAGACGTCTGGAGTCCCGCGCTTGTGATCCTTTCGATCCTGACCATGACAATCGGTAATATCACGGCGGTCTCTCAAACGAACATCAAACGATTCCTCGCATATTCCAGCATCGCCCAGGCCGGGTATATCCTGATGGCTCTCGCGGTCTTTTCCCATCTCGGTCGTGACGCCGTCCTGATCTACCTCTTGGCCTATCTCTTCACTAATCTCGGGGCTTTCACTGTCGTCACCTTCGTGGGAGAGCAGACCGGAAGTGATTCCATCGATGCCTACGCGGGGCTTTCCTCCCGTTCTCCCGCCGCGGCAGCGCTTCTGATGGTATTCCTGCTTTCGCTGGCCGGGATCCCGCCGCTCGCGGGCTTCCTCGGGAAATATTATGTGTTCGCCTCGGTCATCAAAGCAAAGTTTATCACCCTCGCGATCGTAGGCACCGTCAACGGCGTGATCGCTGCCTATTACTATTTCAGGATCATCCGGGTCATGTATCTGACTCCGGCCACGTCTCCCGTGCTTGCCGCTCCATCCCGGACACTGTCCCTTGCCCTTTGGGCCATGCTCCTGGGCGTTCTGGCCCTCGGTATGTTCCCGGATTTTTTTATTACCCGCATCCTGGGCTAGAGGGTGCGCATTTTCACGATCACGGAAAAAGCTCTGCTTCAGGATTTTCTTTTCCGCGCCCTCAAAGATCTTAAAAAGACCAAGATCAAACAGATCCTCAAATTCGGCTCCGTCCACGTTAACGGTCGCGAAGTCGCGTGGTACAAACACCCGCTTAAACCCGGCGATAAGGTGGAGATCCTTGGCAAGGAACGCGCTTCCGTGGAAAGATCCAAGACAGAGCTTGGCATCAAGATCCATTTTGAAGATGATGATTTGCTTGTCGTGGAAAAACCGCCCGGGCTCCTGACCATGGGAACCGAGCGGGAAAAAGAAGCCACGCTTTATTTCATGCTTAATGAATATGAACATTCCAAGACAAAAGACGCCAGCGGCCGGGTCTACATCGTGCATCGCCTCGACCGCGACGCATCGGGCCTGATCGTCTTCGCGAAAAATGATGCCACCAAGCGCGCGCTTCAAGGTCATTGGAACCTCGCAACAAAAAAGTACTTCGCCGTCACGGAAGGCACTCCCAAAGAAAAAGCGGGAACTGTCGAGAATTTCCTGCGGGAAGATAATTATAAGCGGGTTTACAGTGTTTCAGAAAATCATCCCGAAGCCCAGCATGCGGTCACGCATTACCGTGTGCTTCACACGAACGGAGGTTACGCCCTCCTTGAAGTTATGCTCGAGACCGGCCGCAAGAACCAGATCCGTGTCCATCTAGCGGGCCTCGGATGCCCAATCATGGGAGACGAGAAATACGGCGCCAAGTCTGATCCCTTCCGCCGCCTCGCGCTCCACGCGTGTTTTCTCTCCTTCCCTCATCCTGGGTCGGGCGCCATCAAGACCTTCCAATCCCCGCTACCCGTTCCTTTCAAGAAGATCTTTCCGCAGATCTAAAGTCTTTGTTCAGGCGATACTTTGTCACGATTTCGTTAGGCAAAGAGCTGGAAAACACCTATTCTGTATTCCTTAAAAGGGGGTGATCAGCTTGGGTAACAAGAGCAACTCGAAAAGAGAAGTAAAAAAGAAAAAAGGCGCTTTCAAAGGCAAGAAAAAATCCGTCTGATAAAAGTGGCGGCTATCCCGATAGCCTTCTATTTCAAGACATTAAATTCGAGACTTATCGGGTAATAGCCGCCGCTTGGATCTTCCGCAATACACCGTGCGTGTTCCGCCTTAGCTTTAGTCAGCTACTCAGCCGTTGCCCAAAACGGAGAATTCAGGTCTGAAGTCCCGCCAAACATCTAAGCAGCTTTAGGAGGGATATTTTAAAAACGCACAAGTATTTTCTCAGCTGTTGATGTTTTTAAAAAAAATAAAATCCGAAAGGCGCTTTTTGACTGATAAATATAAAAGTTGTGAAGTCGAGAATCAGCTATTTTCAAGATCCGGATTTTCCAGAATGTTGTTTTTCCATCCTCATAAACGAATGTTTAAAATTGGCCCAGCTGGTCCCGAATGATTTTAAAAAAACAGACTGCATGGTCAATTAAAATATAATCGAGCAATCGGCAGGTGCCCGGCAATGCAACAGAGTAAAAAGCTGGTTGTAGCGGATGAGGGTTTTCTGATCCGGCCCGAGATCCTTCGAGTGATTGACGATTAACCGGCTGAAATAATTCGGATTAAAATACGTCAGCCCCGCCTAACATCTAAGCAGCACACTAGCGGGATGTTTATAAAACGTACAAACATTCGCTTGCCTGCTGGCGTTTCTTAAGCGGCCCTATAATCCGGAAAGTGCTTTTTGAATGGTGAATATTAAAGCTTTGAAGTCAAGTATCAACCATTCTCTAGATCTGGACCTTCCAGAGAATTGACTTTTTATCCTCATACACGACTTTTAAAAAACCATTCAGCTGGTCCTGAATGGTTTTTAAAAAAACACTGGGCTGGTCAATTAAAACATAATCAAGCTTTAAACGTCGCAGCCTTCCTTCTACTGAAAGTGAATCCGTCAGGAGAGACCCTTGGAGCTGACCATGCAGCAATGCTTTATAAAAAAACTCTCTGTAGTCAGCATCCCCTGCATGCGCTGATGCCTCACGACCCATCATCGCCATATAATAAGTCTTTTGATTCGTCTGAAGCAGTTGATAATTATAATAGACTTCATTCGGTTTCGCGACAAGAACGACATCATTCTTTTTCGCATATTGTCTAAGCCACTTAAACGCACCAACGAAAGGATAGTTTTTATTTATCGAGCGCATGAAGCTCGGCACTGTGGCATATCCGACAAGCCCGATGGAAACAATAAGCGTGATAACAAAAGGCCTCCATGAAAACAAAGTCTTAATTATGGCAAGCCGAATATAGAGCCACACTAGAATCAGCAACGTGAAAAGAATTGAAATCAAAAGACGCGTATGATCAAAGATGACCATATCGATCCTTTCGGAAGAAAGAAAGAATGGTGCGTGCAAAAAGAAATAGGTGGCCGGATCGATCAGCAAAACACCAAAACTCAGCACGACAGCCCCCACAAGCAACCTTTCCCATTTTAAAAAAAATGAAGATTTATAAACCACGGAGCAGCATTCAAGCATCGCCCCCGTTAGGCATGCTATTTGGACCGGGAAAAGATAATAGCGGTGTATAAAAACCTCATTGGGGACCCAGGAAAAAAGAATGGGCGCGTTGGCAACTAGCGGCTCCATGAAAAATGAATATAGCGTCAAACGCGCTACGGGTGTCAACTGCCTTTTAGTCATAGCGGCCGGCAGCACGACAAGCAGAAAAATCACTGCAAAGAAAATCACAGAAATAAAATGAAACTGTCCCTTGTTTAGATAGTATTGGGCAGGCGCATTTCCTGCGACAATTGACTTTGCGAGCGCGGAATTGAAACCGGAATGAAGGAAAAAATAAAACATAAAGGTCATGCCGGCCAACGTTACTGAAAGCAACACGGCTATTAGAGCTTTTAAATCTTCGTATTTGCGGATCAACAGACAGCGCAGGGTTTCAAAGAGGGTTGTGGCAACCCCAAGCAAGACGTAAAAGGGCTGCAGCCAAAATGTAACAAATGCTATTAAAGATAAAAGGAAAGTCCGAAATCTGAATTTCACATCCGGATTCATCACCACAGACAGCCAGATAAAGAGAAGCCATAATCCATCGCCAGGCCGAGTAAACCGAAAAAGAAGAATCTTGGTCTGCCCCCGAAAAAAAAGCGTGCTTAGCAAAAAAAGCATGGAAAGCGCTGCGCTAGCATTGGGAGATTTCCTCCAAAGTTTCCATAAGCATAAAAACATCGAAAGCCACATTACAAACGGCATGCCGATATGCCATAAGGGGAAAAAATTCATTACGGGGACATTTAGCCACTTTGCAATTTTCCCGGTCAAAATAGCGGTCGTCCAGGGAAGTGACATGGTCGAACCCATTTCTTCATAATAATATGGATTTTCATCGCTCATTGGACTCTGGGATGCCCCCTTTGCTACGGCCCAGTACAGGAGCTCATCGTCATGCGTGATCACAATATCCCACGATCCTGATGCTTTGGCTTCGCGGCCATGAACAATCACATAGCCTGCCGTGAAAAGAAAAAGGGCTCCCAAAATATAGCCCAGTATTCTAGAATTTTTCATAAAGGTTTCCGCTCTAAATGAACCATTTCGGACCGCCATAATGAACAGATCGCACAAGGCACATCATTTCTTGTTATGACGTAACTCTGAAAACCATAATAAAAATGAGAATGCCACCTGCGCAGCCATTTTTGTGGCGCGGGTTATTTTAGCACGTTGGTTAAAGCTTTCCGAGGGTTCAATGCCGTCGGATCTCAATGCCTTCGATGATCCAGACAAAGGATTTCGGAATAGGCTCATTTTTAGGATATGCGTGTGCGAAGAGAGGAATGAACGATATGGATCTCGGGAAGGAACCCGCCGCGGGACGCTTTTTCTTTTTCAGTCCAAGCGCGTAACGTTTCTTGCTGGAACTCATGGGCAGGATCCCAAAGAGGCTGGGTGCTCAGATCGTGAACGATATAGATCGAGTTCGGTTCCTGCCTGCTACTTTTAAGGAATTTTTTCAAGAAAAGATCCAGCTGATCGCTCGCGGAGTTCTTATTCGTTGACCCGGAGCCCTTCAAGGCGGCCAGTACACTGGCCTCGGTCACTTCGCCTATCGCCGAGGCCTGGCTGAAGAACTCCACGTGTGTTTTCACTTCGATCTTCCCCCAATCTGCAGGCGCCCGGTAATGCAACAGAGTAAAAAGCTGGCCGTAGCGGATGAGGGTTTTCTGATGCGGACCGAGATTCTTCGAGTGATTGATGATTAACCGGCTGAAATCATTCGGATTAAAATTTTTCAGCCCTGCCCTCATATTGACCGAGAGAACATCAAGACCGAAAAAACCCCGGAGTCCCGCCTGCGCGAGCATCATCGTGTGATCCAGGACATCCTGGAATGATTGCCAGGCCATTTTTTCCGCCTTAGAGATGAGCGAGGTAAGAAAGAGAGGACGGGTCTCTTCACCATCCCCCTCGACGACTTCAAAGAGGAGGACTTTCGGGTTCACTTCCCCGCGATATCCAATCGATTTCCAAGAGGTGAACCCAGAAAACAGCTCAGATTGCAAAAGATCTTTCATTCGATCACTTCCCCGCGATAAACTCGAGCACCACGTCGGCCTGCTTTGCGGCAGCAATGCTAACCCTCGGTGCCAGAGCCGGCGTTTTCTCGATATCACTGGCAAGATCCCCGATCAGAACCAGGTTCGACTTGAGCTTGTGGACGCAAAGATCATCGCTTGAGCCAAAACCCCCAAGACCCGAAGCCGAAACAATAAGTTGCACGGAGGCTAACAATCCTCCGACAAGCATGCTCTTGGCCTCAGCACGATCCAGACACTCAATCACGACATCACAGTCGCGAAACACCTGGACGATATTTCCAGGTTCGAGCCGAACGTGACATAAAAGGAGCTCTAGTTTCGGGTTGATCCTGAGAAGATTGGCACGTAGCGCTTCAACTTTCTTCATCCCGACCTGATCTTCAAAATAGAATTGACGGTCCAGATTCGACGGATCGACCGCATCAAAATCCGCGATAGTAAAATTTCTGAAGCCAACACGCACAAGGCAGGCTGCGCAATTCGAGCCAAGGCCGCCCGCACCCGCGATCCCTATCCGGGCCTTCTCGATCTCCGCGAGACGGCTCTCCCCGAGCTTTTTCACAAGATCTTGCCGGAATAAATCCATCATAGCTGCATCCAGTCTTTGAGCACCGGTTGATATCCTTTGGAAACCAGCATGGACTTGATCTCTTCGACATTCCTCGGATCCGAGATCTCGAATTGAGACGCGTCCTGCTCTCCCGGAGCTGCGAGCGTGTGCCCGCCCACACTTGTCGTGGAACCCGCCGACATCCGCGTGATCCCGAGCGGAAGAAGGTGTTCACGCAAGATAGCGCTCTCCCTCGTGGAAAGCGTGATCCCTAGCCGGGGCAGAAAAAGCCTCAACGCCATAATGATCTGCGTAATATTTTTATCTGTCGTCGGGATAACGTCCTTAAATTTCCCGATATGCGGTCTCAAGCGCGGGAGCGACACCCCGATCTCAACATCACCGTAGCGATCTTGAAGATACCTGGCTTGAAGCCCCAGGAAGAAAACCTCCCTGCGCCAATCGCTCAACCCCAAAAGAGCGCCTATATTGACCGCCCTCATACCGCCCCGAGCCGCACGCTCCGGAGCATCGAGCCGAAAGCGATAATCTTTTTTCGGACCGGACTTATGAACGCGGTCATAAACGTTCTCATCAAAAGTTTCCTGGTAAAGTGTAAGCCCGTCGATCCCCGAACTCGCGAGACCGGCATACTCCTCTTCCGTCAGCGCATAGATCTCTGAGGAAATCGAACTGAAATGCTTTTTTAAAACGCCCAGGCATTCTTTGATATAGGAAATCGGGCTGCGGGCCTTCGAATCTCCCGTCAAAATAAGTAGATGCTCGATCCCCGTGGAAGCAATAAAAGCCGCTTCCTTTTCAACCTCATCTAACGTCAGGGTCTTGCGCGGCATTATATTCTTCGCGTTAAACCCGCAATAATCGCATTCATTCTCGCAGAAGTTAGAGAGATACATGGGCGTATAAAGCTGTATCGTTTTTCCGAAGTGCTGCAGTGTCAGGGCATGCGCTTTTTGTGCCATCACCTCCAAGGATCCTTCAGCAGCAGGAGAAATCAGGGCCAGAAGTCGCCCGGGATCGTCCCCAGTCAAAGGAATGGCACGCTCCACATCCTGCGATGAAATGTCCCGGAAGTTTTTTTCGGAGGGAAGACCCTGATACTTCAGAAGGATGTCGTAATAGCTCATGAAAGATTGCTTAATGCGTTTCATCCTGGAGAAAGCCCGTCAAGGGGGAGGAAGGACTGGCTTCACCGGACGAAGAGGCAAGTCCCGCGAGAAAGGCCCTGCGGCCCGCAACCACGGCTTCGCCGAAGGCCTTGGCCATCGCCGCGGGATCACGCGCGATCGCTATTGCCGTGTTCACAAGCACCGCCGCGCATCCCATTTCCATGCACTCGCACGCATCCGAAGGACTTCCCAGTCCCGCATCGACGATCACAGGCACCCGTATCTCCCGGACCAGAATTTCCACAAGTTCCCTGGTCTTGACGCCTCGATTGCTGCCGATCGGCGCACCAAGAGGCATCACCGCCGCCGCGCCCGCATCCTCCATACGCTTCGCCATGGAAAGATCGGGGCTCATGTAAGGAAGCACGATAAACCCTTCTTTCGCGAGGATCTCCACCGCTTTGAGCGTTTCAAGATTGTCCGGCAAAAGATATTTATTATCCCTGACAACTTCGATCTTGATCCAGTTCCCCTGGCCGCCAGCTTTCGCAAGCCTTGCGATCCGCACAGCTTCCTCAGCGGTTCTCGCACCGGAAGTATTTGCCATCAGAATGCATGATTTCGGGATGTATTCCAGGATATTATCCGACTTGGAACCAAGGTCCACGCGGCGAAGCGCGACGGTCACGATATCCGGCACCGCGGCTACGAGGGCCTTTTGCATTACCGGGTAGGATGAGAATTTCCCCGTGCCTATCAAAAGGCGGCTCCGTATCGAGCGCCCACCAAGGTTCAAAAGATCTTCCATGCTACCCGCCTCCGACAAAACTTATAATTTCGACCGCATCCCGGTCCTTGATCGTGATCTTGTGCCAATCTTCCCGCGCGATAATGCTGAAGTTATGCTCCACCACGATCTTTTCAGGACACAGCCCTTTGGCCTCAACCAGAGCTTCGAGGCTTACAGGCATTTCGATCGACTCTTGTTTACCGTTAATAATGATGATCATAAAATCACTTTCCCGGAGACCCAAAGGGGGATTTCCACAAAATACCGCAAGAGGCGGATCAAAAGAAACCCAGCTCCGATAACTTGTTGATTATATCTCAGGTCAGCTCCGGATGCCTGATGAAAAAACAGGAAGGCGATTAGAGCCTTGCGGAAGCGGGTAAAGAGTCCTCACAGATGACGGAAAGGCGCTTCAATTCAAAAAAGCACTTGGCGCAACAGAGCACGTCCGAAGCGGCATTATGCTGATCCTCAAAATCCTCCCCGAAAAGTTTGATATGAAGCTCGGACAATTTAGGCCACTTGTTCCCGTAAGGCCCGGGGATCTTGCAATGATCGGTCGAGCTTTTCATCGTGCATATCTTTTGGATCGTCTTAAAAATATCGGGCATCTCCTTGCGCAAGCTCTCGACTTTCACCATTTTTTCATCAAAATCGAGGTTGTGCGCGATAAGCCTCGAGGAACCCGCAACGGCCTCTGAGAATTCCCGGAGAACCGTGTCGATCGGCACCCCTAGGGACATCGCTTTGTCGTTACTGATACCATGGATCGCAGTCGCGCTCTCAGGGATCACGAATCCCTCCGGTTTGATGATGTGATCCTTAAAAGAAAGCTTCGTGCCGCAATCATCAAAGCAAGCCCACGCGATCTGGACGATATGCGGCCAATTCCGGGTATTCGCAACAGGCTCCTTCCAACTCTTCGGCAATCCGGTCGTTTCCGTGTCGAAAAAAAGATAGGCCATCTTGGCCGGACTCAGCGCAACTTTTCCTTCGATATTCATGGTATCCTTTACTATTTTAGAAATGAGAAGCCAGCGTACTGCTCGTAATAACCGCGCCATTATAGAGTCTTAGCTGAAGATGTAAACTGATTGGTGCCGGGCCAAACACCGTTCTTATGGCGGTCAGGAGGTCCTAGCCGTATAATGCCGAAACGGAGGATTCAAAACATGACGACCCCATCCAAGCCGCAGAGCTTTATCGGAACATCGCTTCGCTACAAAGATCTGGTCGCCTACCAAAAACACTCGGTCGTCAGCAAACAGATCCTGAGCAAAAAAGCCGGATCCCTCACACTCTTCGCCTTTGATAAGGGAGAGGGTTTAAGCGAACACACGGCCCCTTACGACGCATCCGTCATGATCCTCGACGGCCAAGCGGCCGTCCGTATCGGCGGGAAACTGCGTACGCTCAAAAATGGCGAAATGGTCATCATGCCGGCAGGAATTCCCCATTCCCTTAAGGCCATCCAGCGTTTCAAGATGCTCCTGATCATGATCCGGTCTGCGGAATAAAAAAAGGCGGCGATCACAATTTCGGATCCACCGCCCATTTTTGTAAATTTTTTCTCTAATGTCGGATTTCCCCGCTGACTACTGAACCCTGACCGGCCTTGCCGCTTTCCGGTCTTTGCGCAATTCCTGACGGGCCTGCTGCAGATCTTTATGATCAGCTTTCCTCCCGGCAACATTGGCCTGACGCAGGGTCTTCAATTGAGCCTCAAGCGTCTTCACTTTTTCCTTGTCTCCCGTAGCTCTGGCCTCGCGGATCTGCTTATGAATCCCTTGCTCTTCCGCTTTGGCCGCTTCAGATTTCTTCTTCATTTCCTGTGTCTCTTCGGAGATCTTCTGCTTGTCCGCGCTCAATTCCTCTTTCAATTGCGTGCCGGTCACGGGAGTATCTACCGCAAGCACTGGAAATACACCGCTCAAAAGAAAGCAGAGCGCCAAACCTAAAATACGTTGTCGAGTAGGCATATTAAATTTCTCCTTTTGTTGTGCCCCTCACAGAACCGGGTGTGCGGATTTCCCGCTTCCGGCTCTTCAGTGTGCGTCCCGCTTTAAGTGAACGCATAAAGGTTGTGA